>WBZN01000483.1_pt1 | contig 31695 bp, 24 predicted proteins | sample 5204281 | NCBI WGS metagenome assembly WBZN01 (sample SAMN12344347, study PRJNA552823) | activated sludge metagenome | biome: Activated sludge suspended growth; feature: Nitrification reactor; material: Wastewater; isolation source: activated sludge from nitrification reactor of wastewater... | reverse complement strand
CAGCGGCGCAGAGTATCCTCTTTCGAAAATATTCAGCTCCGACTTTGACAACACGTATCACATCTGAAACTAATTGATTTTATGGTGCTGTTGAGAGGAGTCGAACCTCTGACCTACTGATTACGAAACCTAGTTATGAATTTTGTGTTTATATAAATCAATCACTTGCAATGCTTGCCAAGCATAAAATCAGTGTCACACAACTACATATGGTGGTATTTCAGGCACAGTTTGACACAAATTTGACACAATCAATTTTACGATCTGTAACATTTAAAATTGTATCAAAATTTAACTGCAAGAGTTGGCTTGCTATTATTGATACAATGAAACCTTGGTAGTTTTATTTGATCGCATATACAGTTCCGATCATATTGCCAAGATTCGTTGTCGGAGATGGAACTTAAGGAAGCTTAATAAAACACAATGGAAAATAAAGGGATAAGCTGGAGTGATGATTTCCAGGAAAAATAGATGGCATAATTTCGTGTTGATAATTTTACCTGATGATACTTTGTCATGAGTGTGACTTTACAACGGGTTATAGCATTAGTCAGTAACGGGGAAGTCCGTATATCTGAACATGGTTATGATGAGTTGTCGCACGACAATATCTTTGCAAGAGATATTCTCTCAGGTATTGGGGAGGCAATAGTCGTGGAAGATTATCCAGACTATCCGAAAGGCCCATGTGTACTGGTGTTACAAAAAGATAAAAAGAACAAGCCAATCCATGTAGTGTGGGGTATTCCTAGAAATGCGGACATGCCAGCTGTTGTCGTTACGGCTTATCGTCCTGACTGTAATAAGTGGAGTAATGATTTTTTGAGGAGATTACGATGAATAATAAACATCTAACAAAATTGGTACGAGAAGGCCAATACATTGCGGAAGTTGAGATCGAGTTGATAGACTCAGGAGAAGGCTGGTCGCCTTATTTGTCGATTGAAGACGCATATAAATTAGATGATGTTCGTGCTGCCTTGCAACGTGGAGATATTCGTACCGCAGGAAAATTTGGTAGAGTTTATACGTTGACGCCTTTAGCTGTATAAATTCTGGGTATTGGTATCAGCTAGAAACTGACCAATAATATACGTGCTTACGCAGCAGGGAAACCTATGTGCGGCGGTATTGAATACCAAGATCAGAAGATTTACTTTCCGCAACCTGATGCCAGGCTTCCTGTGCGGCTACGAGATGGCCATGTTACCTAGATAACGTGGGGCAGGCGCAAGGATGAAGCCACCGGTAAATTTCCGAATGGTGGCTGGGCACGACTGAATTCCATCAAAAGCGGAAAATGGAAACCCTGCCACCCCAGACCGGTTTTGATTGCCGCTGTCAATTCATGGAAAAAGACCATGACAACCAATCTCACTGGGTGCCCTTGGATACAAGAATGGCGATTCAAGGATTATTGGCAGAAAGAGACGATGAAATGCGGGTTTACGTGGTGACTATTGATACACCACCTGAATATGCCTGGATACATGACCGCTGGCCGAGATTGGTTCGACTGAAGGATCAGTAATTGCTCATATTTTGTTTGATCTGGTTGATGAGATAAATGTAGACATTACTAAAGCCTACCGTATGATTTTATTCAGAAACCTTCGCCAGGGAATCGTTCTCCCTTGGTGATTCCCCGGATTCCTCCAATCAAAACACACCCAATCGTATTATTTCTTTTTTTCAGTTTGTTTAGGTTTTGCTGATTTGGCTGCAGTGGTTTTCTTAACAGAGGCCGCAGCATCAGATAAGGTTTTACCTGGTTTGAATTTAACGACCTTTTTGGCAGGAATTGTCATGGTTACACCAGTCGCTGGATTGCGGCCTTCACGACCTGCGCGTTCTGTCACTGAAAAAGTACCAAAACCCACTAACTGAACATCGTTGCCGCTTGCTATGGTTTGTTGAATAACTTCAAGCAATTCGTTCAGCATGGCGGTTGTTTGGGCTTTGGTAGTATTAGAGCGCGTAGCAATGGCTTCAATCAATTCGGTCTTGTTCATGGGGATGCCCTATTAGTGGTTTAAGAAGTGGATGGTAATCTAGCAGGACTCAATGCTATAACTCAATAACTTTTAATAATTTTATGTATTTTTCTCCTGAAAGCTTATTTTTTTCCTAAATATAAGACACAGTAGGATTTAAATCCTCAATGAATTGCTTTTAGGATTGAATCGCCCCGGGTTTTCCGGAGATAAAATGGCTTGAGAAGAGGAAGAGATGGGAAATCAAATCAGCTATTCACCAGAAGCTCGAGAACGAGCGGTAAGATTAGTATTTGAACAGCAAAAAGAGCATGGGTGGACTAGAGGACAACACACGAAACGGAATTTTACGTACGCTAAGCTGGGGGTGTAAATAATTTTGTGTAAATGGTCATATGGCAGGAAACTGCTTATATATTTTTGGAGTAAAAATGACCACACCCAAACCCCTGCCGACCGGCTTAATTGATAGCCTGCTGGCCGATTACAAAAAGCCAGAAGATTTAATCGGTGAGCATGGTCTTCTCAAGCAACTCACCAAAGCGTTGGTTGAACGTGCCCTGCAAGCAGAAATGGCCGAGCATCTTGGTCACGATAAGCACGAAACGGTAATCAATGCCACTGGCAATACCAGAAATGGTAAAAGTCGTAAGACCCTGAAAGGTGAATTCGGTGAGTTGCCCATCGAGATCCCCCGTGACCGTGAAGGCAGCTTCGAGCCTCTGATCATTTCCAAGCATCAGACCCGCTGGGCGGGCTTTGATGACAAGATCCTCTCGCTGTATGCTCGTGGCATGACGACGCGTGAAATTCAACAGCACCTCACTGAAATGTATGGCACAGAAGTATCGCCTACACTCATTTCTACGGTCACTGATGGCGTAATGGATGAAATAAAGCAGTGGCAATCCCGGCCTCTCGATGCGGTGTATCCTGTGATCTATCTCGATTGTATCCATGCCAAAGTTCGTGACGCTGGTAGCGTTCGTACCAAAGCGATTTACCTGGCGATCGGCATTAACATGGAAGGCCATAAAGAAATACTGGGCTTATGGATTGCTCAGACCGAGGGTGCCAAGTTCTGGCTCAGCGTTGTCACTGAACTCAAGAATCGTGGCGTGCAAGATATCTTTATCGCCTGTGTTGATGGCTTAAAGGGCTTTCCCGAAGCGATTGAAACCGTCTATCCATATGCCATTGTACAACTCTGTATCGTGCACATGGTACGTAACAGTCTCAACTACGTCGGCTGGAATAAACGCAAGGAAGTAGCTGCTGATTTACGTTTGGTCTACAGCGCCGCCACGATTGATGAGGCTGAGCACGCACTAGCAGACTTTGAAGATAAGTGGAACACTGCTTATCCACCGATTGCCCTATCTTGGCGCAATAATTGGCAGCGCATCATTCCGTTTTTCGACTACCCGCCTGAGATACGGCGCATCATTTATACCACCAATGCGATTGAGTCGGTCAATATGAGCCTACGCAAAGTCAGCAAAAGCCGTGGATCGTTTCCCAACGATGAAGCCGTGATCAAATTGTACTATTTGGCTCTCAGCAATATCGCCAAAAAATGGTCTATGCCACTAAGAGATTGGAAACCTGCACTAAACAGGTTTACTATTCAATTTAACGAAAGAATGCCTCGCCATTATTAACCACCGTTTACACAAAATCTAGGACACCCCCGCTAAGCTATTTTGTTTACAGCAACCCTTTAGATGCAGCTAGTTTGGCTCGTTCACGCTTCACTATTTCCAGCACGGTATTTTTGCTCAAGTCTAGTTCTCTACCGATTTTCCGATAGGTTTGACCTGCGGCTACCAGCGCCAATACCTTCGACGCTAACTTGTCTGACTTTACTCGCTGTCCAAGGCGACCGCTCTTTCCGACCTCATCCACCTCTCGTCGCTCGGATGGGAACATATCAATTTGACTGGAGATTATCACTGGGATGAGGAACAGCCATACGGTTCAGATCGTTTTCTGCCGCTGCGCACCAGAGTTACCGATGAGCATTTAGCGGCTTAACGTACGTAAAATTCCGTTTCGTGTGTTGTCCTCAGTTGGTCCACCCCTCTATTATCCGTAACATCCGCAACAACGTCACAACCCAGCATTGACGAGGGTTCCAGTGTTACTCTTTTGTTACCTGTTACTTTTCCTTCCGATACATATAAAAACGGCGCTAACTCTCGAGGTGGTTGACGGCAATGGTCCTGGAATACGGCGCAGTTATGTTTGTGCTGGTTTTATAGTTCATTACTCTATAGAGTGCCGGACTTTTAATCCGTTGGTGTAACAAATCGCCTTATTTGGTACTGATTTTCGCTTTATTTGGCACTGGCTCTTTTGCGTTTTAACGCTCCAATTTCAAAAATTCCTTATTATCAATTCAGATCGCCGAGCTGCTCGATCTGCTCCGCCTATCCACACCGAGTGTGACTTTGCCTGCTGCCACATCCTTCAAAAACCGGATCGCGTTGTCATAGCGCTCTTTCACGATTTCTTTCTCGGTGTTTTCCAATAACTGGTACCTGGCGATATCGCATGCCAGCTTTTCGAGCACGTCCGGTACCGGCGACAGTGGCAAAGTGTAGCGGGTGGACAAATATACCGGTTAATTTTTAGCTAAATGGGGTGTTTTTTTGTGTCATGCCGCCATTGTGACGGCGACAGGCTGGGGAGTTAAGGCGGAAGGGTTTCCGCTCGATTGCTGCGGGAGATTACAAAAAGACTAACACTAACTCATAACTTCGTCAAAACGGCATCTGAGGATTATTGGTTATTCGGCTCTTTTGAGCTGATACTATCCAATAAAGCTTGCACCTGTACAATTTGTAGTTTTGCGCCCACTTCTGTAAATAAGGCGAGAGATTTTTGCCAAAATTCAGCAGCTTTATCCAAATCACCTTGGGTTTTATATACCATCCCTAAATTTCCGTACTGGATGGCCAAGCCTGCTTTGCTGCTCTGCGCCTGATAGATGCCCAAAGCTTTCTGATAGTACTCGATCGCTTTATCCAAATCACCTTTGGTTTCATACACAATCCCTAAATTGCTGTAGTCGCTGGCCATATCTTCCTTGCGCCCCAGCTTCCGATTGAAGGTCAAGGCCTTTTGATAGTACTCAAGCGCCAGGTCCAGCTCACCGCGGATTTGATACGCAATCCCTAAATTTGCAAATTGAATCGCCATGCCTTCTTTTCTACCTAATTCTTGATTGAGGATTAATGACTTTTGAAAGTACTTGATCGCCTGGTCCAGCTCGCCGCGGGTTTGATACACAATCCCTAAATTTGCAAATTGAATCGCCATGCCTTCTTTTCTACCCAACTTTTGATTGAGGATTAATGACTTTTGATAATACTCAACCGCCTGATCCAGCTCGCCGCGAATTTGATACACAACCCCTAAATTGTAGTAAGCTACTGCCTGATACTTTTGGTTGCTTCCAGCAAGTTTAAGAATGGTCATATAGGCATTTTTTGATTGCTCAAGTTCGCCAATTCTTCGATAGAGATGTCCGAGCTGATTCCAACCGTCCATATTATCCGGATCTAACTCAATACTGCGCTGATAGTTTTTTAGTGCTTTTTTAGTATCATACAAATAAGCTAGGGAACCGATATGGCGCAAAGCGGCCGCTTCTTCCAATTGCGCTATTTTGCCCGCCTTTTGCTTTGCTTCGGAAGCAACCCGCACAAAGATATTTTCGGCCAGTTCTGTCTTTCCCTGAGCTAACATGTCCAGTGCTTTATTAATACCGGCCTGACTTGTGGAGTGCTCGGTTAGAGCTTTAATAGTAGCTTCTAGTGTTTCAACATCTATCTCTTCCGATCTCGCTGCTAGCTTTATTGCCAGTAGCTTTATCTGTTTATCAGAAAAGTCAGAGTGATTATGTTGGTTTATACCACCTGGAGAAAAATTTTCTCTCGATTCAAGTAGAATATAATTTTCTTGGGATAAGGGATTGATATACAATAAAGATGTAACAGATGTTATTGCTAAAATTACTAACAGCACAATCGATTTCTTAACAAGAGTAAGACTGTTAAGACATGCAATGAATTTATTAACTATTGTTCCTGGCTCACCATGTTTAATTGAATTTTTGACGCTAAAGTGGCTAACATCATCCAACCATACTTGTACCTTTATCATTTGCGCTGCCGCGCCAATTTCGTTAAATAAAATGAGTGCCTTTTGCCAATACTCAATAGCTTTATCCAAATCATTCTGGACCCGATGCACAAGCCCTAAATTTGCAAATTGAATCGCCATGCCTTCTTTCCTACCTAATTCTTCATTGAGGATTAATGACTTTTGAAAGTACTTGATCGCCTGGTCCAGCTCGCCACGGCTTTGATACACAAGTCCTAAATTTGCAAATTGAATCGCCATGCCTTCTTTTCTACCTAATTCTTGATTGAGGATTAATGATTTTTGAAAGTACTCGATCGCCTGGTCCAGCTCGCCGCGAATTTGATACACAACCCCTAAATTGTCGTAGTCATTGGCCATGTTTTGTTTGCGCCCCAGCACTTCATTGAGGTCCAAAGCCTTTAGATAGTACTCGACCGCCTGGTCCAGCTCACCGCGGGTTTGATATACATTACCTAAATTGCCATAGTCACTTGCTATGCCTTCTTTATTACTTAACTTTTGATTGAGACTTAATGATTTTTGATAGTACTCAACAGCTTTTTCAAAATTACCCTGGATTTGATATACATTTCCTAAATTACCATAGTCGCTGGCTATCCCTTCCTTGCTGCCTAATTCTTGTTTGAGGTCTAATGATTTCTGATAGTACTCAACAGCTTTATCAAAATTACCCTGGATTTGATACACATTCCCTAAATTACCATAGTAACTGGCCATGCCTTCTTTATTACCTAACTCTTGATTGAGATCTAATGACTTTTGAAGGTACCCGATGGCTTTATTCAAATCACCCAAGTTTGCATACACAGTCCCTAAATTACTATAGTCGCTGGCCATACCTTCTTTATTACCTAACTCTTGATTGAGGTCTAATGACTTCTGAAGATACTCGATAGCTTTATCCAAATCACTTCGAGTGTGATGCACAATCCCTAAATCGTCATATTGAGCAGTCATATCTTTTTATTTATCCTGCTTTTGGATTGATGATTGATGTTCTCAAAGTACTCAATGTTTTATCCCATTCGTTTCGAGCTTTATACAAAACTCCTAAATTACCGTAGGCTATCGCCTGCGCTTCTCGATCAGATCCAGAGAGATCAATTACCTTTAAAAAAGCTTTTTCTGCATCGTCGAATGCACCTGCAATAAAATACAATCGCCCTAATTGATTCCAGCCTTCAATATTTTCAATTTCAAGTTCGGTGCTACGTTTGTAAGCTTCGAGTGCATTTGGGATATTATGCGAAGAATCAATGGAACCAATATATCGCAAAACAGTTGCTTCTTTTAATTGCGCATTCTTAGCCCTTTGCCTTTGTTCTAAAGCGATCAGTTCAAAGATATTTTTTGCCTTCTCGGTCTCTCCAAGATTCAAGAAATCTAGCGCTTCCTGAATATTATATTTATCAGTATGTTGCTCTTTCTGTACTTCAGTGATTGTTTGAAATTCTCCAGAAATTCCTTCATCTTTGTATTTCGGTGGTAGCTTAGCTTTCAGTTGCATTACCTTTTCATCATCGTAACTATAAAAATTGGGAATATCACGAGTATCTGCATGATCACCCATATTAATTGACACATTGATTTGCTGGTTTTGAGATGAGTTCTGATTTGTAGGATTATTAGAGTTCGGTTTGCGGCTTTTTTTCCAGGCCCAGATGCCACCAATTATGGAGCCAATAATCCCCATGATTATTTCTAATGAACTGAAAGCATCCTTGTATTGACTCAGCCATTCGAAATATGGAGAGAAGTCCATTGATTAGTGAAGTGGCCCCAAAAAACTGTACAAGCAGTTAAGCTCTGACATTGAGCTAGAAGGAGCAATGAGATGAGTAAAAAACGTAAGCAATATTCAAGTGAATTCAAAGCAAAAGTGGCGTTGGCTGCGATACGTGGAGAGGAAACGGTACCCCAGTTGGCAGCGCGTCATGGTTTACATCCAACGCAAATCAACAGCTGGAAGCGACAATTAATTGAACAAGCAGCAGAAGTATTTTCCAAAGATCAAAGTGCTGGAAAGGCAGATACAAGCACTAAGGATGATTTGCATCGCGTCATCGGGCAATTGACGGTAGAACGCGATTTTTTGGCCAGAAAGCTCAATCATTAAGTCTTGCACAGCGCAAGAAGATGATTGAATCTAATGAGAAGCTGAGCCAAACTCGTCAGTGTCAGCTACTGAGTTTAGCGCGCTCTACCTTTTATTATCAGCCACAGTCCCTCGATAATGAGAAACTGGTTTTATTGCGGAAACTGGATGAGCAATACCTGAAAACGCCTCAATACGGTGCACGCAGCTATGCCACCTGGTTTGTGCGTCAAGGTATCAGTATCGGGCGCAAGAGGACTGCAAACATGATGAAGATTCTGGGGATTGTCAGCACAGCACCTAAGCCCAAAACCAGCAATCCTGACAAGCGACACAAGAACTATCCGTACCTGCTCAAGGGCGTTGTTATCAACCGATCCAATCAAGTGTGGACGGCAGATATCACGTATGTACCGATGGAGAAAGGTTTTGGTTATCTCGTTGCCATCATGGATTGGAACTCTCGCAAAGTGCTGAGCTGGCGTTTATCCAACACACTGGATGCCGATTTTTGTATCCAAGCTCTGGAAGCTGCCATCCAGGACTACGGTTGCCCGGAGATATTCAACACCGATCAAGGCGCTCAATTTACCGCAGAAGCATGGATTTGTATCCTGAAAAACCACGGCATTCAGATCAGCATGGATGGCAAAGGCCGCTATCATGATAATATTTTTATCGAACGGCTATGGCGTACAGTTAAGTATGAGCTCTTATACACCAGAGCATTCAGTAACTTGAAGGAGGTAAGGCAAAACCTGACTCAGTGGTTTGATTGGTATAATCAGGAGCGTTTTCATCAGAATCTTGATAACCAAACACCGAATGAAGTTTATTGGCAACACACAACAATTCATCAGGCCGCCTGAGCTTGATTAACCCGCCTTGTCAGAGCTTAACTTCGCTTTCAGGTTGTACAGGTTAATGGCACCACTTCATAGAGCCCACACCGATTGAGTGAATTTGTCATTGAAAATTAACACTTGTTCATACCGACAAGATAATACCAGCAATCCGATAATCATAAATAGGGCTGCCACTTAATTTAACGCGGGTTTAACGCGGGGATCGGATACGCACCTTTATTCGGATAGCAGCCAGGGTCATAAAACCGCTTTAGAGCCCGTTTTTTGAATTTGCTCACTGATCACGACAATCATTCAATTTGGTTGTCAGGTAAGCAGTAGAAATTTTAGTGTCTACAGAAACGTCTCATCGATTCGATGATGGAGAATTGTGCGGCCATCCGACAGTTATTTCTTCAATTCTCCTCTTATCAATTGGTACCGCGTCTCGTTTATCAAAACATGCTGGGGAGAGTGTATTCTGATATCGCTCAGTACCAGAAAGCAATTGAATATTATGAACTGGCTTTGGCAAGTGACCTCAAGACCTATGGGGAAGATCATCCCATGGTGGCGATTCGTCGCAATAATCTGGGCAAGGCCTGGAATTCACTGGGGCAGCATCAAAAAGCAATCGGGTATTATGAGCTGGCATTGCCAACTCTTATTGATAAATTAGGGCCGGATCATCCCAATAGCGTTCTGGGCAGCAATAATCTGGAAGTTGCTAGAGAAGCTTTGGCGGATAAGAATCAATAGGAGCTTCTTGATTTTTCCATCGGTTATAAGCGGGGAAATCTTGTACGTAAAATGAAAATTTACTTAATTCATTGGCTATATTCTCAATTCGCGGCCTATCCCTATGTTTCTTCGTTTAATTGTTCAAATGGAGCTCTTCAACGGCCATTTATGAAGTGAGAAATTCGTCGCTCAGCATTCGTTAGAGTACTCATCGCTGGAATGTGACATGGCCTTTTGTCCAATTTATTTTTATTCTTCCGATAAGACCGAGAATAAAAATTTCTCAGCAAGAACATCACAAAGGCATTTGGACTAACTGCGCCATCAACTGGAATACGACAGTTCTCATACTGCCCCAAAGTCAAATGGGACGCTGGATGATCAATATCTTTATGATTCGCAGGCTCATAATCAAAACGAATTGGGAAACGGGTAAGTTTTTTCTGAATTATGTCTCCATAAAGCTCATCGTTTTCGTACAAATGAGGCGCCTCATCAACTGAAGGCAAAGCGGGCGATGGGAAATAGCACAGTCTATGTTTTTCTAAGCCCCCTTCACCACCAAAAATGTATTGAAAAATGAGCAGTCCGCCATCAGGAAATTTTATGTGATAACTATCGTTCGTCTCAATTTCAGTATATATCGCTTCGTATGAAACATCTCGGAGCGAAATAGATCCAAGAGGAAGACTTCCTATTCCGACCCCACCACCAATCAAACTATGTTCTTTCGGATAGAACTGCCTGACGGACAAGTTTGTTGAGATCAGCCGGGAATAAATATCCTGCAGTTGCTTGCGTACATCTTGGGGTGTCATTTTTTAGACCGAGGCTTTTGTATTCTTTGCAGATCACTGATTAGACTATCCACATCAAGATCACCTCGCTCAGCAGCTTGGATTAAAAAATCTCGTTGCATCTCAATCTTCTTGCGCTTATTCTTCCTTAGACCAGAAGGCTCCTTATTTATTAGGCGAAGCTCCTGTTTTTCTTCCAACGTTGGGTAGCGAAACTTTAGCTTGTAGTCATTTTTACGCAGGGTATCCCATTCTTGAATCAAGCCATCCATGTTTCTACCGATACCTAGAACACGCACCCATGCCTTTGCCCGTGTAATTGCAGTAAATAATCGATTGCGTTCCAGCGCAGTTGTACTATTGTTCCAACCAGCGAAGGCATCTTGGGCATTAATGATGTACACCATACCCGCTTCATTACCCTTCGCACGGAATATTCCTGTGAATGTAACGCTACCCGATTTTGTGAACACATCTGCCGAGGTACTTACACCGGCTAACTCGCTATTAATCTGTGATTCTGAAAAAAGGAGCTGCCTAGCAGGCCCAACTTCTCGTTGCGTAGTTAATGGATTGGGATTAATTACTACTATGTCTTCCGCCCTCAGTTCCTCCTCTCGAATATCGTCGATAATGGACTTCACTAGAAAGGCTGTTTGTTCCGCCGGGTTGTCAAAGCGATGAAACTGAATTAAGTCATCAGGAGGAGAATGCACTTCCAAAAAAAGTGGTGAACTATCCGGATTCCGTGAAAGAGTTACATTCTCCCCACCGCGAAGCTCCCCTTCTTCAACGGTATAACCCACATCCGTCCAGATATTGCTTTGATCGAAGAACTGAACCAATCCTTTTTCTCGGTATATGCCAAAACCCAGAGCATGTGCAGTCGCAAGCAGCGGTCGTGAGTTTCGATAGCATTTCTCAAGGATAATGTCTTGCTTGGGAATTGCTGCTTCTTCTGTTTTAAGGATAACATTTGGATCTCCCTTATCATCAACACCGAATAGCTCTTCAGGCGGCAAAACAGATGAGCCTGTCAAAGACTGCAATTCATCGTAGGCATACACCATTCTTTTTGGTTCTTTTAAGAATCTATAGCACAGCCGTAAAAACTCAGCGGGTAAGTCCTGCGCCTCATCCACCAATATCAGATCATAAATCGCTGAGACATCATTAACAGACTTGAGAGCTTCGCCACATGCGCCAGCGAACTCATTTCTTTCACCAAAACTACGTCTCGCCGCCGAGAAATCATAGAAGCTGATCTCATTAATTCGGCAATATTTATGATAGATTCCGTCTCGCTCCTTATCTCCCGGAGCACCCCACGCATTCAATATGTCGATATTTTCCCAGTCAGGCTCAGCTCCAGTCTGTTCAATTGTGAAGTTGTTAATAAAGCGCTTGAACTGTTCTTTCAGGGAGCGAGTATTAAAGGTAACTCCAATTCTCCAGTCTGGATTTTGCGTATGCAAATATGCAACCTTTAACGCAAGAACAATAGTTTTTCCAGAACCCGCTAAGCCCCGAATTCTTTGCACTCCCTCAACTGTTTCTATAACGGCTTGGGATTGGTGTTGATCGAGGTTAGCAATTGATTCTTCAATACGCTTAAGTCGAGCCCCCCGCGAATCTTTTTTCTTTGGTTCACGTTTTAGCTTGCCAGCGCGAATTGAGGTTACAACTTGTACCGCAGCCAATAGATTTTTGAATACTTGATTGTCGCACTGCCACTTAAATTGGCTTATAGTTTCTTCAAGCGAACTCTGATTTGCTATGTAATATGGATCTTCTACTATGGGGGTAGTAGGTTTTGCTGGTGCGTATGTAACAACCTGAATATCAAACTTCAGTTCACGCCCGACTTTGAGGCCTGGATGTGGTTTCAATCGAACATCTAGCATTGAGGCTATATCATCTTGTCGGTTCTGAAACTCACCAAGCTCAGTTCCCTCGACAAGATCAAAGGCAATCAGTCCGACCTTATCGGACACCAGCAGCGCATCAAGCTTAAGAGCGCCAGTAGGTGAACCAATAATAGGGTAGCCCAGATAAAGGTACCCAGAAAGTTCCGAAATTGAAGATAGTTTGTCTGCTAACGCTCTAGATGACTCTGGCTTTTCTCTCGCAGACCCCCAAACGACATTAAGCATGTATATTTTCCGTCCTCAAGTTGGCTTAAGGATAATTCGTGGATGATGTGCAATACTACCCGATGGAGTGGCAAAGTGTCATTAACTGGTGTGAATTCCCCTGTAGCCCCATAAGTCGGCTTATGGCCGGAAGCATTCATTCCATGGATGCTAAATACCAGAGCTTACCCAATTCTACTTTTCAATACATTAGATTAAAACTAAACTTTTACACGTAATACTCATTTTTTAATTAAAGTTTTCCAAATCCCGTCCGATATTAACAATGCACATCAAAAACCGCTTTACTAGGCCCGGTGATTGACTCCGTTATTCATCGGGCTTTTTTATCCATCAGAGTATCTAATCTATATCAGTTCAATTTCTTGCCATTGTTCTTTAGTCATCATCAAAACAATCCCCTCTGGTTATCATCCTGCCCATCTCCACACAGAATATTTCTCACTTGCCGTTCGGTGAGATTGTATTTGATCGCAAGCTGACGCTGGCTTAGTACTTCATATTCTTGTTTGATCGTGATGTTTCTTAGCGCCACATTGGCCAAGAGCGCTTTGGGGATTTCCAGCACTTCCCCGCCAAAGCGATCAATCATGGTCTCGGCTAATTCACGATTGATGATTGCAACCAGGTCATGATCCGGTCTCAGTGTTTTGGGCACGTAGAGCCGCACGCCGCCATATTTGGCTACCAGTTTGAACGTGGCTTGTATTCCGATCAGTTCGCTGATTTCCAGCAGGATGCCGGGGAGCATGGATTGGTCTATTTCGTGATCCATCACGAATATCCGAGTTGCAAAGGAACACGAAATATATAAATTTGGTGCGTTGTGTTGGGAGTATTTAGAGCTTACTCAGAAATTCAGCGACCAGATATGCGCTGCCAAGTAAAGATTCCGGTTTGAGATGAATTGGCAGGCACGCGTACCAGGATCAGAAGATATATTTCCCGCAACCGGGTGCACGGTTGGCGGTACGTTTGCGAGATGGCCATGTTACCTGGATAGCGTGGGGCAGGCGCAAGGATGAAGCCACTGGTAAATTTCCGAATGGCGGCTGGGCACGATTGAATTCCATCAAAAGCGGAAAATGGAAACCCTGGCACCCAAGACCGGTTTTGATTGCCGCTGACCAGTTCATGGAAAAAGACCATGACAACCAATCACGCTGGGTACCCTTGGATACAAGAATGGCGATTCAAGGATTATTAGCAGAAAGGGATGATGAAATGCGGGTTTATGTGGTGACTATCAACACGCCACCTGAATATGCCTGGATACATGACCGCTGGCCAAGATTGGTTCGACTGAAGGATCAATAGTCGTTCAGGTTTTATTTGATCGGTTACAGTATGATTTTATTCATAAACCTTCTCCATGGAATTGTTCTCCCCTAATGATTCCCTGGGTTCTTCCAATCAAAACACACCCAATCGTATTATTTCTTTTTTTCAGTTTGTTTAGGTTTTGCTGATTTGGCTACATTGGTTTTCTTAACAGAGGCCGCAGCATCAGACAGGGCTTTACCTGGCTTGAATTTAACGACTTTTTTGGCAGGAATTGTCATGGTTACACCAGTCGCTGGATTGCGGCCTTCACGACCTGCGCGTTCTGTCACTGAAAAAGTCCCAAAACCTACTAACTGAACATCGTTGCCGCTTGCTATGGTTTGTTGAATAACTTCAAGCAATTCGTTCAGCATCGCGGTTGTTTGGGCTTTAGTAGTATTAGAGCGCGTAGCAATGGCTTCAATCAGTTCAGTCTTGTTCATGGGGGCGATCCTATTAGTGGTTTAAGAAGTGGATGGTAATCTAGCAGGGTATAATGTGAAAAATCAATAACTTTTAAGAATTATATGTACTTGCCCCATGAAAACTCACTTTATTCCCAAATATAAGACACAGTAGGATGTTAAATACAATTATTCGACTTGCTTCATTACGGTCAATGCAACATTTTATTTTTTCAAAAATTAAGTGTGCAGTCCTTTGATATTCCTATTTCAGTCTTCTCATGTTACCTATACCATTATGGGTAAATAGAATACAAATCAGCAGCAAAAATAATAAAAATCAGAATTAAGGACGTATGAATCATCAATCTCTCTCAGCCTTCATTTGGTCGGTCGCCGATCTGTTGCGTGGCGATTACAGACAATCCGATTATGGCAAGATTATCCTGCCATTTACCGTGTTGCGCCGTTTGGATTGCGTTTTGGAATCTACCAAAGCAGCTGTGCTGGCAGAACATGAAGAAAAGAAAAAACTCGGCTTAAACGCCGATCCCTTCCTGCTCCGTAAAGCCAAGCAAAGTTTCTATAACATTTCGCCCCTGGATATGAAGAAGCTGATGGGCGATCAAGACCATATCAAGGAAAATCTGTTCTCCTATATCCAAGGTTTTTCAGAAGCGGTGCGGGATATATTCGAGCGTTTTGAGTTTTATGCCCAGATCGACAAACTGGCTAAATCGGGGCTTCTGTATCAAGTCACTGAAAAGTTCGTCAATGTCGACTTGCACCCCGACAAAGTCAGTAACAGCCAAATGGGGTTGGTGTTTGAAGAACTCATCCGCAAGTTTGCTGAAATCTCCAACGAAACCGCAGGGGAACACTTTACTCCACGTGAAGTGATCCGCCTGATGGCCAACCTGCTGTTTATCGAAGATGATCAAGTGCTGGCAAAAGCGGGGGTCGTCCGCACGATTTACGACCCCACGGCAGGAACGGGCGGGATGCTGTCGGTCGCGGGTGAATATCTGGAAGAACACAACCCCGAAGCCCGCCTCACCATGTTTGGGCAGGAACTCAACCCGGAATCCTATGCCATCTGCAAAGCCGATATGCTGATAAAAGGGCAGGATGTCGCCAATATCGTGTTCGGCAATACCTTTTCAGAAGACGGCCATCCCCATAAGAAGTTTGACTATATGCTGTCCAATCCGCCCTTTGGTGTGGAATGGAAGAAGGTCGAAAAAGAAGTCCGTAAAGAATATGAGCAACAAGGATTCAATGGCCGATTCGGGGCGGGCTTGCCGCGCGTGTCCGACGGTTCGCTGCTGTTTCTCATGCACCTGATCAGCAAAATGCGTCCGGCCAACGATGGCGGGAGTCGCTTTGGCATTGTCCTCAACGGTTCGCCACTGTTCACGGGCGGTGCAGGTTCGGGTGAAAGCGAAATCCGCCGTTATGTGCTGGAAAACGACCTTGTAGAAGCCATTATTGGCTTGCCGACCGATATGTTCTACAACACGGGCATTAGCACTTATGTCTGGATACTCAGCAATCGCAAGCTGGAGCATCGCAAAGGCACCGTGCAATTGATTGATGCGAGTGGCTTCTGGCAGAAAATGCGCAAAAGCCTTGGCTCCAAGCGCAAGGAATTATCGGATGCCCATATTACCGAGATTACCCGCCTGTTCGGGCAATTCATCGAAGACAGTGAAGGCAAAAAGCCGATTTCCAGAATCTTCAAGAACAGTGATTTTGGTTATCGCACCATCACCGTTGAACGCCCGTTAAAAGACGAGAACGGCAAAATCATTCCCGGTGAAAAAGGCAAGCTGAAAGGCAAACCGCAACCGGATTCCAGTCTACGCGATACTGAAAACGTGCCGCTCAATGAAGACGTGGAAACCTATTTCAAGCGCGAAGTGCTGCCCCATGCGCCGGATGCGTGGATAGACCATGACAAAACCAAAGTCGGCTATGAAATCCCGTTCAACCGGCATTTCTACGTTTTTGAGCCGCCGCGTGAACTGGCTGCGATTGATGCGGATTTGAAGCAATGCACGGATCGTATCCTGACCATGATTAAAGGTCTGACGGCATGAGCATGAAAACGCCTGCCGCAGAGTCATTCGGAGAAATCACAAAACTGATTGAAGCGGCGCGGCAGAAAGCCTTTCAGGCCGTCAATACCATGTTGATTGATCTTTATTGGCGCGTTGGCAAAATCATTAGCCACAAAGTCAAAAGCGCGGAATGGGGTGATGGGATTGTGGCGCAGTTGGCGGCTCACATCGCACAGACCCAGCCGGGGTTGCGCGGGTTTACTCGTCGGAACTTGTTCCGGATGCGGCAATTTTACGAGACGTATCAGGGTGATGACAAAGTGTCAGCACTGCTGACACAATTATCCTGGACAAACAACCTCATTATTCTCAGCCAGAGCAAACGCCAAGAAGAGCGCGAATTTTATTTACGCAGGGCTGTGCAAGAAAAATGGTCAAGCCGCGAGCTGGAACGCCAGATCAAAGCCGCCTTGTTTGAGCGTATCATCCTCACGCCACCCAAAGTATCACCACTGGTGACACAAACACATCCGGCTGCCCTGAGCGTCTTCAAAGATGCTTATTTGGTCGAGTTTCTAGGTTTATCAGACGGCCATGCCGAATCTGATTTACACCAAGCCCTGTTAAAGCAGTTAAAAGACTTTCTGATTGAACTGGGACGTGACTTTTGCTTTGTCGGCTCGGAATATCCGTTGCAGGTTGGCGGGCGGGACTTTGCACTCGACCTGCTGTTTTTCCATCGTGGGCTAAATTGTCTGGTGGCAATTGAATTGAAAGTCGGTCGGTTTGAACCGGAGTATCTCGGCAAACTGGCGTTCTATCTGGAAGCCCTAGATCGTGATGTCCGCAAACCCCATGAACACCCCGCACTTGGCGTGTTGCTCTGTGCCAGCAAAGATGATGAAGTAGTAGAGTATGCCTTGAGTCGCACCCTTTCCCCCGCGTTAATTGCTGAGTATCAAACCCAATTGCCTGATAAGAAGCTCTTGCGGGAAAAACTCCATGAGTTTTATCTACAGAACGCCGCAGAAGAAGAGGGGGATTTATGAGTTTTCCGCGTTATGAACGCTATAAGGACAGTGGTATGGAGTGGGTGGGTAATTTGCCTAGTTCTTGGTCAATCAACAAAATAAAGTTCAATACCTATGTAAAAGGTAGAGTTGGTTGGCATGGCTTGAATTCAAATGAGTTTTCTGATGTTGGAATTCATCTGATCACGGGAACAGACTTTGAGAATGGATTTGTTAGTTGGGATAAATGCTACCGGATTTCAGAACAGCGCTATATCGAGGACCCTTATATTCAGCTAAGGGAAAATGACCTTTTAATTACCAAAGATGGCACAATCGGCAAACTAGCACGAGTAAAAGGCTTACCCGAACAGGCATCTTTGAACAGTGGCATTTTTCTTGTCCGCGCTAACGATGGAACGTATTTGGAAGATTTCCTTTATTGGGTTTTGCAATCGTCTTTGTTTGCCCACTTTATGGATTTGCATAAAGTTGGTTCGACCATTCAGCATCTTTACCAAGAGGTCTTTAATCAATTTGCGTTCCCTATTCCATCCATTCCAGAACAAAAAACCATCGCCGCCTTCCTCGACCGCGAAACTGCGAAAATTGATGCGTTGATTGCCGAACAACAACGGCTGATAGAACTACTCAAAGAAAAGCGTCAGTCAGTCATTTCCCATGCCGTCACCAAAGGATTGAACTCCAACGCACCGATGAAGGATTCCGGTATTGAATGGCTGGGCGAAGTGCCGGAGCATTGGGAAGTGAAAAGACTTCGCTTTATCGCTCAACTCAATCCATCAAAAAGCGAGATTACAGAACTTGACAGGGAAACCGAAGTTTCATTTTTGCCGATGGAAGCTATCGGTGATGATGGTTCTCTAAATCTTGAGCGCACTCGTCCAATTGGTGAAGTTGAAACAGGATATACCTATTTCCGCGAAGGTGATGTAACAATTGCTAAAATTACACCGTGTTTTGAAAACGGAAAAGGTGCGGTCATGCGCGGTTTGTTTGGAGGTATTGGTTTTGGCACAACCGAGTTGATTGTTGCCAGAGCAAAACCATTCGAAGCAACAAGTAATTATTTGCATTGGCTGTTTATATCAACGTGGTTTCGCAAACATGGCGAGGCATCTATGTATGGTGCGGGAGGCCAGAAGCGTGTGCCGGATGATTTCGTTCGTAATTACGCTATTGGATTTCCTTCTCTTGAAGAACAACATACCATCGTTGCCTTCCTCGACCGTGAAATCGCGAAAATTGACGTTCTAACCACCGAATCCAAAGCCGCCATTACCCTACTCAAAGAGCGCCGCACCGCCCTCATTTCTGCCGCCGTGACCGGGAAAATTGACGTGCGCGAGCTGGTCTCAGCTAAAGCGGAGGTAAAAGCGGAAACCGTGCCTTGTTAATTTAGCCGTATTAACTATAATACCTATATTAGCTAGTTGGAGAAAAAATATGCGTACTATGACCTCTGTTGAAGCCCAAAACCGTTTTGGCGAATTGCTGGATACAGCGCAACGCGAACCGATAACCATTACCCGCCGTGGACGTCCTGTGGCGTTTATGGTTTCCTGCCTGGATATGGAGGAACTCATGGAAATCCGTAAGCAGCGTTCCAAAGCGGTGGCGGCTTTCGAAAGTTTTTTCGCCGAAACCGATAAAAAATTAACACCGGAAGCGGATGCCTTAACCGTTGAAGCTGTCAAGCAGTCGGTCAATGAGCTTCGTTAAACGAATTGTCATTGATACCAGCACGTTAATCAGTACATTGTTAAAGCCGCAGTCAGTTCCCAGGCAAGCCTTCAATTATGCCTTGGCAACCGGAACGCTTTGCGTTTCGCCTGCTACGCTGGCTGAGTTGGAAAGCGTTTTGCTGCGCGATAAGTTTGATCGTTACCTTGACCGGGAAAGCCGCCTGGGTTTTTTGCAGCTTTATCATGCCGCAACTGTTCTATTTCCGGTCACTCTTGACGAGGAAAAAATCCTAACACCGCCATGCCGGGATTCTCGCGACAACAAGTTTTTAGCTTTGGCATTGCATTGTTCGGCACAGACTGTGATTTCAAGCGATGAGGATTTGCTTATCCTGAACCCTTGGCATGAAATTACAATTGTTAGCCCTGCCCAATTTTTGTCATGAGCGATTTACATAAGGAAGTTAATTTCGAGGTTGAAATCTGCGATCATCTGGCCGCGAACGGCTGGCTGTATGCGGCAAACGATGCGGCAGGTTACGATAGGGCGCGGGCGTTATTTTCGGCGGATGTGCTGGCTTGGGTGCAGGATACCCAACCGAAGGCGTGGGAAGCACTGGAAAAGAACCACGGTGCACAAGCGGCGGATGTGTTGCTAGATCGGCTACGAGATTCACTCAACCAACGCGGCGCGTTAGACGTTTTACGCCACGGAATTGAACTGCTTGGGCTTAGGCAACCGCTCATGCTTGCGCAATTCAAACCCGCCTTGGCGATGAATCCGGGTATTCTCGTCAAATACGCCGCTAATCGGCTGCGGGTTGTGCGGCAATTGCGTTATTCGCTGCACAATGAAAATGTGCTTGATTTGGGTTTGTTTCTGAACGGGATTCCGGTTGCTACGGCGGAATTAAAAACCAACTTCACCCAATCGGTGAAGGATGCGATTGATCAATACCGCTTTGACCGCGAACCACGCCCAAAAGGACAGGGCAGCGCTGAACCGTTATTGTCTTTCCCCAATGGGGCTTTAGTGCATTTCGCGGTTAGTAATAGCGAAGTGCATATGACTACGCGGTTAGAAGGCGCGGCAACGCGCTTTTTGCCGTTCAACCGGGGCGATAACGGGGCGGCGGGTAATCCACCCAACGAACAAGGGCATCGCACCGCTTATTTATGGGAAGACATCTGGGCAAAGGATAGCTGGCTGGAAATTCTAGGTCGTTATTTGGTAGCACAAAAGGACGATAAAAAACAGATTAAGAAAATCCTCTTCCCGCGTTTTCATCAGTTGGATGCGACGCGCAAGCTGCTGGCGGCGGTGTTGCAGGAAGGTGCGGGCGGTAAATACTTGATCCAGCATTCGGCGGGCTCAGGCAAAACCAATTCAATTGCATGGTCGGCGCATTTTCTGGCCGATTTGCACAATGCCAGCCATGAAAAACTGTTTGATACCGTGCTGGTGGTTTCTGACCGCACTGTGCTGGATGACCAGTTACAGGAAGCGATTTTCGATTTTGAGCGCACCGCCGGCGTGGTCGCCACGATCAAAGGGGAGGGCGCTAGTAAAAGTGCGGAATTGGCGGCGGCTCTGTCCGGTGGCAAGAAAATTGTAGTTTGCACCATCCAGACTTTTCCTTTCGCGCTTAAAGCTGTGCAGGAGCTGGCCGCGACACAGGGCAAGCGCTTTGCTGTAATTGCTGATGAAGCGCATTCGTCGCAAACCGGAGAGGCGGCAGCCAAGCTAAAAGCCGTGCTATCCGCGGAAGAATTGCAAGAATTGGCCGACGGCGGGGAAATCAGCACCGAAGACATACTGGCCGTACAAATGGAAAGCAGGGCGGCGGAAAGCGGTATTACCTATGTGGCCTTTACCGCTACACCCAAAGCCAAAACCCTTGAACTGTTTGGGCGATTGCCCAATCCTGATTTACCAGCCGGTGCGGACAATCTACCTGCGCCGTTTCATGTCTATTCAATGCGGCAAGCGATTGAAGAAGGCTTCATCCTCGATGTGCTGCAAAATTACACGCCTTACAAGCTGGCGTTCAAACTCGCGCATGATGGCAAAGAATTGGATGAAAAAGAAGTCGAGCGTAACGAAGCCCTGAAAGGCATTATGCGCTGGGTCAGGCTGCATCCTTACAATATCAGCCAGAAAGTGCAGGTGGTGGTTGAACATTTCCGCGAAAATGTAGCCCCACTGCTGAACGGCAAAGCTAAGGCTATGGTGGTGGTCGGTAGCCGTATTGAAGCGGTGCGCTGGCGGTTGGCGATTGATGCCTATATCAAAGCCCAAGGCTACAAAATCGGCACGCTGGTGGCGTTTTCCGGTGAGGTCAACGATAGCCAATCAGGCAGCGAGCCGTTCAGCGAAACCAGCAAGACCATGAACCCGAACCTAAAAGGGCAGGGTATCCGTGAGGCTTTCAATACAGAAGACTATCAAATCCTGCTGGTTGCCAACAAGTTTCAAACCGGATTCGATCAACCCCTGTTGTGCGGGATGTATGTCGATAAACGGCTGGCAGGCATTACGGCGGTGCAAACCTTATCTCGCCTCAATCGCGCCCATCAGGGAAAAGATACCACCTATGTGGTGGACTTCGTGAATGACCCTGAAGAAATTCTGACTGCCTTTCTTACCTATTACGAAACCGCAGAATTAGCCAACGTCACCGACCCGCACCTAGTTTATGATTTACGCATGAAGCTGGACGCGGCGGGTTTTTATGATGAGTTTGAGGTCAATCGTGTGGTTGAGGTTGAGTTCAACCCGAAGGCCAAACAAAGTGACCTGGCCGGTGCATTAGAGCCAGTCGTCGCCCGGATTTTGCATCGTTATAAAGCGGCTCAGGAAAAGCTGAAAGCTGCCAATGCCAAGGAAGATAGCAAAGCAGCCGAAGATGCTAAGAACGAAATGAACGCGCTTATCCTGTTCAAGCATGATATGGGCGCATTCCAACGTATGTATGCGTTCCTTTCCCAGATATTTGACTATGGCAACACTGCCATTGAGAAACGTTTTATCTTCTACAAAAGATTGATTCCACTGCTGGAATTCGGACGGGAACGTGAAGGACTTGACCTCTCCAAGGTCATGCTGACGCACCATAACTTGAAAGCTGAGGGAAAGCGGACGTTAGCCTTGATCGATGGTGAATATCCAAAACTGACACCAATGGAAGGTGCAGGTACCGGGCAAGTGCAGGAAAAAGAAACAGCTTATCTGGCGGAAATTATTGCCAAGGTGAACGATTTGTTTGAAGGTGAATTGTCCGATGACGACCAACTTATTTATGTTAACAATGTCATCAAGGGTAAGTTGCTGGAATCGAGAACACTTATTCAGCAAGCTGCCAACAATACCAAACAACAGTTTGCCAACTCGCCTGACCTATCCAACGAGTTGATGAATGCCATTATGGATGCCTTGGCTGCCCATAGCACCATGAGCAAACAAGCCTTGGAGTCAGAAAAAGTGCGGAGCGGATTGCGGGATATTTTGCTCGGCCCGGCGCAACTTTATGAGGCGTTGCGGGAACGGTCGGAAGTAACTGGGCTTCGCTAAATGGGGTACCGTAAGGATTCCTTCGTAAATGAGTAATAGAACCATCACTAGAACCAGAAATCACAATCATCCTCTTTGGAAAAGTCTGTTCAAGAGACAATAACCTTATGTAAATTATAGAGCTTCAGGTTAGTTTTCAAATTTTGCGCATTCAGATGAGCTTGACATATATTTTTGCCTGTTTCATGATTTGCTGTGCAGGTAAATAAGCTTCTTAAGCTTTTCCTGATGCGCGTTACCGGGAACTTTACTCATTTACGAAGGAATCCTTACGGTACCCCAACTATGTTTGCTTTGAGTTCAAAGAGAACAAATTTGCCGTGAATTTAGGGCTACATCTCAATATAACTGATCAGTACTATTACGTTATACCGTGCTTATCCGGTTAACTCCCAAGGTAGCTAGATGTAGTAGTGGGCCGTGATTTTTTTGTATAAAGTTCAGCATAGGTCGGCGCAGTGACATCACCAGCAATGCCAAGCAGGGAACGGAATGCGTTGAAAGGGTAGAAACGGCGGTTGAATCGAAACGTGAATTCGTTGAGATAGGCTTGCAGGTGTTGCGGGCTGACGCCGTGGTGAATGCCACGTAACCATGTTTTGAGATTGGAGAACACGAGGTGAATGATGGGCAGGAAAGTTTCGGCAACTTGCATGTCGCCACGTTCCGCAACGGCGGTATGAAGATACCCTCGCTTTTCAAGCGCCGCGTAGCCGCTCCAGTCATCGGAAATGATGGTGGCGCCTGGCGTAACGACGCGCTCAATGAAACCGCCCAACGATTTGGCACTGCGGTCTGGCACCACAGCGAGCCGAACACGTCCGGCGTAACGCCCAGTCCTCCGCTTATTGAGGCTGCCACCGTGCTTGCGCTGTTTAACCTCGACCGCACCGGCGACGAGAACCATGTCGTGAACGCCTCGACCCTTGCCGCGAGTACGTCCTCCGACGTAGGTTTCATCGGCCTCGACGGCATCGAAGGAGTTGCCACCAATCCGATCTTGGTCGGGACGCACCATGCCGACCCGCAGTTTGTGGAGAATCTGGAAAGCAGTCTCATAACGCGACAGCCCGAGTTGCCGCTGGAATTGGGCAGCAGACATACCGGGTGTTTGGCTGGCAACCAAGTAGGCTGCCCAGAACCATACGGAGAGAGGTGTGTGGGTGCGTTCCATAACGGTGCCCGCAGTGAGGCTCGTGTCTCGGTTGCAGTGACGGCACCGACAAACGCTGGGGCGATTGGCGAAGCGATAAGGCTCTCCGAGTGTGCCGCAGTAGTCACAAACGAATCCGTCGCTCCATCGGGCGCGCTCAAGATAGGCCGCGCAGGCCGCTTCGTTCGGGAACAGTCGCTGAAAATCAGGAAGCGAGAGAGGGAACGGCAAATCGTCTCGCTCAAGCACGTCGATAACCATGACCACCTCAGGTTGGCGCAGATGCTCAACATACTACCGGTAGTGGGCTTGGGAGACAACCGGATAAGCACGCGTTATACTATTCTTCAGAAGTTTCTTCAGAAGTTACAATTCAATCATCAAAGGAGTCGCGCATGAATCAGGAAATACCACAGTTAGACCCACATCCCTTGAGTGAATATGTGGTTCTGTCGCATTAAGCAATTCTCTGCAATTATTCTTCAATGAAATCAATGATCGATTTGGACGAAAAACGCTTAATGCGACAGAACCATAAGAATATCGAGACGGGTTTACTAACCGATTGGTTGAAAAAACGGGCTCTGTTGCAAAAAATTAATTTTAACGTAAAGTGAATTTAAAAGTTGTTTAAAAACAGCTGGCTGAAAAATCAAATATAGCCGTTTTTTATTTTTTGCAACAGAGCCCATGATGGCAATGTTAGGGTGGAGAAGCATGTGTGATTGACCGAGAGACAATTTCTTTGGTGGAAGTATTCGGTGCGCTGAATCGCGGAGTGACCGTGGTTACTGGTAACAAACGCTTGGCGGGCGTCACTTTTCAGGCCTTTGAAAAATCGGCGATAAACAACGGCCTCGAAGCTTGGCCAACCCCGGATATATTGCCCTGGACTGCCTGGCTGCAGCGAGCTTGGGAAGAGGTAGTGTTTTCGGGTGTCGCGACTGCACCTGAACTCTTGCTTACATCCCAACAGGAACAACGTATATGGGAAGACATCGTTACTGAGAGTGCGGCGGGTCAGCACTTGCAGCAGGTGTCCGGAACAGTGCGTCATGCGCAGGAAGCGTGGCAGTTGATTCAATCGTGGCGGTTATCATTAACTGACGCAACATTTCGCTATAACAGCGACAGTACGGCATTTTTTGAATGGGCATCGCGATTCGAAGCAAAGTGTATGGAGAAGGGTTGGCTGTCACTTGCTCGCCTTTCCGACGAACTTCAGCGTAGCATTCTGGCAGGAGATTTGCCTACACCTGCGGAACTGATGTTGATTGGTTTCGATGAGCTGACACCACAGCAGCAGTGTTTGTTCCAAACGCTGGTCGAGTCGGATTGTGATGTGCGATGGATGCATCTCGCGGGTAAGGAAAGTAAGAAAACCAGAATTGGATGCGTCGATGTGCGTCAGGAAGCCACAACCATGGCCCGATGGGTTCGGCAGCGGATCGATGAGAATCCCGAGACATTGATCGGTGTCGTAGTTCCTGAGCTCGCATCGCAACGAGATATCGTGATTCATGCGCTTGATGAGATACTGGTCCCGCACGCATTGCAGCCGGGGCACCAGTATCTCGAGCGCCCATTTAATATCTCGCTCGGCCCGCCGTTGAGTACGTACCCCATTATCAGTACTGCGTGTAAGTTGCTTGGCTTATTGGCGCCAACGATTAGTCTGGAAGATGCGGGTAGATTGCTTCGTTCACCCTTCATTGCAGGGTGGGAACGGGAAGCCAGTACTCGAGCATTGCTCGATGGTCGGTTGAGGGAAACAGGTGAACTTAACGTGGCATTGGAGACGTTGCGTTATCACGCGTCACAAATCAACAAGCCATATTCATGCCCGCTACTTGCAGAAAACATTGATGCCTGGATTAAAGCTGCGCGGGAGTGCTCGCGTACGGACAGCCCAGGGCAGTGGTCGGAACGCTTTGCGAGATTATTAAAGGCAATTGGGTGGGCGAGTGGGCGCGCTTTATCAAGTGAAGAGTACCAGGCCGCGGAAGCATGGCGGGAACTCCTGGGCACGTTTGCATCACTGGAGCCGGTAACAGAACCGATGGCCGCGTCCACTGCGGTGGCTCAATTGCGGCGCATGGCGGGGGAACGAACGTTTCAGCCGCAAACCGGGGCAGTACCGGTGCAGGTGCTGGGAATGCTTGAGGCGAGTGGCCTTGAATTTGATAGTCTTTGGATCATGGGCCTGCATGATGGCGCGTGGCCAGCATCCCTACGACCGAATCCGTTTATTCCGCTGCCTTTGCAGCGGGACATCGGGCTGCCACATTCAAGTGAGGAGCGAGAGCTACAAGTGTCGCGCACGATGACCCGTCGGATGTTGGCGAGTGCGAACGAGGTAGTTGTGAGTTTTCCGCAGCGCAGTGGCGATGAGGAGCTTCGACCCAGCCCACTCATTACTGATCTCTCCATCGCGGATCCAGAGATTTTACGGTTGTGGCCAGCTCCAACATGGCGAAATATTGTTCACAACAGTGCCAGGTTAACACCATTGGAGGAAGATCCCGCACCGCCCCTGATGAATGAAGAAGTCAAAGGTGGTAGCGCCGTTTTCAAACTTCAGGCCGCGTGTCCTTTTCGCGCCTTCGCGGAACTGCGATTGGGAGCACGCGCACTCAGGCAAGCAGACATCGGCTTGGATGCAATGGCCCGAGGTTTATTGATGCACCGTGTCCTCGAGAAAGTGTGGCACGCATTGGATTCACACGCACAGCTCATTGCCATGAATGACTCACAACTGCAAGCCCTGGTAAACAATATGGTGAGCGAGGCGATTGATGAGATTGCTAGTCGGTATCCACAAACATTTACCAGGCGCTTCCGGGAAATGGAAACCGAACGCCTGTGTCGACACGTGCTGGAATGGTTGGAGTTGGAAAAGCAGCGTGTGCCGTTTCGTGTCGTGGAGACAGAGACAAAACATGAAGCGACTGCCGGCGGGGTGCGTGTTCAGTTAAAAATTGATCGTATCGATGAACTGACCGATGGCCGCCGGGTCGTGATTGATTACAAAACCGGCGAAGTAAAACCTGCTCAGTGGTTTGGAGATCGCCCCGACGAGCCACAACTACCGCTCTACAGCATGGCGGTGAGTGGTGATATTGCCGGCGTGCTATTCGCGCAGGTGAAAGCGGGTGGTATGGCATTTAATGGGGTAACTGCAGATGAAGGACTAGCACCTGGCGTGAAGTCATTTGAAACCTTGAGTCAGACGCGCGAAGCAAACTCTTGGTCGAATGTGTTACGCGATTGGCGAGCAACAATGGAAAAGTTGGGTGCGGGTTTTCGTAATGGAGAAGCATCGGTAGATCCGAAGAAATACCCTGTCACCTGCACCTACTGTGAGCTCAAACCATTATGTCGTATCAACGAGTTAAACGTGTTGAATGGTGAGTCTTCCGAAGCGGAGGGCCAGGCATGAGCGAACAAGGAAGAATTGCCGACCAAGAAGCACGTTCACGAGCGCTCGATCCATCAACGTCGTTTATTGTTCAGGCGCCAGCGGGTTCAGGGAAAACGGGACTCCTGACCCAGCGGTTTCTCGTACTCCTGGCGGGTGTCGACGCGCCGGAAGAGATTGTAGCGATTACGTTTACGCGGAAAGCGGCAGGTGAAATGCGCCAACGGATATTGGAGGCATTGAAACGCGCCAAGAGTGATCAGCCGCCAGAGAAGGAGCATGAAAAACATACCTGGAAGCTCGCCCAGCGAGCACTGATACGCGATAAAGAACAGGGATGGCAATTGCTTGATAATCCGACGCGCCTGCGCATCCAGACAATCGACTCGCTTTGTACATCATTGGCGCGGCAGATGCCGATCCTCTCCCAGTTTGGTTCGGTGCCAGCCATTGCCGAAGATGCCGAGCCACTCTATCTCGCGGCGGCCAGGAATACTATTGCTGAGTTGGAATCTGGCGCTGATTGGTCGGATGCCATCGCACATTTGATTCAACATTTAGATAACCGGCTGGATAAATTACAGGGTTTGATTGCCACCATGCTCGCCCGGCGTGATCAATGGTTGCGTCACCTCGCTGGCCGAGACCGCCCATGGCTCGAACGGAGAAACCTGGAAGCGGCCATGGCCCGTCTGGTCACTGAGGCGTTGAGTGAACTGGCAAAACATATTCCCGGTGCATGCGGACCGGAACTGATCGAGCTGGCCCAGTTTGCTGCGGATAATCTGGAGGGTACGGATTCCCCGATTCTCGTTTGTTCCGACCTCCAAGGCTTACCAGGATCGCAAGTGATGGACCGCGGCCAGTGGGAAGGACTTGCGATAATGTTGTTGACGGAGAAGGGTACTTGGCGTAAGAACTTGACCAAGAATCAGGGATTCCCGGCACCAAGTAGTACCAAAGACAAGGAAGAAAAGGCCCGATTAACTGAGATGAAGCAACGCATGGCGGCTCTGCTGGAGTCATTGCAGGGCGAGGATGCATTTCGTGAACAATTGGCTTTGTTGCGCGAGTTACCGCCGCATCAATACACCAATGATGAATGGGAAACCTTACAGGCCTTGGTTGAATTGTTGCGCATAGCGGCAGCTCACCTGGAACTCGTGTTCAGTGAACAAGGTCAGGTGGATTTTCCCGCCTTGGCCCAGGCAGCCATTAGGGCATTGGGTGAATCCGAAGCGCCGACGGATCTTGCACTGGCACTGGATTACCGTATTCGCCATTTATTGATGGACGAGTTCCAGGATACTTCGTTCAATCAGTACGAATTGCTCACACGATTGACGGCCGGTTGGCAGCCGGGGGATGGCCACAGCCTCTTTGTGGTGGGCGATCCCATGCAGTCAATATATCGTTTTCGAGAAGCGGAAGTGGGATTGTTTCTCGCGGCAAGAGAACACGGAATCGGTCAGGTGCCGCTCGAGTTCCTCCGTCTCGCGGTTAATTTCCGCTCGCAACAAGGGATCGTCGATTGGATCAATCAAAACTTTCCGCACATACTGCCTTCAGATGATAACGTCGTCAGTGGAGCCGTTTCCTATGCACCGTCAACAGCCTTTCACCCGCAGTTGCAAGCGGATGCCGTTACTGTCCATCAATCACTCGTCCATTCATCGCAAAAGCGCGATGACAACGCTGAGGCACGTGAGATTGTGACGATAGTGCAGCAGGCAAAGATAGAGCACCCGGACGGCACGATTGCAATTCTTGTTCGTGGTCGCAATCATCTGGTGCAGATCGTAGAGCAGTTACAGATGGCTAAGCTTCGCTTTCAGGCCGTTGAGATCGAGCGACTAGCACATCGGTCTGTTGTGCAGGATCTGCTCGCGCTGACTCGGGCATTGAGCCATATCGGTGATCGCATCGCGTGGCTGGCGGTGCTTCGTGCACCGTTTTGTGGGTTGACGCTAGAAGATCTGCATACCCTAGCAGGAGATGATTACAATCGAACCATTATCGATCTGCTTCATCAAGAGCAGCGCATGGAACAACTGAGCGAAGATGGCCACGCCCGTATAGTCCGAGTATTGCCTGTGCTGAATACGGCGCTCTCAGAGCAGGCGCGTTGTTCCCTGCGGAGCAGCATCGAAGGTTCGTGGATCGCACTTGGCGGTCCGGCCTGTGTAACTAACGAGACTGATCTGGAAGATGCAGAGGTCTACTTACAGTTGCTTGAAAAGCTCGGCAATGCAGGTGATGTACCGGATATCCATGATCTTAACAAGCAGATTGAGAAGCTCTTCTCATTGCCAGACGTGGAAGCGGACGGTTTACTTCAACTCATGACTATCCATAAGTCCAAAGGACTGGAGTTCGATACTGTGATTATGCCTGGACTGGGGCGCAGCCCAAAACATGATGACGAGAAGTTGTTGCATTGGTTAGAACGTGGTCGTGAGTCAGGCAATAGTGATCTTCTTCTTGCCCCGATTAGCGCACACGGCGAGGATCAGAACCTGATGACTGCATACCTGCAGCAATTAGATAAAAAGAAGGGGCGTTTTGAGGATAGTCGTTTGTTGTATGTTGCCGCGACGCGAGCAAAGCAACGCTTGTACCTTTTCGGGCACGCTGGCACTCAGGAACAGGACGGTGGGCTTGAACTAAAAGATCCACCCAAAGACTCCCTATTGGCGCGCCTGTGGTGTGTGGTGGAAAATGACTTTAAGTCACTTCTTGCTGAACAGGATATCGGAACATCGTTACTAGAAGATGTGCTTGAACCTGTAGTAAATGCCCCCGTTCGACCTCGATTGGCAACGGACTGGTCACTGCTAGCCCCGCCGGATTCCATTCAGATTTCTGATACGACAGTGGAGGGTGTGGAGGGCGAGTTGATAGAGTTTGGTTGGGCAGGAGAGACTGCGCGACACGTTGGTACTGTAGTGCATCGACTGCTTCAACACATAGGGACGGTTGGTGTTGACCATGTTAAATCAGGCGACTTGCGCCGTTTCGTGCAGATTGGTCGTAAAATGCTGGCACGCTTGGGAGTGCCGGAGGGACGCATCAAGGTTGCGCTTGAAGAGATAGATGCGGCTCTGCAGGTTGCATTAGAAGACGAGCGAAGCCGGTGGATTTTGAGTGGCCTGCACGAAAAGGCAGACTGTGAGCTGGCTTTGAGTGGCAAACGAGGCAGCAGTATAGACCACATGGTTATCGATCGGACATTCGTGGATGAGCATGGCACACGCTGGATCATCGATTACAAGACAGGCGCCCATACCGGTGGCGGTGTTGATGAATTTCTTGATCGTGAGCAGGAGCGCTATCGTCAACAGTTGGAACGTTACGCAGTTATCATGAGCAAAATGGAAGAAAGACCCATTCGTTTGGGCTTGTATTTCCCGCTGCTAGGAGGATGGCGAGAGTGGTCATTTTAGGGTGCTGTGCATTTTTGTCCGTAAATATACGCTTAGAATATAAGATTTGGATTAAGAGTAACTAATATAATTTATTATCAATAGGTTATTTTTCTTAAACAGATAGGGAAATATGATATTTTGATCAGGATATAGGTTTATTCACTCGTTTTATTGAGCTAAATTGCGCAAGATAGGTTAAAAACACGATACTGTATATTTACGGACAAAAATGCACAGAACCTCTGATTTTCTGCGTAACATTTAGCACTTTCCTAACTTTTTACCCTATAATTTCGGGCCTGCTGTGACAACAATTTCAAGCAGTAACTTATTGGAGATATACGTTAATGAAAAGCAAAGCAATTTTCTATCATGCAGGATGTCCTGTGTGCGTTCAGGCAGAACAAAATGTTGCCAACGCACTTGATCCAGAGAAATATGAAGTTGAATCTGTTCATCTTGGTACTGATAAATCACGTTTGACTGAAGCTGAATCCGCTGGGGTTAAATCTGTTCCTGCCTTGGTTTTGGATGGCACACCATTTCACATCAACTTTGGTGCGGGTATCGAAGCTTTGAAATAAACTTTTTGCTACAGGTAGTGTGTCAAATATCGTTTGTGCACACTACAAACCAAACGGTCGAATATTCACATATGATTATTAATCAAACGGTTGAAATAAATTCATCTATTGCCGATAATTTGCATTATGTAAAATAGGATATATTCTCAATCATCAAAGGAAAAAATTTCATAAGATTATATCCAGTAGAACTTCCCTCAACATTCCTTCCTATTTATTCACATTTCGCTGAATATCCTTATA
>WBZN01000482.1_pt1 | contig 31699 bp, 24 predicted proteins | sample 5204281 | NCBI WGS metagenome assembly WBZN01 (sample SAMN12344347, study PRJNA552823) | activated sludge metagenome | biome: Activated sludge suspended growth; feature: Nitrification reactor; material: Wastewater; isolation source: activated sludge from nitrification reactor of wastewater... | reverse complement strand
GCTTTACTCTTGCTGGCTCTATGGGACACTCTTTGCCCTGCGCCGTCGACTGGGCGCTCGTAGCGGCCTGCGTGGGGGCCGCTGCCGCTGCTGTCTCGGCCGTTTTTGTTGTGCGCACCTGGTCCGTCTATAAGAACCTTGAAGTCTTAGCCAGACAGCAGAAGGACATCAGTGACCTGCTCCTAACCGAGCAGGTGCGAAGCCGAGAATGGGAGCAACGCCCGGTCCTTATCCTGCGGTCCAAGCCATCCGAGGGCGGAGGCTCTCACTACCTGTCGGCCACGAACGTTGGTCGAGGTACTGCGTTCGATCTGCGGTTTGCGGTTGCGTGGACTGGTAAGCCGCAGCCGACCGAATTGGCGCCATCGGACGAGCGGCCATTCAACCTTGTTCCGAACGACCAACCGGACGGCGAGCTACGCGTAAGGTACTTTGACGTGCTCGGCCACGAGTATGAATCCTCTAGGTCGACCGACGGAAAGCATAGCTACAGAGCGCTGACCGCCACATCCTGACCAGGCCCGTCGAAGGCGGAACTCACAGCCCTAGCTCCCCATCAGCACCGACATCGCGCGCGCTCCCGCCAGCGCACTACCGGACGCTCGATCAGTATCCACGACAGCGCGGCGAAAGCGATCGTGATCCGCCTCCCTGCGCCACCTGTCTGCTCGTCCGCGGAAGCAAGCCCGCGCGCAGGTGCCACGCGGGGCCCGGGAGCCCCGACTGCACGGGCAGGCGTAGCAGGCGTACGAGACCCGCCCCAGGAAGGCGACGGCGCGGAGGCCATCGAGCTGTCTCATCCGGGCCGGGCCTGTGACGCAAGGTGTGACGCGGCATCGCGCCGGATCGTCGCAAATGGCGGAGGGGGTGGGATTCGAACCCACGGAACCCTTGCGGGTTCGGCGGTTTTCAAGACCGCTGCCTTAAACCGCTCGGCCACCCCTCCCGGCGGGGAATTATCGCAGCAGTGCGACGACGCCAGATGCGCGGGCCGCAGCCGCGGGCTAGACCCGCGGGACGATGCGCTCGAGGCCGCCCATGTAGGGGCGCAGGGCCGCGGGCACGAGGACGGTGCCGTCGGCCTGTTGGTAGTTTTCGAGCACGGCGATCAGCGTCCGGCCGACCGCGAGGCCGGAACCGTTGAGCGTGTGGAGCAGCCGCGGCTTGCCGCCGCCGGCCGGACGGTAGCGCAGGTCGGCGCGGCGGGCCTGGAAGTCATCGCAATTGCTGCAGCTCGAGATCTCCCGGTACGCGTTCTGCCCCGGCAGCCAGACCTCGAGGTCGTAGGTCTTGGCGGCGCCGAAGCCCATGTCGCCGGTGCACAGGCACATGACGCGGTACGGCAGCTCGAGACGCTGCAGCACGCGCTCGGCGTGGCCGGTCAGCTCCTCGAGCGCCTCGTAGCTCCGCTCCGGAGCTGTGAGCTGCACGAGTTCGACCTTGTTGAACTGGTGCTGGCGGATGAGGCCGCGCACGTCCTTGCCGTAGGACCCCGCCTCGGCACGAAAGCACGCCGTGTGCGCGGTGTAGCGCACCGGCAGCATCGACTCGTCCAGCACCTCGCCCGCGTGCAGGTTGGTGACCGGCACCTCGGCGGTCGGGATCAACCAGAGATCGCGGTCCTGGATCTTGAACAGGTCCTCCGCGAACTTCGGCAACTGACCGGTGCCGGTGAGCGTCTTGGAGCTCACCAGGAACGGCGGCAGCACCTCGGTGTAACCGTGCTCGCGGGTGTGCAGATCCAGCATGAACCCAGCGAGGGCGCGCTCGAGCTGCGCTCCGGCGCCGAACGAGGCGGTGAAACGCGCCCCAGAGAGCTTCGCGCCGCGTTCGAAATCGAGAATCCCGAGCTCCGGGCCGAGATCCCAATGCGCCTTGGGCGCGAAGTCGAACGCCCGCGGCGTACCGACCACGCGCTCGATGCGATTGGCCTCTTCGTTTCGACCCACCGGCACGCTGTCGTGCGGCAGATTCGGCAAACGCAGCTCCGCCGCCTCGACGTCGCGCTCGACGGCGGCGAGCCGGGCCTCGTCCTCCTCGATACCGCTCTTCAGGCGTCCGACGGCCTCGATCTCGGCCGCCGCGTCCGCCTTCTTGGCCTTGAGTACTCCGATCGCCTTGCTGGCTTCGTTGCGCTGGCGCTTCAGCTCTTCGAGGTCGACCAGCAGGCGGCGGCGCTCCGCGTCGAGGCGCTGCCAGTCCTCGAAGAGGTCCAGACCGCCACCCCGGTTCTCCAAGGCCCGTCGCACCCGCTCGGGCTGCTCACGTAACAAGTCTCTGGACAACATGCCCGGGCAGTGTAGTCGGGGCCTCTCCGGGGGTCAAACGCGACGCCCCCGCCTACGCCGCCAACGATACGGCCGCGCGGACCGTAAACCCTTCGCGAACGATAAGATGCGCCCCGTCACCATGCCAGAGACCACGCTCGGGCCGCGCCGGCTTCGCTCTTCCGTTGCCGGGTGGCTCGACATCCTGTGGCGGCTCCTCCCCGCCTGGTTTGGCTGCCTCGCTATCGCCGCCTTCGCTGCGCTCGGTTCACCGGGGGACGGCCGCGTCGAGGGCTTGTACCTCGCCCGATTGGCGCTGGCCCCCCTGGCCTGCGCGGCGTGGTTGGCGCCATGGCCGGGATTCGGAGGTCTCGCGGCCGCGCTCGCCGTGGCCGCCGCTTGGGTGCTCCCGGGCGGACCGCCGCGAGCGGTCACCTTTACAGCCCTGCTTGCCTCCGCGTTGGCGACCGCCGCAGCGGCGCGCTGGCAACGCGACAGCCGGATCTCCGAGGGGTGCCTGCCGCTCGACGCCACCGTGCCGCTCGCGCTCGGCGCGCAGTTCCTGCTGCGGGGCGATCTCCTGCTGGGAGATCCCGGTGCGCGCGGCTGGTTCGCGCTGCTCGCGTTGCCGGTCGCCGGCGCGCTGGCGGTCACCTGGCTGAGCCGCCGCCACGGCGAACGAGCGTTGATCGCGATGGCGGCGGTGCTCGTGCTCGGGCCGGGATGGAACGTCGCCGCCACGGCGGCCATCGTCGCACTGGCCGCCGGCGACGCCATTTCGGCGGAGGTTTCCGCGCTCGGTCGCCTGGCGGCCGGGCTGGCGCTCGTAGCACCGCTGCTCTGGAACTGGCGCGTCGGGCTACTGGCCATGGTCGGCGGAGCGCTGCTCGCTACCCGCCAGTTGCGCCGCGCCGCGCTCGTGCAGGCACTCATCGTCGCCGGGGCTCTCCTCGTTTTCTTTTGGCGTCCCGTCGCACGGGTGGATCCGGCCGAACTGGCGTGGCTGCCCTTGCTCGTGCCGGCGGCGATCGTCGCCGCTCTCGCCGGTCACACGCTCGCGCTCGCCGCGATCGCGCTCGCGTTCGCCGCGACTCTCGGCGACGACGCCGCGGCCGGGCTGGCGGCGCCGGTCGCCCTCGCCGCCCTCGCGGCGCTGCGCGACCCCGCCCGCGAGCGGGTGGCGCGGAGCTGGCAGCTCGGCTGGTCGGCGATCGTCCTGCTCGCCACGCTGTTCTTCGCACCGTATCCCTGGCTGCGCGCGGCGCCGGCGGCGGACGGGCTGAGGACTATCGGACTCGAACCGGCCGGCCTGTTGCGCCCCGGCGTCTGGATTCCGGCCGGCGTGGTTGCAGTGGCGGTGGCGCTGGCATCGCGGCCGAGCGCTCGGCGCTGGCTCGGGGCTCTCGGCTGGGCCGCGCTTGCCGCCCTCGCCACGGCGTTCGTCGTGCCGCTGGGCGCCGCGCCCCGCTCGCTGCTCCTCGGCGAGGTCGCGGTCACCGCGGCCAACTCCGCGCCGCGCTTCGAGGTGCCACCGCCGGCCTCTGCCGTCGGCCCTTCGTCGTTGACCCTCGACAGCGCGCTGCTCGACGCGGCCGATCTCGTCCGCGGCACTGCCGTGGCCGCGGTGCGCGTCGAATACCGCGACGGCACCGCTCGCACCTTCGATCTGCGCGCCGGGGAGGACACCGCCGAGTGGGCCGCGGCCCGCGGCGACCTGCGGCGCGCCGGCCTCGCGCCGGCCCCCGCCGCCTGGCTGTCCTGGGTGGCCGACGACAAGCCGCCGTTCTTTGGGCAGCGCTATCGCACGCGCTGGAGCGCCGCGAGCACGAGTCCCATCGCGGCGATCACCGTGACGCGCTCGCCGACCCTGCCGGCGCGCTCGATACTCGTGCTGTATCGCCTGGCGGTCGCGCCATGAGCGCGGCGACGATTCCCGGCTTGCGGCCGGCGGCCTGGCTCGCCTCCGGCGGGCTCATGAGCCTCGCGGCGCAGTGGCTGACCGCACATTGGCAATTGCTGCAACCGGACGATCCGCTCCGCGGCACGCTCGTATTGCTGCCCTTTCTCGCCTGCGGCTTCGCGGCGCTCCACGCCGAAGGAGTCCGCCTCGGCGGCCGTGCGATTCCGCGCGCCGTGCGGAGAGCGGAGGGCTTCGCGGTGGCGGTGCTCGCGCTCTTCGCGCTGGCGCGGCCGGTTCTCGCAGAGCCGCCTAGCGCGGTGCTGGCGGCAGCGCTCGCACTGGTGCTGTTTCATCGTCTGGCGCGGCAGACGATGGCCCTGCGTCCGCTGCTCGGACACGAGCTCCCGGCGCGGCCCGGACCGATCTTCCTGATGCTGCCGTTCCTCGCCTATCTCGCGATCCTGCCCTACTCCAGTCAGCAGCACCCGCCGGACGGCGACGAACCGTACTACCTGCTGGTCACGCACAGCCTCGCCTACGACGGCGACGCCGAGCTCACCAACAACTACCAGGACGACTCCTGGAAGTCCTTCAGCGAACACCCGCTCCAGCCGCAGCCGGGCGATCCACGCGGTCCGCATGGCGAGATCTATTCACGCCACAACGAGCTGCTGCCGCTCTTCCTGGTGCCATGGTACCGGCTGGCCGGGAAGACCGGCGCGCTGGTCGCCATGGCGGCACTGTCGGCCGGCGTGGGTTGGATGCTGCTGCGGCTCGCCCGCCGCTGGTACGGCGATCGCCCCGGCGAGGCGTTGCTCGCCTACGCGCTCACCGCCTTCGCGCCGCCGCTGCTGCTCTACTCCTACCAGGTATGGGTCGAGGTGCCGGCGACACTGCTCGGCGCGCTGGCTCTCGATCGCATCCTGGCGCCGCCCGAGCCCGGGGGCGGCGGCTGGAGTCGCAAGCGCTGGCTGGGCGTCGGCCTGCCGGTCGTGTTGCTGCCGCTGCTCAAGATCCGCTTCGTCATCCTCGCGGCGCCGCTGCTCGTGCTGGCCTGGCTGTTCGCAGGCCGGCCGCGCAAGCCCGTGATCGTGCTCTCGGCCGTGCTCGCGCTGGTGGCTGCCGGCATGATGGCGTACAACACCGCGCACTTCGGCAACCCGCTCAAAATCCACACCTGGGGCGAGGTGGAGTTTTACCGCCAGAACCCGGCACGGCACCTGCTCGGCTTCCTCGGCCTCTTCTGGGACGCCGCATTCGGGCTCTTCGCCAGCGCACCGCTGTGGCTGCTCGTGCTCCCGGCGATCGTGCTGCTCGCCCGGCAACGCCATCCGCTGCTGTTGGTGATCGCGCTCACCACGCTGCCTTACCTGATCCTGGTGGCGCCGCGGTCGGAATGGTACGGCGGCTGGTCGCCGCCATTTCGCTACGGCCTGATCCTGCTGCCGTTCCTCGGCACGGCGCTGGTGCCGCTGCTCGCCGAGCGCCGCAGACCGGGCGCGCGCGCCCTGCTCGCCGGCCTCGGCGTGCTGACCGTGATCTTCACGCTGCTGTGGCTCGCCGTTCCGGGATGGACCTACAACTTCGCCGACGGGCGGACCTATCTGCTCGATGCGCTCAGCGAGCACCTGCACGCCGACGTCGCGCGCTTCTTCCCGAGCTCCGTGCGGTCGCATCTTGCGACCTGGCTGTGGCCGCTCGCAACGGTGCTGCTGGCGCCGTTGGTGTGGAGCGCCGGCCGCGGCCACCGGCGTGGCGCGGGCGCGCTGGGCATCGCGGCAGTGCTGGTCTGCGCCTGCGCCCTGCCGGCGGTGGCACGCCACCTGCCGTCGCGGGTGATCGAGTTCGAAGATCCGTGGATCGAGCACCTCGCCGGTCACCCCGAGCCCGAGCGCTGGCGCGTGGATCGCACGATCTATCGCGCCGGCTGGGTGCTGCGCGGCGGCGAGTCGCTGCGCGTACCCTTGATCGCCGGCGGCACCCGTCTCACCCTGGACGTCGAGGTGCAGTGGATCCGCAACAAGCCGTCCACCATCGCTCTCGAGGCGCGGGCGCACGGACAGGTGCTGGCACGTTGGACGCCGCCGGACAGCGGCACCTGGAACGTCGCCCGCCTGGGTCCGTTTCCCTGGACCCCGGGCGACGCGCTCGACCTCGTCGCCGTCGGGCCCGCCGCCGAGGAGCCGCTCGGCGGCCTGCTCCTCGACCGGGCGCGGCTCGACTGGCAATGAGCGCTCGATGAGCGCCGCGCCAGCGATCACGGCCGTCGTCCCGACGCTCGGCACCAGCCCCTATCTGCGCCGCTGCCTGGAAGCGCTCGGCGGGCCCGCGGCCGGCGTGCGCCGCTACGTGGTCCTGCAGGGCGGGATCACGGCCGCGGCCGACTGGGCGCCGTTCGCCGAGCGCGTGATCGAAGCGCCGGCGCGTCTCGGATTCTCGGCGGCGACGAATCTCGGTCTATCGGCGGCCCTGGCGGCGCCGGCCGCCGAGCACGGCGGGTGGGTCGCGACCGTGAACGACGACGCCATCGTCGAGCCGGGCTGGGCCGAGGCGCTGCGTGGAGCTCTCGAGCGCGATCCGCGCGCCGCTTCCGCCCAAGGAGTGAATCTGCGCCTGCACGATCCGGATCGTGTCGACGGCTGGGGCCTGGGATGGAACCGCCGCTGGCAGGCAGCGCAGCTGGGAGCGGGCCAGGCGCCGCCGCCTCACGACGATCCCCCGCGCGAGGTCTTCGGTGTCTCGGCCACCGCCGCCCTATACCGCCGGAGCGCCCTGCAGGCAATCGCCCGGCCGCATGGCGTGTTCGACGAGCGGCTCGACTCGTTCTACGAGGACGTGGAGCTCGCCGGCGCCCTGCGCACCGCCGGCTTCACCGCCTGGACCGTGCCGGCGGCACGCGCGCACCACGCCGGATCCACCACGGCCGGCACCTGGGCCGGGCGGCGAGCCGCGTGGATCTACGGCAACCGTTTTCTCGTCTTGGCCGATTTGCTGGGCGACGGCTTCCCTGGGGCCTTGCCGCGCGCGTTGCGCGCCGATCTCGTCGACGCCGCCCGGGCGCTCGCGCGGCCGCGCGTCCTGGGCGGCATCCTGCGCGGCTGGAGCCGTGCGGCCCGCGGCCTGTCGGGGTGGCGGCGAGAGGGTCCGCCGCGCATAAGCCTCGGCGAACTGCGGCGCCTCGAGGCGCCGGTCCCATGACCTCCCAGATCGCGACGAGCCAGACCGTCGCCCCGGCGCTGTCGGGCATCGTCGTGCACTGGCGCAACGAGCGCGAGCTCGCGGAGCTGTTCGCCGCGTGGCCGCGCGATTCGCGCTTCGAGCTGATCGTGGTGGACAACGGCTCGACCGCCCCTTTTCCGGAGCTGCCCGCCGGCGCCCGGCGGCTGGAGCCCCAGGGCAACCTGGGCTTCGCCGGCGGCGTCAACGCGGGCCTCGCAGCGTCGCGCGGCGAGATCGTCCTGCTGCTCAATCCGGACGCTCGCCCCGAGCCGGGCGCGCTCGAGGCTCTGCTCGCGGGCTTCGCGGCGCGGCCGGACGCCGCCGGGCTCGCGCCGCGCCTGCTCGGCGACGACGGCACACCACAGTTTCGCTGGCAGCTGCGGGCGCTACCCAACCCGTGGCGCCTGCTGCTCCAGGCGTTCTTCCTGCCCGGCAAGGCCGGTCCGGAGGCGGAGCCCGCGGCGGAGACGGCGGTCGAGCAGCCGGCGGCCTGCGCGCTCGCGCTGCGCCGCGACGGTCTGGTCGCGGCCGGGGGAATGGACCCGTCCTATTTCCCGGCCTGGTTCGAGGATGTGGACCTCGCCGCGCGCCTGCGGGCCCGCGGCGCGATCCTTCTGTACTGGCCGGCAGCGCGCTTCCGCCACGGCCTGGGCGCGTCCGTGGCGCGGCTGGGTTACGGCCGCTTCCTCTGGGTCTACAGTCGCAATCTCGAGCGCTACCTGCGCCGGCACCACGGCGCCTTCTTCGCGGCGGTCGCGCGGCTGCTGATTCCGATTGGCGCGCTCGGCCGCTTGCTGGCCCTGCCGCTGCGCCGCCCGCGCCGCGCCGAGAGCCGCTCGGCAGCAGCCGTCGGCCTGCTCGCCACCGCCGCGGGCGCGATCTCGGGTTGGCGCTGGCCGCAGAGTTGGGCGAACGAGCTCTCGCCCCGGACACCGGCGATTCCCGGAAAGACCTCGCCCGCGCGGCGGTGAGAGAATCCGCCCGCATGTCTTCTCGGGTTTCGATCTGCACGGTGACGCACAACGACGTCGCCGATCTGCCGGACTACTTCGCCGCGCTGTTTGCCATCCGGCATCGGCCGATCGAGGTGGTGATCGCGGACTGCGCGAGCTCCGACGACTCGGTGGCCGTGGCGCGCGAGTTCTCCGGCGGCCCGCTGCCGGTGCGGGTCCTCGCGCTCGGCGAGAACAAGGGCTTCGCCGGCGGCACCAACGCGGCGCTCGCCGCGACCGATGCACCGTTCGCGCTCACGCTCAACGCCGACGCGCGGCCCGAGCCCGACTGCATCACGCGCCTGCTCGAACGCATAGAGCAGCCCGGCCTGCGCGTCGGCGGCGTCACCGGCCGCCTGCTGCGCCCGCCACGGCTCGATGGCACGCGGCTGCTCGACGCCTGCGGCATGCGCCTGGTGCCGACCTGGCGGCATCTCGATCGCGCTTCCGGCGAGCTCGACCGCGGACAGTGGCCGGTGGCGGATCGCGTCTTCGGCGGCACCGGCGCGGCGACCCTGTTTCGCCGCGCGGCGCTGCTCGACGTCGCAATCGACGGCGACGTGTTCGATCCCGATTTCTTCACGTTTCGCGAGGACGCCGAGCTCTGCTTCCGGCTGCGCGAGCGCGGCTGGGAAATCCTGTACGAGCCCGCGGCGCGTTGCGAGCACCGCCGCTTCAACGTGCCCGAGCGCCGGCGCGACATGCCGGTCTACGCGAACCTGCACTCGCTCAAGAACCGCTATCTGTTGCGGGCGTACCATCAGACCGGGCGCAACTTCGTGGTGACGTTCCTGCCGACGCTGCTGCGCGACATCCTGGCGATCGGCGCCGTCCTCCTGCGCGAGCGCACGTCCCTGCCCGCCTATGCCTGGCTGTGGCGCAACCGGCGGCGCATTCGTGCCCGCCGGCGCCTGGTGCAGAGCCGGCGCACGATTTCGGCGGCCGAGCTCGACGGTTGGTTCTTCCGCTCCGGAGCGCCGCTCTGACGACCGCGACGGCATCGCGTCCCCTGCGTGTCGCGCTCCTCGGGAGCCGGGGCATTCCCGCGCGCTATGGCGGCTACGAGACGCTCATGGAGGAGCTGTCGCGGCGGCTCCATGCGCGCGGCGTCGACGTGACGGTGTACTGCCGCGCGCACTACACGCCGCGCGGTCTCACCGAGCACGCCGGCGCGCACCTGGTCGTGCTGCCGAGCCTGCGCCGCAAGTACTTCGACACCCCCGCCCACACGCTGCTTTCCTGCCTCGACGCGCGAGCGCGAGGCTTCGACGCCGCGCTGATGGTGAACTCCGCCAACGCCCTGTTCCTGCCGCTGCTGCGCTCGGCGGGGATCCCGACGGCGCTCAACGTCGACGGCATCGAGAAGCGGCGCGCTAAATGGGGGCGCTTCGGTCGTGCCGTCTACGCGGTGTCCGAGCGGTTCGCCTGCCATTTTCCGGACGCCCTGGTCACCGATGCCGAGGTGATTCGCCGGCACTACGAGCGGCGGTTCCACGCGCCGTCGGTGGTGATCCCCTACGGCGTCGAACCGCGGCCGCTGCCGCCGGGGCCGACGCTCGCGCGCCTCGGGCTCACGCCGCGCCGCTATGTGCTCTACGTCAGCCGGTTCGAGCCCGAGAACAACCCGCATCGCGTGGCGGAGGCCTATCGCGGCGTCCCGGGCGCGATCCCGATGGTCCTGGTGGGGCATGCACCGTACGCCGGCGCCTTCATCCGCAGCTTCACCGAGGGCGCCGATCCGCGCGTGCGGTTTCCCGGCGCCATCTACGGCGACGGCTACCGCGAGCTGCTCTCGAACGCCCTCGCGTACGTGCACGCCACGGAAGTGGGCGGCACCCATCCGGCGCTCGTCGAAGCGATGGGCTACGGCAACGTCGCTCTGGTCCACGACACGCCGGAGAACCGCGAGGTGGCGGGACCGGCGGCGCTCTATTTCAACGCCCACGTGCCGGACACGCTCGCCCGCCTCCTCACTACGGTGCTCGAGCAGGCCGCGATGCGCGACCCGGCGCTCGAGGCGCTACGTCGGACGGCGGCGGCACGCGCGCGCGAGCACTACTCCTGGGACCACGTGACCGACCTCTACCAGGAGCTATTCGAGCGCCTCGCCGGGCGTCGGCGGCCGCCTGCGGGGGCGACGGAAGCTCCGACGATTTGAATCGCGGTCGGGCGAAATCCGACGCCAAGGGCCCGTCGGCCCGTCCAGAGCCCTCGAACGCCCCGAAATGTGATATTCACATAGCGATTCGCGTAGAATAGGGGTAGGTCAATGGCTTAGAAGCGGTTGCAGCGGAGTCATTGACGAAAACGAATGCTCAAAGAACGCGCCCGCATTCTCGCCGCCACCCTCTTTACGCTCGATCTGTCCCTGGTTGCGACCGGGTTCTTCGTGGCGTACTGGCTGCGCAGCGAAATGCTGCCGGCGCTGTCCATCCTGCCGGGACGCCTGTACCCGCTCGACCAGTACGTGCCCCTGCTCGCTCTTGCGCTCCTGGTCTGGGGCGTCCTGCTGCCGACGTCGGGGCTGTACCGTTCCCACCGCACGATTCCCTTGCTCGACGAAGCGTGGAAGGTGACGCGCGTCTGCCTCACCGGGTCGGTGATCTTCACCCTGATCATCTATGCCCTGCGCCTGGACGAAGTACTGCTCGGCAACGACAAGATCAGCCGCGTCTGGGTGCTGCTCTTCCCGCTGGCGGCCTGCATCCTGCTGCTCGCGGAAAAGCTCGCCCTGCGCCTCACCTCACGCTACGTCCGCGCGCGCGGCTACAACTACCGCACGGTGCTGATCGTCGGCACCAACGATTCGGCGCTCGACATGGTGGACGCCATCGACAGCCACCGCTGGTGGGGTTTCCGCGTGCTCGGCTTCGTCTCGAACGGACCGGTGGACACGCCGGATCCGTTGCCTTACCCGGTGCTCGCTTCGATCGACGAGATCGGCTCCGTGCTCGAGCGGCACGTCGTCGACGACGTCATCTTCGCGGTCTCGCGCCGCGATCTCGACCGCCTGGAGGATCTCTTCCTGAGCCTGCAGGAGCAGGGGATCCGCACGCGCTTCGCGCTCAACTGGTTCCCGCACACCGCGGCACGCATCGACCTCGAAGACTTGGACGGCGTGCCGCTACTCACCTTCTCGACCACGCCGTACAGCCAGCTGCAGCTCATGATCAAGCGCGGCTTCGACGTCGCGCTGTCCGCCCTGCTGCTGGTGCTCGGCTTGCCGGTGGTGGGACTGATCGCACTGGCGATCAAGGCGTCGTCGAGCGGCCGCGTGTTCTTCTCGCAGACCCGCTGCGGCCTGAACGGGCGTTCGTTCACGCTCTACAAGTTCCGCACCATGGTCGAGGACGCGGAGGCGCGGCGGCATGGCTTGCAGCACCTCAACGAGATGAACGGCCCGGTGTTCAAACTGCGCAGCGACCCACGCGTCACCTGGCTCGGCAAGTTCCTGCGCAAGTTCAGCCTCGACGAGTTGCCGCAGCTGTGGAACGTGTTGCGCGGCGACATGAGCCTGGTGGGGCCGCGGCCGCCGATCCCCGAGGAAGTCGCCCAGTACAAGCGCTGGCAGCGCCGCCGCCTGGCCATGAAGCCGGGCCTCACCTGCCTGTGGCAGATCAGCGGCCGCAACCAGATCCACGACTTCGACCACTGGATGCAGCTCGACCTCGAGTACATCGACTCGTGGTCGCCGCTGCTCGATCTCAAGATCCTCCTCAAGACGATCCCGGTCGTGCTCTCCGGCCGCGGCGCCTCCTGAGCGCCTAGGTCGAGCCGCTCAGTTCGCCCTCACCGTGAGCGTCGCGCCGCTCGAGTACGCCTGAAACTCCGGCGCGTAGAGCGACTGCAGCGTCGCCGGTCCGACCCGGAACACGCCGGCCGTTGCCGCCCGCAGGCGGTAGGTGATCACGTGCCGCCCGCTCGTCAGACGCTCGAAGAAGAAGTGTGTCCCGCCGTCGCGCAGCTCCTGGTAGGAGAGCGCGCCGGCGTCCCAGCGCCAGCCCGAGCGCGAGCCCACCGGTTCGAGGCCCGCCGCCCGCGGGTCCGCCACGTGCACGAACTCGGCCGGGGCCCGGCTCGAGAGTTCGAGCCGCACCACGATCTCGTCTCCGGCGGCAACCTGCGTGCTCTCGACGATCGGCTGGAGCCGCGTCTCTCGCCCGTCCTGGCGACGCAGGAAATAGCGGCGCGCGATGTGGAACAGATCGCCGGACTCGCTCGCCGGCAGCCGCTCGGTCGAGAATTGCCAGGTGGCGGACGCGAACAGCAGGCCCGGGGTGCTCTTCTCGACCGCGACCTGCGCGTCCGCGACCGTGAGGTCCTTGCCCTCGACGACCAGACGATTCCGGCCGCCGGTGTACTCATCCGGCGCGAAGGTCCAGTGCTCCGCCGGCCGCGCACCGACCTGGACCGTGGCGTCCTCCCGCGCCGTCAGCTCACCACGCGTCTGCAGAACCTTGGCTAGGACGTAGAGCACCTGCGCCGTCGCGCGCGTGCTCTTCCAGTGATTGAGCTGGCGATTCAGCAGCAACCACTGCACCAGGCCATCGCGGCGCGGATCGTCCGGTGCCACCTCGAGCAGGGCGCGTAGAACGAAGGCGTGGCTTTCGATCGCGTCCTGGCACCAGGTCCAGGGCTGAGCCTCCGGCGGCCAATACGTGCCGAGGTCCGGTGAGGTGCGAGCGCCGCTCATGATGCCCGCGAACACCCGCCGCGCGTCGGCAGGCCGCCCGGCGCGCTGCAGCGTGAGCGCGAGCATGCCACGCAGGTACCGCGACTGCGCGCTCACGTGCCGGAGAGACGCCGCCAGGATGTCCTTGCGATCGTTCGCAGTGAGCGCACCACCCAGCCAGCTCTCGTCGGGATACGACGACGCGATGTAGTTCATCCAGGTCAGGAATTCCCAGCGGCAGTCGCAGTCCGGGCTCTGGATCGCGCGGGCAAATTGCGCGTGGTAGCGCGCACCGAGAAAGTGCCAAGCCTGAGTCACCATCGGCTTCGGCGCTTGGCCGCCGAACTCGCTCGCCTGCGCGAGGTCGAACAGCGCGTAGAGCGTCATGGTCTCGGACTCGGGCCCGCCCGGCCACCACGCGAATCCACCGCTCGGCAATTGCAGGCTCTGGAGCCGCGCGAGAGCCGACGTCCGCGCCGCGCTCGCCCGCTGCGGATCGAGCACTCGCAGCAGGCGGTCGCCGCCGCTTCCGATGCCGCCGCTGCTGCCGCCGCGAGCCTCCGCGAGGAACGGCGTCTCCTCGAATTGCATGTCCCGATTCGGGTCTTCGCCGTCGAAGCGCGTCTCGCGAGTGCCGCGTTCCGGCAGCGACTTCGCCAAGCGCGCGATCGCCGGGTAGCGATCGAAGAGGCTGGTCAAGATGTCGGTCGAGACGAATCGATTGAGCGTCTGCTCGACACCGTCGAACGGCGACTCCACCAGATACGGTAGCGCGGCGAGCGCGGCGTCGAAGAGCTGGGCGTCGACCGTGACGACCAGCCGCTCGTTGCGCCGCGTCGGGTCAGCCTGGCGCGCGAGCTCGTCGAAACGGAGCTCCCTGCGCACGGTCGCTTCACCATGCCCGGTGAGCGCCGTCAATCGGGACTGCGCGAGATATAGGCGCGACGGCAACAGCGGCAATCGGCGCAGCTCGCCGTCGGAGATCTGCCCGGCCCGGGCGGTGGCGCGGACGGCCACCTCGCCGAGGCCGGCCGGCGCGGTGACGTCGTAGTCGATGGCCACGCGGCCATTGGGCTCGATCGTGAAGTCGCGCGGCATGCCAGCGTTCTTCAGCCCGAACCGATCCGCAACGGTGGCGTCGCTCTCGGGATCGAGCAGGTCGAGCGTCAACTGACCGTGCACCTCTGCGCCGGTGGTGTTCTCCACCAGCACGCGCAGACGGGCGCGGTCGCCCTCGCGCAGGTAACGCGGCAGGATCGGCCGGACCATGAGGTCGCGTGCGCTCCGGATCTGACGGGAGATCCAACCGGAGCGAGAGTCCTTGGTCACGGCATGCGCCCAGAAGCTCCAAGAGGTGAGCGCGTCCGGCACGCGGAACTCGAGCGTCGCGTTGCCCGCCGCATCGGTCAGCAGGTGCGGCATCCAGAATGCGGTTTCGTTCCAGTTGCGGCGCGGATTCACCGCGGTGGCTGGGGGCGCCGCCTCCGGCTGCGCACGGTCTGACACCCGGCGACCTCGCTGCCCGATCGAGGCACCCGTCATCATTTTGCGCTCGTCGAGCGCCGGCGACTCGGCGGTCACCGTCACCGCGGCGCCGAGACGCGGCGGATCCGAGTTGGACCGACGAGGATCCCACGACCAATGCAGCGTGAAGCCGTACAGACCGACGCTGTCCGGCCGATAGGGTCGCGGCTCGCGCGACGACCCGAATGGTGAAGTGGACCACTCGCCCAGCGCTGCTCCCAGGCTGTTTTCCGCCTTGTCCGACCAGTCTCTGCTCGGAAACTGCCCGCTCGGCTCGGGCGGGTCATGCGGGCGAATGGCGTCGAGGCTGCGGTCATACATGTACGCCAGAAGCTCCGCGGGCGCAGGACGATCCGACCCTGGCGCGCGCACCGTGAGACGCCAGACTTCCTGATCCCCGGGATGAACCAGGTCGCGGAACGAGGAGAGCTCGACCTTGAGCTCGCGGTCGTCCCAGGGCACGAAGACGCTCGCCTGCGGTGCGAAGAGTTGATGGTCCCGCAGGGCGATCAAGCGCACGGCGAATCCGCCCCGGTCTTCCTCGCGCACCGGGATCTCGATCACTCCGTCCGATACCCCCGCGCGCAGCGTACGCCGATCGACGAGCACTCCGCCGCGGAGGCGGTCGAGCACGAGGAATTGGCCCGGGAAACCTCCGCGCACGAGAAAGCGCGCGACTTCTCCCACATTCACTTCGCTCTGACTGGCCAGGAGAACGGCAAGAACGGGCACCGGCGGCGCCTCGCCAGGACCGGCGACGACCAACTCGTGCTGCGCCCGAACCGCGCGACCGAACGGATCGAGTGTCTCGCAGCGCACGCGATAGAGGCCCGCCGGAAGGGCCGGCAGGGTGATCACTGCGCGGCCGCGGGTGTCGTGCACGAGCTCGCCTTCGGCTACCTCTTCCCCGTCTGTCAGTGTGCGCAGGCGCTTTGCCCAGTCGGTCTCGCCCCAGAGTCTGCCGAAGAAGCCGGGCCAACGAGGCCGAAGCAGATCGTCCGGCGTGCGAACCGGCGTTCCCAGTGCGTCTGGGTCGGCCGGGTCGAAAGGCTCGTCCGCAGGGAGAGTCGCCCGCGCGGGATTGCGCAACGCGAGCAGACGATACCGGCCCGCGCCGGCTCGCGGTGCGCCATCGAGATCCTGGCGCACGAGCGCAAGATCGCTCGGCTGGTGGGCGGCACGGAAGCCGGTCGGGTCATCGAAGACGACCTCGATCGGCGACCGGCCGACGCGTAGCGCCCGCTCCGCGGAACGTGTCTCGCCGCCTTCGTCGGTGACATCGGCGGCGACCGTATACCGGAACGTCACGGCCGGATCCTCGCCGAGCCGTTCGTCCCATCGCGGCGTGAACCGAACGACGAAACCGCCCGTCGAGTCGACTTCCGCTCGACCGGTTGCCACCACGGAGATCGCGGTCTGGGCGACCGGGCCCTCGAACCAGGCGGGCATCACCGGCTGCCGCGTCACCCGCCAACGAACGGTGCCACCCGTGACCGACGTGCCAGCGTAATACGTGACGTCGCCGTGTAACTCGATCGGGCGGTCGAGGCGAGGCGCCTCGATCGGATCGTTCCAGGTCACCTCGAACGTCGGCCGCTTGTACTCTTCGACGGCGATCTCGGCGGGGACACCAAAGCCCCCGCTCACGGTCCATTGGCCCAGCAGGTGACCAGGCGGGAGAACGAACTCACCCGAGGCGGCGGAGAATTCGTTGGTGGTCACGGTGACGGTTGCCGCAGGCTCGCGAGTCGCGTCCAGGAGCGTCACCGTCACCGTTTGTCCTGGCGCCGGCTGGGGAATGCCGTCAGGCCACCGTTTGCGATAGGCCAAGACCTTCCAGCGCACGGTCTGCAGAGGTCGATAGACACTGCGGTCGGTGTAAACGAGCGCCTCGTTGCGCGGGCTCTCGGCCGGCACGTCGGCCGCGATGGTCATCCGGAGCTCCGCCGCGTCTTGACCGTGACGCGCCAGCAACGAGCCCGACCACCGAACCCTCCCCGCGGCCCCGGAGACCGCCAGATGGCACTCGCCGGCCGCGTCGGTGCGGCCCCGTTGGACTTCGAGAGGCTCCCCGTCCAGGCCGTTGCGTCGTGCCTCGACGTCCACTCCCGGCACCGGTTCACCGGTTTCACCCGAGAGGGCCAGCACGCGGACATGCCCGGGCGCTTCGGCGGTGGCCTGCAGAACCAGATCGCTCAGAGTCAGGGACAAGGCGTGAACGGAGTGCGCGCTCTCGTCGAACCGTTCGTCGATCGACGCCAGGACGGCGTAGGTTCCGTGCTCGGTAAGCGGCGGCGTCACGTAGTGCCAGTGGCTCTGCAGATCCGGTGTCGCTGCCAGATCCACGGCCCAGCGGGCAACCGGCGTGGCCTCGCGGAGCAGGTGATCGACGCGGATCGCCGCCTCAGGCGAGTCGAGCTGGTACGCCCGGAAGAAGACCCGGGAGAGGTTGCTGTACCAGAGCCTGAGCGAACGCCGCCCCACGCCATCGCTGGTCATGCCTTCGATTGTCAGGCTCGGCCCGGTCAGATAGTCGCGCCGCATGGCAGCGTGTTGCCCGCCGCGCGTATCTGGAAACGCCGCCGTCGCGGCCGCGGCGGCACGAAGCGCCCGCACACGGGCATCCGGCACCGCTTCGGAGTCGGCTCCAACCCAAAGGTCGGCCACGGTTGCCATGCCAGCCGCGTACCACGGCAGGTCGCGATAGGCCTCGAGGCGCCGTTCCAAGTCCTCGATGAACACCCGCTGCACGGACGGACGTCGAAGGGCCGCGCACAGCCGGCGCGTTCGCTCACAGCGCGCCTCGAGCGCTGCGGAGCGCCGGCCGGCAGCGAGATGCCAGCGTTCGAGATCGTCGAGCGCGCCGACGAGCTCGGGCAGCGGGTGCAGCTCTTCGGCGACCGCACTTGCTGGCGACGGTTGTGCTTCGAGCAGGCTCGCGGGATCGAGCAGCCAGCGGTCCGCGCTCTGATCGGGGGTCCAGAACGAGTCGTTGGCGAGCAGCTCGACGAGAAGATAGGTCAGCGCGTCGCGCGCCGTGCCGCGCACCTCCGCGGGATAGTCGTTCGCGAGGACGACTTCGGCCAAGTCTCGGACCGGCCGTGTTCCGAGGGCCTCGCGGCGGCTCCAGGCGTCGCGGTACGCCGCCAGCGCGGCGTGGTAGATCTCACTCCGCGTCCACAGGGCGGGATCGTCGGCCGCGCCCTCGACCCGGTCACGCCGCGCGATCTCGTACGCATTGTCCTGTGCGTACTTGAGGAGGGACGTCGCATAGTGGAGGTCCACGGTGACCCGCCCCAGGGCCTGCGCGGGCCATGGCTGGCCGCGGAGATAGCGCAGCGCCCCTTCCGCGTCGGCGAATCTCCGCCGTACGCGGGCACCTTCCAGGAGCGCCCTCGCCCAGTCATCACCCTTGCCGGCCGCCCGCGCCGCCGTCAGACGATCGGCGATCGCCCGTTCCGCCTCGGCGACGCGCTGCCGATCGCACAGGTCGCCGATCGCCTCCCAGGACAGGAGGCCAACGGTCCGCGCTCCCTGTGCAGGAGCGGCGCCCCGGGCATCGCCCGTGAGCCCGGCCGCCACGAAGCAGCCGAGAAACACCCAACCCATCCGCACTCCGCGAAACCGCTGGGGCGCAACCGGCCATCGCATGGAGACCCTCCCGCAAGCGCACTCGCTGGCCTTGACGAAACTTCCCTCTATTTTGGCAGGTCGGCGAGCCATCCAAAGAGTGTTTCACCGCGTAGACGCTTCGATGTACGCTTGCGCGCGCGGAAATCGGCTCGTTAGAGGCCGTTTTCGCCGGCAAGCGCTGGCCAGCGCGCCGGAAGTACCCAGGAACCGAGCAGGAACCGAGTGAACGAATCGCACGCAGTACTCGACGACGACGGCAGGACGCAGGCGGCGCTGTATGCCGTCGGAGCCCTTCCCGCGGACGAAGCGGCCCTGTACGAGAGTCATCTCGAGGGCTGCGCCATCTGTCGTGGAGAGGTGGCGGAGCTGCGCCGGGTCGCCGACCAGCTGGCGCTCGCCGTGCCGCCGGTCAAGCCGGCTCCGGCCGTCAAGCAGCAGCTCCTGTCGGTGATGCAGGGACAGGGCTTCTACCTTCTGCGGCGGGACGAAGGAACCTGGCGGCCCACCGGGTCTCCGGGCGTCGACATGCGCATCCTGTACTTCGACCGCAAGAACGACCGTCAGGCCCTGCTGCTCCGCATGGCTCCCGGCGCGTCGTTTCCCGTCCACCGCCACGACGATTTCGAAGACTGTCTGGTCCTCGAGGGCGACGTCAGCGACGGCAAGGCCAGCATGGCCGCCGGCGACTTCGTGCGCTATCCCCCGGACACGGAGCACGGACCGCTCACCACGGTGGCCGGCAATCTGCTGTTGATTTCCTGCGGCGCCCACGACGAAGCGGCCTGACGGCGGCCGATTGATTCACCGGTCCCGCTACGACGGGATCACCGACACCAGCACCGCGAAGAAGTGCAGGATGCTGCCCGCGAGCACGAAGACGTGCCAGATCGCGTGGTGGTACGGCAGCTTCTTCCAGGCGTAGAAGATCACTCCGATCGTGTACGCCAAGCCGCCCGCGAAGAGCAGCTCGAGCCCGCGCGGCGGCAGCGCCCGTGACAGCGGCGCGATCACCCAGATCACGCACCAGCCGAGCAGCAGGTAGAGCACCACCGAGAGAATGCGCGCCTTGCCGGTGGCGAGTGACTTGAAGATCACCCCGGCCACGGCCAGGCTCCACACCGCCGTGAACAGGCCCCAGCCGCCCGCGCCCCGCAGATTCACCAGTGCGAACGGCGTGTAGGTGCCGGCGATCAGCAGATAGATCGCGCAGTGGTCGAGCACGCGCAGCACGCGCTTCGCGCGCGGCAGGGGAATGCTGTGGTAAAGCGTCGAAGCGACGTAGAGCAGGATCAGCGTCGTGCCGTACACGGCGCAGGTGACGACGTGCATCGCGTCCCCGCGCAGGGCGGCGAGCGCCACCAGGACGACCAGCCCGACGATCGACAGCACGATCCCGAGGCCGTGGATGACGCTGTGGGCGAGCTCCTCCCCGAAGCGATACGGCGAAACGGCTGGCGACGCAAGCACCCGTGCGGCCATGAAGTCAGTATGGCAGACCGCGGCGCCTACCGCGCAGGAGCCACGGATTACTTCGGGGGCCCTGCTAACCGAGCCAGTATTCGACGCCCTGCTCGTCCAGGAACTCACCGGCGCCCGCGCCGCGCAAGCAGGCCAGGGTCGAGAGCGTTCCGGCCTCGAGGCAGGTCGGCGCCAGCACGGTGATGGACCGCGGACCGCCCATGACGGGCCAGCCGGTCTTCGGATTCAGGATGTGCCCCAGGCGCTTGCCTCGCCAGCGCACGAAGCGGCGGGCATCGCCGCTGGTGGCGAGACCGGCCCGGGCGACGTCGAGACGCCGCAGGGTCGCGCGCCCGGTGTCTCGCGGGTCGTCGATCCCCACGCCCCAGGGCCGCTGGCCGCGCCGCGGACCCGATGCGTAGAGGTCGCCGCCGAAGTTGACCACGAACGCTCCCGGCGCGCGCGGCGCGAGCAGTGCCGCCACGCGATCGACCGCGTACTCCTTGCCGATGCCGCCGAGGTCGATTTCCATGCCCGCCGGCAGCGTCAGCACGTCGTCCTGCCAGCTCGCCCGCGCCCAACCGACGAGCTCCAGGCAGGCCGCGATCGCGTCGCGCGACGGCACGCGGTTGCCGCCGTCGAACGTCCAGACGCGCCGCAGAACGCCCGACGTGATGTCGAACATGCCGTCCGAAGCCGACCAGCAGGTGGCCGCGTACTCGATGAGCTGCGCGGTCTCGGGATCGACGGCAACCGGCTGCCCCGCGGCAGTGTTGATCCTGAAGATCGGATTCTCCTTGCGATAGCGGCTGAACTTCTGCTCGATACGCCGCGTCTCCTGCACGGCGAGGTCGACGAGCTGCGCCGCCACGGCGCGCTCGTCGACGTCGAGCAACACGGAGCAAGGACTCGCCATCGCGTCGAAACGGCCGACGAAGTAGTCCTCGACGCGCTCGAGCAACGCACCGCGCCCGGTCACGATGCTCTCGAGCTCGACCGGGCGCGGCATGGAACCGCGATCAGAGGTTGAAGGAGTAACCGATCACGGCCGTCAACGTGTTGATCGGCGGCGCGAGATCGAACCGGCGCTGGACGCCGATCGCCCCCGGCGGCGAGCTGTTACCGGACTGGTGAATGAATTCCGTGCGCACGGTCCAGAGACCGTCGCCGTCGCCGAGATGGAAGGCGAACGTCGCGCCGACCGTCATCGTGGTCAGCCCGCCCAGGCGATAGTCGCTGGTCGCGAACGTCGGCAGCTGCGCCCCGTTCACCAGGCCTACGTGGTAGAAGTCCGCGGCGCTTTGGCGGTACAAGCGGACGTGCGGCTCGACGTAGCCGCCGTCGGTGTCCGCGAAATCGTGTCGATACTTGAAGTCCAGCGTGTTCGACCGCACACCCCACGTGTCCCAGTAGTACCGGTACGACGAGTACAGAATGTCCGAGCTCAGGTGATAGACCGAGCTCAGCAGCGCCGAGTTGCGCGTCCGCGTCGACGGCCGGTTGTCGGTGACCTGCCCGACCGGGACGCCGGTGAGCGGGTCCATCAGGCTCAGGACCTTGTACGGCTCGGTGAGGTATCCGTTCTCGCTGGTGCGCGAGAAGTCGACGCCCATCAACCAGCGGCGACTGAGGATTCTGGAGACCCCGAACAGGACATCCGATACGCGCTTCGAATTGGCGGCGTGCGATGCCGCGGTGCCGTCCGACAATCCAAGGGGCGTGCCGCCGACTGGAAACACCGAGTCGTCGTTGAAGCCCCCTCCGACGGTCACGGTGACCAGCCGGTTCATCAGGTCGACCGAGAGCTTGCCGCTCCCGCCGAGCGACTGATAGTCCTTCTCGCGCGAGGCGTGACCGCCGAGCGTGGCGGTGAAGTACTTGCCGAAGGTCCTTTGCCAGTCGCCGTCCAAGCCGACGCGACGATCCTCGAACTTCGTCAAGGGGATCTCGCCGGCGGCCGAGGTGCTGACGTGGCCCGAGGGCGTCGTGTGCGTCTGGACGGTGCCGGAGGGCAGCGCACCGCTCGGCGAGGCGCCGGTGATGACGTCGATGCCGATTTGTCCGGAGAGCGATTGGCCGTTCGCGAACAGCCGCGTGGCCCGCACGATGGGCTCGAACACCTGCGCGCGGCCCGACTCGCCGTAGTACAGCGTGGTGACATCGAGCTGATTCGCGGGCTCGCCCTCCGCCGCGAGCGCGGCGGGCACCAGCAGCAGCGCGAGGACCGCCGTGCTCAGGCGCTCGCGCAGCGCCGACGTGGGCCGGCCGGTCGGTTCGTGTGCTAGTTGCACCCGCACCCGCCTCCTCCCACGTCCTGGCCTCCCGTCGAAGCCTCCTTGCTGAAATAGATGTGGTCGTCGATCGCGTGCAGCATCGGACAAGGGTTGAAGCGCATGCGGGTCTCCGCCATGAGGTCGCGGTCCCACGGCCGCACCGTGGCACAGCCGCTGAGACCGGCGACGGCGCCGAGCACGGCCAAAGGCGCCGCCCACCGTGTCGTTGCCCGCCGTTTCCTGGCCCACCGTTTCATCGTCCAGCGAGTCATCGGTCGCTCATTTCGCGATTGCCTCCTTGATTCGTGCTTCCACGGCTCCCGTGTCGCCGAGCTCGAAGCCGGGGTGGACGAACGCGACCAGACCGTCGCGGCCGATCAGGAAACTCGACGGCATGGCTTCGACGCCGAACGCTTCGGCGACCTTGCCCTGCGGGTCGAACGCGACGTAAAACGGCGTGGAGAAGCTCTGCAGGAACGTCCCGGCAGCTTCGCGATCCTTGTCCAGGTTGATCGCCACGACGACGAATCCGTCGGCTGCGTAGCGCTCCGCCACGGCGCCGAGCCACGGAAAGGACTGGCGGCAAGGTCCGCACCACGAGGCCCAGAAATCCACCAGGACGACCTTGCCGCGCAAGCCGGCGAGCGTCACCGTGCCATCGCGCGTGGGCAGGGAAAAGTCTGCGGCCTTCTGCGGCGCGCTCTCTCGGCTGCGCGCGCCGGCGGGCGATACGAGCGTCGCCACGAGCAAGAGACCGCCTAGCAGGCGGGAGAACGTGCACCCACTGCCGCCGCTCGTCGAGGACGCGCACGAACGCAAGATCATGTTCGCCATTGGAGCGCGACAGTGCAAGGCATACGCCATGCCACCGGGCAGGTCCGGCGCGCCCCGCGAATGTTTAAAACAAAATCCGTCCCGCGGAAGCAACACTTGCCGCCGCCTGCAGGGGACACGTCGCGCTCCGCGACGCCGATGCGCGCTGGCTCGGCGGCGATGATGCCCCGTCGATCGGACTCGGGGTCAGCGCGCCGCACGCCGCCGCGGCAGCTCCCCGGCGATGAGTTGCAGCGTGGTCTCGACGACCTTGCGCAGCGGCTCGACGTCGGCGCGGTTCGCGCCGGCGAGCGGAAACGCCGTCCCGTGGTCGACCGAGGTGCGCAGGTACGGCAGACCCAGAGTCCAATTGGTCGCCGTGCCGAAGGACGCGGTCTTGACCGCGATGAGGCCCTGATCGTGGTACAGGCTCAGCACCCAGTCGAACTCGCCGCGCGCGGCGCGCGCGAACAGCGAGTCGGCGCTCTCGGGGCCGCGGACATCGATGCCGCGCGCGCGTGCCGCGGCGACCGCCGGCGCGATGTCGCGGTCGTCCTCGACACCGAGCAGGCCGCCTTCGCCCGCGTGCGGATTCACCCCCGCGACGGCAATGCGGCCGCCGGCGTGACGTTCGAGACACTCCAGCGCCTCGATCACGTTCGCCGTGGTCGCGTGGTCGAGCGCGGCGCGCAGCGGCAGGTGCGTCGAAAGCAGCGCCACCTGCAGCTGCGGCGCGAGGAACGCCATCAGGTAGTCGCGGCCGTACACCTCCAGCCCGGCGCCCGCGGCCAGGTACTCGGTGTGGCCGATGAAGTCGGCGCGCACGTGCTGCGCGATCGACGCCTTGCTCACCGGTGCGGTCACCAGCGCATCCGCCAGTCCGCCGCGCACCAGCTCGACGGCGGCGTCGATCGCCGCCATGGCGCCCACCGCGTCCGCGGCGCGCGAGTCGCCGAGAGCGATCGTGCGACGTTCGCCGACCGGATCGAGTACGGGCACGCCGTCGATCGCGAGCAGCTCGGCGCGACTCGCCGGGCCGCTCACGAAGCGCAACCTCTCCCAGGTCGCCCTCGGCACCGACGTGCGCACGGCTTCGAGCGCGGCGCGTTCGGCGACGAGCAGAGGCACGCAACCGGCCGGCGGCTGCGCGACGAGCTTCAATAGGATTTCGGGCCCGATCCCGGCGGGATCGCCCTGCGTGACGGCCAGTACGGGAATGCGAGGTTCGATCATCGGATCACCTTTGGCCTGCATCGTTCGCGGAGGACTCGCGAGGGGGCCAGACGTCCACGGGTAGCTAGACTAGAGAGGGACGCAGCGGCGGGCGTACGCGATCTACGGGCTGGCGACCGGCAGCCAGAACCGGCGAGCGAGCCGCGCCGCCCGCTCGCCAAGGACGCGACGGGCACTCGGACGGCGGCCTGTGACAGGCCGCGACTCGGCGGCTAGTCCTCGCGCTCGGCGCGCGCCTCGCGGCGACCGCGGCGCAGTTCCTCTTCCTTGAACATGTAACGAATGTTGTGCTTCAGGATGAGGAGATTGGGGCCGTTGTTGCGATTCAGCTTCAAGGCGCCCTTGTCGTACCACTCGATCCAGCCGCGCAGTTCTTCGCCGTCGGTGAGGACGACCACCATCGGCGTTCGCGCCGCCATCTGCTTGAGGTAGTAGAACTCCTCCGCGTTGGTCTGCTCGGGAGGGCTCCCCTTGCGGCGCATGGCGAGCGTGCGCGCACCTTCCTTGTTACGGCCGCCGCCCTCGGTCACTTCGGGACGGATGAGTTTCCTGTTCGAGTCCACGGCAGTGGCTCCTCAGGTCCCCGCCGCGGGCTCGGCCGCCGGCTGAGCGGGCGCGCGTTGCGGTGCCTGTTTCTTGTAGTCGTCATCCTCGTACGCCAGGCAGCACAGGAGCCGGCCGCACTGGCCCGAGATCTTCGACGGATTGAGACTCAGGTTCTGTCGCTTCGCCATCGAGATCGAGATCGGCTTGAAATCCTTGAGCCAGGTCGAGCAGCACAGCGTCTTGCCGCACACGCCGATGCCACCGAGCAGCGCCGCCTCGTCGCGAGCGCCGACCTGCACCATCTTCACCTTGGCGGAAAAGCGCTGCGCGAGCTCACGCACCAGCTGGCGAAAATCCACCCGCGCTTCCGAGGTGAAGTAGAACGTCGCTTCGCGGGAATTCAGCGAGAAGTCGACCCGCGAGACCTTCATCTCGAGGCTGAGCGCGCGCGCCTTCTCCTGGCAGAAGATCTTCCCCGTCGCCTGATTTTGCAGCTGGCGCTCGTGCGCGGCGACGTCTTCCTTGGTGGCGCGCCGCAGGACGCGGCGGGCACCGGACTTCTGACAGGGCTTGAACACCGGCATCGGCGACTGCGCGACGATGCCGAACGCCGGGCCGCGATCCAGATCGACGATCACCGACTCGGCACGGGCGTAGATCTCGTTACCCGTCGCACAGAGGGTCGGATTCGTCTCCTCTGCGAAACGCACGCCGACGAAGGTGTCTTCCACTGCCGTCGACATCCCGCGGTAGCTGCAACCTGAGCAACCGGACATGGCTAAGTCTCGCTATGCACAACGGATACCAATCGCCTTCAGCGGCATCGGTACGCCGGACGCGCCTCAATGAGAGGTTTGGAATCGAACACCGGGACAGGCGGCGGACGGCTGTCGGCCATTATGGCAGCGTGGTACCACCGGCGCAATGAAGCGCGCCCGAGAAGAGGCGAAACGGTCGAAACTACTCGCCGGCGGTCGCGGCGGCGACGGTCTCGAGCACGCGCCGACCGATGTCGCGCCGCAGCACCTTGCCCGGCCACTCGATTTCGCCGGCCGCGGAATAGGCCGTCCGCAGCGCCTCACGAAGATTCGGGCCGGTGGCACAGACGTTGAGCACGCGGCCGCCGGCGCTGACGAACTCGCCGTCGCGCAACGCCGTGCCGGCGTGAAAAACGTACGCACCGGGTACGGCCCGCGCCGCCTCCAGGCCGGTGATGGTCTCACCCTTCACCGGCTTGTCGGGATAGCCCGCGGCGGCCAGGACGAGGCAGGCGGCGGCCTCCTTGCGAAACGACAGGCGTGCGGCTCCGAAATCGCCCGCCGCGCCGGCCGCGAGGATCGGCAACAGGTCGTTCTCGATGCGCAGGAGCAGCGTCTGCGCCTCCGGGTCGCCGAAGCGGGCGTTGAACTCGAGCACCCTGGGACCGTCGGGCGTGATCATCAAACCGGCGTAGAGCACGCCGATGAACGCACGGTTCTCCGCCCGCAGACCGGCAACGGTGGGACGCACGACATTCTCCATCAAGGCCGCCGCCGCATCCGCCGACAGCAGACCCGACGGGCTGTGGGCGCCCATGCCGCCGGTGTTCGGTCCGCTGTCGCCCTCGCCGATGCGCTTGTAGTCCTTGCTCGTCGCGAGCGGCAGGACGCGCTCGCCGTCGCAGAGCGCCATGAAGGAGATCTCCTCGCCTTCCTCGAACTTCTCGACCACCACGCGATCGGCGCTCGCGCCGAAGCGGCGGTCCTCGAACAGCATCTTGAGGGCCGCGTCGAGCTCGGCGGCATCCGCCGGGATGAGCACGCCCTTGCCCTGCGCCAGTCCGTCGGCCTTGAGCACGACGGGAAAGCCGAACTTCCCCGCCGCTTTCTTCGCCTGGATGGCGTCATGAGCGATCTCGAAGGGCGCGGTGGGAATGCCATGGCGGCCCATGAATTCCTTGGCGAACACCTTGCTGCCCTCGAGCTCGGCGGCTCGCCGCTGCGGTCCGAACACCGCGAGATTGCGCGCCCGGAACTCGTCCACCAGGCCGAGCACCAGCGGCAGCTCGGGCCCCACGATGGTGAGGTCGATCTTCAGATCGGCCGCGAAGTCCGCCAGCCGCGTGATCTCGTCGACGGGAATGGGCACCAAGTCGGCGAACTCGGCGATCCCGGGATTGCCCGGCGCGCAATAGAGCTCCGCGAGGAGCGGGCTCTGGCGCAGCTTCCAACACAGCGCATGCTCGCGCCCGCCGGCTCCAACCACCAAGACTTTCATCGCGTCCTCCGGTTTGCAGTGAGCGCGGTCACGGCCATCACGTCCAGTATGTCCTCCGCCGAGCAGCCGCGCGACAGATCGTTTACCGGTCGAGCGAGCCCCTGCAGAAGCGGCCCGATCGCCCGCGCTCCCGCCAGGCGTTCGGTCAGCTTGTAGCCAATGTTACCGGCATCCAGATCCGGGAACACCAACACATTGGCGGCGCCGGCGAGCGGGCTCCCGGGAGCCTTGCGCGCCGCCACCGCCGGCACCAGCGCGGCATCGAGCTGCAGCTCGCCGTCCACCGCGAATCGCACCGACCGGCGCTCGAGCTCGGCTCGCGCCGCGCGCACCTTCTCGACGCGCGGATGGGTGGCGCTGCCATGGGTCGAGAACGACAGCAGCGCCACCCGAGGCTCTTCGCCGAGCAGCGCTCGGCAGCTGTCTGCCGCGGCTTCCGCGACGTCGGCGAGCTCGCTCGCCGACGGATCCGGCAGCACGGCGCAATCGCTGAACACCAGCTGGCGGCCGTCGGCGAGGATCATCAGGAAGCAGGACGAGATCACCCGCAGGCCCGGCCGCGGCCCCACCGCCCGCAGCGCGGCGCGCACGGTGTCGGCGGTGGTCGAGACCGCGCCCATCACGGCGCCGTCGGCGCGGCCGCTCGCGACGAGCAGCGCGGCATACTGCAGCGGATCGCGCGCCAGTCGTTCACAGGCCGTGCGATCGATGCCGCGCGCCGACAATCGCGCAGCCAGCCGCTCGACCAGCGCCGGCAGCTCGGGATCGCGCTCCGCGGTGTCGACCGTGAGCAGCTGTACGTGGCAGCCGATCTCTTCGGGCGCCCGGCGCGCCGCTTCGAGCACGCGCGGATCGCTGCCCTCGGCGAGCACGATGGTGGCAGGAGCGCCGACGTGGTTGGCGGCGGCGCGGCGGCGCAGCTCGGCGACGCGCCGGCTCTGCTCCGCGGAACCCTCGACCGTCATCGCGCCGGCCCCGCACCCCGCATCGCTCGGTCCGGGCAGATCATCGGCCGGATCAAATCGTCGCCGCGACGGCGGCTGCGGCGGCGCCGTCGGCGAGCTTGCGGATCGCTACCTCGACCTCATCGACCACGTAGTCGGGTGTCGAGGCGCCGGCCGTGATGCCAACCGCGCGCACGCCTTCGAACCAGGATGGATCCAGGTCGGATGCGCCCTGGATCAGCTTGCTGGGCTTCACCCGCTCGCAGATCTCCCAGAGATGATGGGTGTTGGCGCTCTTCTTGCCGCCGATCACCAGGATCAACCCGACGTCGGGGTCGGCGGCCAGGGCTCGCGCCGCGTCCTGATTCTCCTTGGTGGCGTAGCAGATGGTGTCGGCGCGCGAGGCCAGAGGCGAGCGCGATTCGATGTACCGCGCCAACTCCTCGAACTCCTCGGCATTGAGGGTGGTCTGATAGAGGATCTTGACCTTGGGGTACCGCGACCAGTCGACCCGCTCGGCTTCGGCGATCGAGGTCAGCACGTGGTAGCGCGAAGGGTCGAGGTCATTCGTGTATCCCACCACCTCGCGGTGCCGCGGATCCCCCACGAACACCAGATGCGCACCGTCGGCCAGGGCGGCAGCCGCCTCGTCATGGATGTCGTAGACGAACGGGCAGGTGGTGTCGAGCACGTTCAGACCGCGGCTCCGCGCCTGATCGTGAAACGAGGGCGGCACGCCGTGGGCGGAGAAGATGATGGTCCCCGCCGGCACTTCGCCCATTCCCTGCACGGTATGCACGCCGAGCTGCTCCATCTCCTCCACCACGCGCTCGTTGTGCACCACTTGGCCCAGGATGTGCCCGCCGGTTCTGGCCTCCTGGGCGTATTTCTTCACCTTGCGGTCGGCGATCCGCACGCCGGCACAGAAGCCGTACTTTTCGGCGCGCTTGATGATGATCGGCATGGCCCTCGGATCCTACCAAAGCGGGCCTCTCCAGCCCGCGGACGGACTACTCGCCGGGCCTGGGCTCTCCCAGTGCTTCGAGATCCGCCAAGTCCTTGGCGCGTCGACTCGCGCGCTTGTTCGCGCTGAGCGCTGCGCGACCGAGGAATGGAACTCGCAGACCATCGACGACGATCGTCAACCGATCGGGCCAGGCTTCGACAAACCCGACACCGCTGAGGCCCGTCAGGATGTCGATTCGTCGAGGCGGCTGGCCGATCTGAATCACGAGATCGGGAATTTCTAGATCGGCGCGGGAGACACCCAGACCCTCCGGCACTCCGTGCGCCGCCAACGCGTGCGCGCCGACGACGAGAAACCGCGCGTCGGCGGCGATCAGGCTGTCCAGGAAGTCGCGGAAGTCTTCGTTGAAAGCGGCGCTACGATTCACCGCTGGCCCCAAGGCGAGCCCGGCGGACGGGCCATTCCGCGCGCGCACGAGACGGCAGCGGAATTCCTCGTGAGGCCCACGAATCGAGCGCCAACGCCCACATCATCTCCAGGCGTTGCTCAGCCGTCGTCGTGGCCAGCAGATTCTCCCCGGGCTCGCTGCCGAGCTCGAACCTTTTGACGATCCAACCATTCCGTCCTAAGGCTCGATCGCGATCGGGAAAGTCGCTCACGGAGCGATTCTAGCAGCGTCGGGCGGCGGAGCCGCTCTCCGACGGCGTCGCTGCTCGCGCTCGCTTGCGCGCTACCCTTTGAGTACCATCGCGCCGCTCGGCGACGGCAGGCCGCCGGTGGGCTCGAGAGTGACGGCCCAGGCCTGGATGCTCGCGAGCGGGGCAACGTGATCGACCAGCAGGGAAGCGTTGCCGCCGGCGTCGACGTCGAAGACGCCACCGGACACCGGCTTGCCGCCGGCGATGAACCACAGCTGATACTGCTTTCCTTGCGGCACCGCCGGCAGGCCGTAGGCGTAGAACAGCGCCTTGCCGTCACGCGGGCTGATGAAGGTGCGCGCCGTCGAGCCCGCCGCGGTCGCGAGGCCCGCCAGGACGACCGGATGCATGTCGGGCGCCGAGACGATGCGCGCTTGCAGCTGCAGCCGGACGATCTCCCCGTTCGCCGACGTCAGCTGCTCATGCACCGCGGCGAGCTTCGTTTGCAGCTCGGTGTCCTTGCCGCGCAGCTCAGCTAGCTCGCGGCGCAGGGCAGACCGATCGCTCGCGCCCCAGAGTGCGAGCGCGAGGAGCGCTGCGGCAGCAAAGCGCAGCAGCCAGGAGGATCGTGAGGCAACGACCGGAACGGCGCCGGGGGCCTGCGCAGCATCCGCCAATCGGCCCGGCGCCGGCCGCGGGTCCGCCGCGAGGCCGGAGGGCGACGCCGCGATGCGCTGTAGAACCCGCGTTCGCGCCATCTCGGAAGGCGCGACCGGTGCCACCGTGTCCGCCAACGCATCGACCACCCGGCTCCACGTCGCGGCGCGCCGTTCGAAATCCGAGTCCGGTCCCGCGGCGCGGAGCGCGGCTTCCACCGCTTCGAGCTCCTCGCCGTCCAGCGCGCCCAGCGCTCGCGCCGGCAGGAGGTCGTCGAGAGCGGCTGGGTCCTTCATGCTAGGAGTACGGCGCCAAGGCCTGGCGCAGTTTGTTCATGCCGAGGAGAATCCGCGACTTCACCGTGCCGAGCGGCGTCTGCAGGCGATCGGCGATCTGCGTGTGGGTGAGCCCGCCGAAAAACGCCAGCTCCACGCACTGGCGCTGCTCGGCGGGCAAGCCGGCCAGCGCCTCCGCCACGTGTCGCCGCCGCTCATCGGCCTCGATCGCGGCGGTGCCCGTGGGCTCGGCCGCCACCGGGACGTCGCGCATCACCTCATCCTCGCGACGCTGACGGGCGCCGCGCGAGCGCAGGCGGTCGAGGGCGCGGGAGCGCGCCATCATCAGCAGCCAACCGCGCACGGAGGCCAGGCCCGGCTGATATCGATCGGCCTGCTGCCACGCCTGCAGAAACGCCTCCTGCAGGATCTCCTCGGCCAGCGCCCGATCCGCCAGCATGCGCGTCAGCACCCCGAGTACGACCGGAGAATGGCGATCGAAGAGGCGCGCGAACGCCTGCTGATCGCGCGCCGCGACGCGGCCCATCAAGAGCAGATCTTCCGCCTGCGAGTCGTCGATGGGGATCGGTCGGCTCATCGGTATGGAGATCGACGGGTTCGAGAGGTTGGGTGAGCTCGGGCTCGCTGGCGGCCCCGTCGCTGCAACAGCGGCGACCGGGGCGCGGCGGGTCGAAACTACCGTGCCCGCGTCTCGAAGGTCAAGGAAGCCCAATAGCTCTGCCAATCGGCAGCCTCCCGTTGTTCGTCGGCACCTTGCAGCCGAACCATGTGCACCGCCTTCGCCATCCACACTCCCGCGGCGGCTAGCGGCAGGCGCACGCGACCCTTTCGATCGCTGCGCGCCTGCACGGTCGCCTGCGGATTTGCCTTCGGCATCAGGATCACCAACGCGCCCACGAGTGGCTTGCCCCGGTACAGGAGTCGCAGCGGCAGGACTTCTCCCGGCCGAATCGTGTCCGGAGCCTGTTCGGGGACGAGCTCGAGCGCGCAGCCGAAATCGTGGTCGAACCCCGTCGTCGACGGGCTTCCGGGCACGTGCAGCAGGGACTTCGCGCAACGCGCGTACACCTCGCGGCTCGCGGCCTGCGACTCGCCGCGCCGCGCGCGTTCGGCGATCACCCATTCCAGTCCTTCCAGGCGCAGGTAGTCCTCGAACTTCGCGGCCTCGAGAGACAGCGGCGAGTTGTTGCTGGCATACCCGGCCACGTAGTAGCCCGGCGCGGCGAGCCGGCCGAGACCCGCCGGGTCGACCGCCTCCACGCCCGGGATGTCCGCCACCCCCGCTGGCCCGGCGAGCGCGAAGCGCACGATGCGCTGATTGCTGCGCGGGAACGGGTCGCCGACCCACTGCTGTCCGACCGCCAGTCGGAAGCTGATCGGCTCCCCCACGGCCGGCGCGAAATTCGACGGC
>WBZN01000481.1_pt1 | contig 31705 bp, 23 predicted proteins | sample 5204281 | NCBI WGS metagenome assembly WBZN01 (sample SAMN12344347, study PRJNA552823) | activated sludge metagenome | biome: Activated sludge suspended growth; feature: Nitrification reactor; material: Wastewater; isolation source: activated sludge from nitrification reactor of wastewater... | reverse complement strand
CGCAAAAGCGCCAGACCTGTCCGACAGCCTGCGCCTCGCTCTGCTCGGCACCACGGCCGGCATCGCCGGCGCGCTCGCCGCGACGCGCTTCCTGCGTTCGCTGCTCTTCGGCGTCGGCCCGCTCGACCCGGCGATCTTCTTGCTGCTGCCGCTCGGGCTCCTGCTCGTGGTGTGCCTCGCCGCCTGGATTCCGGCGCGCCGGGCGATGGCAACGGAACCGGCGGAGAGCCAGCGCGCGTTCTGAGTCCGGCCGGAGGCCTCAGCGCGGACGCACCGCCCAGAGCTCGGTACCGATCGCGGGTCGCCAGGCCGAAGCGAACAGGCGGTCGCCCGCAACCGCGAGACCGCCGTTTGGAGTGGCGAGTCGCAGGACGGGCTGAGTTCCTCCGGGCGTGCCGTCGGTCTGCCAGAGAAGGAACCCGCCGGCCCCCGGAGCCCGGAAGAAGACGCGGCCGCCGAAGACCGTGAACTCGCTGGGCATCGGCATCTCTTGACCGTTCGCCTTGAGCACGCGCCTCGTTCCGGACGCGGTGCCATCGCTCCACCAGAGCACGGGCGCGGGATTCGGATCGTCCTCGGTGGCGAGCGACGGCCCAGCGAAGGCAAGCTCATTGCCCAGCACCACCGGAGCCTGCCGGCGGAACGGATCCAGCAAGAGTCGAGCGTCGGAGACCCGGGTCGCGTCTCCGGATGTGCCGTCGACGGTCCAGAGACCGAACGTCTCGTGGCCCAAGGCGTCCTCGACGGCACCGAAGACGGCGAGGTGCTCGCCCACGGCCGTCAGCCCCGTCGCGCGGAACGATTCCCCCTGCGCCACCCCGAAGTCAGTCACGACTTTCGTGCCGGCAGGCGTGCCGTCGGTCGAGAGCAGGCGTGTCCGACCCGAAAGCGATGCGGTGGCGGAAACGAAATAGAGGCGATGCCGGAAGGCCGCGACCAGCTCGGCGTCATAGACACTGGCGATCCGCGTGGTGTGGGCCGCCGTGCCGTCCGTCCGCCATAGCGCTCGATCGCCGCTATCGGGCAGCAGGTAGTAAAGCCAGCCGTCGAGCGGCGTGAGATGTTTGGCGCCGGCGCCGCTCCAGTGCACGGAATCGACCGCGACGGTGCCGTGCGGCGTGCCGTCGCTCCGCCAGAGTGCCGGACCGTGCTGGGCATCCGTGGCGTCGAAGAACACAACACTGCCCAGCGCGGCCAGCTCCGAGTATCCGGCCACGGTGACGCCGCTAGGGGTGACGCGTCCAGTGCCCTGGGTCGTACCGTCGCTCTTCCACAACGCTACATCGTTCAACTGCGGCGCGAAGGGGAAGTACAAGAGGCCGCCGGCGGCAATCGGCGGCGTCGAAGGCTGCGCGAAGTCGGCGTGCGGATCGAGTTGCAAGTCCTTGAGCAGCCGGGTTCCCGCCGCCGAGCCGTCGCTCGTCCAGAGCGCGTCGCGATGGTCGGTACTGTCGGCGAAGAAGAGCAGGCGGCTGCCCAGCGCCTGCGCCGAGCGCGGGTTCGAACCGCCTAGATCGGCCGGCGCGAGATCGATCAGCAGCCGCGTTCCGGCGACCGTGCCGTCCGACCGCCAGAGCTCCGAGCCGTGCAGCGGATCTCTCGCGGGAAAGACCGTACCCGCCGGCGTCTCGAAGCCCTCATAGCCGGCTGAAAAGCCGGGCTGCAGACTGAGGTGCACCGTGCTCGCCGTCGAACCGGTCGTCGCCCAGATCTGCTGCCGCCCGTCGCCGTTCGAGGCCAGCATCAGCACGGCGTTGCCCCGGCGTCCACGCACGAACGGGAACGAGCCCTTTGCACCCGGATTCAGGTCCGCGAGCAGCCGGGTGGCCGCTGCCGTACCGTCGGTGATCCAGGGCTCCATGCCGTGGCGGCCGTCTCCCGCCGCCAGCAGGACGTTGCCGGTCGCGAGAACCGCCAGGACTTCGGTGTTGGCGCTGCACGCACCCGGGCAGATGTCGGCGACCAGGCGCGTGCCCGAGTCGCTGCCGTCGGTGCTCCAGAGCTCGCCGCCGTGGGTGCCGTCGTTCGCCGCCAGCAGAACGCGGCTGCCCCAAACGGCCTCCGCCCCAGCGCCACTCGAACAGGCGCCCGGGCAGATGTCCCGCACCAGCGTGGTGCCCGTCGGCGTGCCGTTGCTCTTCCACAACTCGGTGCCGTGGGACCCGTCGTTCATGCTGAAGAATGTGTTTGCGCCCAGAGTGACGCGGGAAAAGGCAGCGGCGTACAGGAAGACGTCCTGCCGATCGACGAACTCTGTCAGCGGCCCCGTACCCTCCGCGGTGCCGTCCGAGACCCAGAGGTTCTGACCCCGCGCGTCGGCGACCGCCATCAGCAGCCGCCCGTTTACCGGCACGGCATCGAGGACCGCGACGGGTCCGTTGGGCCAGGGGTCGAGCAGCGGCCCCGTGCCCGCCGCCGTGCCGTCGCTCGTCCACAGGCTGCCGTGAGCGCCGTCGGCCTCCGCCAGCAGCACCTTGCCGTTCAGGTCTGCGTAGGGCAGGAAGCTCGGCCGGAAAGCGAGCTGCGTCACGACGACGGTGCCCTGCGGCGTCCCGTCGCTGCGCCACAGCCGGCTGCCGCCGCTCGTCGGCTCGTCGAAGAAGTACCAGCCGCGCTCGGAGATCCACTGATGTACCTGCCCGACTCCCTGCGGCAGGCTGACGAGCTGGACCGTCGTCGCGCGCGTGCCGGCGGTGCTCCACAGGGCAAGCCCACCGCCGGCCCCGGCCGCAATGTAGAAGAGGCGCGCCGGCGTCGGCGCGAAACCCCCTTGTCGCTGCCCGCAGCCGGCACAGCCGGCGAGTGCAAAGGTACCGCCGGCGCTGCCGTCGCTCCGCCAGAGCATCGTCCCGGTCGCGTGATCGTCCGTCAGAAAGAAGCCCAAGCCGTCGATCTGAATGAAGTCCTGCGGCGACGAGCTCTCAGGGAAAGGCGTCGTATTGATGTCCTTCACCAGGTACGGCGTGAAGGTCTGCCCAGCGACGACGCCGGGTGACCCGCAAGCCACCAAGGCCACGGCAATGAGAAAGCGTTGCTTCATGAAAGCCGACGCTAACATCCACATTTGACAAGGGCGCAGCGGCCTGACACAAAGCACGTCCCGGCGCGCAGATCCCGCCGGGCCCTGACGCGGGGTGGAGCAGTCTGGTAGCGCGTTGGGCTCATAACCCAAAGGTCGCAGGTTCAAATCCTGCCCCCGCAACCATTCGAATCGCGGAAGAGGTCGCGGTGCTCTGGCGACCTCTTCGTTTTTTCCGGGCACTCCCAGGCCCGCTCCAGTCGAGCGCAGCCCTCAGGCGCGCGTCGCGACGACCTCCAGGTATTCCGCATCGACGATCGTTCGGCGCGGCTCGCCCGAGCGATTGTGCGCGCTCCACAACGCTTCGAGATCGGCGCGCAACGCGGAACGCTCCGGCTCCTGCAGCGTGGCGAAGGCGCGCGTCGTCGGGCCGTAGTACTTGCGGAAGAACTCCACCACCTCGGCCGGCGAGAAGGGATAGTCGAAGCGGTAGAACACCCGCGTGAGCCGCAGGCTCGAGACGCCCGCGCCGAAGCGCTCGCGCACCACGGCCTCGTCGCCCCACAGCACCGGCGACGGCATTCCCGGGGGCGCGAGGAAGCGGGCGAAGGTCTTGAACATCTGGCCCACGAAGCCTTCCTTGGTCCAGTTGCCCATGGCGATGGTGCCGCCCGGGCGGCAGACGCGCAGGAGCTCGGCCGTGACGCGTTCCGGCCGCGGCGCGAACATCGCGCCGTAGATGCTGGCCACGACGTCGAAGCTGGCGTCGGCGTAAGGCAGCGCCTCGGCGTCGCCCTCGTCGAAGAGCGCGGTCGAGCCTTCCGCCGCGGCGCGGGCGCGCGCCGCGACGATCAGGTTGCTGGCGATGTCGATGCCGGTGACCAGCGCGCCGCGGCGAGCCGCGATCAGCGCCAGCTGGCCGGAGCCGCAGGCGACATCCAGCAGCGAGGCGCCGCGCGCGATGCCGAGGCGATCGAGGAACTCGACGGCGCTCGCCTCCATCGGTCGGGAAAAGGTGTCGTAGTCGCCATCCATCCAGGTCGCCTTGAGGCGCGCCTTGAGGTCGGTCAGGGCATCGAGATCGGTCGTCGCGGCTATTGCGGTCATGGCTGTCTCCAGATCGTGGTCGAGCCGGGCGCATGCGGGGCGCCTCGGGGTCCTCACTTTCTGACAGGCCGCTGCGATCGTCGTTACCCGCGCGTCCGGTTCCCTTGACCGGGCCGCCGGATTTCGTCGCCCACGGCCGACACGGCGGGTACTAGACTTCCGCCACGATGGACGCGCTGTCGGAGCTCCTGCGCATCGTGCGGCTCGACTCGGCGATCTTCTTCAACGCCGAGTTCTGCGAGCCCTGGAGTCTGCGGACTCCTCCGGCGAAGGGACTCGCGCCGTTGATCGCCGCGGCCGCAGGGCACGTGATCATCTACCATCTGCTCTGCGAAGGCAGCGCGTACGTCGAGATGGCCGGCGGCGAACGCGTGGAGCTCGAGGCCGGCGATATCGTCACCTTTCCGCACGGCGACCCGCACACCCTCGGCGGCGGCCTGCGCGTCGCGCCGATCGACGGCGCGGCGGCAATCCCGGCGCTGCTGGGTCGCGGCCTCGAGCTCGCGCACTTCGGCGGCTGCGGCGCGTCGTCGCGATTCATCTGCGGTTTCCTCGCCTGCGACCCCCAGCTCTGCCAGTCCTTCCTCGGCGGCCTGCCGCCGGTCATCAAGGTGAATATCCGCGACGACGAGGCGGGGCGATGGCTAGAAAGCTCGCTGCAGTTCTCCGTCGCGCAGGCCGTGGACCGCGAGCCTGGCGCGAGCGCGATGCTGACCAAGCTCTCCGAGGCGGTGTTCTCCGAGACCCTGCGCCGCTTCGCGCGCGCTCTGCCCGAGGGCCACACCGGCTGGTTCGCCGGCGCCCGCGATCCCGAGGTCGGCCGCGCCCTCACCCTCCTTCACCACCGCCCAGCGCACCCCTGGACCGTGACCGAGCTGGCGCGGGCGTCGGGACTCTCGAGAACCGTGTTGTCGGAGCGTTTCCGCCTGCTGCTCGGGGAGTCGCCGATGCGCTATCTCACGCGCTGGCGCCTCCGGCTGGGTGCGCGCGAGCTCACGGCCTCGAACCGCGGCGTGGCGCAGATCGCGTCGGAGGCGGGCTACGAGTCCGAAGCCGCGTTCAATCGCGCCTTCAAGCGCGAATTCGGCCAGCCGCCTGCGACCTATCGCAAGGACAAGGCGCGATCGGCTGGTTGAGACGAGGTTCCCGACTCCGGCGTGCCGTCGCGTCGGTAAATTTTGTCCAATACCCGCCGGCTTGCGCTGCGTAGCGTGGGCTCCTCACCACGGAGGAAGCCATGAGCCAGCCGAATCTCTTTCCCGCCATCCGCTACCGCAACGCCACCGCCGCCATCGATTGGTTGGTGAATGCGTTCGGCTTCGAAAAGCAGTTCGTGGCGCCGGGGCCCGACGGCACCATCGGCCACGCGCAGATCCGGCTCGGCACGGGCGTCTTGATGTTGAGCACAGCGGGGGCCGCCGATCCGAACAATCCGTGGACCACGGTGCCGGCGGGGGTCTACGCCGCGGTGAGCGACCCGGACGCGCATCACGCGCGTGCTCGGGCCGCCGGGGCCGCGGTGGTGATGCCGCCCGCCGACATGGACTACGGCGCGCGCGAGTATTCCGTGCGTGACTGCGAGGGAAATCTCTGGGCCTTCGGGACCTACAACCCGTCACCGGAGGGGCCGCAGGATCTCTTCCCGGCGCTGCGCTATCGCGACGGCCGCCGGGCCATCGACTGGCTGTGCGCGGCGTTCGGCTTCACCACCCGCCTGGAGGTGCCGGGACCGGAGGGCGCCATCGCACACGCCGAGCTCGAGCTCGGTCCCGGCATCCTCATGCTCGGCTCCTCACCGGACGATCCGGCCACCAATCCCTGGGCGGGTGCACGGCAGGGAACCTGCGTCGCGATCGGCGACGTCGACGCGCACTGCGCCCGCGCAAAGGCGGCCGGCGCGCGAGTTCTGCAGCAGCCTCAGGACACCCCGTACGGCTCGCGCGGGTACACCGCGCTCGATCTCGAAGGTCACCTGTGGACGTTCGGGACCTATCGGCCCTGAAGCTCGGATGCAGTCAACGCCGGCGGGATCGCCGCGCCATCGAAATCATCGTCGCCTTCGTCGTGGGGACTCTTTCGGGGCAGCATTGCACCGACCACGCGGACGCGGCCGGCGGTACGACTACGACGGGGCGACCGGCGCCGGCCCATCCACGGGCCGCGCCGGCACCCGCACGGAGGCGCTGCTCAGCGACGTGCCGAGGACGAACACGCCGGCCATCAGCGCGCTCGACAGCCAGAACGGCCACGCCGCGCCGATCTTCGCAAACGCGATGCCCGCGAGCGTGGGGCCAAGCATGCGTGAAACGCCGCCGAACGCCTGCTGCAGGCCCAGCGTCTGCCCCATCTCGGCCTTGGCCGAGAAGCGCGACACCAGTGAGCTGGTGGGCGGGAAGAGCAGCGCCGTACCCACGGGGAACAGCATCACCACGATCGCGAACAGCCAGACCGTGTGCGGCAGCGGCAGCAGCGCGAAACCCAGCACCAGCGCCGCGGCGCCGCAGCGCAGCGTCCGCACCTCGCCCAAGGCCTTCACCACCGGCCCGAGGATCAAGGTCCGCATGACCACCGACAGCACGCCGACGTAGGTGTAGAAATAGCCGCTAGTCCTCTCGGTGACCCCGAAGGCGTGGGCGAGGTACAAAGCCAGCACGCCGGTCATCGCGGAAAAGGCCATCATGCCGCCGGCGTAGATCCAGATCAGCACGCTCACCGGCGCGCCCGGATGCGCCAGCATCTCGCGCAGCGCGCCGCGCAGGGAGCGCCGTTCGCGCGGCTTCGCGTCCTTGTCGATCTGCGACGACTCCGGCAGCGAGTGGTACGCCCAGCCCATGTTGACCAGCAGCAACGCCGCGGCGATCAGGCCCGGCGCGTGCGCGCCGAGCGGCACGGTGAGCGATGCGATGGCCGGGCCGATCGCCACACCGGCGTTGGTGACCGCGGAAATCCACCCTAGAGCCTTGGCGCGATCCTCCGGCTCGACCGAGTCACTGACGTAGGCTTGCACCACACCCGTGGTGCCGCCGCCGGCGCCCTGCACGAGACGGGAGAAGACCAGCAGCCAGATCGAGTCCGCGAAGGCGAAAATGGCGTAAGCGATCGCCGACGCGAACAGGGCCACGAGCAGCACCGGACGGCGTCCGTAGCGGTCCGAGAGCCGACCCCAGAATGGCGCAGTGAGCAGTTGCGCAAACGAGAAGCACGACACCATCAGCCCGTAGATGATCGGGCTCGCGCCCATCCGCGTGGCATAGAACGGCAGCAGGGGAATGATCATCAACGCCCCGACCATGTCGAAGAACGCGATCGACATGAGGATCCAGAGGCGTTGCAGGGTTTCGCGTCCGCTCATCAGAAGCCTTTGTACGCATGAAGAGGCTCACGGGTTCTCGCGCTCACGCGGCACGCTCGCCAAAAGCCAGGAATGCCGCCGCGCTCGCTCCGGTGAGCAATACGCCGTATGCCGCCGCCACGCCGAGATCCTGCAACCGCAGGCTGGACAGGATCTCGATCGCGATCGGCCGCGTTGTGTAGGTGTAGAGCACGATCGACGAAACGAAATCGCCGAGCGCGGTGATGAAGGCGACGCTCGCGCCGGCCACCAGCGCCGGCCGCACCAGCGGCAGCACGACGCGACGCAGCACCCGGCCGGGACCCGCGCCGAGCGTCGCCGCCGCCTCCTCGAGCGCCGGATCGAGTTGCGCGAGGCCGGAGATCGCCGCCCGCCCGGTGAGCGGCAGGCTGCGCACCAGATACGCGAGCGGCAGCAGCACGGGCGTGCCCACCAGCACGAAGCGCAGCGCCCATGGCTGGCGCACGCTGAACGCCGTGGCCAGGGCCACCGCGAACACGGTCCCCGGGATCGCCCACGGCAGCGCCACCAGGAACGAGAGCGCCGCGCCGACCTTGCCCGCCAGACGCCGGCCCAGCCGTGCGGCGGCGAAGCCGAGCGCCAGCGCTCCGGCAGTGGCGGCGCTCGCCATCCACAGCGAGTTCACCAGCGGCCGCAGCCGCTCGGGCTCGTGCACCAGCGCCATGTAGTTGACGCCGGCAAGGACCGGCGGCAGGGCCTCGGAGGTCCAGGTGCCGGTGGGCACGAACGACACCAGCACCAACGTCAGGTGCGGCGCCAGGGCGAGCAGCGCGAGACCCCAGCCGAGCGCCGTCGCCAGCCCGCGAGCGCCCCGGTGCTGCAGCCGCCGGCGCTCCGGCGCGACACCGCGTACGCCGGTCGAACCCGCCGCCCGGGGCTCGGCACTCTGGAACAGCCACAGCGCAAGCAGCGCGAGCGCCGCCAGCACCACCGTCTCGGCCTGCGCCTGCTCGATGTCGCCGTTGAGCTTCGAGGTGGTGATCTGCGTCGGCAGGACGCGGAAGTTGCCGCCAAAGAGATACGGCGCCGAGAACGAGCCGAGCGACGTCATGAACGTGAGTAGCGCGCCGCCGAGCAAAGCCGGCTTGAGCTGCGGCAGGGTCACGCGCCACAGGATGCGCCAGCGCGACGCGCCGAGCGCCGCCGCGGCTTCCGGCAGCGCGGGATCCAGACGGCCAAGCGCGGCGCGGACCAGCAGGTAGAAGTACACGTACATCGAATAGGCGTGCACCAGCAGGATGGCGCCGGGCCCGCGCAGGCGCCAGGGCGCCGCCTCGAGTCCGAGCAGCGCTTGCACGGCCCGGGCCGCGAAGCCGCTCTCACCGTACAGAAACAGGAACGCGATCACGCCGACGAGCGGCGGCAGAGCCACCGGCAGCGCCACCAGATCGCCGAGCACGCGCCGGCCCGGAAACTCGAGGCGAGCGAACACGAAGGCGAGCGGCACGCCGAGCGCCGCGGCGAGCCCGGTCGACGCGATCGAGATCCACAAGCTGTGCCAGAGCGCCAGCCACTCGTCGCCGCGGCGCAGCACGTCGACCAGCGCCGTGCGACCGTCGAGCAGGGTGAGCAGCAGTGGGTAGCCCACGATCCACGCCAGCAGCGCCGCCAGCGACCAGGCCAGAAACCGGGCGCGCCGCGTCACGGAACCGGAGCTCCTGCGCTCGCGAAGATCAGGGCCGGCTGACCGGACTCGGCGAGCGTCACCGCCACCGCCTGCCCGACCGACACCGCGCCGGCGCTGGCCAGCACCTCCACGACGGGACCGAGGTCGAGTCGGACGCGGTAGTAGCTCCACGAGCCGGCAAAGCGGCGCGCCTCGACGCGGCCGTCGAGCGCCGGCGGTCCGGCCTCTGCGAAGCGCAAGGCCTCGGGACGCAGAACCAGCGTCGCCGGTTGGCCCGCGAGCGCCGCTGTCGACGCGCCGGGAGCAGGCTCGCCCGGCCACACGCAGGACTCCGCGCCCGCCAGGCGGACGCCCAAGCCCGCGGCGAGCGGCACGCCGGTGCCGTCGAGCCGCGACGAGCGGCCGATGAAGCTCGCCACGCGCAGCGAGCGCGGGCGCGAGTAGAGGTCCTCGGCCGTCCCCACCTGCTCCAGCTGACCGCCGAGCAGCAGCGCGACGCGATCGGCGACGTCGAAGGCCTCTTCCTGCTCGTGCGTGACCAGCACGGTCGTGATGCCGATGCGCTGGATGGTCTCGCGCAGCTCGCCGCGCGTGTGCTCGCGCAGCACCGGATCGAGATTCGAGAACGGCTCGTCGAGGAGCAACACGCGCGGCGCCGGCGCGAGCGCGCGGGCGATCGCCACGCGCTGCTGCATGCCCCCCGAGAGCGCGCCGACACGGGCGTCGAAGTGTCCTTCGAGACGGACCTGCGCCAGCGTCGCCTCGGCACGGCGCCGAATCTCGTCGCGCGGCAGGCCGCGGCCTTCGAGACCGAACGAGACGTTCTCGCCGATCGACAGGTGCGGGAACAAAGCGTAGTGCTGGAACACCATGCCGACACCGCGGCGCGCCGCCGGTAGGGCCGTAACGTCGTCGCCGGCGATACGCACCAGGCCGCCGTCCGCCGCGTCCAGACCGGCGAGCAGCCGCAGAGCCGTCGTCTTGCCGCTGCCCGAGACGCCGAGCAGGGCCACGATCTCGCCCTTGGCGATGTCGAGCGAGAAGTCGCGCAGCACGTCGTGCGCGCCGAAGCGCTTGCGCAGCGCGCGCAGCTCCACGAAGGCCCCCGGGGCCGGGCTGCTGCCGTCGATCGCGCTCATGCGGTTTCGCTCATCCGGTCGTTCCAAGGGCGCGCTCACTCCGTCCGTCGTCACTCGATCCGTCCTCACTCGTCCGTCTTCCCTCATGACGTGCCGCCCTTGCCGCGCACTTCGCGGTCCCAGCGCGCCATCCAGCCCGACTGCTCGCGCTCGACGAGCGCCCAGTCGAGCGGTGCCGGCTTGAGCTCGGCGAGCACCGCGCGCGCCCAATCGGGCAGGCGCCGCGGGTCGAGATCGGTGCGCGCCGGCAGCTTGTACGCCTGGCGCGCCGCGATCTCCTGCGCCTCCTCACCGCCCACCCAGTCGATGTAGGCGCGCGCCGCGTCTGAGTGAGGTGCGCCGGCCACCAGGCCGATCGCGTCGTTGATCACCGGCGTGCCGCTCTTGGCGAGCTTGAACCCGACCGCGATCCCCGCCTTCTGCTGCAGCAGGATGTCGGAGAGCTCCCACACCGTCACCACGCCCTCGCGGCGCAGGATCTTCTGGAACAGCAGCGCCGGATTGGAGGCGTACTCGCGGGTCTGCGCGTCCAGACGCCGCAGCCAATCGAAGCCGCGGTCGGGCGCGCCGGTCTCGGCGACCGAGCGCGCGAGGATGAGCGCGAACATCGAACGCATGGTGCCGCTCGCCAGCGGGTCGCGCAGCACCACCTTGCCGCGCCAACGCTCGGCGAGCAGATCGTCCCAGTCGGCCGGCGCGTCCGCCTCGGCCACCGCCTGCGTGTTGTAGACCAGCACCGGCAGCGTGCGGTAGCAACCGAAGTAGCGCTCGCCGGCGCCGCGGCTCGTCGCCGGCACCGACTGCGCCCAGGTCGGGGTGTAGGCCGCGAGCAGATTCTCCCGCACTCCCTGGCCGAAGATCGCCTCTGGACCGCCGAACCAGACATCGGCCTGCGGGTTGGCGCGCTCCGAGCGCACGCGATCGAAGACCTCCTGCGAGCCCATGTCCAGCCAGCGCACGTCGATCTCCGGGTGCTCGGCCTCGTAGCGACGCTCGAGCGCTCCGAGCAGGTCGCGTCCGTGCGGTGAGTACACCAGCACCGGCGTGCGGCCATCGCCGCACCCCATGGCGCCGAGCAGCGTGCCGAGCAGGACGCCCAGCAGCGCGCCCAGTCCGGCGCGGCGCCACGCCCACCCGCGGGCTCGGCGCGTTCGATTGCCCCTGTTCCTCGACGACAACGCGTGCTCCTTCGACTAGTGCCCGACGTAGCCCAGCGACCGCAGGCGGTCCAGCTCCTCGTGCGAAAACTCCTGTTCCCGGCCGCGCGGATCACCGGCCGCACCGGAACGCTCCACCGCTCGTTGCAGTCCCAGCAGACGCGCGAGCAGTCGCCGCGCGGCGGCGGGGTCTTCGGGGGCGAGGTTGGTGCGCTCGCCCGGGTCAGCCGCGAGATCGTACAACTCGAGCGCACCCGTCGTGTCGTCGCGTACCAGCTTGAGGTCGCCCGCAATCAGCGCCTTCTTGTGGACCTGGCCCACCGGGTCGTCGGCTTCGACCGGCAGGAAGTCGACCTCGCACAGCAGATCCTCCAGCCGCGGCGCCGTCGCCTCGCGCAGCGTCGAGACCAGGCTGCGGCCCTGCAGGCCCAGCGGTCCGGGTGCGTCGCCGGCGAAGTCGAGGACGGTCGGCGCGATCGACACCAGGCTCACCGGTCCGGCGACGCGCCGCGCACGAACGGCGCCGGGCGGCTTGATCACCAGCGGTACGCGCACCAGCTCGTCGTACAGCGAGCGCGTGTGGCCGAAGACACCGCGGTCGTGGAGCTCCTCGCCGTGGTCGGCGGTCACCACCACCAGCGTGTCCGCCCATCGCCCCACGCTGCGCAGGTGCGCCAGAAGCGCCCCGACCGAGTCGTCGGTGTGCCGCAGCTCTTCATCGTACTCGGCGCGGACGAACTCGACCTCTTCCGGCGTCATCGTCGACTGCAGCCGCAGCACCTCGGCGTACGGCTCGTCGCCGTGCAACCGCCCGGCGGCAGCTCCCGCGAACCCGACGCCCGCATGCCGGCGATAGTCGGCATGCGGATCAAAATAGTGCACGTAGAGGAAGAACGGCCGCTCGCTCGCGGCCATCCTGTCCAATTCGGCGATCGCCTCCTCGGTCAGGCCTTCGGAGCTCACGTACGCCGCGCCGCGGGCCTGGTCCTCGCGGTAGACCTCGAAGCCCTGGCCGAAGCCGGCCTTGGCCGAAAGCAGAGCGTTGGCCACCACACCCGCGGTCGCATAGCCCCGGCGACCGAGCAGGGTGGGCAACGACGCGACCTCGCCCACGAGCTTGCGGCGTATTCCACGCAGACCATGGCCGCTCGGGTAGAGACCCGTGAGGATCGACGCCACCGAGGGTTTGGTCCAGGGAGCAGCGGCGTAGGCGCGGTCGAACACCACCGACTCCGCCGCCAATGTGTCGAGCGCCGGCGTCGTCGGGCGCTTCGCACCGTACACACCCAGCCGCTCGGCGCGCCAGGCGTCGACCACGATCAACAAGACGTTGGGCGGGCGCTCCTTGCGGCACGCGCCGAGGCCGACGACACAGCAGAGCGCGGCGAGCGCGCGGACCCGGCGATTCATCCGACGTGCTCCGGGGCGGTGGCGGACACTCCCGCCGCATCCTGCAAAGCGCGTGGCGGGCGCGGCGACGGAAGCTGGCTGGCCGGGCGCCGGCGAGTGGTCTTGCGGTTCTGCACCGGCGGAGCTTGGCACAGCCCGGGATCTCGGGTGTTGCAGCCTCGGCGGCCTCGCGTGTCGCCGCGATGCGCTCCGTATACTAGCCACGATGCCCACCGACGACGGCGACCGTGCCGGGATGCCGACGCACCCTGTCGCTCGCGGTCGGTCGCCGGGTCTGCTCATCGTCGCGTTGCTGCCGCCGCTGCTCGTGGGGATGATGCTGCGCACCGACCGCCTCGGCGCGCGGGTGCTGCAGGGAGACGAGCTCCATGCGGCGCGCGCGGCGCTCGCCCAGCCGATCGGCGCCCTGCTCGCGACGTACCGGCAGACCGATGCCTGCCTGCCGCTGTCCGCGTGGTTTCGTTTCCTGCTCGATCACGGTTCGCGGCTCGGCGAGATCGCGCAACGCGCGCCCATCCTCGGGGCCGCCGCGCTGTTTCTGGCCCTCGCTCCCCTCGCTCTCGCCCGCCGCCTCGGGCTGGGCGTGGCCTGCCTGTTTGCCTGGCTCGCCGCGCTCTCGCCGTCTTTGATCGACTACAGCCGAATCGTGCGGTCGTACACGCCGGCCGTCGCGCTCTCTTTCGGTGCCGCGCTGGCCTTTCTTTTCTGGCTGCGGGAGCGCCGCGTGCGCGACGCCGCCGCCTACGTGGTGCTCGGTGCTTCCGCCGTGTGGTTTCACCCGCTGTGCGCGCCCATCGTCGCGCTGCCGCTGGTCTACGCGGCCATCGACGCGTGGCGGGGCTCGATCGGCAACGAGCCGCGCGAGCGCGCGAGGGCGCGGGGCGGTTGGCAGCACCTGGTGCCAATCGGCGCCGCGCTCGCCATCGCCTGCGGCCTGTTCCTGGTCCCGGGGCTGGCGTCGTTCCGCGACGTGCTGGCCAACAAGGTGGGCGGACAGCGCCCCACGATGGCGAGCTGGGCCGCGCTTGGCCTGCTCCACGCGGGCACCGCCTCTGCGCCGCTCGCCGCCTCGTTCTGGTTGCTGGCGCTCGGCGGCTGGTGGGCGCTAGCGCGCCGTGAACGGCAGTGGGCCGAGCTTTCGCTCGGGCTGGTGCTCGGTCACGCCGCGGTGCTGCTCCTCACGGCGCCCTATCAACTGGGAACGCCCGTGGTCTTCCAGCGCTACATGCTGCCGGTCCTTCCGTGGCTCCTGGTCTGGGTCGCCTCGGGTCTCCTGGCGCTCGCTCGCGCCGGGCGGGAGCTCCTGCACCCGCGGCTCGGAGCCGCCGCCGCGGCGGTGTTCCCGCTCGCCCTGGCGCTGGGCGGTCCGCTCTGCGACTCCGGCGCTCGCCAATCGCCGTTCGCCGACCACGGCGACTTTCTCCGCTTCGACTGCGCACGTCCGCGCATCGCCGCCGTCGACTTGCCCGCCTTCTATCGCACGCTCGACCCCGCGGATCAGGGCGCTCTGCTCGAGATCCCCTGGTCGTCACGTTTCGCCTGGCAGGCCTACTACGCCTATCAGGAGCTGCACGGCCGCAGGGTCGTGGTCGCGAGCGTCGAGTCGGACCTCGGCGATCCCCGGCTTGCCCTGCGCAACATCGTGCCGCTGCGACCGAAGGCGTTCCTCGCCTCGGGGGCGCGCTTCGCGGTCCTGCATCTCGATGGCGACGCGGAAACCGGACGCGTGACGTTCCCCGTCTGTTTCGGTCGCACGCCCCATCGGCCTGGCCAGGAAGACCAGCAACGGCTGGACGACTTTGTCCGGGCCCTGGCGAACGAGCTCACCGGCGTGTGGGGACCGCCGGATTCGAGCGACCAGGGCATCCTGGTCTGGGATCTCGCGCGCCTGCGCGCGGCAACGGCGACGCCTCGAGCAGGTTCGCGAACCACCGGTATGCGTCGTGTACGCCCGCCGGCGCCGCGGGGCAGGGCGGCGACTCATCCGACGTTTTCGGCCTCGGGGGTAGCGGGCAGTTCCGGCGCCTCGTCCAGCGCGGTCGGCGGGCGCGGCGGCGGCACCGCGCTGCCCGGGCGCCGGCGATACACGTGCACGCGGCCCCCGCCATCGGTCGAATCGACCGTGAAGACCTCCTGGTATGCCGCGGCAAACCAGTCGCGCCGCACTACCGCTCGCATCCGACCGCGTCCGTCGTGGTGCACCACCCAGTCCGTCGGCGCAGTGAGGAAGGCGCCCTCGAGATCGCGCCGGGCAACGAACGGCAACGAGCGCGGCGTGACCAGCCCCAGCAGATCGTCGACCGGCCGGTCGCTCCAGTAGGCGAGCGCGCCGATCTCGACGTAGGCAATCCGCTCGTGCGGGTCGGAGTGGTCGCGGATCCAGATCGCGGCGGCGCGGTACGCCGCCATGCGAGGGTCCTCGCTCCAGCCGAGCCAGGCCCGGGCATCGTGGGCGACCGCGTTCATGGCCAACGCCGCGCCCAGCAGCACCACAAGCCCGACCAGAGCCCGCCGTAATGCCGCGGCCTGCGCCAGCGCCGCGGCGTGGACGAGCGTCGCGAACGCCGCCGCGGCGCCGCACCACACGGCGACGGCGATCGGCATGGCATACCAGACGAAAAAGGGCACGCCGAGCAGCGAATAGGCGCCGAGCAGGGTGAGCGCCCAGAGCGCGAGGAAACGTTGCGCGCGCCCACCGCGCCATACCATCACGGCGAACCCGGCGAGGCCGAGCACGCCGAGCACGCCGGACCAGGGGCCGCCGTGCCGCTGCCAGATCGCGGCGGCATCGCTCCAGAAATGCGCGCTCGAGCCATCGATCGCGGCCAGGGAGCGCTTCGACTCGAGCGTGAGCGGCAGCCAGGTGGAGAAGGTCAGACGGCAAGCGATGGCGCCCGCGCCGAGCACCGCCAAGGCCGCGATCGCGAAGCGCCACGGCAGCGCCCGCGCCTCGCGCCAGGCGAGAAGACCGAGCAGCGCAAGAGCGAGCCCCGCCTCGGGACGAAGAAACACGGCAGCGCCGGCCAGGATTCCGGCCGTCGCCGGCCGCGCGACGCTCCATCGCGCCGCCAGCAGCAGCAGGGCGAGCGCCGGCGCGGCCTCGCAGCCTTGGCTCTTCCAGACGAACGGCGAAGCCACCGCGAGCAGCGCGCCCACCGCCACGAAGGGACGCGCCAGGCGCGCGTCCTCGATTGCCAGCAGCGCCGCGATGCCGACCAGCGCCAGGGCGTAGAGCAGCGTCGCAAGCACCGGAATGTCGACGCCGGGGAGCCAGCCGATCAACCCCAACGCGGCCCCGAAGCCTGGGCAGGTCAGACCGAAGACCGGCTCGCCGGCGTTGAACACGAAACCGCGGCCGTGGGCAAGGTTCCAGGCGTAGCGGTAGGTAATGAAGAAGTCGTCCAGCGCGAGCCCGCGTGTGCGCCAAGCCCACAGGCTGGCCGCGGCCGCGCACCCGAACAGAGGCAACCAGACGGCCGGTCCGCCGGCGCGATCTGCTGAAGACCCCGACGACGCCGGCGCGATCACGGTCGCCGCCGGTCGCTCGCTCGAGATCCAGGCCGGCACGCGCCGAAGCTTGGCACAGCGCGCGGCCGACGGGCCATCGCCCTTCTCGGCGAGTCCGACCTCCTGTGGTCCCCGGCGCATGTCTCGCCGCGGTTCGCGCCGCGGCCGGAGCGCACCGTCTCCCGCCGTCTTCTAATGCGCCGCCGCCGCCGGGTGTCGCCCCAGCGCCAGTAGGTTCGCGAACAGGCGGAAGGCGCCCGGCACGCCGGCGGGCAGTTCGCGGAAGAACGCGAGGCCGGTGTAGACCACCGTGCCCTCGCCGACCTTCGCCACCAGCAAGCCGCCGCGCTGCGGTGCCTGGCCCTTGTCGGCGAGCTCGAGCAGCGGCGTCCAGGCGGGATCGAACGTGTGGGCGAAGTACAGACCGCGCTCCTGCACCCAGCCGCTCCAGTCGGCGGCCACGATGCGATTCGGGGTGGTGAACGCCGGGTGCGCCGGATCGAGCACCGTGACCGGCGACGTCTCGTCGGTCACCCGGTCGTGCGGCCGCGCCATCTGCAACGGGTACGGCGCGAAGTTGCCGTCGACGTACGGGTACTGCTGATACTGGACGAGCAGCAGCCCGCCGGCGCGCGCGTAGTCGAGCAGGCGGGCGTTGGCCGTGACGAGCGCCGGCTCGGTCTCGTAGGCGCGGCTGCCGATCACGATGGCGTCGAAGTGCGACAGATCGGCGCTCTTGAGCTGTTCGCCGCCGAGCAGCTCGAGCGGCACGCCGACTTGAAGCAGCGCCTCCGGTACGCGGTCCGAGGCGCCGCGCACGTACCCCACGTGTCCGAGCTGCGGCAGCTCGAGATCCGCTCCGACCAGACTCGCCTCGGCCGCCTGGGGCCGCGGCGTGGGCGGAATGTGCGGCAGGTCGATGACCGGCGCGGCCGACGCGAAGCTCTCGCCGGTCGACGTCACCGCCTGCACGCGCAGCACCGCTCGTCCCGTCCAGGGCTTGGCCGGCGCCGGCAGCACCAGGTCGAGCGTCTGCTGACCGCCGGCATCGACCGCGAAATCGAGCGCGGCCGGCGCGGCCATGCCCGGCTGCGCGGGATCGAACCCGGCGGTCAGCTTGCCCCGCAGGGCGTGCCCGGCGTTCGAGTGCAGCGTGACGCGCATCGTCCGCGGCAGCGCCACGCTCGCCGGCAGGACCAGCAACCGCGGCTCGACCGACACTTCGAGCGCCGGCACGGCACGCAAGGGCTTGCGAATCTCGCCCACCGCCTCCTCGCTGGTGCGGAACACCACCGGCCGGTCGAGCGCGATCGCGGCCCCACCCTGAATCAGCGCGAAGTGCGCCATCACCGGCGGCGGATCGAATGGCTCGCCGCGCAGGGCCGGCGGGGCCGCGCTCCAGTCGTAGAGGTAGCCCTGCAGCGGCAGGCGCGAGAAGTACGGCACGGTCGGCGTCGACGCCGCGGTCGGCGTCGCAGTCGCGGTGTACTCCGCGAGCTCGCCCGGAGCGAGATCGCGTTCCGGCGCCTCGGGCTGCGTGAGCGTCCAACCCGCGTCCGAGGTGAGCCCGAGCGACGCCAGGTGCAGCGGCTCGGAACCCGCATTCCAGAGCACCAGCTTGAGCTTGGCGGGCTCGCCCGGCACCACCCGCTCGCGATCGGAGGCGGCGTCGATCACCGTGCCCGAGGCGGCGGCGAGCGCGCGGCCCGCGAGCGCGATCTTCTCGTCGATCGTCTCGACCACCCCCCGCGCGAGCGCTACCTTGGTCTGCGCCGCGGTCTTGGCCGCCGCCGACGCCTTCGCCGGCATGGTTGCCGCGGCCTCCGCGGCCGCCCGGTCGCGCGCCACGCGCAGATGCATCAGCGCTTCGCGGAGCAACGGCGTCACCGCGCCCGGCTCGCGCGGCGACAGCCGGCCGCGCGCTTGGCGGACGGCGTTCTCCGCGAGGTCGAGCTCGGTCGCGATCTCGCCGCGCGCGGCGCCGTCGGGGAGCACCGCGGCGATCGCCTGCAGGCGGGTGTCGACGCCGGCAAAGAGCGTCTGCCCTTCGCGTCCGGCGCCGCCCGAGACCCAGGCGAGTCGAGTGTCCCTGGCGCCGAGCTCCTGCAGACGGCCCATCGACTGCGAGCGATGGCGACTGCGGCTCTCGGCCGCAAGCTGCTGAATCGACTTGCCGCTGAACGGCTCGATGCCCCCGAGCGGCAGGGTCATCGTGGCCTCCTCGCGGTTGAACCAGGCCGAGCGGTAGAAAGCGAGCGGCTTCCACGGCTCGAGGCCTTCCTTGGCGAGCTCGGGAAACGCCTTGGGATCTCCCGCCAGGGTGACCGCCTCGTGCGCCACCACGCCGGCCGCCTGGTGCTGACCGTGACCGCCGCGCCCGTCGTTGGGGAAGATGGACACCACGACCTGGGGCCGGAAGCGCCGCAGGATGCGCACCGCGTCACGCAGCAGCTCCTGCTTGGGCCAGAAGCGCAGCGTCTCGTCGAGCGAAGAGGTGAATCCGAAGTCGAAGGCGCGGGTGAAGAACTGCCGCGCGCCGTCCACCTGGCGCGCCGCCAGCAGCTCCTGGGTGCGGATCAGTCCGAGATCGGCGCCGAGCTGCGGTCCGACCACGTTCTGGCCGCCTTCGCCGCGCGACAGCGACAGGTACGCCGCATCGGCGCCGAGGCCACGCGCCGCGTAGGCGAGCAGCGAGGTGTCCTCGTCGTCCGGATGCGCGCCGATCACCAGCAGCCGCTGGTGCGCCGAGAGGCGCGCAAGGTCGCGATCGATCTCCGCCAGGCCGCCGCTGTTCGGCGGTGTCAGCGGATCGGATTGGGCGGCGCACGGGACGAGCGCGGCGGCGAAGACGAGGACGAGCAGGGCGACGAGGAGCTTGCTGGCGCGGGACATGCCGCGCATTCTACGCGGCGGCCTTTACGACTCGTCCCACGAGCGCCAACGCCGCCACCACTGTGGCCGTACGCTGGGTCATGAATCGTCGCTTGGCGGTAGCTTTGTCCCGCAAGGACGTCCGTCACACCCTGCTGCTCGCCAGCGCCGGGATCGCGTGGGGCGTGGGCGTGGCGATCTTCGCCATGCGCGCCTGGGGCCTGGCGCTCGACGATTTCTTCATTACCTTCCGCTACGCCGAGAACCTCGCGACCGGGAACGGCTTTGCCTTCAACCCCGGCGAGGCGGTCTTCGGTACGACCGCGCCCGGATTCGCCGCGCTGCTCGCCCTGCTCCGTGCCGTGACCGGCGCGTCGGTTCCGGGCCTCGGCACGCTCACCACGGCGTTCTCTCTCTGGCTGATCGCCCTGCTCGTTCTCGACGAGCTCGCGGCGGCCGGACGCGGCGTGGAGGGCCTGACCGCCGGCACGTTGATCGCGCTCTCGCCGTTCGTGTGGCCGCAGCACGGCAGCGAGATCCCGCTCGCCCTGCTGTTCCTGCTGCTCGCCGCCCGCTTCGTGGAACGCGCGCCGGTGTGGGCCGGCCTCGCCGCGGCGCTCGCCACTTGGTGCCGACCCGAGTGCCTCGTCGGCGCCGCTCTGCTGGCCGTCTGGGCGATCGTCCGCGCCTTGCGCGCCGGCGACGACGGCCGCATGCCGCGTCGCTTCGTCGCGGCCCTGGTCGCGCTGCTCGCCGCGGCCACTCTGTTCGATCTGATCTTGCTCGGCTCCATCTTGCCCCTGACGCTCGCGGCCAAACGCGCGCAGTCGGTGTGGCTGCCGGGCGTCCTGGTGAGCGGCCTGGGCTTCTGGGCGCACGCCTTCCGGGCCATCTCCGAGCTCGCTTTCGGCCCCGCCACCGCGTTCGTCCTGGCGCTCGGAATCGCCGGCGCACCGGTCCTGCTCTGGCGCGGCGGTCCGGCCTGCCGCATGCTGATCGCGCAGGCCGCGGTCCTGGCCGTGGCGTATCCGTTGCTCGGTGTCGCCAACTATCCCTGGTACGCCATTCCTCTCGTACTTGCCCTGAGCGCCGGTGCTCCCGCGGCCGCCGGCGAGCTGGTGCGGTCGTTGCTGCGGGGCCCGGCGCCGCTGCAAGCCGAGGCGGCCGGGGCGCGCCTGGCCAGACGGGCGGCCGCGGTCACGGCGGCCTCTGCCCTGCTCCTGCCGCTGGCGATGGTCTGGCCCGAACGGGTCGGACACGCTTACGACTCCCTGGCGCCGAACGCCCACTACGATCTCTACCGGCGCACCGGAGAATGGCTGCGCGAGAACACGCCGCCGGGGGCGACCGTGGCCTACGTGGAGGTGGGCACGATCGGCTATTTCAGCGCACGCAGCGTGCAGGATCTGCTCGGGCTCGTCACCCCGCGCGCCATCCCGTTCGTACCTTCGGGCGACATGACCGGCGCGTTCCTCACGGCGCCTCCGGACTACTTCCTGTTCGATCGCAACCTGTTCGGCTTCCTGGACCCGATCCGACGGGAGCCATGGTTCGCGCGCGCCTACCGCAGGGCCGCGCATCTCGACAGCACCGTCGGGCCGTTCGAGCGCATCGTCGTCTACGCCCGCCGACCGCATGGGCGCATCCCGCCGCCGCGCGAGCCCCTGAAACATCCGGTGGACCGACCCGCAAATGCCCCGATGAGCGCTCCGACGGACGCTCCAGCCCACCGCCATCGCCGCCCACCCGCGACCCCTCCCGATCCTTCGCCTGAGGCTCCGGGAGACTCGTAGTCCCGTCCGCCGCTGCGATCAGCGCCCCCCGGAACCGAGCGGGGCAGCTCCCGTCCGGCACACGGCGACACCGTTCCCGGGCGTCCACCCACGGCGCGATATCCTTACGACGTCATGGCCACGACCGAAAGTCCGACCCAGAATCGCCCTCTCCGCGCCCCGAGCGCTGAAGCTGCCCTCGACGCCTACCGCCGCTGGGGCTATTTGCACGCCGCCCTCGATCCGCTCGGCCGCCTGCGGCCGCTCGATCACCCCGATCTGCCCCTCGAAGGCGAGGGCGTCGAGCAGGCGCAGCGCTGGTACTGCGGTTCGCTCGCCGCCGAATTCATGCACATCCCGGATCCCGCCAAACGGCGCTGGGTGATGGAGCGCATGGAGAGCGCCTGGGCGCCGCCCGACCGCGGGCGGATTCTCGAGCGCCTGCTGCGCGCCGATCTCTTCGAGCAGTTCATCCAGCAGCGTTACCTCGGCAGCAAGCGGTTCTCGATGGAGGGCGTCACCGCCCTCGTGCCCTTGCTCGACGAGGTCCTGGAAGCCGGCGCCGAGCGCGGCCTCGAGCAGGCGGTGATCGCGATGAGCCATCGCGGCCGTCTGAACGTGATGCTCAACACGATCGGCAAGTCGCCCACCGAGCTGCTCGCCGGCTTCGAGGACGTCGACCCGAAGAGCACGCTCGGCGGCGGCGACGTGAAGTACCACCTCGGCGCCACGGGCACCTACCGCACGCGCAGCGGCCGCGCGGTGAACCTGCATCTGGTGTCGAATCCGAGCCACCTCGAGGCGGTCGACCCGGTGGCCGCCGGGCGCGTCAAGGCCAAGCAGAAGCGCCTCGGCGCCGGCTCCGAAGTGAAAGTGATGCCGATCATCCTGCACGGCGACGCGGCATTCGCCGGTCAGGGTATCGTGGCCGAGACGCTCAACCTGGCGAGCATCCGCGGCTTCGAGGTCGGCGGCACGCTGCACGTGATCGTCAACAATCTCATCGGCTTCACCACCGGCTTCCACGCCCTGCACTCGTCGCGCTTCTCCTCCGACATGGCGAAGCGCCTCAACATCCCGATCTTCCACGTCAACGGCGAGGATCCCGACGCCGTGGTGCGCGCCGCGCGCCTCGCGGCCGAGTATCGCGAGACGTTCCGCACCGACGTGGTGCTCGATCTCATCGGCTACCGCCGCCACGGCCATTCCGAGGTCGACGACCCGACGATCACGCAGCCGATCCTCTATGCGCGCCTGAAGACGGTGCCACCGCTCTGGAAGAGCTACGCGCAGAAGATCGGCGCCGACACGGCGCAGGTCGAAGCGCTCGCTGCCGGGATGCAGAAAGAATTCGGCGACGCGCAGCAGCAGGCGACCCAGCTCGCGAAGATCCCGGTGCTGCGCACCCTGCCGTCGTACTGGGATCGCTATCGCGGCGGTCCCTGGGAGAGCGGTCTGGAGGTCGACACCGGCCTGCCGGCCGAACGGCTGCGCGCGCTCGGCGAGGGTCTGACGCGGTACCCCGATGGTTTTCACATCCATCCCAAGGTGAAGAAGCTGCTCGAGCAGCGCCTCGAGATGGCGCGCGGCGAGAAGCCGCTCGACTACGGCATGGCGGAGGCGCTCGCGTTCGGCTCGCTGGTCACCGCCGGCGTGCCGGTGCGCCTCTCCGGACAAGACAGCCGGCGCGGCACCTTCAACCATCGCCATTCGGTGTTGATCGACATCGAGAACGAAAGCGAGCACGTGCCGCTGCAGAACCTCGCGACCGGTCAGGCCACCTTCGAGAGCTACGACTCCATTCTCTCCGAGGCCGCGGTGCTGGGTTTCGAATACGGCTACAGCCGCGACTACCCGGAGGCGCTGGTGCTCTGGGAGGCGCAATTCGGCGACTTCGCCAACGGCGCGGCGATCATCATCGACCAGTTCATCGCTGCCTCCGAGGACAAGTGGAGCCTGCTCTCCGGTGTCGTGATGCTGCTGCCGCACGGCTACGAGGGCCAGGGGCCGGAGCACTCGAGCGCGCGCATCGAGCGCTACCTGCAGCTCGCCGGCGAGGACAACATCCAGATCTGTCAGCCCTCGAACGCCGCGCAGCACTTCCACATGCTGCGCCGCCAGGCGCTGCGGGCCTGGCGCAAGCCGCTGATCGTGTTCACGCCGAAGAGCATGCTGCGCCATCCGGACGCGATGTCGGACCTCTCGGAGCTCAGCCGGGCCCGCTTCCAGACCGTGGTGCCGGACGCCGAGGTTACGAACGCGCAGCGCGTGCTGCTGTGCAGCGGCAAGATCGGCCACGAGCTGATCGCCGAGCGCAAGCGCCGCGGCGACACGCAGACCGCCGTGCTGTTCCTCGACCAGCTCTATCCGTTCCCCGAAGCCGACCTCGCGGCCGCGCTCGCGGCGCATCCCAACGCCCGCGAGGTGGTGTGGGTGCAGGAGGAGCCGGCCAACATGGGCGCCCTGTTCTTCGTCATGCCGCGCATCGAGATGGTGGCACGGGGCAAGGGCGTGCGTTCGATCAAGCGCTCGGCGAGCGCCAGCCCGGCCACGGGATCGCCGAAGGCCCACGCCATGGAGCAGAAGGCCTTGCTGCAACTCGCCTTCGCCTGAGCGGCGGCGAGGATTCGACTTGGTGGGTGCACGAGCACTATTGGACGAGCGCGTTGAGCGTTCGGTTGCGGCCGTGAAGCCTAGGAGCGCCTCTGGACACACTGAGCCGCGCCGAACGTAGCGCCAGAATGGCGCTAGTCCGTGGAGCCAACACGAAACCGGAACTCTTGGTCCGAAGGCTCATTACCAAGATGGGCTACCGCTACCGGCTCCACGATAGACGGCTACCGGGAACGCCAGACCTGGTCTTCGCTCGGCGCCACTGCCTGGTCTTCGTTCATGGGTGTTTTTGGCACCGCCACGGCCGCTGCCCCCTCACCAGGACACCGAAATCACGAAAGGCTTTCTGGGTGCCGAAGTTAGCGGAGAACAAGGCCAGAGACCGTCGCAACATCAGGAAGCTAAGGCAGATGGACTGGCGGGTTTTGGTAGTCTGGGAATGTCAGCTAAAGAACCTCAACAGCGTGGAACAGGCGTTGAAACGCTTCCTGGAGGCCGGCTACGAATGAAATCCATCGAGCTCTTCACTGGGGCGGGAGGCCTTGCGCTTGGCACTCATCTCGCGGGATTTCACCACTCTGCTCTCTTTGAATGGAACCGGGACGCCTGCAAGACTTTGGCTGAGAACGCGCGGCGATCAGCCCTGCCGGGGATAGACGGGTGGAGAGTCGTTGAGGGCGATGTTCGCTCCGCCAGTTTTGAGCCGTACCACGGAGTGGATCTCGTGGCGGGCGGCGTCCCCTGCCAACCATTCAGCATCGGCGGAAAGCACAAGGGAATGCGGGACGACCGCAACATGTTTCCGGAATTCGTTCGGGCAGTGCGCACATTGGCGCCGCGAGCATTCATCGTCGAGAACGTTAAGGGATTGTTGCGCGAATCGTTTCGAAGCTACTTTGGCTACGTCGTGCTGCAGCTGACCTACCCGGAGCTCGAGCGCAGGCCAGATGAGGCATGGACCGAGCACATGCGACGGCTTGAGAGGGTTCACACAAAAGGAAGTCACCCTGGCCTGAGATACAACGTCGTGTTCGAACTTCTCAATTCCGCAGACTATGGAGTCCCTCAGACCCGCGAGCGTGTTTTCATCGTGGGATTTCGCGCCGACCTAGGTATCAACTGGAGTTTCCCCGTCGCCACGCACTCCAAGGCCGAGTTGGTGAAGCAACAAGAGGCAACGGGCGAATATTGGACCCGCCATGGGCTGCCCAGACCACCGGGCATGGGCCGGGCGACGAAATCGATTCCCGGGAGTGCACAAGAGCGCGACCTCTTCCCGGTGCAGGCGTGGCGAACGGTCAGGGACGCGATCAGTGACCTGCCGGAACCCGGAGCGGAACCCGACCGAGATTTTCCCAATCACCAGCTCAATCCGGGAGCTCGCCGGTACCCAGGTCATACCGGTAGTCCCATTGACTGGCCCGCAAAGACTCTCAAAGCGGGGGTACACGGCGTGCCCGGCGGTGAAAACATGATCGCCATGGCGTCGGGTGAGGTTCGATACTTCACGGTCCGGGAAGCGGCGCGTATACAAACGTTCCCTGATAGATGGCTATTCGAGGGTTCTTGGTCGGAAGCAATGCGCCAGCTCGGCAATGCGGTTCCCGTGAGTCTCGCTGCCGTCGTCGCAAGTTCAGTGAAGCATCGACTAGAAGTCACCCAATGACAGTCGAGTCCAAGGAATACAATCCTCTCGACTACGAGAATCTGACTCGAAACTGTGTCGAGGAACTGATGAAGCGCGAGGCGCACGCGCTTCCACCGGACAAATTCTCTGGAGCCGGCGTATATGCTCTCTTTTATCGTGGTCCGCTGAACCTATACCGGCCAGTTTGCTCGCCAGACTCCTCCTGGCCGATCTATGTAGGCAAGGCTGTCCGCGCCGGCGCGCGGAAAGGCAAGAGCTCGGGCAAAAAAGGGACGGAGCTATTCGACCGGCTTCGCCAGCACGCACGATCCATCGAACACGTCGACAATCTGAACTTGGCCGACTTCCGCTGCCGATTCCTTGTCGTTACACCACTTTGGATCACAATGGCCGAAAGGTTCCTCGTAGAGCACTACCAGCCTCTCTGGAACGTGCACCTTGATGGTTTCGGGAATCACAACCCAGGCAAGGGACGACACAAAGGCGAGATCACCTGGTGGGATGCGCTTCATGAGGGCCGCCCATGGGCAGCGGCACTGAGCAAGACCCGCACGCGCCCCGATGCCGAGCAAAGGGTAGTTGCCTACCTAACTAGCTACAAACAGGAACCACGCTCTGTCGACTTCGATCAGATCGCGGAGGCCGCCCCACCCGAATACGAAGAGTAGCTCCGCGTCAGCGACAACCCGATGCGCCAAGTCGCCAAGGCACCCTCACGGCCGACTTACCGCGACCGCGTTGCCCGGAGAAACGATTGAGAGCTCGAAACAGCTGCCTCTATCTCACAGCGACTGCATTTCTGATGCTTGGCGCTTCCGCAACTTTGGCGCCGGCGCCGGCGCAGACGCTGGCCGCCGAGTCGTTCACGCTCGGCAACGGCATGACCGTGATCCTGCGCGAGGACCACAGCCTGCCGCGCGTCGCCATCAATCTGCTCTATCGCGCCGGCAGCCGAGACGACCCGCCGGGAAAGAGCGGCTTCGCGCATCTCTTCGAGCACTTGATGTTCATGGGCACGTCCCGCGTCCCGGGCAACGACTTCGACACCCTGATGGAGGCGTCCGGCGGCTCGAACAACGCCTTCACCGAGGACGACTACACCGACTACTACTCCGCCGGCCCCAGTGAACTGCTGCCGACCCTGCTGTGGCTGGACGCCGATCGCCTGGAGGATCTGGCGCGCGCGATGGATCAGGAGAAGCTCGACCGGCAGCGCGCAGTGGTGTTGAACGAGCGCCGGCAGAATTACCAGGACGCGCCCTACGGCGGCGTGTATCTCGCATTGCCCGAGCTACTGTTTCCGCCGGAGCACCCCTATCACCGCTCGGGGATCGGCAATCCGGTGGATCTGAACGGCGCCGATCTCGACGACGTGCGCGACTTCTTCGCCGATTTCTACACCCCGAGCAACGTCAGCCTGGCGGTGGTGGGAGACTTCGAAACCGCCGGCGTGCGGTCGTCGATCGAGCGCTGGTTCGGCACCCTGCCGGCCGGACACCCGCCCGCCCGCGCCACGCCGGCGCCGGTCGCCTTGACCGGCACCGTGCGCCGCACGCTCTACGACCACGTCGACCAGCCCGCCGTCGTCTACGCTTGGCCGAGCGCGCCGCGGGCCTCCGACGCCGACGCCGCCCTGGCGCTCGCCGCCGGTGTGCTCGGCGACGGCAAATCCAGCCGGCTCTATCAGCGACTGGTGGTGCGCGACGCCGTCGCCACCGACGTCTCGGTGGCCGAGCGCTCGCAGGAGCTGGTCTCGACGTTTCAGCTCTTCGTCACCGCCAAGCCCGGTGCCGATCTGGACGCCATCGAACACAGTCTGGACGAGGAGATCGCGCAGCTCGGCGCCGAGGGTCCGACGGCCGCCGAGCTCGGGCGCGCCCAGGCGCAGCGCGAGCGCAGCCTCCTCGCCGACCTCCAGAGCTTCGAGGCGGTAGCGGAGCGGCTGAACTTGTATCAGTACTTCTACCATCGTCCGGATGCGCTCGCCGCCGATCTCGGGCGCTATCGCTCGGCCACCATCGAGACCGTGCGCCAAGCGGTGCGCGAAACACTCGCAGCGCCGTCCGGACGGGTCGTCGTGCGGGTCCTGCCGGTCGCATCGGCGCGCACCGCCTCGCCGCGCGACGAACGGCCTCTGCCCGGCGCGGAAAAGCCCTTCTCGCCGCCCGCGCCGGAGTCCTTCCAGCTCGCCAACGGCATTCCCGTGTATCTCTGGCACCAGAGCGCCCTGCCCCTGGTCGCGATCACGGCCCGGTTCGCGAGCGCGCTGCCGCCGCCCGGGAAAGCCGGCGTCACCGGGCTTGCGGCCGAGATGCTCACCGAGGGCGCCGCCGGCAAGGACTCCGCGGCGTTCGCGGCGGCGCTCGCCAACCTGGGCGCCAGTCTCACGACGCACGCCAGCGTCGGCGGCGAGCACGCCAACCTCTTCGTGCCGCGGCGCGGCCTCGCCGAAGCCGTCGCGCTGCTCGCCGACGCCGTGCGGCGCCCGAACCTGCACCCGGACGATTTCCAACGCGTGCAGTCCCTGGCGCTCGACGCGCTCCGCCGGGATCAGAACGACAACGCCGACGTCGCGGCGCGGGTCGCCCGCCGCGTCTTCTTCGGCGAGCTCGATCCGCTGGCCTTCGCCACCGATGGCAATCTCGCGAGCGTGGCGCGCCTCTCGCTGGCCGACGTACAGGCGCAGCTCCAGCGCGACCTGCGGCCGGACGGCGCGACGCTGTACGTCGCCGGGGACGTATCCACCCAAGAGCTACGGGGCTTGCTCGAAGACGCGTTCGGCGACTGGCACGCCACCGCCCCGGCGGCCGGTCCGACCGCGGACGCGCCGACGCGCTCGGCGAAGCCCACGGGTCTGAGGTTGATCGTGGTCGACCGCCCCGAGTCGGCGCAGACGGCGATCCGATTCCTGCTGCCCGGTGCGAGCGCCCTCGATCCCAGGCGCCTGCCGCTCGGCCTGCTCGATCGCGTGCTCGGCGGCACCTTCACCTCGCGCCTCAACCTGAATCTGCGCGAGCGGCACGGCTATACCTATGGTGCCGGCGCGTTCAGCAACTCGGAGCGCGTCGCCGGCTGGCAGGTCGCAGCCGCGGACGTCCAGACCGACAAGACCACGGCGGCGCTGGCCGAGTTCCTGCGGGAACTGCGCCGGGTCCAAACCGGGGACATCAGCGCCGAGGAGCTCGCCAAGGCCGTCGCGGCGCATCGCTCGACCACCATCAGCAGCGTCGCCGATCTTCAGGTACTGGCGGGAACCGCGGCGCAGCTTGCCGATCGCGGACTGGGATTCTCCACGCTCGACGACGACCTCCGGGCCGCCAAGGCTGTCGGCACGGCGCAGATCAACCGCCTGGCGCGCTCCTCGATGACGCTCGACGGCGCCGTCCTGGTGCTGGTGGGCGACACGGCTAAGTTCCTGCCGCGGCTCGGTGAGCTGCGGCTGCCCAAACCGGAGGCGCGCGACGTGGAAGGTGCGCCGCTGACGGCGCATCGCTGAAGCGCCGTCGCTGCCGCCACCGCCGGCGCTCAGCTCGCGTCACTCGACGCGGCGGGCCCTGCTTCGGTTTCGGTGATCAGTTCTTGCAGCATCGAGAGCGCGGCGCGAATGCCGGCGGCGTCCGGCGCGAGCAGCGCGAGCGCCGCTTCGGTGCGCCGCCGCAGATCGCGCGGCGCGAGCGCGAAGCCGTCGGCCAGGGCGAGCGCGCCTTTTTCGTTCAGCAGGTACCGGCCGTTGCGAGCGAACAGCACCTGCAGGAGACAGAAGACGCTTCGTGTCGCGCAGGCCATCGCGTGGGCGACGTCGCCGCGCTCGGCACCCTTGGCTGCCACGGCCAGCGAGAACCCCGCCTCCCACAGGAACTTGTCGCGGAGCGCCGTGGCGAGCGCCGGCGGGTAGGGCAACGCCACGCGGCGCAGCGCCGCGAGCGCGCCGAGGGGATCGTGCAGCACCACGGCACAGGCGACCTCCCCGAGGTACGTCGAAGACACGAAGCCGTGCGGGTGCCCCGGCTGGTAGGCGATCTCGACCCGGCCCGCCGCGCAGTCCTCGGCCACGGCGCGCACACGGCGCAGATCGCGATAGAGGAGATCCACGGCGAGACCCCCGACCGTGAGCCAGCCGCCGCCGTCGACCCAAGGTCCCCAGCCGCCGGGCGCCGTCACCAGGTCGCGGCGGTGTTCGTCGTCGAGTGCGCGCGCCGCGTCCGCGAGCGCCGCGAGGTCGAACGGCACGTCGCTTCGGTAGTAGATGCCGACGTCGAAATCGGAGGACGGCAGATGCGTGCCGCGGGCCCGCGAGCCACCGAGCGCGAGCGCCGCCACGCCCGGCACGTCCCGCAGCGTCGCGACGACGCGATCCAGTACGTCGGTGTCATCCAAGCGTGCTCCCAAGCGTGCTCCCTTCGCACTGCGGCTGTGATCCGCGCCAACCGCCGGCTCCCGCGCGCCGAAGGGAGCGCGCGATCGTCGTCGCCCAGCGCGGTCGCGAACCGCGGTTCCGCGGCGAGCCGCTGCAACGCGGGCCCCGGCCGTCGAACCGTGCGCCGCACGGGACCGCGCGCCGCTCGGCCGGTGGCGTTTCGCCGCTGGCGCCGCGGTCAGGCCTGCGCGGCGAGGAACAGCAGTGCCGGCAACAGCAGACCGGCGGCGAGCCAGGCGTACACGTGCCAGCGCGGCTTGGTGATGCGCAGGGCCATCAGCACGCCGAGCACGGCGCTGGTGAAGAACACCGCCGCGACGAGCAGCATCAGCCAGCGCAATGCCACGCCACCGCCACCGGCCAAGCGCTCGGCCTTGTGCAGATGCGAGAGCGCCACGATCGCCGGCGCCGGCGTGTAGCTGCCGTCCTTCGCGGCCTCCTGCAGTCGAAAGATCTGCCAGCCACCGGAGATGGCCAGGAACATCATGAACGGCGCGGCAATACAGCTCAGGATCCGGTGCACTCGCATCAGCGTTCGCATGGGGCGCGATGCTATCGCGAGCGACCCGGCGTCTGAATCCGCGTCGCTATTCGCGCTCCGACTCGGGCGTTTCGTCCGGTGCTTCGTTCCCTACGTCCTTCAGCGCCTCGCTCAAGGCCCAGTCCAGATCGGGATCCAGGCTTCCGAGGACCGCGACGGACTCTGGGCCCGGCGCCGCCTCCCGACGCAGACGCGCGAGCAGCGCGCGGGCCCGCTCGGTCAGCGGCCGGCGCAGGCTCAGCTGCGCCACGCCGTCGGTGAACAGGGTGAGCAGTAGGTCTCCCGCGCGGCTTTCGGCGCGCAGCCACGGCTCGTGCTCCAGGCGCTCGAGCGCGAGCGGCAACACCAGGCTCGGCGCGACGCCGCACGCGATCAGGAATCGCAGGTCGGCGTTCCCGAGACGGCCCAGGGGCACGGCGCGGAGCGCGCGCAGCCGCGCGGCGACCGCCGGGGCCGCCGCGCCTTCCTCAAACGCCGCCAGCAGATCCCCGAGCGTCAACTCTCGGGTCGGTGGGAGGGCACCTCGCCTGGGCTTGGTCACGCGTTGGGCAGCAGGTTCACGAGACGCGCCGTCGGCGGGCCGTCACCGAGTCGCAGGCGAGCGAGCGTCACGGGCAGCGAGAACCTCGGTGGTCCGGCGCTGCCGGGATTCACGAACAGCGCGTCGCCCCGATGTTCGATGCGCGGCTGGTGCGAGTGGCCGTAGATGACGACGTCGATCCCGGCCGCCGCCGGATCGAGCCCCAGGTCGTCGAGGATGTGCAGCATCAGCAGACGCGTGCCGGCGCGTTCGAGCCGCACCCTCTGCGGCAGCCGCGAGAGGCCGGCGCCGTAGTCCACGTTGCCGCGCACCGCGATGACGGGCGCCACCGTGGCGAGGCGCGCCAGGAGCTCAAAGTCGCCGACGTCACCGGCGTGCAGGATCTCGTCCACGCCGGCGAGCGCCGCGAGCGCCTCCGGGCGAAGCAGCCCGTGCGTATCGGAGATCAGTCCCAGCTCCACGATGTAGCGGCGTCCTCAGCGCGGCGCGGCCGCCGGAGCCCGCCGGGGACTCACAGGATCCCGATGCCGATCGACCCACTGCGCGAGCAGCATCAACACCACGGCGCCACCGATGGCGCCCCAGGCGATGGCCGGCACGTTGGGCGGCGGCGGCCCGAAGACCGCGCCGAAGTACGCCGCCAGGATGAGCGCCAGGAGCGCGCCGAGACCGATGCTGCCGACGCGGTCGCGCGCTCGGGTGGCCCGCAGGTAGAGCCCCACACCGACCGCGAACAGGGCGCTCTCGATCGCGACCGTGGCCGGCACGGAGCGCCACAGGCCGAGTCCGAGCAGCGGTCCGTCGACGAGCACCGGCAGGTCAGGGCGATGCGTGGCGAAGTCGAGCACCCAGTGGCTGAGCACCAGGCCTCCGACCACCCAGGCGCCACGGCCGTCGCCGCTGCGCCAGCGATACACCACCGCGAAGAGAACGGCCCAGATCGCGAGCGCCGCCAGACCGAAG
>WBZN01000480.1_pt1 | contig 31790 bp, 27 predicted proteins | sample 5204281 | NCBI WGS metagenome assembly WBZN01 (sample SAMN12344347, study PRJNA552823) | activated sludge metagenome | biome: Activated sludge suspended growth; feature: Nitrification reactor; material: Wastewater; isolation source: activated sludge from nitrification reactor of wastewater... | reverse complement strand
GCTCGAGGCCGCACTGGTCCACCATTGCATTGGTCTTGGCCGGGGTCATCGTGCTCCCCCTGCTCGGCCTCTGGCTCGATGGGCGATCGCTTCGGTCTTATCTTGCGTTCCCGCCGCTCATCCTGGGCGCCGTGACACATGCGCCTTTTTCCTGGCCTCTCTTCATCGGTCTGGCAATCTTGATTACTGGCCTGCTCGCGCCGTTTCTGGTACGCGTGGGGCGAACGAACTGTCAGAGTGTGCCCGCGCCAGATGATCCGACCTCTGCCTCACATGGAGCCATTCACTTGCGAGGGGATCCACCGCGCCGCTTTCCTTGGTGGGGCTGGCTTGCCGCCGGCTGGACTTGCTGTGTTTGGCTATTGGCCTGGACCCGCTTCGACTGGATGGAGGCGTGGCAGCCTCATACGTTCACTCCGCTCTGGCTGGGCTACATTGTCCTCGTGAATGCCTTGACGTATCGCCGCACCGGTCGGTGCATGGTGATTCATCGTCCACGGTATCTGCTCTCGCTCTTCCCGCTCAGCGCCTGTTTCTGGTGGCTCTTCGAATATCTGAATCGATTTGTGCAGAATTGGTATTACCTGGATGGCGGAGATCTGACGCCGTGGGAATATTTTTTGCGCGCAACGCTGCCGTTTGCGACGGTGTTGCCGGCCGTTCTCAGCACGGCTGAATGGCTCACGGCTTGCCCGCGTCTTTCGGCGGGATTGGATCATTTTGTGACGATCAATTTTCCCAGTCGCCGCGCAGGGGGATGGCTGCTGGGTTGCGGCGCTGTGGCCGGACTCCTCGGCATCGGCCTGTGGCCGGACTATTTGTTCCCCCTGGTGTGGGTGGCGCCGCTCTTGCTGATCACGGCACTGCAGTTGATTCGCGACGAACCGACAATCTTCAGCGAGACGGAGCAGGGCGATTGGCGAACGCTCTGGGCGGTGGCGCTTGCTGCCTTGATCTGCGGATGGTTCTGGGAAATGTGGAATTTCTACAGCCTAGCGCATTGGGAGTACGCCGTGCCGTACGTGCAAGGGGTGTCCCTGTTTCAGATGCCGTTGCTGGGTTATGCCGGGTATCTGCCGTTCGGTCTGGAATGTCTGGCTGTGGCGGACTTGTGTCTGGCGAGAAAGTTCTCGGGAGGCGTGGCCTATTATCGCGCGCTTGATCCTGATACCGACTTGGCGCAACGGAAGCCCACGGTGGCCGAACGCTGATCGGCGGGCGCGCCGCTGCGGGTTGCGGTTCGGAGCATGATCGGCCGGCTTTTCCAGGAGCCGCCGCGCAGGCTCTTATATCGGCCGCTGGTGGGTCCGGGCGGGTTGCGTTCCGGCATATAAGCATAATAGTCGAACCCGAACCAGTCATTGACCCATTCCGCGACGTTGCCTGCCATGTGATGGATTCCATAATAACTCTTGCCAGGCTCTCCGCTGCTCACCGGCGCCAGAATCGGAATTTCGTGCACATGGTGCTGTCCGAACATGGCCAGGGAATTGTCGGGGAACGTCTCGCCCCAGGGAAATCGATTGCCGTCAGGCCCGCGCGCAGCTTTTTCCCACTCGGCTTCCGTCGGCAGGCGTTTGCCTGCCGCGCGGCACAAACTCTCGGCCTCTTTCCAGGTGACATACAGAGCGGGCCACTGCGCCAACGTCTCATCGCTGACGGAGTGCACGGTAATGACGTGCCAGATCAAATGCTGGAGGTCTTTGGACGGATGGATTTTTCGCGCGTGTAGATAGGTCAGATATTCGCCGAGGCTGACTTCATCGCGATCGATCTCGTAGGCGTCCAGCCAGACGCGATGCTGCGGCAGTTCCGTATCATCGAACTGCGTGCCCATGCCGTAGGGGTCGTCATCCACGCGGATGCTGCCGAGTAAAAACGGCCCCTCGGGAATAGGAATGGTCGGCGAGCCGGCCGCTAATTCGGCGATCGATCTCAGGTGTTTGGCCAGTTCCGCAGTGGGCGGCGGGGTCGGGGCGCGAGCAGCCATGGAGAAGGCCGGGTTGAGCCACATTGCCGAGAAGGTCAGGAGCGCAAGACTGAGATAGTGCGGAAGGAAACCCCTCCCCGATAACGGCGCGCGAGCAAACATTACGATTTACTCGGCGGGGCGGCGACAGATTTCCCGATTTCGGCAATGAGCCGGCGTTCGATCTCCGCGATTTCTTCCGCGTCCACCGCCAGGATGCGACCGCCTTGGACCACCCGCTCAAACTCAGCTTTCACGCTCAACCGGGTGACGTTCGAGGAGAGGGTTTGAAGGGAGACCACATACTGATTACGGGAGCCGGCGGTTTCCAACGAGGTCGGCGTGGAGATTTTTCGCTCGGTGACAAAGACCGCTTTTTGATCTGTTTTAACGGTGACGCGCACTCGGTATCCATTGCGCGCCAACGCTTCTTCGGCAGCTTTTCCGACAACGGGCAGTGGGCGCGGGAGATCTTCGACCTGCGAGCCCTTCTCTTCCACGCGGATACTCTCGGCAACCTGGGCGGCTTTGGCGGCGGTCCGTTGAATTTCGCCGGACAGTTTTTTCGATTCGACGAGTTGCGCGTCGAGCCTGGCCCCTAGCGTCTTGGCTTCTGTTTGTAAGGACTTGGCCTCGGTCTGGGCATGCTCAGTCTGTTTCTTGGCGTCCCGCAATTCTTGATTGAGCAGATCGATCTGCTGCTGCATGACTTTGTTGCCGTCCTGCAGTGAATTCAGGAGCGACTCCTGTTTCGCCAGTTGCTTGCGGAGGTTTTCGTTTTCCTGCCGAAACGGAGATTCGTCAGGGGTGCACCCGACACACCACGATAGTACTGCGAGACTGAACAGGGGGGCGAGCGATCGCTGGGAGGCCTTGATCATAGTTTGGGTAAGACAGTCAGACTAGTATCAGAGTTTGGCCCCCCTTGTCCATCTTCAATCACATTCGCGCCGGTTTGACCATGGGGCATGGAGCAGCTATTCTGTGCCATGCGGTACTGGCACGAGGTGGTCTTGATCATAGGTCTGGCGTTGTTCCCACCGGCCACGGAGGCGGTCCCGATCGCAGTCCTGTCCGAATTGACCGAGCCCGTACCCGCCGAGGACTATCCCTTCTACGACCTCGCGGTCGAGGAAAAGTTTCTGACGTCCCGAACGAAGTTGGTCATGATCGAACGGATGACGGCGACGCATCTCCATCCGGAAGAGCCGCAGCTGCCGACGCTTGCCTGGTTTGCCGAGCGGGAATACTTTGACGGCCGGTTGCCGCAGGAGCTTATTCGGGATTTCGTGGTGAAGAATCAGCGACCCTCCCGACTCGATAGGCGGTTTGGTTTCGGGGTGCGGTACCGGTTTGTGTCAGGCGAGGGAGAGGGGGATGCCGAGACTTTCGTGCCGGTGATTCCCGCCGCCTGGTTGGTTGAGCACGAAGGCGGCGCGCCGGACATCATCGACCACCTGGCGTTTTCGCGTGTGGGCCTCACCTTGCGTGCTGATCAGGCCCTGCTGTATATCGCCAACCCGCGTCCAGATGGGACCGGCGCGGGTTTTTTGCTGTGGTTCGTGCGGCGGCAAAAAGTCTGGGCCCTACACGACACAGAAGTGCTCTGGGTGTCGCGCCCGGACCAAAACCCGTCAGGCCGCCGCTAGCGGGCAGTACCGGTCCTTGTTCGATTCGCTGAGGAGTGCGCATGATTCGTAAGACCTTTGCTGTTCCTCCCCTCGGGTGCAATTGCTCGATCATCGGAGACCCGATCACCAAACAGGCCATTGTGGTTGATCCGGGCGGCGCGCCCGAGCGCATTCTACAGGAAGTGCGCTCCATGGGGTTGACGGTCGTACGTATTCTCCACACTCATGCGCACTTCGATCACTTCCTCGCGTCCGGAGCGATGAAGCAGGCGACCGGCGCGGTGCTGTGCCTGCATCCTGATGACCTTCCGCTCTGGAACATCCTGGAGACGCAATGCCGTATGTTCGGCGTCCCGTATGTGCCTGCGCCGCAGCCTGACTATTGGCTGAAGGATGAGGAGCGAGTGACCATCGGGGAGACGGAAGGCGTTGCCTTACACACGCCGGGACATACGCCGGGCTCCATGTGCTTTCACTTCCCCGCCGCGAAATTGGTGGTGGCGGGAGACACCCTGTTTCGCGGCGGCATCGGCCGCACCGATCTATGGGGCGGCGATTTCGACGCCATCGAGGCATCGATCCGGGAACGGCTCTACACCCTCGATGAGGACACGGCCGTCGTGACCGGACATGGAGCCGACACGGAGATCGGCCGGGAGCGAGAGATGAATTCGTTCGTGCGCGCCTAGCAGAGAGGCGACAATCTCACGATGCGTGGACGTTCTGCGGGTCGCGGCACATTCCCGGACGCAGTTGTCATAGCCGTTCATGAACGGGCCTCCAGAGGACACACAGGAGGGTATTATGATCGCAACGGCACGGCGCTGGCTGCTCCTTCCGCTGTTTTGCCTCCTGCCGGGATTCTCCGCTGCTGATGTGCCTGTCTCTGCCGACGAACAGGGCCCTCCCTCCCAGGTCACGATCAGTCATGTCCGGGTGGGATTGTCCGATCACGGCCCGGTGGTGTTGCTTTCGGCAGACGGGAAAACCATTCCCGTCTTTGTCGACCATACGGTGGCGGCCTCCATTCAAGCGGCCTTGACCGGTGAAAAGCTGCCTCGCCCGCTCTCCCACGATCTGATGCATACGATTTTGGAATCACTCGGCGGTCGGGTGGTCAAGACGGTGATTACACTCAAGGCGGGCACGTATTACGGGAGCTTGACCGTGGCGTTTCAGGGGCAGGAAAAAGTGTTCGACAGCCGGTCCTCGGACTCTATCGCCTTGGCGATTCACTTTCACGCGCCGATTCTCGTGGGGCGGGATATGTTGGATGCGGTCGGCAGGTCTTCTCTTGAGCCCAAACCGGAATCGCTCTGACAGCAGTTGGACAAGTCCGCCACGTCGATCATGTGGTCGAACTCGCACGGCACCAACAAATGCGTCCGCAGTCGCTCGGTCTTGACGAACCGGCTTGTTGCGTGTGACGGGAAATCGTGAGGTTCCGGGGCTTTTCGCGAAGAAGTGTGCAGTGCTGGTCTTTTGCCCGGTTCTGTCCTATCGTACTGCTGATGCGCACAAGCCTGACGTGGTGACAGGTAGGAGGCCACTTCCCGATGAAAAACCAACGCAAACATGAGCGGGTTCACGTCCAGTTTCGCAGCCATTTCTCGATGAAGGGCAAGATGCTGGCCGGCGACGGGGACCTTACCGATCTTTCTCCCGGCGGCTGTCGTATTATCAGCTCCGTTGAAGTGCTGGTCGGCTCGGAAGTCGAACTCTGCATTTTCCCCGGCGACAATGCCAATCCCATCCTCATTGATGCGGCCACGGTGCGGTGGTGCCGCCCCAACGAGTTTGGGTTGTCGATCACGAAGATTCGTGGACCGGTCCAGCGCCAATTGACCGATGTCTGGCGCAAGTTGGCAAAGCCTGCCTAGTCCCGTTTCTACGGCGAGTCTAGCAGGATGCGGAAAAAGTCCACCAGCGGCGTTCTCGCCTCGTTCAGATCCTCAACCTACCCCAAGGGTACGCCTCGGTCTGAGACACGGCCGGCTCACCGTCTCGCCGGCGTCCACAGACGTGGCGCTCATTATGCTTCGCGCCGTGGACCTCGCTGCGGCCTTGCCGGATGGCCTTGTTGCGCATCCTGCGTACTATCCTGATACCAACACGCCACGTGAGCTGATCGCGGCGTAGCGTGCAAAAAATGAGTTTTTCCGCAGCCTGCTAGATCTTCATGGCCTCTCGTACTTCAGCCATCGTCTGAGAGGAGACTGCTGTCGCGCGGCGGCGGCCGTCCTCCGCAATTTCATCCAGGCGTCCGGGGTTCTGCGTGAGAGTCGCGCGAGCCTCCCACATCGGCGCCAGGCGTTCCACCACTCGATCCGCCACCAGCTTCTTGCAATCGATGCAGCCGATCGCGGCTTTCCGGCAATCCTGATTCACCTGATCGACGACCGGCAGCGGCGAAAAAATCTTGTGAAAATCGTAGACTGGGCAGACATCGGGGTTGCCGGGGTCGGTGCGCCGGACGCGGGCGGGGTCGGTGATCATGGTCTTGAGCTTCTGGCGGACGACGGTTTCCGTATCGGACAGGTTGATCGCGTTGCCGTAGCTCTTGCTCATTTTTCGCCCGTCGGTGCCCAGCACTTTCGGGAACTTCGTGAGGTGTTCCTGAGGCTCTGGGAAGACGGAGCCGTAGAGACTGTTAAAGCGGCGCGCCAGTTCGCGCGTCAGTTCCAGATGGGGTAATTGATCTTTGCCGACTGGCACGAAATCAGGCTTGTAGAGGAGGATGTCGGCCGCCTGGAGGACCGGATATCCGAGAAACCCATAGGTGCTGAGGTCACGCTCCTTGATCTCTTCCTGCTTCTCCTTGTAGGTCGGATTCCGTTCCAGCCAGGACACTGGAATGATCATGGAGAACAGCAGGTGGAGGATGGCGTGGTCCGGGACCTGCGACTGCACGAATACGGTGGCCCGCTTCGGGTCGATACCGGCTGCCAGCCAGTCGATGAGTAATTCCCGCACATATTCGCGTAGCCGGCTGGTATCGGCATAATTGGACGACAGGGCATGCCAGTCCGCCACGAAGAAATAACAATCGTACTGTGCTTGCAGCGCGTTCCAGTTTTCCAGCGCCCCCAACCAGTTGCCGAGATGGAGCAACCCGCTTGGCTGCATCCCGCTGAGTACTCGCTTACGAGCCGTCGTCATGCCATCACTCCCATGTTCCGAACCGATGTGTTGTTGTCCCTGACCGGCGGGCTACTCCAGGGGGACGAACTTGCCTTGTTTGACTTGAATGAGGAAGACGTGGCGATTGAGGGTGCCGTCGGGGCTAAACCCGCTGGGGCCGCTCAAGGTCGGCAGGTCATGCTGCATCATCAAATAGTCACGGACCGCTTCTCCGCTCGTGGCGCCTCGCCGGATCGCTTCCACCGCCAGTCGTGCGGCGTCATATCCTTGGGCGGCGAAGAGCGACGGCGTGGCTTGGAATCGTTTGCGATACCGTTCCACGAATTCCTGCACGACCGGGCTGGTGCTGTCGGAGAAGAATCCGTCCGCAAACACGCTGCCTTCAACGCTGCGATCGGCCACGCGCGCGAAATCCGGGGTGTTCCATCCATTGGCGCCGAGCAGCGGAACGGCGATGTCGTAAAAGGCCAGTTGGGCCGCCAACAGGCCCACATCCAATGAACGTCCGGGGATAAACACAGCGTCGAATCCTGGCGAATAGAGTAGGCGTTTGCCTTTTTTGCCTCCCCGCCTGATTCCGGTTTTGGCCGGATCGTTGTCGACTTGCACCTCGACGCCATACCGCTTCAGATCTTCGGCTTTGAGCTTGCCGATCACGGCCCGGAAGTCGGTGTCACCTTCCTTGTAGGGTTCGCTGACGATCAGTTCTCCATCCTGTTGCCGGATTTCTTGCGCGAAGAGGCGCGCCAGGTCGCGGCCGTACGGGGTATCGGGATAGAGAATGGCGAACCGTTTGAACTGTTGCTCTTTGACGGCATACTCCGCCATCCGTTTGGCTTGATGCCCGTAGGTCAGCGCCGTACTGAAGACATAGTTGCCGAAGCGACGCAAGTTCGGGATGGTCGCACTGGGGGTGATCAACGGGATGTGGGTGCGTTCGGCCAGCTCGGCCATGACCGGCAGGTTTTTCGACAGCAACGGCCCGATGACGGCAAGCGGCCGGTCATCGGATAAGACCGAGGAGAGTTCGTCGAGGAATGTCGAGCGGTCGGATTCCGTATCTTTGACGATGAGGCCGATCGACGGGCTTTCGCCTCCGTCTTTCGGTCGCTCCAGCGCGAGTTGGATCCCGTTCAACACTTCTGTGCCGAAAGGGGCGAGTTTGCCGGACATGGGAAAAATGGCGGCAATGGCGTAGGGGTGCGATTTGAATTTGGTTCGCACCACGCTCTGGAGCTCGGCGGCTTTCGCGGCGTAGGGATGGTTGGGGAAGCGGCTCAAAAAGAGGCGCAAGTCCCGCTCGACTAAATGGTCCTCTCCGGCAGCGGTATGGAGGTCGATGAGCTTGATGGAGGCCAAGTCGCCGGGGAATGTCTTCGGGTAGGCATCACGGACGCGCATCAGCGACGGCCCGTCGAGTTTGTCGTTGACCAGTTCTCGAATCTGCATCTCGGTTTCGTGTGCCTGGTCGCCAACATCCAGCGGTAGCTCATCAAGCCAGGCTTGAATGGCCCGGAGAAAATCCTTTTTCTGTGCTTGAAACTCTCCTGTCAGCCGCAGGGCGTCGCGCTTGATGGTGGGATCGGCGGACAGGCTGCGCACTTCGGAAAGCAGAGGCAGCGCGAGATCCAGATTGCCGGCCCTGGCGTGGGACCTGGCGAGCAGGAGCTTTGCCCGGTCAACTAGGTCTGAGTTCGGAAACTCCCCGAGCAGCTGATTGACGTAGCGGATGGTTTCCGCATGCTCCTTCATGCCGTACATGGCGGCGGCCATCAGGAGATAGGCGTCGTCGAGGAGATCCGGCGCGGGGCCGCCTTCGATGAACCGTCGCAGCATGACGGCTGCAGCTTCCGGCTGTTCCGCGTCGATCAGCCGTTTGGCCTGATCTAAGGAGGATTGGCCGGTGTTTGCGGGCGGTTTCGCCTGGTTCGAACGGGGTGCGGACGGAGTCTTGGGCGCAGGGGCTGCGTCGCCGAGCGCGGCAAAGCCTACGAGGAGCGCCACCGCGAGGGCGACGCTGCACGCGCGGAGATGCGGGGCGCGGGATACGGATCGAGGAACCATTGACTCCTGTGCATGGCGAACGCTCTCGCCGCAATGGTGGCTACTATAGGAAACAGGTGCTGGGGTGTCAAGGTAAGTCGGGGTGATGGCGTTGTGTTCAGATCGAGGCTTGGCTATAGTCGATCAAGCATGCTCCGAGCCATCCCTCATGAGGGCGTCCTTGAAGGACCGTGATGTGGCAGGCCGCGCTCCGCAGGAGTCGGAATCGCTTCCGTTGGAGCCGCTCGTCGCGCGTTATTGTGACGATGTGCGGATTGTGCGCGGACTCTCACGACATACCTTGTCGGCCTACCAACGGGATGTGAAAGTCTTTCAGCGCTATCTTCGCGATCAGCATGTCGATGATCCTTGCCATGTGTCTCCTCCGTTGCTCGCGGCGTTTCTCGAACAGTTGCATCGCGGCGGACTTGCCGCTTCCTCGCGCGCGCGGGCATTGGCGGCGGTGCGCGGCTTTTTCCGTTTTCTAAAGCAGGAAGGCATTGTCAGCGCGAATCCGACGGTCAGTCTACGGAGCACGTCGCGGGTGCGACGCTTGCCAAAAACATTGAGCCTGGAAGAGGTGACCAGGCTTCTGGATCTCCCGCATCGCCTGGCGCCCGAAGATCACCGTGATCGCGCAATGGTGGAAGTGCTCTATGCTGCGGGGCTGCGTGTGTCGGAGTTGATTGCCTTGCGGATGGATCAGTGCAATCTTGAGGTAGGGTATGTTGGCATTACGGGAAAAGGCGACAAGCAGCGGGTGGTACCGATCGGACGGCCGGCGGTGGCGGAGGTGCAGGCCTATGTGTTGGGTGCGAGGCCGATGCTGTTGAAGCAACGATCGTCACGATTTGTGTTCGTCACCCGCCGCGGCACGCCCTTGACCCGGCAGGCATTTTGGAAACTCTTGCGCGCGCGGGCTCAGCGGGCGGGAATTGCGCGCCTGCCATCACCGCACATGCTGCGCCATTCGTTTGCCACGCATCTTTTGCAGAGGGGGGCCGACTTGCGCTCTGTGCAGGCGATGTTGGGGCATGCCGACATTGCGACCACGCAAATTTATACCCATGTCGATGCGGCACAGTTGAAAAAAGTCCACACGGCGTGTTTTCCGCGCAACAAACCCCGTCGTTGAACGGGCGATGGGGCGATCAGTGTCCGTCAGAGGACATTCACTTGCGCAGGACAAAAATCGTGCAAGAATAATGCATGTCTTGGTTGACACTGCAAGGTGGAGTTGATAGCATCCCAAAAATCTGCCGGGAGCGAGAAAAAACGGGCGGATAGCTCAATTGGGAGAGCGCTGCCCTTACAAGGCAGAGGTCACAGGTTCGATCCCTGTTCCGCCTACCAATAAGAAATACAGGAAATTTGCGCAGGGCATTGCCTTATCCATTAGTAGTGATGTACAAGAGTACGCGCTACTGTATTTAGACAGTTTGATTCTGAAGATCTGAATTCTTCTTCCGCCATCTTGGGTTGCGTGGGGCCGTCGTTCAGCCTGGTTAGGACGCCAGATTGTCAATCTGGAAGTCGCGGGTTCAAATCCCGTCGGCCCCGCCATTCCCCCAGCTTTTGGTACAATCCATGCTACCGTTTTCATGCGACGCCATGTGAAGGGAAAGGTCTAGGCTCATGTTCCAATCAGGCGTGATGGGGTTGCTGGGCTCGCTAGGAGCGGTGTCGAAAATCGTGCTCCTGCTCCTCTTGGTCGCCTCGATTCTTTCCTGGGGCGTGATTTTGTATAAATGGCGGACCTTCAAGGCGGCTGATCGTGAAGACCAGCGGTTTTTTAATGCGTTTACGAAGATCCGCGATCTGGATGAATTGTATCGGCAGTCCAAACGCGCGGAGGGTAGCCCGAGTGCGCGCGTGTTTCAGGGCATCATGGATCGTGTGGTGTCGACCTCGGGGGACGGCCTACTGAGCGCGTCCCACGCAGGGGCTGGATCGAAGGAGTCGGGGCCGGCTTTCGATCACCAGTACATGGATAAAACCGTCTCGTACCTCGTGCAGAATCAAGTCTCCCAATTGGAGTCTTACCTACCGGTGCTGGCGACCACGGGAAATATTACGCCCTTCATCGGCCTGCTCGGCACGGTGTTGGGCATCATTGATTCCTTCCGCGAGATCGGCATGCAGGGAACGGCCAGCATTGCGGCCGTGGCCCCGGGCGTGTCCGAAGCCTTGGTGGCGACGGCCGCCGGCTTGTTCACCGCCATCCCTGCGGTGATCTTCTACAACTATTACCTGACCCGTATTCGGAAGACGGTGTTTCGAATTGAGTCATTTACCGTTGAAGCCACGCGTTCGTTGCAGACTCGCTTGAAGCAGCCCCAGGCCGGAGTTCAGTAATGACGTCGGAAACCCGCCACCGCCGGTTCATGGCCGAGATCAACGTGATTCCGCTGGTGGATGTGGTGTTGGTGTTGCTCGTCATTTTCATGGTGACGGCGCCGATGTTGTATCGCGGGATGGACATCAATCTCCCCAAATCGGCGAGCAATACGATTAAGCCTGAAGCGAGAGCGGTTTTGTCCATTGAGCGCGATCAACGATTGTATTTGGATAAGGACCCGGTCAGTGTGGTGCAGTTGGAGCGAAAGCTTCGGGCGCTCAAGGATCAGAGTCCGGATGTTTCGCTGTATCTGCGGGCGGATCGAGATGTGCCGTACGGGATCGTGGTGCAAGTGATGGATAGTGTCAAAAAAGCCGGCATTGAAAAGCTTGGTATGGTGACGGAGCCCACGGGGGCCGAGCGGGTGAGTGACTCGGTCGCGACTCCCTCGCAGCCACGCAAGAAGTAGCGGCGCCGCGACTCGCGCGCCTCACAGTCGTATCGCAAGTCATGACGTTCCAAACCCTGCCAAGACATACCGCGCTGTCCCTGATCGGAGATATGGGTGATGCCGGAGGTGACCGTCTACGCAAGACGGTGGTCGTGTCCCTACTGCTGCACCTGTGTCTCCTCTCCATCATTATGGGCGCCAAGTTCTTGAAGAAAACAGAACGCCCTTTGTCGGCTGTGGAAGTCTCCCTGGTGACCCTTCCGCCGATGGAGGCGAAGCCTGAGCCCAAGGTCGAGAAGGTTGAAAAGCCCGTACCGAGACCGGCGCCGAAGCCGGTGCAGTCCGCTCCGATTCCCGTGCCCCCCAAACCTGTGCAGACTCCGCCTCCCCCGCCGGCTCCGACTCCCATGCCGGTTCAGGCGGCTCCGGTTGCCAAGGCTTCTCCACCAGCTCCTGCTCCGGTGCCTGCACCCCGATTGCAGGCTCCCGTGTTGGCGGCGCCGCAACCGATACCACAGGCAGCCAAATCGCCCTCTTCCGCTCCCGTCACCAAGAGGGCGGATGTGCTTCGAGATGTGATGAAGGATGTGGAATTGCCGACGGACGCGCCCAAGTATGGGGACCTCGCGCCCATGAAGCCGGCCGAGGTCAAAAAAACCGCCCAGCCGAAATTGGGCGCGCCTGAACGATCAGATCTGGATGCCATGTTAAAGAAGCTCAATGTGCCTGACATGGCCGCTCCTCAGGTTGCGCCCCCACAAGAGCCCCCGAAACCGAATGTCGCGCCCCCGAAGCGCGCATCACTGTCCGAGGAAATGACCAGTGATCTCGACCGCGAGCTCCAGGATCTGAAGAAACTTCAGGCGCCTCCGCCTGTCAAAGCGTCCGAGCCGGTGCGAGAGGTCAAGCCGATGTTCCGCGAGCCACAGCCTCCTGCGGCGGCGCCACCGGTCACGGCGAGTATTCCCCGAACCAAGCCCGTTCCCATGCTGCGGATGCCGGGAGTGTCCGGATCCAATCCGTACTTGGCCCGGGTTCAGGCGCGGATCAGCGCATTTTGGACGGCGCCGCCGGTTGATATTTCAGGCAAGGCGCTGACGGTGACCGTGCGATTTCGGTTGGAGCGAGATGGTCGGGTTGGAAGCGTGATCATCGAACAGTCTTCCGGCAATGACTACTACGACATGGCTGCGCAGCGCGCCGTGCAAAGCGCGATTCCGTTGCCGCCCTTTCCGCCTGATCTGACAGAATCGTATTTCGATGCCCACTTCACTTTTGCCGTAGGCGAGGCTGCAGGATGAATCGTGTGATCATCGGTCTTATGATTGCCCTTTGCGTCATGGTTGGAGCCGGCTTGTTCGGAATTCTGGACTCCCGCGCCACTGATGTCTTTCTTGAAGCGACCCGGCCGGATTTTCAAAAAATTCCCATCGGGGTGTTCGGGTTTCAGAACGGCGGCGGTCCGGAATGGCTCGGCGGCCGGCTCGAAGAAGTGTTGAAGGCCGACCTGCAACGATCCCTGGTGTTTTCACTCGTGGATTTGCCTGGAATCGGCGTCAAAACACGCGAGGTGACGACGACGGATAAGGCGGTGTTCAAACAAGCTGCCGAGAATGGGGTGTCAGTACTGGTATGGGGGAAATCCGGGCAGAAGAACGGCAGCAAAGACAGTGAGTTGCTGATGGACGGCTTTGTGTATGACAGCGGCAGCGATGAAGTCGTCGGAGGCAAGCGTTACGTCGGGTCCACGTCGGTGGTCCGGTTGATGGCGCATCGGTTTGCCGATGAGCTGGTCTTTCGTTATACCGGAGAACCGGGGATCGCCAGAACCAAGATCGTCTATGTCGCAGAGCACGGGAATGCCCGCGAATTATTTGTGATGGACTACGATGGTCACGAGCCCAAACAGATCACGGCGGACGGTTTTCTGAACCTCATGCCGAGGTGGTCGCCCGATCGCCGGTTTATTGTGTTTACGGCCTATCGGAGCCGGAATACCCAGGACATTGATATCCTGGAGCTTGCGACGGGCAAACGCTGGACGCTGGTGTCCATGGCGGGGCTGAACATCACCCCGGCCTTGTCGCCGGACGGGAACTATCTGGCATTTGCCAGCAGTCAGGACGGCAATTCGGAAATCTATAAGCTCGATACGAGAACCAAGGCCCCCCAGCGTCTGACGGTCAATCAGGGAGGCGATTTGTCACCAACCTGGTCTCCCACCGGACGGGAAATTGCGTTCACGTCTGATCGTGGCGGAGCCCCGCAGGTGTTCGTCATGAGCGCTGACGGTTCCAACGTGCGCCGTCTGACCTATGAAGGGGATTACAATGCCGCTCCGGCGTGGTCGCCGCGAGGAAACTGGCTCGCGTATGTCTGTCGAACGGCCCAGCGGTTATACAAGTTGTGCATCGTGTCGCCTGACGGTCAAAAACGGGTGCAGGTCACGACAGGCCCCGGGATCGACGACTCGCCGTCCTGGTCTCCTGACGGCCGGCACCTGACCTTCAGCTCGACCGTTGACGGCAAGAGCCACATTTACATGGTAGATACGGACGGAAAAAATCTGGAACGCATTACATTCGGCGGCACACACAATAGTTCGCCGTCCTGGTCTCCGGCACTTTAGGATTGAACACGCGATTGACAGGATCTACGGACATACTAACCATTCACCAGCGATGAGGAGTGACGATATGAGGATACGGGTAGCGACAATGGGCCTGACCATGGTAGTCGGGATGCTGTTGGTCATTCAGGGAGGGTGTTCCAAGAAATCGATTCAATCCGGCGGCGATGCCCAGTCCTCGGAGCGCGGGATGGCGAAGTCGGGCGGGCCTGCTCCAAGCGCGATGGGCTCGACGGGGTCAATGGGAGCAAGCCCTAACCTGGATGCTCCCAGCGCCACGTTCCCGGACTTGTCTCTCTCCACCAAGCCGGAAGACCCTGAGACCGGCGGCCTGCGCGGATTCGATTCCGTGTCGGGCGGCAAGGCCCCGTCCGAGGAACGGCTCGGCGGCGGCGGAACGATGTTGGCCAAGGTCGAACCGTCGGAAAGCACGGCGCGCCAGATCGAGGAAATTCGCCGGGAGCAGGCGAAGGAGCAGGCGGCATCGGTGGAAGCCGGATTGCGCGATGTGTTTTTCGGCTACGACAGCTGGACGATTACGGAAGATGGCCGGCAATCGTTGACGCAGGACGCTCAATGGATCAAGGCGAATGCCGGGGCGTTGGTCAAGATTGAAGGTCATTGTGACGAACGCGGCACGCTGGCCTATAATCTCGTATTGGGCGAAAAGCGAGCCAAGGCTGTGCGGAACTATCTGGTCGAACTCGGCATCGGCGCTAACCGGTTGTCGGTGGTGTCCTATGGAAAAGAACGGCCGTTCTGCAACGAGCGCAATGAAAGCTGCTATCAACAGAATCGTCGCGGGCATGTGGTGGTCCGCTCGAAATAACTGTTCCAATCATGGATGATGTGACATGATTCTCCGGAACAGACGCCGGTCAAGGAGACCTGTCATGAACAGTGAACGGCCTTATCGAAAGAAGATGACTGATCAACCGTCGAAGGCAAACCGTGCGGCGATTGGTCGCTATGCTGAGCCGGCGCGGCTCGGCATGTGTGCGTTGGTCGTGACCGGCTGCGCGTTGTTGTCGGGATGTGTGGCGCAGCAGGCTGACCTCAAACAGACCGAACGGGAGCTTCAACGTCGTATCAAGCAACAGACGGAGGAGCATGCCCAGAACAGGGCTCGCCAAAATCAGGAAATCGTTTCGCTGCGCGAGCAGGACATTCCGTCCCTGCGCGGCGACGTCGATAAGGCCCTCCACCGCGCGCAGAGCTTAGATGCGCGGCAGGATGATTTGCTGGCCAAGCTGGCCTCCCAGGAAGGGAAATTTGAGCGTCGTATCGGAGAAGCGGAAAAGCGGTCGACCGAGGAAGGGAAGCGCCTGGGCTGGGTGGAAAAACAGCTGGTCGATCAAGACGCCATGCTCAAGGGGGAACGGGACCGCAGCCGGGCCGAACTTTCAACGGTCACGGCGCGTTTGGATCAAATCAACAGTCACATCGAGGCCATTCAGAAGAACGTGCTGGACGCGATGCAGAAAACCACGACGGGCCTCGCGCAAAAAGTCGATTCGCGCCTGGACGAACAGCAGAAGTTGCTGCATGGGTTGGAAACTCGGTCGCAGAATATTGCCCAGCTCGACTCGCAAAACAAAGTTCTGGCTGATCAGGTCACCAGGTTCAATCAGGCGCTGGTGGACTTCAAGCAAGCGCTGGGCAGCCTGGGTGAACGCGTCGTGCAACAGGACCAGACGGTCAAGCATTTGGCCGCGACCCTGGAGCAGGATACGACCGCGTTGAGCAAACGGACCGATGTGCTGGCCGGGAAAATCGATGCCGATAATAAAGTCACCGCGGACCACTTCAATGAGGTCAATCGGAGTGTCGCCTCGGTGGCCAAGGCGCTGGAAAACGCCGGCGGCAAATTCGTATCTCGCGAGGACGACCATGAGCGGCGTCTGGATGACACGACGCGCGAACTGACGCACGTCCAAGCGCAAATCCAGACGCTCGATAAGAATCTCGAAAATCAACATGCGTTCTTGAAGCAGGTCGAGCAGCACTTGTCCGCCCTGCGCGCGAGCGCCTCTCAGCGAACCGAACCGGCCCCGGCCATCGCCGAAGCGACTCCGCTTCCGCAAGCAGCCCCTGCCCCGGGTCCATCGCTGTCCCCGGCGCCGGACTTTGCGTCGGCCGCTGCCAGTACTCCCCGCGCAGAGAATCGTAGCGCGGCGTTAATGGCGGATCGGGAGTCGTACGAACGGACGTTGACTCGGTTCAAGGATGGTGATCTGGAAGGCGCTCGCCAGGGCTTTGCGGAGTTTCTCGTTCAGCATCCGCACTCTGACCTGGCTCCCAACGCCCGTTTTTGGTTGGGCGAATCGTTTTACGGCAAAAAGGATTATTCGCGCGCCATCGATGCCTATGATCAAGTGCAGTTGAATCATCCTGCCAGCGAAAAAGTGCCGGCGGCCCTCCTGAAAAAAGGGTATGCCTACCTGGCGCTGAAGGATCGGAAAAAAGCGGCTTCCGCTCTGAAACAGGTGATCGACCTCTATCCGAGATCTCCGGAGGCCAATAAGGCCATGGACAAATTGAATCAACTAAAGGAGTTGCACTAACGATGAAGCTCCGATTTGTGAGGGTAGTGCGGGTGAGTGCCACGCTGGCCTGCGGACTGGTGGTGGCGGGCTGTGCAAAACATGCCGATTTCCTAGAGATCCGGGATCAGATCTCCATCATTGCTCGGGCACAGGATCAGGAACAGAAGCGATTCGAGGCGATGCAGCGCCGGCTGGAATCGCTTGAGCGGGTGCGCGAGCCGGAAGGCGGGAAATTGCGTTTGGACGAGGCTCTGGCCCGACTTCAAAAGCTGGAGGGGCGGTTGGCCAAGATAGAGGAAGCGCAGTTGGCGCAAGCAGCGTCTATCCGGTCAGATGTGGCGCTCGCAGAAGCCAGCCGTCAGGCACGTACCTCGAAGCCATCGGGCCCAATCGAAGTTCCATCCATCATACCGGGTGTCCCGTCGATCACTCCGACCTCGGCGTTCAACCTGGCGTATAACGACTACCTCAACGGGAAGTTTGATTTGGCGGTCGGCGGGTTTCAGCACTTCATCAAGGATTTTCCTTCGACCTCACTGACACCCAATGCGCATTATTGGCTGGGAGAATCGTATTACGGTCAGAAGGATTACATCCGTGCCATGCAGTCGTTTGAGCACGTGGTGAATGAGTATGCGGGCAATGAGAAGGTGCCGGCCGCGCTGTTTAAACTGGGCCTCTCAGCGGCTGAAACCGGAGATACCGCAAAATCTCGCAAGTATCTCAAGCGGGTCATTGAGGAGTATTCCACATCGGACGAAGCCAAGCTCGCGAAGACGAAGATGGCCGAGATTCGATGACCCTGCGGTTTTGGGCCGCTCTCCTCTCCGCTGAGCCATCCTCCACTCACCTCGCAGGGGGCGCTTCCTCCCATGGACATCGCCAGTAACGTGGGAAAGATTCGGGTTCTCCCAAGCGACGTCATCGGACGCATCGCGGCCGGCGAAGTCGTCGAACGCCCGGCCGCAGTGGTGAAAGAATTACTCGAAAACAGCCTCGATGCCGGCAGTAGCTCGATTACCGTTGAGATCAAAGACGGAGGCCTCGGGCTGATTCGGGTCAGCGACGACGGCGAGGGCATGTCGCGTGGTGATGCCTCTCTGGCCTTCGAGCGGCATGCCACGAGTAAACTCCAGTCGGATCAGCAGCTCGGCGCTGTTCGCACGATGGGATTTCGAGGGGAAGCCCTCCCGAGTATTGCCGCCGTCTCGAAAATCCGTCTGACCACAGTGGCCCGCAATGATCACGTGGGCGCCCAGCTCTGGCTCACGGGAGGAACCATCACCCGTGTAGAGGATGCGGCGGCGATCCCCGGCACCTCGATTGAAGTGTCGGAACTGTTCTTCAATACGCCGGCCCGCCGGAAGTTTCTCAAATCCACCACGACCGAGTTTTCGCATATCAGCCATGTGGTTCAGCAGGCCGCGTTAGCCTGGCCGCAGGTGTATATGCGCCTGGTACACAACGGATACGAAGTCTTTGCCCTGCCCGCCGTGTCCTCGCCGCGTGATCGAGTGCTGCAGGTGTACCGAGCCGCGTTTGGTGAGCGGGCCTTAGCCGTCGATGTCGAGCGCAACGGCCTGTCGCTGAAGGGGTTCATCGTTGATCCGGTCCGGGCCCGCGCTGGCCGGACGCCGCAGGAGTTATTCGTCAATCGTCGTCCCATCAAAAACAGCACGGTGCAACACGCCGTCGTTGATGGCTACAGCTCCTTTCTGGCCAAGGGCCATGCGCCGCTGTTTGTGTTATTTCTGGATGTGGAACCCCACCGGGTGGATGTGAATGTGCATCCCACCAAACGCGAGGTTCGCTTCGCGGATACCGAGCAAATCCACCAGTTGGTCCGCTCCGCCGTGCGCCAGACGCTTGGCCGGGCACAGGTGGAATCGTCGATGGCAGGGGTTGTCCATGCTCAAATGACCGGAGTAGTCCCCTCGATCACATCGTTACCTGAAAGCGGACATACTGAATCCATCGGCACCCCCCATGAATCGATGGCGAGGCCACAGGCCTGTGTGACGCCGCCTGCCTCACGGGAGAGCCAAACCTCTTTTGTGGGAGAGGGGAGCACAGCGTACGCGTCGAGTGCCTCTTCGGATATTTTTGCCCTCGGGCAAATGAACCGTACGTATCTGATCGCGCAGGTCGGGAACGAGCTTCAAGTCGTCGATCAACATACGGCGCATGAGCGCGTGCTGTTCGAGAGACTCTGGCGAGCCTGGCAAGGGCGCACGGTCACTTCCCAACCGTTGCTGCTGCCGGAAACCCTGGAGTTGCCGGTGCAGCAAGCCGTCATTCTGCAGCGGCATGTGCCGGAACTGGAACGGCTTGGGCTGCTCATCGAGCCGTTCGGGCCCTCGTCGTTTCTGATCCGCAGTCTGCCGATCATGTTAGGACATCCCGATTTGGCCGCCTTGGTGCAAGACCTGATTGATGATCTCGAACAGTGGGATTCAATTTCCTCGCTCGAGACGAAGGTGAAACCGATCCTGGCATCGCTGGCGTGCCATGCGGCCGTTCGGGCCGGCCGGTCCCTGGCGTTACCCGAGATCACACAGTTGGTGCGGGATTGGGTTGCAGAGGGACTGATCATGACCTGTCCGCATGGACGGCGCGTGGCGTTCCGGCTGTCAGGTGACGAACTGGCTCGGTTGTTCGATCGCGCCTAAGCGGAGGACGCAGAGACATATGGTCCGGCTTACCGAATCCGTCCTGGCGTCGCGGCCGCTGGTGGTGCTGGTCGGGCCGACCGCCGTGGGGAAAAGCGAGATCGGGCTCCGGCTGGCCCGCAGCTTGGAGACGGATCTGTTGACCGCGGATTCGCGCCAGGTCTATCGCGGGATGGATGTTGCGACGGATAAGCCGACCGTGGCGCAGCGGCAGGGGGTGCCGCATCGCCTCATCGATCTGGTCGATCCTGACGGGTCGTTTAATGCCGGGCAATATCGCCAGCTGGCCTTACAGGAAATAGAACGGCTGTACGGGGAACGGCGGCTGCCATTGATCGTTGGCGGGACCGGGCTCTACGTGCGGACGTTGATTCACGGACTCTGTGATGCGCCGCGGGCTGACCAGGCGTTTCGCGCCTCCCTGTTGCAGAGGGCCCAGGGGCAGGGACGATCCTTCCTGCATGCCGAATTGGCGCGGGTCGATCCCGAACTGGCAGCGCGGCTGCATCCCCACGACGAGGTGAAAATCGTGCGGGCGCTTGAAGTGTTTCATCTGTCGGGACGACGGCTGTCGGATGTTCAGCAGGAACATCGGTTTGCCGAACAACCGTTCTCCGTGCTCATGATCGCATTGAACCGCGAGCGCGCACAGCTGTACCGGCGGATCGACGAGCGGGTGGAGGCGATGTTTGCGCGAGGAGTCGTGGAAGAAACCGCGCAGTTGCTCGCTAAGGGATACAGGCGTGAGACGGGCGCCATGAAGGGGTTGGGGTACCAGCAGGTCGCGGGGTATCTGGCCGGCGACTATGGTCGCGCCGAAGCGTTGCGTCTATTGAAGCGCGATACCAGACATTACGCCAAACGTCAGTTGACGTGGTTCCGGAAGGAGCCGGGTCTGCAGTGGTGGTTGCTGAGTGAGCAGGAGGCACCGGAGGACGTGGCCGGGCGTCTCATGGAAACCGTTCATTCATTTGTCCAGAAATTAGATCAGCGGCGCTCGCCGGATAGGCACGCGTCGCTGACCATAGAAATGGAATCGGCATCATGAGGAAATCGAAGAAGGCCGTTCAGCCGGCCGTCGGTATCATCGGCGGGAGCGGGTTGTACCAGGTCGAAGGACTGGAGCAGGTCCGCGAAGTGCGTCTCCGTACGCCGTTCGGCGCGCCGTCGGATGCCATCGTGGTCGGGGTCCTGGGAGGCATGGGAGTGGCCTTTCTATCCCGGCATGGACGCGGGCACCGGATCAATCCTGGCAGTATCAATTATCGCGCGAATATTTATGCGCTGAAGTCATTAGGGGTGACGCAAATCATCTCGATCAGCGCCGTCGGAAGCATGAAGGAAACTATTCAGCCAGGCCACGTGGTGTTGCCCGACCAATTTATCGATCTCACGAAGCGGCGGGTTTCGACGTTTTTCGACGAGGGCATCGTGGCGCATGTTGGCTTCAGCGAGCCGGTCTGCTCCTCTTTAGCCGATGTGTTGGAGGCGGCGGGACGATCTGTGGGTGCGACGCTTCAGCGCGGTGGGACCTATGTGTGTATGGAAGGCCCGCAGTTTTCGACCAAGGCGGAATCTCGCTTGTATCGGCAGTGGGGAGTGGATGTCATCGGGATGACCAACATGCCGGAAGCCAAACTCGCCCGCGAGGCTGAACTGTGTTACGCCACAATGGCGCTGGCGACCGACTACGACTGCTGGCATGAGACCGAAGAGGCGGTCACCGTTGAGGCGATCCTGTCCACGTTGCATCGGAACGTGGCCTTGGCCAAGGATGTGTTGAAGGTTGCGGTGCCCAAGCTGGATCCAGCCCGGGCTTGCGGTTGCCGGCGAGCGTTGGCCACGGCGCTGGTCACCGCTCCGGACAAAATGTCTGCTTCAGCAAAACGACGCTTGAATCTCTTGATCGCTCCCTATGTGCGGACGCAGAAAGGAAAACGGTGAGGCATGGGTAAATTGCTGGTAGTGGGCTCGGTGGCGCTGGATACCGTGAAAACTCCTTTCGGTGAGGTCGCCGAAGTGCTTGGCGGATCCGCGACGTATTTTTCAACGGCGGCCAGTTATTTCACGTCGGTTGATCTGATCGCAGTCGTCGGCGAGGATTTTCCGGAACAACATGTCGCGTTTCTGAAAAGCCGCAAGATTGATTTGACGGGATTGGAGCGGCGGCCTGGCTCGACGTTCCGCTGGAAAGGCGCCTATTCGCATCAATTAAACGAAGCGCAGACGCTCGATACCAAGCTGAACGTCTTTGAAACCTTCCGTCCGAAGATCCCCCCCCAATACAGCACGCCCGATGTGCTCTTTCTGGGAAATATCGATCCGAATTTACAACTTGATGTGCTGCAGCAGGTGAAGCGGCCGGCGCTGGTTGCCTGCGATACGATGAATTTCTGGATCAACGGGAAACGTGACGCGCTCTGGAACGTCCTGCAGCACATCGACATTCTCATTATCAACGACGGCGAGGCGCGGGCCCTGGGTGAGGATACCAATCTGGTCAAGGTCGCTAAGAAAATTCTGGCGCGTGGGCCCAAGCACCTCATCGTCAAGCGAGGCGAATATGGTGTGTTGATGTTCAACGACAAGCAGGTGTTTGGCGCGCCGGCATTTCCGCTGGATGACGTGCGTGACCCGACCGGCGCCGGCGATACCTTTGCTGGAGGGTTTCTGGGATATCTGGCCGCCACGGGAAACCGTTCAGCCGATGCCATGCGGCAAGCGATTATCTTCGGTAGCGTGATGGCCTCATTTACGGTAGAAGCCTTTAGCCTTGACCGATTGAGGATCCTAGATTACAAAGAGATTGAGGCGCGTTTCAAAGAGTTCAAGCGGCTCACGCATTTTGAGGATATCGGCGCATGATGGTCGCTGATCGACATCGGAATCGGACAAGCAGGGCCTGGGGCATTCCGGGGTCTTCCTGTATCCTGCTGTTGCTGGGACTGTCTGTCTTTGGCGGGTGCGCTAACGAAGAGAACCTGCGTAAGTCGAAAGGATTTTACCAAGAAGGGGTTGCCCGGCTGAGTTCCGACCAGCAGCAGGCCTATGTGTCGTTTCAAAAAGCTGTGAAGCTGAATCCTGAGAATAAAGAAGCGCACTACGGTCTGGGGCATATCTATGCCTCGCAAGGACGACTCAAGCTCGCCGAAGAATCCTTCCGCGAAGCCATTCGCATCGACGGCGACTATGCGGAGGCCAATACCTACCTCGGCCAGGTCCTGGCCAGTCAGGACCGGTGGAAGGACGCCATCGCGGCCTACCGGCAAGCTCTCAGCAATCCTCTCTATCCCACGCCTGACCTGGCGCGCTTCCAGCTGGGGAAAGCCTTGATGCACGAGGGTGATCTGCAGGGGGCGATGGAGGTCTTGGAAGACGCGACGACCGTCACGCCGCCCAATGTGCCGCCCGCGATGCTGCAGTTGGAACTGGCGCGCGTGTACCACAAGCTTGGATTTGATGTGCGGGCGCGTGAGGCCCTGTCGAAGGTGTCGACGCTGGATAAAGGCGGAGAGCAGGCAGCTGCGGCGCAGGAACTCCTCGGTAAGCTCAAACCATAGGCGGAAATCATGGAATCAGTGGGTGAATTTTTTCGGCAGGTTCGTGAGACCAAAGGTCTGACCGTGGATGAGGTCGCCTCGAAGACCCGAATCCGCACGGACTTTGTCAAAGCCCTCGAAGAGGGAAATTTTGCCAAATTGCCCGACCAGGTCTTTGCGCGCGGATTTGTCCGGTCCTATGCGCGGTCACTGGGGCTGGATGAAGAAGATGCCATCCATCGATTTGTTCAGTCCGCCGGGGCATTTTACGAAAAGCAGGGTGAGCGGGAACGGTTGCGGCAACGGCAGGTAGAAGAAGAGCGCCGCCGCAAAGCCAACCGGAAGGCGGTGGGGGTGGCGATCGCGGTTGCCATTGCGACGTTGGTATTTTTGCTGAGCCGTGAACAGACTTCTACGTTGGTGCGGCGCTCCGGGTCGGACGCGCCGACTGTCAGTAAAAAGAGTGCCCCGTTTGCCAAGGATTCGAAGGAACCGGCTTCACGCCCGGCTGCCGAGCTTCCGCCTCCCATTGCTCCACCCCTGAAGCCGGTTGAGCCGGCCGCTGTTTCTGTGAAGCCCGCACAAGAAAAAGTAACGACAGCTCCGCAGGTTCCAGCGCCGGTTGCCGTGGCCAAAGTGCCGATACCATCGGACACCGCCACTCCTCTGCCCCCTGCTTCCATGGGGTCGGAAGGTCCGCTTGCCGGATTGTCGGTGGATGGACCGGTCGAGTCGGATGGTCCGCTGGTCCTCGATCTTGCCGCCACGGAGTTGAGCTGGGTTGTGGTGCAAGTCGACTCCGGTAGCCACCAGGAGGCGTTGCTACGCCCTGGGGAAAAGGCTCAGTGGAAGGCTCAGGACCAGTTCACGGTGACGCTCGGCAATGCCGGGGGAGTGCGCGCCGAACTCAACGGCAAACCGCAAAAGCCTTTTGGCCCCAGCGGCAAGGTCGTACGAGACGTCGTGATTAAACGTTGATTGAATTGTCTGGATACCCCTGACCCCTCCCTGGCCTACAGGCGTGTCTTTCATTCCCGCTCCCGCCGCCTTCTTCTTTACCATCTATGACATGTAGAAATCGTGAAGCGACTTGTCGCTGTCCTCTCCGCGCTCGAATGAGGCGAGGCGGAGGCGTCTGAGGCGCAAAGGTGTCACGGCTGGATGTCAGTACGTACTTGCCGAATCGGTGAGACTTCTGAATATGGGGATTTCATGTGGTTTTTTCAATCGCGCCGCTGGCACAGCCCTTGATTCTCCCTGATGCCAGCATGGATGAAACAGACAAGGCCGAGGCGGGTCGTTCGCTTGACAAGACAGAAAACGCGTTGCTATAGTTCGCCTGCTTTATCGGCCTTGTCATGATTTTTTGTCCATGCTGCTTGAGACCAGACAGTTATTGTTCACGCGGTGGGTTCAACACAAAGGAGGAGTTCTGATGGGGTATTTTTCTAAGTTAGTCGGAGTGTGTGCGGCCGTCACCTTGTTGTCCGTGGCGGTGGTGGGCGCAGAAGAAAAGGATCCGCTGAAGCCCCGTGTTGCGCCGGATCAGATGGCGGACGCGAAGGCAATGAAGAACCCGGTTGCTTCGACCCCGGAAAGCATTGCCAAGGGCAAGGCATTGTATGAGGGCAAGGGCACCTGCTTCAATTGTCACGGGAAAGAGGGGAAGGGCGATGGCCCTGCCGGCGCGATCCTCAATCCGAGCCCGCGCAACTTCACCAACTGCAAGTTCCACAAGAAGCGGAAAGATGGCGAGCTGTTCTGGGTGATCAAGAACGGCAGCCCGGGCACCGGCATGGTTTCGTTGGTCCCTGCGGCAATCACCGAAGAAGAAGCGTGGACGATCATCAATTATGAGCGCAGCTTCTGCAAGGGTGGCGAAGAATAGTCGCGAGTATCGGCCGATAGGCTGAATCGGAAAGGGGCGGCGAGGATATCCTCGCCGCCCCTTTTCTTTTGTGGTCAGGTCCCTGGTCTCGACAGGCTCATATCGTGATACAGGAGCAACCTGAGAAAGGAAGGCCCATCCCGAACCATCGCGGCCCACTACCGTGATGGCTGAAGGAGAGGTCGGCTGTTTGTTTAGGGTTGGTCAGCGGAAGGGGGCATCGCTGGTTTTGTGAGCACGGTGTCGAGGCTCTTCTCCGGCACACGCGGCGTCGGCAGGATCTGCGGTTGCTGGTCCTGCTTAAAGGTACTGCGTGCGGCGGCTGGCACTTTGCGAGCGACATAGGCCGTGACCTCCCCGATCGTGACCTCGCCGTTGCGATTCATATCGGCTTCCCCACGCAGGCCTCGGAGAAGATAGTAGGTCAGTAATCCGTGATGCCACGTATCGGATTCCAGGCTTTTGCCGAATCCGGTGGTTGAAATGATGTGAACGACCGATCCCGCCGTTGCCGCCCATTTGGGTGGCGCGACTTTTGTGCGGCCCTCCGCCCCATTCTTGAGCACAGTTCCGTCAAACACGAACAAGACTTGTTTCGCTTTTAATCTTCCCAAGGCGGTTTCCAGATCTTTCAGCGGATAGAGGCGAGTGGGTGATCCCAGCGAGCCGTCGTAAGGGATCAAGAATGTCTCTCCCGATGGGGTGACGAAGGCTTGGCCGGCGAAATACACCGTAACGACCGAGTCTTTGGTAACTTTCGAAGGGAGCCAATCGAGTAAGGCCTCTTCAATGTCCGGGCGAAGTGCGCTCCAGTCCTTCAAGAGGCGGACATTATTGCGTGGCACTCCTCCCAGCGTCTGAAGGTAGGTCGCCACCATTTCCGCGTCGAGGGTGGCATACTTCCGCGCGCCAATCTCCTGTTCGCGGTAGCTGCTCAGCCCGATTGAGAGGAGATAGTCTCCAGGCCTCTGAAGTCCGGTTGCCGCAGGAGGAACGTGATCCACGTCGTCGCTGTTGGCCGCGGACGATTGTATGGACGCGACTAACGTCTGGACGGGTGACACCTGCTGGCCCATTCCATTCAGGATCGCCACCTGAAATTCGGCCTGCTGGGCGGGCGGCGATTGCGGCAGAGTCGCGACAAATTCAAGAGATTTGGAGCCGCCTGGCGCGATGGCTCCCGTGGGCAATGTTGTGGCGGGGAACTGAGCGATCAGCGCCGGCGGACCAGTCAGCCGCACGGCCATGTCAGGGGTTGCCTGTTGCCCGGTATTGACGATGTCGACTCGGACGCGGATTCGTTCGCCACTTTCAAGGACCAGGTTGCCGTTTTCATCCAACAGTGTGGCTTTGAACGGAAGGGGCTGAACCGGCGCTGCAGCAGGCGCAGCTGGCATGGCAGGGGGTTTCGAGGCGGCCTCGGACGGCGCGACGGTCGCGGCAGTTGCCGCCGTTTGTGTCGCGGGGGCGAGGAGCACCCGGGCTTCTTGCATGAATTGCGTGGCCAGCATGGTGGACGTATCCTGCAGCAGAGGATCGACGACGTAATCGCAGCGCTGCTGAGTCAGTTCGAGTTGCAAGCGTTCTTTCCGAGTGGCTTGTAGCGGCCGCTCGCCAAGCGGTGCGCCGGAGGCATCGAAAAATTCCGCCAGAGCATCCAGGCTGAGTTCTGCGGGGGCGCGATCGTAGAGCGCATCGGTTTGCAGCTTGAAGCGCGGGTCCAGCATCCGCACGCGTATCGTCACGTCGGGTTTTCCCCCGGCCGCATGACTTCCCGGCATGTTGACGGAACGAAACGTTTGATGCGCGGCCTGTATCAACGTGTCTTCAACCGTCGGGCCGATCGAGAAGACATGGATGCGGCTGCAGTTATCGATATACTCCGTCTTGGCTTTCGAGAGCGACGGGTCGATGTCCATTTGAACCGTGAGCGGAACCGGTGGCCCGAGGTCAGGCAGAGCCTGTCGGGAGAATCGTGATTTAATGGTCTCGCAGCCGACGGAGGCCAACAGGGGGATGAGAATCATTCCAACAATAAAGGCGCGGTTCGTCTTCAAGCCGAGGCCTCCTCTAGGGCAGATTTCGGAGGGGAAACGGTACAGGAATGAAGGGGGCATTGCAACCAACTCCCGTGCCGGCTTGCGACCCTCACCAGCCTCGTTTATCCTACCGCGCATCCCCCGTCGGTGGATCGAAGGGACGTTGAATTATCGTGGTGGTGTTGGGTTTGTCCAATATGCGCGATGCTGCGGCCGCGCTGGTCGCTGACGGCCGCATTGTGGCCGCAGCGGAGGAGGAACGATTCGTTCGCCAGAAGCACGTGACGGCTCTGCCGGTCCATGCGATTCAGTATTGTTTGCGCGAAGCCGGAATGGCTCTGCGCGATGTCGAGGCCATTGTCGTGCCGTGGAAGTATTGGCAAGTCGGCCGGCGTCTACGGCTTGCGCTGACGGCCATGATGCGCTCTACGCAACTGTTCCGTGTGAAAGGAACACGGTCGCTCGAGCGCGCCGGTCAGGAGTGGAAGGAACTGTTCCGCCTTCGCCAGGAGCTGACCAGGAGGGTTGCGCCGGGAGCCGCTCGGCCGGTGTTTCTCGACCATCATCTGTGCCATGCGGCCAGTTCCTTTCTTGTCTCGCCGTTTGAGCGGGCGGCCATTCTCGTCGTTGATGGGGCGTCAGAAGCGGATACCACCTTGCTGGCCTGCGGTGAGGGCAATCAGATCACCGTGCTCGAGCGTACTCCGCTGCCCCACTCGCTGGGGCAATTCTATGCGGCGATGACGGCGTTCTTGGGGTTTCGCCCGGATCAGGATGAATATATCGTGATGGGCCTCGCCTCATCTGGTGAGCCGACGTTCGCTCCCACGCTGCATCGTGAAATTTTGCGATTGCTGCCCGATGGACGATTTGAATTGAATACCCGCCTGCTCGATTTTCACTTAGCCAGGGCGGGCTGTTTTGTAGACGAGTTTCTCCGCCACTTCGGTCCTCCGCGGCGTTCGTCGGACGCCATCACGCAGCAACACCGCGATCTCGCGGCCAGCGCGCAATTCGTGTTGGAAGAAACCCTGCTGCATCTGGGACGCCGCCTGCGGTCGCTCACTCAGGCGACCTCGCTCTGCCTGGCGGGCGGGGTCGCCTACAACTGCGTGGCCAACGGTCGTCTACGGGCCGAACTCGGGTTTGATCATGTCTATGTGCCGCCGGCTGCCGGAGATTCCGGGGCGGCGCTCGGAGCGGCCTTGTGGTGGACGGCGAGGCGCGCACCGGCGGCGGGAAGATCCATGCTGCCCGATGCGTACCTGGGGCCACAGTACGATGAAGCCGCCTGCCGAGCCGTGCTGTCACAGGCGGGACTGGTTGCCGAATGCCTGCCTGATGACCGGTTGTATGAACGGGTGGCATCGGAGTTGGCCCATGGCCGATTGGTGTTCTGGTTTCAGGGACGGATGGAATGGGGGCCCCGGGCGCTGGGGAACCGTAGCCTGCTGGCAGATCCTCGACGTGAAGATATGCGCGAATTGATCAATAGCAAAGTGAAATGCCGGGAGGCCTTTCGGCCCTTTGCGCCTTCAGTGTTGGCCGAGCGCGCGGAGGAATTTTTCCATGTGCCGGCCTCCTCTCCTTTCATGCAGTTCACGGTGCGGGTGAAGGCGTCTGCGAAAGGAATCCTTCCGGCCGTGACGCATGTCGATGGGACGGCCCGGGTGCAAACGGTGACGCGGGAGGCCAATTCCCGCTTCTACGATCTCTTGACGACCTTTGGCAGACTGACCGGCGTCCCGGTGCTCCTGAACACGTCCTTCAACGTGCAAGAACCGATTGTGTGCAGCCCTGATGAAGCCGTGCGTTGTTTTCTGCGCACGCAAGTGGACTGGTTGGTTCTCGGCAATCTTCTGGTGGGACGGCCATCACTGACGACGCCGGTATCATGAACGCTGAGCCGGTTCGCCCCGCATCTTCCTCCCTTCAACCTGCCGTCAATCTCTTGCTGGACGTGTTGTTGGGTGCGTTTGTCTTGAATCTTACGCTACAGCCCTTAGTGGAACCGGATCTAGGATGGCATCTCCGGGCCGGACTGGATTTCATTGTGCATGGGTGGCGCCTGCCGGATACGGATCCCTACTCCCATACCATGCCGGATTGGCATTGGGTGGAGCACGCCTGGTTGACTGATGTGGTGCTGGCATTCATCTATCGCGCGCTCGAGCCGTTCGGGGGATTGGGTCTGATTAGTTTCTTTGGCGGAGTGACTGCTCTGGCCTGGTGGATCGCGGCAGGACTGGCTCCTGTCCATCGCACCTGCCGGCTGGCGACACTGGTCGCGAGCCTCTGGGTGGCATTGCCGTTTCTTGGGGCGCGCACGCAGTTGATCAGCCTCCTCGGCGTGGCGGTCGTGCTCACGATATGGAACCGCATGCAGCGGGGACAGCGGCAATGGGTCTGGGCGCTGCCGCCATTGTTTCTCTTCTGGGCGAATCTGCACGGAGGGTTTACGGCAGGTCTCTTTCTCCTCACGGTGTTGCTGTCGCTTTCCTTTCTGATGAAGGTCTGCATCGAGTGGCAACTCTGTCAGGCCCCGCGCGATGAACCGGTGCTGACCTGGGAGGATCTCCGGCATTGTACCATCGCGATCGTCGTGTCCATGGCCGTGACCTGTGTGAATCCCTACGGCTGGCATCTCTACGTGGAAATTTACGAGTCTCTGACGGATCGCTTCATGATCGACACCCTGCGGGAATGGCAACCGGTGTCGTTCCAGGGGTGGGCCGGCCGGGCCTACGGGCTCTACCTTCTGGGGCTTATCGGTTTGATCGCCGGATGGTATCGACGAGTGGAGCCGGTCCGGTGGGTTCTGCTGGTGCTGATGTTGGGACTCTCTTTGCTGCACTGGCGGAATGTCGCCTTGTTTTTGATCGTCAGCCTCCCGCTGGCAGCAGAACTCTGTGCGCTGGCGGGGGAGTTCTTCCTGCATCGCGTTCCTGTGTTAAAAGCCCACGCTGCCGGAGGTGTCCTTGTGTTGGCCATGATGGCGGCGACGGCTCTCTATGCCCTGGGCGCCGAGCACCTGGAGCATGTCTGGCAATCAGGCCGCACTCCCGATGTGTACTTCGAACGGACAGAGTATCCCATCGAAGCGGTGCGGTGGATCCGGACCCATCGCGATGAAATTGGGACGAGGCTGTATAACGACTATGCCTACGGTGGGTTTCTTCTGTGGCAACTTTCCGGCGAGCGAATTTTCATCGACGGACGGATGCCCGCCTGGCGGATTAAGGACCGGTGGATCTTTCACGATTATGTGGCGCTCAATCGCGAGGATTCGCCGCAGTTGGGACTGTTGGATCGATATGGCGTGGATTGGGCGGTGATTCCGCGAGGCAGCGCGTTGGCATCGGCGCTAGAGATGCATCCGGCCTGGAAGAATATCTATGCCGATGCCAAGGTGGTCATCCTGCGCCGGCACCCGTAAAGCCGGGAGATATTGCCTAGGAATGCGTTGGTCCGATAGTGGCCAGAGCTGGTTCGATGCCGCCTGAAGTCGGCTGGCAGCGGGGCTGGTAGAGGCCTTGCGCGTCTCGCTTCCGGATAGCCACAAGTTCCCGCAACATGAGGGAGCCATCGCGCCAAGGACGGACTTTCGATCCTGGCTGATCGGTCCAATTAATGGGAACTTCCGCGATACGGTAGCGGCGTTGGTGGGCGATGTGCAGCAATTCCAGATCAAACGCGTAGCCATCGACACAAGACACCGCAAACAGGTCCTGGGCAACCGATTGCCGGAATAGTTTGAACCCGCATTGCGTGTCGGCGATGTGGTGCACGCCCAGTTGCCGCACGACGTTGTTGAAGAGGCTTCCCAAGACGCTCCGGTGCCATCGGGCGTGAACAGTGAATGCCGGGTTGTGGGAAGCCAGAGCCCGTGACCCGATCGCGAGGTCTGCCCCGGCGCCGAGGGCTGCCTCCAAGCGTTCCAGTTCTTCGATCGGGGTGGCCCCATCCGCATCGGCAAACAGCTGGATGGTTCCGCGCGCGGCCTGCATGCCGCGTCGAACAGCCGCCCCCTTGCCCATGTTGCACGTCAATTGAATCAGCCGCACAGAGGGACACGTGTGCGCCGCCAGCGTCACGGCCTGGGCGGTCTGGTCCTGACTCCCGTCGTCCACCACGAGAATTTCATAGGGTTGGCCCCGCTGCGCGAGATGAGCAATCACGCGCTGCAAAAACAGCGGGAGCCGTCGCGCCTCATTGTAGGCGGGAATGATGACGGAAAGGTCAGGCGTCTGGGTCGGGCACAGAGTCACGTTGAGACCGCCCCCTGCGGGAGTGTGACGCGACCGCTTCGTCCGGGGACGAAGGGTGCATCACGGTAGCTGAGCCATGATCGAAATGCAAGCAGTGGTTGGCCCATCTTGACAGGGGGAGAGCGCGGGAGTGATCGTATCTCAAGCACCTCGATATCCGTGGCGTCGATCCGGCCTGGAGGGATGGCATGAGGCGCAACAGGAATTGGTGTACCTCACTCCTCGGTGTGTTGGCCCTGACGGGCTGTGTGGTTGCCAGTCCCCCGACTCGCCTGACGCAGTATGTCGGGCCTGTCGTGACAGATGAGTCAGTGACTGCGAGACTCCCCAGCTCCCGTCCTTTGCGCGCCGCCCTAGTCGTGGTGGCGGATAGATCGGCCCCGGATTCGGCGCCGGCTCTCCCGGACGAAGCCCTGGCGCGTGTGGGAGAAATCCTTGCGGGGGAGATCAATCGTGGTTTTCCCCTCGCCGTTGAGCAGGTGGTGAAACTTGATGGCGTGTTGCCCGGAAGAACGACTCCGGATTGGACCGAGGTCGCCAGGCAGCAAGGGGTGGAGTATCTTTTGGTGACGGTTCTGTCGAGTACCGAGCAGGAATATCCGGTGTCTCTCTTCCTAGGCTGGACGACTCATCGGCAGC
>WBZN01000479.1_pt1 | contig 31827 bp, 25 predicted proteins | sample 5204281 | NCBI WGS metagenome assembly WBZN01 (sample SAMN12344347, study PRJNA552823) | activated sludge metagenome | biome: Activated sludge suspended growth; feature: Nitrification reactor; material: Wastewater; isolation source: activated sludge from nitrification reactor of wastewater... | reverse complement strand
ACCACCAAATTTCTTCGATAACACCATCGTAATTGCCGCCGTCAAGGTCGTCTTCCCATGATCAACGTGACCTATCGTCCCCACATTCACATGCGGCTTCAGTCGCTCAAATTTACTCTTCGCCATATCTTATTCCTTATTATCAAAATACACGCTACACACTCTTAATCCCACACCGTGGAGCCCATGGCCAGAATTGAACTGGCGACCTCTCCCTTACCAAGGGAGTGCTCTACCACTGAGCTACATGGGCAAATACTTTTGTCATCTCCCATTTAACTGGAGCGGGTGAAGGGAATCGAACCCTCGTCGTAAGCTTGGAAGGCTTCTGCTCTACCATTGAGCTACACCCGCGCTCTCAACTACCACTTCTATCATTTCAGTTTCTATTTACCCAGTAGAGCATAACCAGTTTGTAAAAACCGAGAGTTTTGGTGGAGGGGGAAGGATTCGAACCTTCGAAGGCAGAGCCGTCAGATTTACAGTCTGATCCCTTTGACCGCTCGGGAACCCCTCCAAAATAATCTCGCATTATGGATGTATTATTATTGCAAGTCAATAAATAGCTTAGCGCTGCGCCGAGGCAAACATACTCGAGATTATATTACAGGCCTGCTCGATTTTATTGCATCGTAGGAATGTTCTAAATAAAAGGATCAAACCCATTACTGAAAATTTAGTGATACAACTCATACAATATTGTGTTCAGCATATATATATGCGCGTTTATTACGAGCGATTAACGCCTTAGATTGAAAAGCAGTTCTCTTATGCCTTTATTGCTTTAGTCAATAATTCTTAATACAAAACGTAACCACCTTGTAGGCACGCAAAATATACTTAATCTAGACTCTGCGCATCGAATCAAAAAAATCTGCATTCGTTTTAGTTGCTTTAATCTTATCCAGTAAAAATGACATAGCATCCATATCATCCATCGGATAAAGCAATTTACGCAGAATCCATATTTTTTGAAGTACATCTTGTGGCAGCAGTAGTTCTTCTCTTCGTGTCCCTGAGCGGTTGACATTAATTGCTGGATAAATGCGCTTCTCAGCCATTCGACGGTCTAGGTGAATTTCCATATTACCCGTACCCTTGAACTCCTCGTATATCACATCATCCATGCGAGATCCTGTGTCTACAAGCGCGGTTGCAATAATGGTTAACGATCCCCCTTCTTCAATATTTCGAGCAGCACCGAAGAATCGCTTAGGACGCTGCAAGGCATTGGCGTCCACCCCACCGGTTAACACTTTGCCTGAAGCTGGAACGACTGTATTATAAGCACGCGCTAAACGAGTAATCGAATCAAGCAATATCACGACATCTTTCTTATGCTCAACTAATCGCTTGGCCTTCTCTATCACCATATCTGCAACTTGTACATGCCTGGCAGCCGATTCATCAAAAGTGGAGGAGATAACTTCACCTCTCACCGAGCGAATCATTTCAGTCACTTCTTCAGGACGCTCATCTATCAGCAGAACCATCAAAATAACATCAGGATGATTTGCTGCAATCGAATGTGCGATATGTTGCAGCATCACTGTCTTTCCTGATTTTGGACTAGCGACCAATAATCCTCTTTGTCCTTTACCGATTGGCGCAATGACATCGATAATTCTTCCAGTCGTATTCTCTTCAGCCCGGATATCACGTTCTAGCACTAAACGCTCAGTAGGAAATAAAGGAGTGAGATTCTCAAATAGAATTTTACGTTTAGAATTTTCAGGCGGTTCATTATTAACTTTATCCACCTTTACTAAAGCAAAATAACGCTCACCATCCTTAGGAGGACGTATCTCCCCGTCTACCGAATCCCCAGTATGCAAATTGAAGCGACGAATTTGGCTTGGGGAAATATAAATATCATCGGGCCCTGCTAAGTATGAGGTATCAGGAGAACGCAAGAAGCCGAAACCATCTTGCAAAATTTCTAAAGTACCTTCACCAAAAATACTCTCATTCTTGCGTGCTTGGTTTTTTAATAAGGCAAAAATTAAATCTTGTTTCCGCAGGCGATTGGCCCCTTCAACTTCATTCGTAACTGCCATTTTAATTAATTCAGAAACATGAAGGCTTTTTAGATCAGATAAGCGCATGGAGAATATTATTGAAAGATCAGAAAAGAAAAACTTGAAGAAACTTAGATGTACACTGCTGGCTGATCACTAAGGAAATACAAATTGATTCTTTAATTTATTGTCAAATAGCTTGATTGGTCATTTCAAAGATGGCTATCAATAAAAGCCGTTAGCTGAGACTTTGATAAAGCGCCCACTTTGGTGGCTTCAATATTACCGTTCTTAAATAACATTAAAGTTGGAATACCACGAATCCCATATTTTTGAGGGATATGTTGATTCTCATCAATATTTAACTTCGCCACTTTAAGACGGTCATTGTATTCATTGGCTACTTCGTCAAGAATAGGGGCAATCATCTTACAAGGACCACACCACTCGGCCCAATAATCGACTAACACAGGTGTGGATGACAGTAAAACCTCCGTTTCAAAAGTTGCATCAGTTATATAGTGAATATGTTGAGCCATGAATACCTCGTATGTATCGATTTCAGATATTTATAACCATTGACTTAATTAAGCTTGAGATTAAGTATGAGTTACTATTTGGTCATTAAGACTTTTAAGCTGGAATGGGACTAAATTAGGACGTGTAATGAGTATAATGAGTATAGTATAGAAAAAAAAAGAAAATGGGAAGCAAGCAATGCATATCATCAGGAAAAAATATTCGATGACATCCCAATATCTTTACGAGTAGACTCTATTTTAGAACAAGATCCACTAAATATATATCAATATTAGATCAAGCTTCCCAACCTTATATCAGTTTATTATGCTTGAAAATAAATTAAAAAAAGCCATTGTTTGGCCTCTAACTTACGATAAAACAAGTGTTAAAAACGACAGGTATCAAATTGTTATTTTGATACTGGGACTTTGTATACTGTTCTGGGAAATTACTGCGACAGCGTCTCCCACTCGCCCTGAAATTAAAACCTTCATTGACGAAATGGTCGCTGAGCATGGATTCAGCGAGCCTAAACTGGAAGCTATCTTTAGTAAAGTTCAGTTCCAACCTTCGATTATTAATTTGATTTCAGCTCCTTCATCTGCAATACCTTGGAGTCAATATCGTTCACGCTTTGTTAATCCGCAACGGATTAAAAATGGCATTAGCTTCTGGAACCGGCACGCCAATATACTCCAGCGCGCAAATAAAGAGTATGGTATTCCTGAAGAGATAATAGTTGCTATCATTGGTGTAGAAACGGCTTATGGCACATCTACCGGGAAGCACCGTGTCATTGACGCACTTACTACACTTGCATTTGATTTTCCTAAAAGAGCTGAATTCTTTCGTAGTGAACTCGTTCAATACTTGTTACTTGCTAAGGAACAAAATTTTGATTTGTTCAACATCAAAGGCTCTTACGCCGGCGCGATCGGCATTCCTCAATTTATGCCAGGAAGTTATAGACAATTTGCTGTTGATTTTGACGGTGATGGCAGAGTTGATCTAACGAATAGCGCAGCCGATGCAATTGGTAGTGTCGCCAATTATTTAAAGCAATATGGATGGGAAATAGGAGGACCTATTGTCGTTCAATCCAGTGTAAAAGCTGATCATTTGCAGGAAATACTTGCAAGTGGAATCGAACCAAAACATACGATTAAGCAACTTCAAGAAGCAAGTATTATCCCAATGCAATCGTTCGAGGATGAGCGTCTTGCGGCGCTAATCGAATTGAAAGATAACGAAAACTTTCAGTATTGGTTAGGCTTTAAGAATTTTTATGTCATCACGCGCTATAATCGCAGCTCATTTTATGCAATGTCTGTACATCAACTCGCTGAAGCAATTCGGAATACGCGTAACCCGTCAAGATAAACAACAACGTATAGATTTGCCTTAATCATGAGTAATAAATCAAAGAACGATATCAATTTCATCTTTTAAACGATGAGTGATTTAGCAACCTGGGGATATTTTGATAACACTTGGTTATTTGCGGGTCTTGTAGCGATCCTTCTTTCCATATTGTTAAAATATTGGAAGATTAATACCACTAACTCAGCTAACCGCAGTACTGAGCGGTTCATTCTTAAAAGTCAGAAAATTTTACTGACACTTGCTTTTATTTTCTTAATGGGAAATTTACTCATTCCAGCAACACAAGAAAAGGAAAAAAATGAATTCAATCAATCCCCACAACCAGGTGTAATGAATTCCACACATCTTGGTAATACAAGAAATGAGCTACTATCTTCTCCCCCAGCGCCTGACCGAGCACGATCAAATCGCCCGACATTGACGCAGCCACTCGATTATAATAAAAACACCATCGTAGAAGATAGCGATGAAGAAATCGTTAATAATTACTAAAATCAATTACCTAATATTTTCCTTTCTTCCTTAAATAAAATTAAAATAGTCGTTTTCCCAATCTCTATCAATAGCGGAAGGTTTATTACATATCTCTTTAGAAACATACATAACAATGGATAATATTTGGTTTAAACCCTATACTCTTGATTACTTGGAAGGACTACGCAATGCCAACATGGGCGTTCATATCGGCATTCATTTCTTTGAAATAGGGCCTAATTTCTTAAAAGCACGTATGCCTGTTGATCATCGAACCACACAACCGTTTGGAATCTTACATGGCGGCGCGAGCTGTGTTTTGTCGGAGACATTAGGCAGCGTTTCAGCATGGATGACGATCGATCCAGAAAAATACCGCGCAGTCGGTTTAGAAATCAATGCTAATCATATCCGTGCTGTAACAAAAGGATATGTAATTGGTGTTTGCACTCCCCTTCATATAGGTCGACGCACTCAAGTATGGCAAACTGACATCACGGAAGAAGCTACAGGTAAACGTGTAGCCATCTCTCGATTAACCGTAGCCATCATTGAACAGGGAACTTTGAGCAATCAAAAAGAGACCATTATTGTTGAGAAATAATATTACCACGATCTTCCAATCAAATAACTCGTCACACTTCCTTCAATCTTTAAATTGACATACGTTCGTTAGTCTGAATGAGTATTTTGCAGCAGTTGTCCGCTGAAAATCTAACGCGCAGGAGTAATAATTTACCCAAGCCCAAGTACTCAGATGAATTACCAATCTGTAAGCAACGTCACAAGATCCTAGATGCAATCCAATCCAATCAAGTCATTATTGTTAGTGGTGAAACAGGTTCAGGCAAAACAACGCAGCTTCCTAAATTTTGCCTAGAGCTCGGCAGGGGGGTCGCTGGGTTAATTGGGCATACGCAACCTCGTCGTATTGCCGCTCGATCTGTAGCAATACAAATCGCAAAAGAACTTAGTAGCCCGCTGGGTCACGCCGTAGGTTACAAAGTTCGTTTTTCAGATAACATCAATCAAGACACCTATATCAAGCTCATGACTGATGGCATTTTACTTGCTGAAACTCAAGGTGATCCCTATCTACAAAAATACGACACGATTATCATCGACGAAGCTCATGAGCGAAGTCTTAACATTGATTTTTTATTGGGTTATCTCAAACAAATATTATCGAAACGCGCAGACTTAAAGCTTATTATTACTTCAGCCACCATTGATGCTGAGCGTTTTTCGCAGCATTTTAATAATGCGCCTGTAATCGAAGTCTCAGGTAGAACCTATCCAGTCGAAATACGCTACCATGCAATAGACAGCAATCAAAGCCAGGAAGAATATGATCTGCAGCAAGCTATTTTAGATTCTACTGATGAACTTTTACGAATTGGAATAGGAGATGTATTAATTTTTTTACCTGGTGAACGCGAAATTAAGGAAACATCTGAGACGCTACGTAAGCATAGCTTTAATCATTTCAGCCATGCTGGAAAACTTGAGATTCTATCCCTCTACGCCAGGCTATCTTACACTGAACAGCAACGTGTATTTCATAAATCAAATGCAGTCATTCGGATCATTCTAGCAACCAATGTTGCTGAAACTTCGTTAACCGTTCCAGGTATTCGCTATGTCATTGATAGTGGTGTTGCACGGATCAATCGCTATAACCATCGCAATAAGATAGAGCAGTTACTCGTAGAAAAAATTTCACAAGCCTCAGCGAATCAACGTGCAGGACGGTGTGGCCGTGTCATGAGTGGTATTTGTATCCGGCTCTATAGTAAAGCAGATTTTGAAACACGCCCGCTATACACGGATCCAGAAATTTTACGTACATCGCTTACCTCGGTCATTCTGCGTATGAAATCTCTCAAGATTGGTAATATTGAGAACTTTCCGTTCCTTCAACCCCCTTTGCCTCGCATGATTGCTGACGGGTATCAATCGCTCAGTGAATTAGGTGCCATAGATAGGCACCAAAAGCTAACACCCATCGGCTGGCAGCTTGCTAAATTTCCAATTGACCCCAAAATTGCACGCATGATTCTTGCTGCAAAACAAGAAAACTGCTTAAGTGAAGTATTGATAATTGCATCGATATTAAGTTTGGCAGATCCCCGTGAACGACCTTTTGATCAACAAGAAGCGGCGGATCGGGCCCATCTCCCCTTTCATGATGAACGCTCTGATTTTATTGGACTTCTAAAACTTTGGAATTTTTTTGATGAATTACTTAAACACAAGAAATCCAAGAAAAAATTAATAGAACAATGTCACGAGTACTTTATTTCGTATCGCAAAATGCGAGAATGGCGTGAGATTCATGGCCAACTCCATACATTAGTTCTGGAATTTGGACTAAGGCCTAATCAAATTCCAGCAAGTTATGATGAAATTCATCGCGCCTTGCTAGCTGGTTTACTTAGCAATGTTGGGTTTAAAAGTGAAAACGAAGGGGAGTATCTTGGCGCGAGAGGAATAAAATTCTTTATTTATCCAGGTTCTGTGCTAAAAAAAGCAAAACCTAAATGGATTGTAGCAGCTGAGTTAGTCGAAACAACCAAGCTCTATGCACGCTGCGTCGCTATAATAGATGTAACATGGCTTGAAAAAATTGCAGGAAAACTTTGCAAAAAGCATTTTTTTGATCCCCATTGGGAAAAGAAAGCTGCACAAGTTATGGTATATGAGCGAGTTACGCTCTATGGACTCGTAATTGTGCCCAAACGCAGTGTTATTTATAACAAGATTAATCCCCAGGAAGCTAGAGAAATTTTTATTCGTAACGCATTGGTTATTGGTGATTATGAAATCAATGCTCAATTCCTAAGCCACAATCGCCAGCTCATCCAAGACATTGAAGAGCTCGAACATAAAACCCGGCGCCAAGACGTATTGGTCGATGATCAAGATATTTTTACTTTTTACGATAAGATAATTCCTGAAGATATTATGAATGGCGCCACATTTGAGAACTGGCGCAAACAAGTGGAGCAAGATAACCCTCATTTGCTTTACCTTAGTCGGGAATATTTGATGCGTCATAAGGCAGATACGACTTTTGAAACGCTATTTCCTGAATCAATCTCAATTTTTGATCAACGACTCCCACTTACCTATCGTTTTGAACCAGGCCACTCTATGGATGGCGTTACAGTAACCCTACCCCTTCATTTATTAAACACACTAAAAGCAAATCAATTTCAAGATGTAGTGCCAGGTTTAATTCGTGAAAAAATTACCTGGTGCTTCAAAGCATTACCTAAGGCAATTCGCCGCAATCTTATTCCTATTGCTGAGCATGTAACCTATTTCTTAGATTATCGTGATAAACAAAAACATTCACTTCCCTTACTTGAGGCGCTGTCTGAGTATATTTTTAGCGTGACAGGTACAAAAGTCTCATCCGATAGCTGGAATACAAAATTAATGCCATTACATCTGCAAATGAATTATCGAATTATCGATGATGCTGGGAAAGCGCTTGGGATAAACCGTGATTTAACGCAACTACAAGATGAATTTGGACAAGCCGCTCAATTAGTTTTTTCACAAAACAACGCAACCAATCAAATTGATATAGAACGAGATCATATTACGCAATGGAACTTTGGTCAGCTACCTGAAGAAATCACGTTTATCCGAGCACAAACACAATTAACGGGATACCCTGCACTTGTCGATCAAATTGATCATGTCGCCATTCGTTTATTTGATACTATCGAAGTAGCCCGCAATCATATGCGAGAAGGTGTCAAACGATTGCTCGTTTTGGAATTAAAAGACCCAATTAAGCAATTAGAAAAAAAATTACCAGGAACCAAGTCTGATTCTTTAATTTTAAGTAATCTAATCGATCCGGAATCACTCAAGCAAGATACGCTCGCTGCAATCTATGATCGTGCATTAATCGGGGACGAACTCTTGCCACGTAGTGAGCATGAATATATCCAATTAAAGCAGAAAGGCCGAATTCGTTTAAGTTCCGTTGCTGATACGCTTATTCAATTCATCCATGACCTTGCGCTCGACTATCAAGTACTCAAACAAAAACTGTCCGTTCTAAGTATACATCAGGCTCAAATAAAACAAGAATTGAGCAATCAGCTTCATGCACTCATTTATCCTGATTTCCTGCAGCAAACTGACTGGAAAAGACTTCCACACTTACTTCGGTACTTAAAAGGCATGCAGATTCGGTTAGATAAGTACTCTAACAATCCAACACGCGACCACCAACATGCACTTGCCGTCTCAGCGTTATGGCATCAATATCGCCAAAGATATGAGAGACACAGCAAGCGTGGCTTCAGAGATCCAAAGTTAGAAGAATTTCGCTGGCAAATCGAAGAATTGAGAATTTCATTATTTGCTCAAGAATTAAAAACACCTTACCCTGTTTCAGTTAAGCGTTTACAAAAATTATGGGAACAAGTTCATGAGTAGGGAACGCATTGCACATACGCTAATTTACGTAAAGCACGCTACACAATATTAAATGTTAACAGGACAATCACATTTATGATCACTAGCATGACAGGATACGCCACAGCGGCCCATGAAATTCCCAGTGGCCTCATTTCCTTAGAACTTCGTTCTGTTAATAACCGTTATCTTGATATTCAATTTAAACTGCCCGATGAATTCCGCACCTTTGAAGCGGGTATGCGTGAATTACTGAATACAAAAATAAAACGAGGAAAAATTGATTGTCGCCTAACTTTCCAGTCCTATCCAGATTTAAACCTTCCCCAGCAACTTAATTCTCAAGTGATGCGTCAATTACTTGATCTAAATAATATAGTTCAATCAAATTTTATCGCTGCACGCAGTCTGAGTGTTACAGAAATTCTTAAATGGCCTGGTATTTTAGTGAGCGATTCTTTACCAACCACCGATCTACAAGAAGCGTGTAACCACTTACTACAGATAACGTTAAATGAATTAATCGCAACAAAATTACGTGAGGGTGAGAAACTTAAAGCAATATTACTTGATCGACTAAACCAAATGCGTCGGTTAGCTTCAGTGCTGTCCCCTCGTATTCCATCGCTGATAAAGAATTTTCAGGAAAAATTAATATTGCGCTTGCAAGAAGCACAAGTGGATTGCAATGACGACCGTATCCGGCAAGAGCTCATTTTATTTGCCAGTAAAATTGATATCGATGAAGAATTATCACGACTCAATACACATCTCGATGAAGTCGAACAAACACTTCTTAAAGGTGGAACAAGTGGAAAGCGTCTTGATTTCTTGATGCAGGAGTTAAATCGAGAGTCCAATACATTGGGTTCAAAATCGCTCGATGTCGAAGTATCAAAAATTTCAGTTGAACTTAAAGTGTTGATTGAGCAAATGCGTGAACAGGTTCAGAATATCGAGTAGTCTAAATGCTCGTTGACTAATGTTCAGATTGCTGGGTATTAGCTGGTTCAATATTTTTTGCGCCGACAATTACCTTCACATCATGTATCGGCATCCTTAATAATTCACTAATTGCAGTGTAATCATCCGGTAAAGCGGCATCATCCCATCCATTTGCAGAATGACGCGCTAGATTTACAGCCAATACCACATTACGTACACGTTGTAGTGACGCATTGTGGTCACTCATAAGCATAATTAATAATTCGGGCAACGACCATCTTAAAACGAGCTCAGACTGTAGATCTGATAATGTAAATCCGAGTACTTGTTGTTGAGCAAGATAACTTCTCAGTGCTTTATCTTTTTTTTGCATTTCTCGAATTCTTAGCATATCCGTAGGTGCAAAACACCACATTAATAGCTCAGAAATATCATGCAGCAACGCTGCAATGCGTATCTCCTCAAAGTGTGTATCATGAAGGCGAACTGCCCATTCGAAAGCATAGTTTGAAGCAATATGAGAGCGATGCACTAAGTGCAGTAAATTAATGAGCACCTCAACTTTCTGCTCACGCAACAATTCCTCAACCGTTGGTTCTGGTAACACATTCTTCATCGCCTTATCCACACCAAGCATAATTAGGATTTGCTCAGCTTGCATTACTTCGTGTTCCAAGCTCCTGTGCTTATGCTGACAAAAATAGCGAAGTAATTTCACGGTCATCAATGGATCTCGTTTAATGATATTTGCAACACTGCGAGCGCTAGGATTTTTCTCCTGCTGAAGCAATAAAAATAGCTCATTACTCGTTAGTTTCAGGACCGGAATTTCTGCTTTATTAAAAAAATTAACCCAATTTTTTAATCCAGAGATTGTTTTGGATTGCATAGGCTTAATAATAAAAATCGATAATGATTCATATGACGGCAATCTATCAATAATTGTTAATTTCAGGATTATTATCTGTATTGACTCAACGCGTATTGTAGCGCACCAAGTAGTAATTCTGATAAATTGGCCTATTGCTTACCAATCCTATGAAATTAGCTCAACTCATGAAGAAAGAAGGATCAAACATGCGACACTTAAGCTATTGCGATGAACGAAAATCGATACGACTAACAAGCCATACCAAGATCAGGACGGGTAATCCTAGTAACGCAGTACTAAGAAAAAACCAAGCATAACCATAAGCATCGACAAATTGCCCGCTGAACCCCGCGATAAATTTTGGCAAAAGTAGCATCACTGAGCTAAACAGTGCATATTGCGTCGCAGAATATGCAGAATGTGTCAATCCTGAGAGATAAGCTATAAATGCTGATGAAGCAATTCCCGCAGAAAGGTTATCAGCTGAAATGGTGAAAATTAATCCAGGCAAACTATGGCCAATTACCGTCAACCATACAAATAATAAGTTGCTTACTGCAGATAAGATTGCACCAATAAATAGCGTCTTAATGATTCCGATGCGCATAATGAGTACCCCACCTACCGCCGCACCCGCAATGGTCATCAGCACACCATAAACCTTTGAGACTGTTGCGACTTCATCTTTGGTATAACCCATATCAACGTAAAAAGGATTGCTCATCACCCCCATGACCACATCGGAAATTCGATAAACTGCAATCAAAGCTAAGATCAAGAACGCATTGTAGCTGTGACGCACAATAAAATCCCGGAAAGGTGCGATTACTGCGCCATAGAACCAAAGTAATAATTGAGCAAATCGATGATTTAAATTCCAGCGAGCAATCATTGCCTCTACTCGTTTTTCGTTTTCAACAACAAGCTGACTGATTTTAACCACGGGCTCCTGAATAATCAGTGTTGTGAGTACACCAATTCCCATAAAGGCAGCCATTACGAAATAGGCAATTTGCCAAGCACGATAATCATAGCCTGCCGGTATTGTATCGAGTGAAGCTGCAATCCACAGAACGCCCGCTGAAGAAAGTATCATGGCCAATCGATAACCCGCTTGATAAGTTGCTGCCATCGCGCCTTGTAGCTCTATGGCAACTGCCTCGATCCGATAGGCATCGAGTGCAATATCCTGCGTTGCAGAGGCAAAAGCGACTGCCAATGCAAAAAAAACCATGTGCGTTAGATTCACCAGCGGATCCGTGCACGCCATACCGATCAGCGCCATCGCAATCGTGATTTGTGACAATAACAACCAAGCACGGCGGCGACCAAGCAGTTTAGTCAAGATAGGCAAAGGCATACGATCGACCAAGGGTGACCACAACCATTTAAAACCATAAGCCAACCCAATCCAACTTAAATGTCCAATCGTAGTTCGATCAATACCTGCTTCTCTTAACCAAAATGACAGAGTACCTAAAATCAGCAATAAAGGTAGTCCCGCAGAAAAACCCAGCGCTAACATTCCCATTACTCTCGGATGAAGATAAATCCGGCATGCGTCTAGCCATGAGGCTAACGTGGTATTTTTCATAATTGATAGTCGTAATCAATGATCAGCGGCGCATGATCCGAAAAGCGTTCCTGCTTATATATGGAAACTTGCGTTGCTTTATCCGCAATCGAAGCCGTTGCAATTTGATAATCAATGCGCCAGCCTACATTATTAGCCCATGCCTGACCGCGATTTGACCACCAGGTATATTGTTCAGATTCCTGGTTCAATTGTCGAAACACATCAACAAATTTCAAATCTTCAAATACAGCGGATAACCACGCCCTTTCCTCTGGCAAAAATCCAGAGTTTTTTTGATTTGATCGCCAGTTCTTTAAATCGATTTCTTTATGCGCAATGTTCCAGTCACCACATAGAATAATTTCCCTCCCCTCCCTTGCAAATTCTTTCAGAAAAGGAAAAAAATGATTCATAAAAAAAAATTTAGCATCCTGGCGATGCTCGCCACTGGAACCAGAAGGAAGATAAATCGAAACAATGCTTAACGAGCCAAAATCGACGCGTAAATAGCGCCCCTCTGAATCAATTTCGGGAATACTGACCCCTTCAACCACTTGATCCGGCACGTTACGCGTAAAGATTCCAACACCACTGTACCCTTTCTTTTCCGCACAGTGAAAATGGCCCTGATAACCATCAAATACTTTCATACCAGGGTCCATATCGCCAATACCCGCTTTCAGCTCCTGCACGCAGATCACATCAGCCTGCTGCAACGGTAACCAATTAAAAAACCCTTTTTTGGCTGCTGCACGAATTCCATTTACGTTAAGCGTTATAATTCTCATTTATGCTACTAAATTAAACTATGTCAGATTACAAAAAAGCATTTATTGAATTGGCAATTAGCTGCAATGTGCTTCGTTTCGGTGAATTCAAAACCAAAGCGGGTCGACTATCACCTTATTTTTTTAATGCCGGCTTATTTAATAATGGTAATGCGTTGCGTCAACTAGGCCAATTTTACGCTAAAGCAACTATTGCTGCCCAACTTCCCTTTGATATGTTATTTGGTCCAGCTTACAAAGGTATTCCACTGGTAAGCACCATCGCGATAGCACTCGCTGAACTTGGTTACAATTACCCTTTCTGCTTTAATCGAAAAGAGCTAAAAGACCATGGTGAAGGAGGTATGACGATTGGAACGCCGCTTAGAGGACGCGTACTCATTGCCGATGATGTTATTTCTGCAGGAACGTCAGTGCAAGAATCCGTCAATATCATCCGAGCTGAATCTGCAATCCCTTGTGGTGTAATCATTGCACTCGATCGGTTAGAGCAAGGCTCAGATAAAATATCTGCGGTCCAGGAAGTTAAAAACTTACATCATATCCCGGTAATCAGTATTATCAATCTTGATGATATTGTCGATTATTTAAAAAATACGGATATGCAGCAAAACTTACAAGCCATTGAAACCTACCGCGAGCGTTATGGCGCCCGGTGATTAAAGCAAATAATACTTTCCTGCTTTACCAAGTCTAAATTTGCTGTAAAAAAAACCCTACCACACTGGGTAGGGTATGAGGAGCCTCGTCACGTACAACTAATTCAAGCCACTATTTGTCAAACAAGGAGAAATTCAATTGCTACGTCTTCAATCTGTGTGATGCAAAACTTAGATACTAATTTAACGCAATGAACTCAATTCAAAGGCTCAATAAACACAATTTTTTCTAGCTATTCCCACAATTTCCTTCTTTTAGACTCGGAAAACGCAATACTCAGGAGTCTCTTACAATTTTTTCATATTTCTCGGAAAGTTAAGCTTCCTTCAATAAAGTCATTACTGAATCAGTTTACGCTGTCGATATTTATTACAAATCGATGCACTCAATAGCCATCATTACTAACTAACTTAATGTTTATTAATGATTTTATATTTATGGCACATAACTTGCTTTTAGTCTTTTACTAATTTCTCTAAGTAAGCCAAGAGGGATTCCACATTTTTAATATTTTCTTAAAAGGATCACGATGAACAAAATTTTAACGATCGGATTATTAATCAGTATTGGTCTTACCACACACTTAGCCGCAACGCCACTGCACTGGAATTTAAATACATCAACCGATGATTGTAATAACTCGGGGGTTGGTAATACCTGTGAATTTATCAGCAATACCGGTGAAGAAATCAAAGTGAATGCTTACTCAACCAACAATAACAATGGTACCGGAGCGTTCGCTCAAGCAACTTTAACCGTATGGTCTGGGGGAATTGGCGTTAAAAATCCATTCGATTCAAATGAAAGCAGTTCGCCAAACCATGCAACCGATAATAGTGGCAAAGATGATCTCGTCGTCTTTCAGCACTATGACCCTAGCTATCTCTTTACGGGATTTCAAATTGGCTGGAAATCAACCGATGCAGACATCACGGCCTGGATTGGCGGCAATAGTCTCGGTGCAAACTACGATTTTACGGGTAAACATTTTTCAGATTTAGCCGGCTTGGGATTCACTAAATTCACTTTTAACAACGTTTCAGTGAATACCACTCAAGATCTGGATCCAGACACGATTGGACGTTATCTAATCATTGCGCCTACTGAATTTGATTCAAGAACGAATTGCGGCCCTCGTCATCGCAGTGCGTGTGATCAATATGATTATTTCAAAATCAGCCAAATCAGTGGCGATGAACCAGTGACCGTCCCTGAACCAGGCACTCTCGCTTTGTTTGGCATTGCTATATTCGGTTTTTGGTTGCGTAATACTTTCCGTAATTCCCGCATCAAGCTGCTTGCAACAAGCTAAGATTTTCACAATTTAGCTGAGTAAAAAACTATTCAACTATCTAAGCTACATAACCTTGCTTAAATACAGAGGCAGACTACTTAGTCTGCCTCTTGCTGTTTGGATGGTAGGAATTAATATTTGAATACTCAGAAAATTTACCCAAAAATATAATTCACCAAAATAAATTGCTAAATTTCTTAAAACTCGTTACATTCTCAGCAAATGCATTGAGTCAAATTAGTCATCACTAACCATTGCATCGAATAGTTTTTTAGAGAGACGACATCAAAATCCAATCAATACATCTAACAATATTGATTGGTGTTATAGCAAACTAGGGTTCCGACTACTTTCGATAAAGGAAGAAGTGCTGGTCCGAGAGTTTCTGGCTTCGTTCATAACGAAGCTCCACGGAGGGATAAAAGCCCGGGAGATCGCAAATGTTTTAAACATTACGACTCTCTGTGTTTTATTTAAATGGAGCTTTAGTTATGCCATCACATCAAAAGAATGTCATTTTCTTTGCAGTTTTACCTGTAGCCACAAAACCCAATACCCGCGAAAAATCACGCTATCCGAATCAGATTCCAATTCAAGAATCAGAATCGGTGCGTTGCATTTTTTTACGTAATCATGATTCCCTGAGTAAAGGGTTCTGGTTTTCCTACATCAACCAGGAGTAATGCAATGGAACATTCACAAAAGTCTAAACAACCATTGCCTAGCGCTTCCATCAATCCCGGCGAAACACTCAACCAAAATATGGGTATCTGGAATAGCTTTACACTTGGATTTGCCGTGGTATCTCCCGTCGTTGGGCTCTATGCAATCGTAGGCGTGCAAGCGCAAGTAACCGGTGGTGGTTGGTTTGCAGCACTTATTATCTGTCTTGCCATGCAATTATTTGTGGCAACCGTTTATGCCGAACTCGCTTCGCAATTCCCAATTGCCGGTGGTGCCTATAAATGGGCTCATTTACTATGCGGTCGAATCATTGGCCAATACGCAGGTGCCATTTATGTCAGCTCAACCATCGCGATGTTAACGACTACAGCCTATACCGGTGGAATCTGGTTAGCGATCCTCTTTGGTTTAAACAGCGAATCGGGTATTGCGATGGTCGGGTGGGGTATTGCCTTTTTATTGCTATGCCTTGCAATCAACCTGGCGCCAGTTAAATTTTTTAAAGGCATCATCGCCATGGGCGTCTACGCAGAAATCGTCGGCTCTTTTGGAATGGCGCTACTACTATTTCTATTCTTTAGAGAACTACCCTTTTCTGAACTTTTCCAGCACTTAGGAACGGGCACCGCACCCAATCAGTTATCCGCTTTTTTAGCAGCTTTAGCAATTGCGGGATGGGCATTCATCGGCTTTGATGCGTGTTCAACCACATCGGAAGAAACTCATCAGCCTAAACATTCCGTGCCCCGGGCCGTGTTTCTTTCCCTCCTTGCCGTTGGCACTGTGGTAGTTTTTAATTCTGCTGCATTAACTTTATCGGTGGATCATGAAGTGCTTTCTAAAACCAGCTCAACCTTTGATCCGATTACACCGCTCATCTCAACTCACATCGGCGCCTGGGCTGAGAAACCCTTTTTGCTGATCGTCGTTATCGCTTTCTTAGCTTGTGGCGCATCCGTCGTCAAATATACCTCGCGCATCGTATTCTCGATGGCCCGTGAAGAAATATTACCTTCACAGCTCAGCATAGTGTCTCATCACGGCACACCCCATCACGCTATCCTAGCCACTGTAGTATTTTCCAGTATGGGCTTAATGCTTGGACTCAGCGATGAGGCCGTTGCAACGATTATTTCATTCGGTACTGGCGGATTATATGCGATGTTTGCAACAACAACCGGTGTTGCTTTATTCAGTCGCCTCACGGGACGTTGGAATCCTGCTTTAGGGGAACTCAAATTAGGGATTTGGGGTTTAATCATTAACAGTATCGCCTTCTTATGGTCTGTTTTTGAACTCATCAATATTGCTTGGCCACGCTCATATATGGCTGCACCTGATGCCCCTTGGTGGCAACTCTGGGCAGTACCGCTCGTTTTAGCTGGCATTCTGGTGCTAACAACCTTAGTTATCTTGATAAAAGGAGAAAAACATGGAACACACTGACATCGATTGGAAATTAACTATCCCAGGAGGCTGCCATTGGTCAGGCATCTTGCGCCGTGGCACTACGCTAAGATTAACCGATATCGATGGAAATGCTAACGTAGCAGCACTCTTCTATAATCAAGAAGAAAAGCTCGAGCGTTACAACATGGCAGATACTTTAAAAGCTCAGCATACCTTTTATCTAACGCAAGGACATGCCTGTTACTCGGATATGGGAAGAATTTTTTGCTGTATCACTGCGGATTCGGTGGGTTGGCACGACACAGTTTGTGGTCTAAGTGATGCCAAGCTTATTGCGCAGAAATACGGCACAGCTCGCTATCAAGCGCATCGCAATCAGATGTTTCGTAGTGGATTGGATGGGATATTAATTGAACTAGGCAAATGGGGTCTCGGTTTGCGGGATATCGTTGCCAGCATCAACTTTTTCAGTAAAGTCACTGCCAATCAAGAGGGTCAACTCACTTTTCAGCGTGACCACCGTTCCCCCAACGCATCGGTTGATCTGAGTTTTGAAATGAATACCTTAGTCGTGCTTTCGATGGCACCTCACCCCCTCGATACGGCGCCAACCTACGCGCCTGGGCCGGTCCAATTATCGATATTCCCCACACAACCGGCAACCCAGTGGCCCTGCTCACAGCGTCCTGAAAATATTAGGGGTCGACACAATACCCAGCAATTCTATTGCTTGAACGGAGGAACACAATGAGCCATCAACGCTACATCGAAAGTCATTTAACGCCTAACACAGCGATTACCGATGAAATCTGCCCCGCAGGAGAACCCTGGAGTAAGGTCATTCAACACGGTCAAATTTTCCGTATCGTCGATTTAACAGGAAATCAGGCAGTCGATACCTTATTTTTTAATGCGCATCAACCGCTAGAACGTTACAGCGCCACAGACACCATCCGCAACCAGTCGAATGTATATCTCACGACAAACAGTAAGCTCTATTCCAATGTTGGAAACATCTTATTGACCATTATCGCCGATACCTGTGGTCGCCACGATACCTTAGGTGGCGCTTGCGCTGCAGAAAGTAATACGGTCCGCTATGCGTTAGAAAAATTTCCGATGCACAGTTGCCGCGATAATTTCTTATATGCGCTGGCAACCGAACCCATTTTTAATCAACTGGGGATGAATAAGCGAGACTTGCCGAGCAATATCAATTTTTTCATGAATGTCCCAGTAACCGAATCCGGTGATCTAACGTTTAGCGATGGAGTTTCAGCACCGGGCAAGTATGTTGAAATGCGTGCTGAAATGGATGTGTTGGTGTTGATATCGAATTGCCCTCAATTAAACAACCCCTGCAATGCCTATAACCCGACACCGATTCGCTTGCTCGTTTGGGATTCGCCTTGCGCTTAAGCCAAGTTAACTACGCCATCATTCACAGGAAGAATCGTCATGTTTAAAAAAATTCTCATTGCCAACCGGGGTGCAATTGCCTGTCGCATCATGCGTACGTTACGTCGATTGAACGTTGCCAGTATCGCGGTTTATACCGATGCAGACCATTTATCGCGCCACGTCGATGAAAGCGACGAGGCTTACTGCATTGGCAGCGGTGCGGTTGCTGAAAGTTATTTGGATATTAACAAAATTATAGAGATTGCCATGCAAGCCCAAGCTGAAGCAATTCACCCGGGTTATGGTTTTCTCAGTGAAAACCCTGATTTTTCTGAGGCATGTGCACAACGGGGCATCCACTTTATCGGGCCTACGCCCGAGCAAATCCGAATTTTTGGGTTAAAGCATACCGCACGCAGCATTGCGCAACAAAACCAAGTGCCACTATTGCCCGGTACTGATTTGTTATCCGATGTTGAAGCGGCCTGTCGTCATGCCCACACGATTGGCTACCCAGTGATGCTCAAAAGTACGGCTGGAGGTGGCGGTATCGGGATGCGGCTATGCACAGATGAAGCTGAACTAATTAATAACTATGAGGCGGTTAAAAAACTGGCTGCCACCCATTTCAAAGAATCAGGGCTTTTCCTTGAAAAATATATTGCTCAAGCTCGCCACATCGAGGTGCAAATCTTTGGCGATGGAAAAGGTGGTGTTATTGCACTCGGTGAACGCGACTGCTCGTTACAACGCCGAAACCAAAAAGTAATCGAAGAAACGCCTGCACCCAATCTCTCGCCGGCTATCCGCACAGCCCTGTTGAATACCGCGGTCAAACTCGGTCAAGCCATACACTATGAATCAGCCGGCACCGTTGAATATATCTTTGATACCCAAACTCAGCAGTTTTATTTTCTCGAAGTCAACACGCGCCTACAAGTAGAACATGGCATCACTGAAGCAGTGACTGGGATAGATCTCGTCGAATGGATGGTAAAACAAACCGCAGGAGAGCTACCATCACTCACCACATTCGCGATTAAACCTCAAGGTGTTGCTATTCAAGCAAGAATTTATGCTGAAAATGCAGCTAAAAATTTTCAACCGTGTTGTGGCACCCTGACAACGGTTGAATTTCCCCAATCCTGCCGGGTTGAAACCTGGGTTGAAAACGGTACTGAGCTATCCGCTTTCTACGATCCCATGATCGCCAAAATGATTGTGCATGCACCAACCCGAACTGCAGCGATAACCAACTTAATAACCGCGCTTCACGAAACTACTTTGTATGGTATTGAAACCAACCTCAGCTATCTTAAACAAGTCATCAGCAGTAATGTATTTCAAACAGGTCAGGTCAGCACGCAATTTCTAAGTCAATTTGCTTATTTAGCGAACACCCTCGATGTGCTTGATCCTGGTACGCAAACAGCGGTACAAGATTACCCCGGCAGGCTCGGGTACTGGAATGTCGGTGTCCCACCATCCGGCCCGATGGACTCATTGGCCTTCCGGCTCGCCAATCGATTGGTCAACAATCCTGAACATTTAGCTGGACTTGAAATCACGCTCACCGGACCAACATTGCGCTTTAATTGCGCTAGCGTGATTGCACTCTGTGGCGCACCGATCGAGGCTTTTCTCGATAATGAACCGCTTGCGCTATGGCAATCACACGCTGTTCGCGCGGGTGCCTTGCTAAAAATGGGTAAAGTCGGCTCTGTCGGAAGTCGCGTTTATCTCGCTGTACAAGGGGGTATTCAAGTGCCTCATTACCTCGGTAGCCGATCAACGTTCATGCTCGGGCAATTTGGTGGACACGCAGGTCGCGCCCTACAATCGGGCGATGTGTTATCGGTCAAACCAGTAAAATCTTTTGTCTCACAAAAACTGCGTGAAGCCATCATTCCTAGTTATACCCATGATTGGGAAATTTTTGTGCTTTATGGTCCGCATGGCGCACCAGATTTTTTTACCCAAGCTGACATCGAGCAATTCTTTGCAACCGATTGGAAAGTTCACCATCACTCGAGCCGCACCGGGGTCAGACTGATTGGCCCAAAACCGCAATGGGCAAGACCCGATGGCGGCGAAGCTGGATTACACCCTTCCAATATTCACGATAACGCCTATGCAATCGGTACTATCGATTTTACCGGCGACATGCCGATTATTCTCGGCCCTGATGGGCCTAGTTTAGGGGGATTCGTTTGTCCAGCGACGATCATTGCGGCAGAACTCTGGAAAATAGGGCAACTAAGGCCCGGCGATCGCATCCGTTTCCGGCCACTTTCCTTAGAAAATGCGCAGATATTGGAAACACAGCAAAATCGGTTGATCCAGCATCTCGATTCAGCACCAGCATCTGCTTCGACTTCCATCGCAGATTATTTGGGTCATCCCATCCTACAGCGAATCCAAGAACAAGCGAATCAAGTGCAAGTCACTTATCGCCAGGCTGGGGATAAATATCTGTTAGTGGAATATGGTTCCCCTATCCTCGATCTCAATTTACGTTTTCGCATTCATGCATTAATGACACTTATTGAGACTCAGGCGCAAGGTATTATTGATTTAACGCCTGGTATTCGGTCGCTGCAGATTCACTTTGATGCGAGTATTCGAACGCGCGATGCATTGCTCGCTTGGTTAATGGCTTGCGAATCGCAATTACCTGCGCTAGACGACATGAATATTCCCTCGCGCATCATCCATCTGCCACTTTCTTGGGATGACCCCTCGACGCAAGTCGCCATCGAAAAATATAACCGCGTGGTGCGCCCAGCAGCGCCCTGGTATCCGAGTAATATCGAATTCATTCGCCGCATCAATGGCCTCGATCACGTTGATAAGGTTAAGCAAATCATATTCGACGCGAGCTATCTCGTCATGGGTTTAGGTGATGTGTATTTGGGTGCACCCGTTGCCACGCCACTTGACCCACGGCATCGGCTAGTAACCACCAAATACAATCCAGCGCGCACTTGGACGCCTGAAAATGCGGTGGGTATCGGCGGTGCCTATTTGTGTATCTATGGCATGGAAGGCCCCGGTGGCTATCAGCTCATCGGTCGAACATTGCAGATGTGGAATCGCTACCGCCAAACGGAAGCATTCCAAACGCACCAACCTTGGCTACTACGCTATTTTGACCAGATCCGCTTTTATCCCGTCAGTGAAGCTGAGCTACTCAAGCACCGCACCGATTTCATCGCCGGTCGCTTTAAATTGCGTATCGAAGAAAGCACGCTTAATCTCAAGCAATATAACGCATTCCTGCAACAGCATCACGCCAGCATACAATCATTCAAAACCCAGCAGCAATTGGCTTTTGATCAAGAAAGCAGCCGCTGGAAAGCAACTGCTGCTTTTGAAACGGTTAACGAAACCATCCTGGAAACCGCCGATGCTCAAATTGAAATTGATCTACCGGCAGGTGCCGAAATCATTACCGCACCGGTTAGCGGAACGGTATGGAAATTGCTGACCGAAGCAGGCCAGCAGATTAACCAACAAGAAACCATCCTCGTCATCGAATCGATGAAAATGGAGTTTCCCGTACCGGCCCCAGCGGATGGCGTTGTTTTGCAGCTTTTTTGTAAACCCGGGAATTATGTCGCTGCCGGTCAGGCGCTGTGCGTGCTACACCATGAACGTTAAATCTAATCGCTTAAAATGGGTGCGGAGCACCAAGATCCTCCTTCAAAAGATCACTGACGACACGAAAGCCGGTGCCATGGCCTGCCCCATCGGTAATGACCCAATCGCGACTAGCCGAACGCAAGTCTAGTGGATCGAAGCCCCAAGATCCGCCACGAACCACCCGACGCGAGCAGTCACCGTCATCCTTCTCTAGCCAGGCCGTACCATTACTAGGTGCATTCGTATAATCGTCATGCCAACAATCCTGCGTCCATTCCCATACATTACCGGAAGTATCGTACACCCCAAAGGCATTGGGTTTGAAGGAGCCTACCGGTGCTGTTTGCTTGCCATCCCATTGACTGCCACAGTCATCGCAAACTGCATTATTTTTCCCAATACTATCTCCCCACCAGTAAACAGTGGTTGTACCAGCGCGCGCCACATATTCCCATTCTGCTTCAGTGGGTAAGCGGTATTGCTTGCCCGTTTTTTTCAATAGCCACTGTACATAAGCTTGGGCGTCATCCCAGGATATGCATACCGCCGGATGATCATCGTGCTGCTGGAATCTTGGGCTTTTCCAGTTACGTTGCGGTATTCGTTCGAATTGCTTCTTTTCCTCATTCCAGTTCCAGCATCCCTTGTCATTCTCTTCTGCGGTGGTCTGAAACTCCTTTCCACCATGATAGTCCTTATCTTGCACGAACAGTCGAAACTGCCCCACGGTAATTTCCGTACGACTGATGGCGAAAGATGCAATGGAAACTTCATGTTGCGGACCTTCGTTAGAATAGCGACCTGGTTCGGTTTTAGGAGAACCCATGATAAGTTTACCTGCAGGAATTACTGCCATGTCGGGTTCGATCGGTAACCGGGTTGCGGTCGGTAGTTTTTCGTGAGGAGTTGGTTCGGACGTAAGTTGTGCCGTAACTACCTCACCCTTCGTTAAAATGACGTCCCATTCGTCTAACATCGTCGTGATGAATTTTTCTGGAATTGCGCGACCCAATCTATTGTTGCCCTTGGTTACCAGATCGGTAACGCTGCCTTTTTTCAAGACAAGGGCGTCAGAATTACCTTTATCAAGATTACCATCGAAAATTAAATCAGCGCCTTGACGTGAAGCTAGAGCTACTGGAACGTGTGCCCGCTCAATACCCGGTGTAAAGCTGATTGCAATTAATTCATCATTATCTTGCACATTTCTGCCAAGCATATGCCGCTCGCTAAAAAATACCACTCCGGGAAATTTATCGCCGGCAACGACATGCGCTGTCGTGACAATATAAGTCGTCTGTGCATCGTGCTTGGTGATAAACTCCGCTCCCGTTTTTTGCATTTCATCTACTGTTGCGATTACTTTGACCATGCCTTTGCGCAAACTATCGATTTCTTGTGCGCTTGCAAGCTGGTGGGTAACACTTGCAAGCAGCAAACAAAAACAGGATGGCAACCACGGTAACAAACGCTGCCATGCTGATGATTTAATTCGTTTGCTTTCATCATGTTGTAGGTAATTGAACATGTTTTCTGATCTCCTGATAAATATTATAAGTGCCGAGCACGATTGAACCCACCCACACGATGATATTAAAAAAATTATTATGAGTCTTTGATCATGCCAAAACTTGTTGAAAGCAGTGAGACGAAGGTCTTCAGACCATTTGTCTGTTGGCTTGGCTATTTTATCGACTTTCCTCATTCTACGTAGCACAAAACCATTTTGCTGTGAATCTCGATGGAATCTCTGAATAGTAACGCCATGCAAGCCGTTGCATGGAAGCTAATTCACCATTAAGTCCCTCCTTCAGCGATTTGATGTTGCTAATCGCATTATCGTGCTTCACTCGCAGCTATTGCTTGAATCGTCAGCAAGCATCAGCGTCACTGCAAAACGATTGGTGGTGCTTACTACGGCGACAAAAGGATCGGCATCGTCCAATGCCACTTGTAAATCAAAGGTTGGTTCCTTGCTAAATTTGATCAACGTCCCGTTGAGATTGTAAAAATTTTCTGCAAGCAATTTGAATGAACCATAGGGCATGATGCATGGTACAGGCGCAAATTTATCGCCAAGAAATTCGATGGTATAGCGATGCGACGCATCATGCGGTAAGGAAAAGATTAGCGTGGCGCCAGGGTAATAGTGATCGGTCCCAGTGATCCACTTGTAAGCTTTTAATAAAGTTTATGAAATCAGTTTTGTTTTTTTGGGGTAATGCGTCAGTGACTTCAAGCTTGCTAGGTAAGAAGCCTCATTGTGAAAAATATTCAAACTGAGCAGTTACATAATCGATACGCGGTATAGGTGTGGTATCGCTGACGGTTAATGTTACTCGATCAACAATGAAATCGACTTATATACGCGTCGCAATTCGCTGACTCATCATGAGGTATGCAATGCTACTTGCTAAAAAGCTCAAGAATACGATTATGCCGAGTATTGCTAGTGCTCTTTTATTGAAATTAAGTTTTCCGCTCTGATTGAAGGCAACGGTAGCAGCAATATCTGCAGTATTATCTCATTGATTGGAGTTAGGGCTTGCTTGAGCATCCGACATAGCGTTGAGTTTGGCTGCTAGTATTTCTTGAGCGACTACACACTGTCCCTGGACTTGAGCCAGCACGTGTGCAAATTCGGTGTCCATAACATCACTCGGTTGCCAGCCATAATAAATTAGCTGTTCGTAGCAACTTGAATTGGAGTAGAACTTTTATACCCTCATCCATGCAGATCGGAATGAGGGTTTACCGAGTGACGAATTCGGATTGCGATGACGCGACAGGCCACCACCAGATTTTCAGCAACGACTTCATCGTAAATTTTACCGAAAGGGACTTTACGGTTCCACCAAACTGACCAACCGTGACTTCCCAGCGTAAGCGCCAATTGTTTTGCCAAGTCACAATCCTTACATTAATACTATCACTTAGAGTAGGGTAAAAGACGCATGTATACTTATTCTTGACAATTTTTTGACATTTAGTGTGATAGTCTCAATCGGCAGTGTACTTAATCCATGGGTTAGATATTTAGCAAAATAAGTAACTCTACTTATAGCAACACGCTACTTAGCGTAAGTGGTTAAGCAAACATCTAAATAGAAAGCTTCGTCTATAACCATAAGAACAAGGGAAAAAATGTTATTAAAACGTAATTTCAGTGCAATGATCATTGCACTGAGTATAATTATGCTAGGGCCGGTCTCAGCCGAGTCCTTGGTAGAAGATTTCCAGACATGGGGTAATGTGACCGTCCAAGGTAGTTTTGCCAAAATTACCAATAATCCGGACCACAGTAAATTTCGTTTCTGGTTAGAAGGTCAAGGTCGCTTTGGGGATAACTCATCTCGGTTTTCAAATGCTATCGTACGACCTGGTTTAGGTTACGCAGTAACTGATAAAATGACCGTTTGGCTTGGCTATGCCTGGGTTCCAACCAGTGAGCCATTTGCATCAGCACGAGTAGGTCAATACGACGAACATCGTATCTGGCAACAAGCAATATGGGCCGATAATACTCCGCTGGGACGACTAACATTACGTTCACGGTTTGAGCAGCGTTTCTTTGATGCAGCAATGACTGGTCACAATGATGTTGGTCATCGCTTCCGTCAATTAATTAAATTAGCCGTACCCATGCCATTTATTCATCCCAACATTAGTTACATCGTGCAAGATGAAATTTTTGTGAATTTTACGGATACTAATCGTGGAATATCCAATGGGTATGATCAGAACCGTTTCTTTACTGGGTTGGCCTATAAAATCAATCAATACGCTACGACTGAAATTGGTTATATGAATCTTCATTTTAATAGACCCCACTCACCGCGTCCCGATCAAATGTTCCATATTTTAGGTGTCAATTTATTAATTAATTATCAATAATAATAAATATTAATCAGGAGGATCGAACATGAAAACAAGCCAACTAGAATCACTCTTTAAACGTAGTGTAATTGCTGCTGCAGCTTCATTATTATTAGTCGGTTGTGGCGCAGAAGAAGGAAAGGAATCATTCGCTGACCGTGTCGCTAAACGATTTGGAGGTAAAGAAGCTGAAGGCCTGCCTGAACCTGCTTGGAAAGCAGCCGCAGCAGAGCAAAAGAAAGCAAAAGAAGCTGAAGGTGCTGGCGGTGGAAAAGGGAAAGAGCCGGAAAAAGTAGCTGCTGCGCCTGAGCCAGCTAAACCAAGTCCAGTCGAGACAACCATACAGGCTGCTGAAGAAATTGCAGCCGATGTAGGAGAAAAAGCCTCTGAAGTGGCTGAAGATATTAAAACTGAGGTTAATGAAAGTATCGACTCTCTGGCAGCGATGGCAACCCCAAGTACCACCGCGCCAGCGGAAAATCTTAAAGCGGTCGTCAAACCAACACCGGACATTATTCGTCAGTTACAACAAGCACTGACAGACGCTGGTTATAGCCCAGGTCCTGTGGATGGTAAAAGTGGTGGAAAAACCACTGAAGCGATGAAGAAATTCCAGGAAGATAACAACTTGACAGTCGGCCAGATTACCAAGGAAACATTAGCAGCGCTAGGTATCGCATACTAATTAATCTATCCTGTTTGTCACACAAAGGCCAGTCCAAAAAATTGGACTGGCCTTTGTTTTTGATCAATAATTAATTTTTCTAAACAAAATACCTAGTCCGCGTGGAAACCGATCGATTACATCAACTAAAAGCATGGCTTCACAACCAATTTCCCGATCAACGCTTTAATTTATCGATCGCCTCTGCTGATGCAAGCTTTCGGCGCTATTTTCGCATTGAATTTAAAGATCGCAGCCTTATTGTAATGGATGCTCCCCCCCAGCATGAAGACTGTAAACCCTTTATCAACGTTGCCCAGCTTTTCTCAACTGCTGATGTGAATGTTCCCAGCATCTTATCCCAAAATTTAACAGATGGATTTTTACTCCTAACTGACTTAGGAAATGTGACTTATTTACAGCAATTAGTCGCCAGTCCCAACCAAGCGCAAGCGTTATACAGCGATGCGATTGATGCCCTGATTCGCATCCAGCAAATTAGCCAGGAAAATATCTTACCGAATTATGATCGTGTGCTGCTGCAAAGAGAACTTGACCTATTTCCCGAATGGTATCTTTCAAGACATAAACAGCATGCGCTAAATCAACGTCAATCGGACCAGCTTCAATCGATTTTCTCAATGATTCTTGCCAACAATCTTGAACAACCCAGGGTATTTGTGCATCGCGACTTTCATTCGCGAAATTTAATGGTTACAACACCGAGCCCTGGCATTCTCGATTTTCAGGATGCAGTCTACGGCCCGATTACTTATGATCTTGTTTCTTTGTTCAAAGACGCCTACATTCAGTGGGAAGAAGAATTAATCCTCGATTGGGTAATTCGCTACTGGGAAAAAGCGCGAAAAGTAAAACTACCCATTTCATCGGATTTCTCAACATTTTATCGAGACTTTGAGTGGATGGGTGTGCAACGCCACTTAAAAGTATTGGGTATCTTTGCACGCCTTTACCACCGTGACAATAAAGCAGGCTATCTCAATAATATTCCGCTCGTCAGGCACTATTTACACAAAACCTGCGGACGCTACCGTGAGCTCCACTTATTGAAAGCGTTGCTTAATGAAGTTGAAGATGCGCCATCACCGCAGCAAGTAGGCTATACCTTCTAGTTACTGTATGCCTGATCACGCTTTTAAGGCAATGATACTGGCAGCAGGGCGTGGTGAGCGTATGCGGCCGCTAACGGATACTATCCCAAAACCACTGCTTCGCGTGGGAAACAAAATGTTGATCGAGTATCATCTTGATAAACTTGCGCGTGCCGGTTTCAAGGAAATCGTTATTAACCATGCGTACCTTGGCGATATGATCGAGAATGCGCTGGGCGATGGTACATGTTACGGCGTCACTATCTGTTACTCCAAAGAAACCATTAAACTCGAAACGGCCGGCGGTATCGCCAATGCCCTACCCTATCTCACTGCAGATCATCGCAACCGCCCTTTTCTAGTCGTCAACGGCGATATCTATTGCTCTATCGATTTCTCAACGTTGATACCCGACTTAGTACGTTTGAATTCACAATCGAATAACGATCTCGCGTACCTTTTGCTCGTTAATAATCCTTCTCATCATCTCGAAGGGGATTTTTATTTATCTGAGCAAGGTCGCATCACCGCAACCGGTCAAACTAAACTTACATTTAGCGGAATTGGAATCTACCGACCTCAACTTTTTGAGCAGGTGGCCATCAATTGCCCGACACGATTAGCGCCGCTCTTACACCAAGCAATTGCGAACTATCAAATCAGTGGTCAATTATTTTCAGGAGAATGGATTGATATCGGTACGCCTGATCGGCTATACGCACTTGATCAACACCTTCGATCCCAGCCATGCTAGTCATTACTGGATTAATCAAGCGAGTTAACCAAATCGACCGGTAATATAATCTTCAGTTTGCTTATTTTTAGGTTTGATAAAAATCGTATCGGTCAGATCAAACTCGATTAATTGGCCTAAATACATATAAGCCGTATAGTCCGATACGCGTGCAGCTTGTTGCATGTTATGCGTAACAATCAGAATTGTTACTTTACTTTTTAGATCGGTAATTAGCTCTTCAATGCTTGCCGTTGCAATGGGGTCAAGCGCAGAAGTTGGTTCATCAAACAGTAATATTTCTGGATTGGTCGCAAGCGCGCGTGCAATGCAAAGTCTTTGCTGTTGTCCTCCGGATAAATTAAATGCTAACTCATTGAGACGATCTTTGACTTCATCCCACAATGCTGCGTTACGAAGTGCTTCTTCGATTTTCTCATCTAGCAATGCGCGCTGCCTAACTCCTCTTATTCTGAGTCCATAGGCTACATTTTCATAAATAGACTTGGGAAATGGATTCGGCTTCTGAAAAACCATGCTGATGCGCATTCTTACTTCAATCGGATCGATACTGGGCGCAAGGATATTTTCATTATCAGGGTATAAAATAATATTGCCTTCATAGCGATTTCCCGGATAAAGATCATGCATTCGATTAAAGCACCGGAGAAAAGTGGATTTTCCACACCCTGATGGCCCAATCAAAGCAGTCACTTGCTTATCATGCAAAACCATATCGATATTTTTCAATGCATTAAAGTCGCCATAGTGAAAGCTTAGATTCTTTACTACCGATTTATGCTGATTCTTCATAAGATGAGGACTTGTTACTGATTGAGAATTTTCTTCCGTTACCATTTTATATTTTTGCGCATCTGATAACGTAAATAAATGGCCAATGCATTCATGGTTAGTGTCATAACGACTAGAACTAATCCTGCAGCCGCCGCATTAGATTGAAATGCTTCCTCGGGCCTCGATACCCAGTTAAACATTTGAATCGGCATGACCGTAAAAGGCGCAAATAACCATTCAAACGAAATAAAAGGAAATTCATGCGTTACTGGAGAATTTGGTAAAAAAGCGATAAAGGTTAGTGCTCCAATAGTAATGATGGGAGCAGACTCACCAATCGCTCTCGCTAGCCCGATAATAATACCGGTGAGAATACTTGGCGCAGAGTAAGGCAATAAATGATCTGCAACCGTTTGCCATTTCGTTGCGCCAAGCGCATAGGACCCTTCGCGAATTGCCACAGGAATAGAGCGTATCGCCTCGCGAGTTGTCACAATAACAATCGGTAAAATCAATAATGCAAGCGTTAGGCCTGCAGCTAAAATGCTTTGTCCTAAGCCTAATTGATACACAAAAAGTCCTAACGCCAACAATCCATAGATGATGGAGGGTACACCGGCGAGATTCGTAACATTAATCTCAATTAATTCAGTAAAGAAGTTTTTAGTAGCATATTCTTCCAAATACACACCTGCGGCAACCCCTAATGGAACTGCTGAAACCGCAGTCACGAGCATCACAAGTGTTGTACCTACCCAAGCTGATAAAATACCGGCTGATTCAGCGCGCCTTGAAGGGTAAGATGTAAAAAAATCCCATGATAAACGGGGCAGCCCGTCAATCAGCATATTCAAAAAAAGGGCTACAAAAGTAAGAATAGCAATCATCAATGCGAGCACACCACAAATCAGAAAAATAAAATCCCAACGCTTATGTCGAACAATGATTGATCTTAATTCTCTTAGATCAGTTTGGCTTTCTTTTATCATAACCCCAATTTAAAAAGACGCATTACACTTTACAAAACACCAATCTACAATCCATGCTCGTAATACTAATAAGACTCACGATAATACTTTCTTAACAAATGGCCTAAAATATTGAAAATGAGCGTGATAAGTAGCAACGTTAGGCCTGCAGCAAAAATTGTTTGGTAACCGATGCTGCCATGCGGTAAGTCCCCTAAACTAACCTGCACTATATAGGCAGTAATCGTTGCAGCCTGATCCATAGGGTTCCAAGTCAGATTAGGTTGCATACCTGCAGCAATTGCGACAACCATGGTTTCACCTACCGCTCTTGAAATACCTAATATGTAGGCCGCTGCTATCCCTGACAATGCAGCCGGTGTAACGACATTAACTGCCGTTTGGAAACGCGTTGCGCCCATCGCGTAAGATCCCTCGCGTAAATTCATCGGAACGGCACGCATTGCATCTTCAGCCATAGAACTAACATAAGGGATAATCATGATTCCCATAACTAAACCAGCTGATAGTAAACTGAATCCCGGTAAATTAGGAAAAATCATTTGTAGCAGCGGCGTTACAAACAGTAGTGCAAAATATCCATAAACTACGGTAGGTACACCGCCCAATAACTCAAGAAATGGTTTAGCTATTTCACGCACTCTAAATGACGCGAACTCTGACAGATAAATCGCAATAATGGTCCCAAGCGGTAAAGCAACCATTAGCGCAACAGCAGAGCTTACCAGCGTACCAGATACAAGCGGGAGTATACCGTAGTGAGCATCGTCAAATAAAGGAGTCCATTGCGTATCAGTCAGAAATTCTTTTAATGATACGTGCTGAAAAAAAATATAAGACTCTTTTACCAGCATGTAAATGATAGCAAACGTGACAAAAACGGAAAAAACGGCAGCAAGAAAAAGAAGCGACTCAATGAACTTTTCTTTGAGATGTCGCTTATAACTATATTTAAGATTCCCCTTCGAATAACCGGGATCGACACCCGTATCCTTTGCTAATTTAGAACTCATATTATCGATTTACCGTTTGTAGGGGAGCCAATTTATATTTTTATTATACGAGCTAGAATAAGCGCTCATTGTTACAGGTTCGTGAAATCAGCATCTTACTCAACGATCGGGTCATTTTCATGATTAGATAGGGATCCCATATAGACTTCATATATCAGCACAACCCAAATTCTTCAGTTGCTCAATTGCCTTCTCGCATAGGGACCACTATTAGAAGCGAAGATTATCCTTCGATTTCTTTGAATTTTTAGTGAGGTCTCTGTCACCAGAGACCTCATTTGTTGCACTTGGCGCTAACTAAACTAAACGAACCTTATTCTTCATCCTCATCATCGGCATCAGCGTCTTCATCAGAAGAATCGGATTTAGCTTCACTTGAACTACTACTTGCACCCGCATCTTCATCTTCTTCGTCTTCATCATCCGATGCATCATCATCTTCTTCAGGTTTTAACACCAGCTTGCCACTAGCAAGACTCGCATTCAAATCCGTCATCGGCGCTTCCGTATGAACTAAATTCTGATGACAATCAATACAGG
>WBZN01000478.1_pt1 | contig 31905 bp, 30 predicted proteins | sample 5204281 | NCBI WGS metagenome assembly WBZN01 (sample SAMN12344347, study PRJNA552823) | activated sludge metagenome | biome: Activated sludge suspended growth; feature: Nitrification reactor; material: Wastewater; isolation source: activated sludge from nitrification reactor of wastewater... | reverse complement strand
CGATCATTGCCGCACCCACCCGCGGTCGGCGCCACCGCGCTGCCCACCGGGACCTACGACGGCACGTGCGTGTTCGTGACCGGCGCCGGCACCGGCCTCGGGAAGGCGATCGCCTCCGAGTTCGCGCGGCTCGGCGCCTCGGTGGTGATCGCGAGCCGCAAGCCCGAGCACCTCGAGGCGGGGGAGGCGGCGATCCGTGAGATCGGTGCCGACGTCCTCACCGTCGCGTGCGACATCCGCGAGCCGGAGCAGATCGCCGCCGCGTTCGACGCCGCCGGCGCGGCGTTCGGACTCCCGGGCGTCCTGGTCAACAATGCCGCCGCGAACTTCCCGGTACCGGCGGAGGACATGTCGCCGAACGCGTGGCGGACCGTCGTCGACATCACGCTGAACGGCGCGTTCTTCTGCTCCCGTGAGTTCGGCCGCCGCCACCTCGACGCGGGCACCCCGGGCTCCATCGTCAACGTCGGCGCGTCGTACGCGTGGACCGGCGGACCGGGGTTCGCGCACTCGGCCGCCGCGAAGGCCGGGCTCAAGAACCTCACCGAGTCGCTCGCGGTCGAGTGGGGTCCCTACGGGATCCAGGTCAACTGCCTCGTGCCCGGCCTGTTCCCGCACGAGGACATGACCGGCGACATCCGCGGCAACCTCGACCGCACCCACGACAAGGACGTCTGCCAGCCGGCCCTGCGCGTCGGCCAGCGTCAGGAGCTCGGCTGGGCCGCGACGTTCCTCGCCTCGCCGTACGCCCGGTTCATCAGCGGCCACACCCTCGTCGTCGACGGGGCCAACTGGCAGCGCCGCTCGATGACCAACCCGCCGGTCGTGAGCATCCGCGACCAGATGGGCAGGGACCCCTTCGCGCTCTGAGGGGCGGCGTCGACGGATCGGTGCGAGCGGAGGGACTCGAACCCTCAACCCCGAAGGGACCGGGACCTAAACCCGGCGCGTATGCCAGTTCCGCCACGCTCGCGCGGCGTCAGTGTCGCACGTCGCGATCGCGGTCGTGATCGTGCGACCGTCGGAGCAGCTCGTCGAGCGCCACGGGCGGGGAGAACAGGAAGCCCTGGGCCCGGTGGCAGCCGAGCTCGCGCAGCGTCGCCGCCTGGGTCTCGGTCTCGACGCCCTCCGCGACCACGTCGAGGGCGAGGCCGCGGCCGAGGCCGATGATGCCGGCGACGATCGTCCGGTTCGCGTCCGGTCCCTCGAGTCCGGCGACGAAGCTGCGGTCGATCTTGACGGTGTCGACCGGGAGCCGGTGCAGGTAGCTGAGCGAGGAGTAGCCGGTGCCGAAGTCGTCGATCGCGAGCCGGACGCCGAGGTCGCGCACGGCCCGCAGGGTCGCGATCGTCTGCTCCACCTCGTCGAGCACCGCGTTCTCGGTGATCTCGATGCAGAGCCGCTCGGGTGCGATCCCACGCGCGTCCAGCGCGTCGCGGATGCGGCCGATCAGGTGCGGCTGGGCGAGCTCCTGGGGCGACAGGTTGATCGCGATGCCGGGCAGCGCCTCGACGGGGATGTCGGCGAGCGCGCCGACGGCGAGGTCGAGCACCTCCCGGCCGATCGGGACGACGAGACCGGAGGCCTCGGCCGCCGGGAGGAACGTGTCGGGCGTGATGAGACCCCGCTCCGGGTGCTGCCACCGCAGCAGGGCCTCGGCCCCGAGGACCGTGCCGGTGTCGAGATCGACGACGGGCTGGTAGCGGAGGTAGAGCTCGTGGCGCTGCAGGGCGCGGTGCAGGTCGGTCTCCACCTCGAGTGCGGCGGCGGTCGCCGCGCGCAGCGCCTCGTCGAAGACCTCGTACCGGTTCCGCCCGCGGTCCTTGGCGAGGTAGGCGGCGGTGTCGGCGCTACGCAGCACGTCGCTCGCGCGGGCGCCCCGCTCGGCGAACGCGATGCCGATGCTCGCGGTGACGAACACCGAGCGGCCCTGGACCGTGAACGGGTCGCCGAGCACGTCGCTGATCCGGCGGGCGATGACCGTGGCCTCGTCGGCGCCGGCGAGGTCCGAGCAGACGATGACGAACTCGTCGCCGCCGGTGCGCGCGGCGAGGTCGGACTCCCGCAGGACGCTCGTGAGCCGACGGGTGAAGTGCACCAGCAGCTCGTCGCCGGCCGAGTGGCCCATCGCGTCGTTGACCAGCTTGAACCGGTCCAGGTCGAGGAACAGCACGGCGGTGCGGGTGCCGCTGCGCTCGGCGCGGGCGAGGGTCGCGTCCAGGTGGTCGAGCAGGAGCGTCCGGTTCGGGAGCGCGGTCAGCGGGTCGTGGGCGGCGTCGTACGCGAGACGCTGCTCGAGGTGCTTGCGATCGGTGAGGTCCATGAGGACGCCGTCGAGGAACCGCGTGTCCGAGTCGGTGTCGTGGATGAGCGTCCCGCGATCCTCGATCCACCGACTGGTCCCGTCGCGGTGGGTGATCTCGTACTCCACGACGTACGAGTCGCGGGCGCGCAGCTGCTCGGCGATGCTCTGGTCGATGCGTCGCTGGTCCTCGGGGCCGAGCAGGTCGTAGAGGTCCATCGTCCCGTCGAGGAACCCGCCCACGGCGTAGCCCGTGAGGTCCTCGATCGCGTCGGAGATGAAGATGTCGCGGTACGGGGGCGTCGCCTCGCAGCGGAACACGACGCCGGGGACGTTGTCGATCAGGTTGGCGAGCTTGTGCTCGACGGCCCGACCCTCGTTGACCGCCTCCACCCGGCTCGTGATGTCGAACATGAAGCCCTCGAGCCGGTCGGGGGCACCGGACTCGTCGAAGAGGATCCGGCCGTGCTCGGCGACCCAGCGCACGCTCCCGTCGCGGTGACGGATCGGGTACTCGATGACGAACGGGCGCCGCTCCCGCATCGCCACGTCGAGCTCGTCGTCGGTGCGGGCGCGGTGGTCGTCGAGGATCAGCTCGTCGTACAGCACCCGACCGTCGAGGAACTCGGCGGTGGTGTAGCCGGTGAGGTCGTAGATGGCCTCGGAGACGAACTCGTCGTCGTAGGGCGGTGTGGCCTTGCAGCGGTAGACCGCGCCGGGGACGTTCGCGATGAGCGATCGGTGCCGCTCCTCGCTGATGCGCAGCGCGCTGGCGAACCGATCGCGTTCGGTGTGGTCGCGCACGTTCATGACGAGCCCGTTGATCATCGGGTCGTCGAAGTAGCTGCGGGCGACGAGCTCGATCGGGACCCAGTGGCCGTCCTTGTGCCGGATCCGCATGGCGTTCGTCGCCTGGTACTCGGGCTCGGTGATCGCGCGCAGCATCTCGCCGGCGGCGAACTCGAGGTCCTCGGGGTGGACCAGGTCGAGCGAGTTCGTGCCGAGCAGCTCGTCGGGGGAGTAGCCGAAGAGCTCGGAGCCGAGCGGACGGTGGCTGATCACCGCGTCCGCGTCGATCACGATGAGGGCGTCACCGGAGTTCTCGACGAGCGCGCGGAACCGCGCCTCGGAGGCGTGGCTCTGGGCGGCCGCGTCCTGGCGGGCGAGGGCCGAGCCGAGGATGTCCGTCACGACCCGGAGCCACTCGATGTCGCTGGCCAGCCAGTGATGGGCGCGTTCGTGCACGTCGACGGCGAGGAACCCGATGAGCGTCCGCTCCCGCACGAGGGGAACCGCGACCATGGCGCCGATGGCGAGCGCGTCGAGCGCGTGACGCTCGGAGACCCAGGTCGGGTCCGCCGTGGCGGTGTCGTCCACGACGACCGGTTCGAAGCGCATCATCAGGTCGTGCCAGGCCGGGAAGTGATCCGTCGGCAGCTCCGCGCCGATCGGGCTCGCGAAGACCTGCGGCTCGCGGGCCCATCCGTGGGTGCGCCACAGGCGCTGCTGCTCGAGGTCGACCCGGCAGACGTAGGAGCGGTCGCCACCGGTGTGCTCGCACACGAGCGCGAGCGTGTGCTCCACGGCGTCGTCGATCTCGTCGTCGAGCGCGTCCACGAACTCGGACGCGATGCGGGCGACCAGCTCGCGCCGGGCGCGACTGCGCGCGAGCTCCTCCCGCGCGTGCTGGAACTCGGTGACCTCGCGGACGGTCAGCACCCAGTACCCCTCGGGCGCCTCCGGGAGCGGGACCGCACCCCCGGCCGCCAGGACCTCGACGGTCAGGTACGAGCCGTCGGCACGCCGGAAGCGGTACCCCCGGAACTCGGCCGGGTCGGTGTCGTCCTCCTCGGCGAGCGCGCGCAGTGCGTCCGCGACGTCGTCGGGGTGGAGCAAGTCGAACCCGTTGCGGCCGAGGAGCCCGTCGGCGTCGGTCCCGAGCATCCGGCCGATGGCCGGGCTCGCCGCGAGGATGCGCCCGTCGTGCCGGACCACGCACGTGCCGTCGGGGGTGTGTGCGCGCATGAGCGCGTCGAAGTCGGTGTCGGCCGCTCCGGGCGCGTCGCCGTGCTGGTCCACCGCCTAGAGATCGGCCGGTGACCGGCGATCTTGAGCGCATCCGGGCGCTTCCCCGACCAACCCGACGATTCGGTCGCGGGCGCGGCGAGGATCAGATCGCGGTCCACCCGCCGTCGACCGGGAGGACGTGGCCGGTGACGTAGCTGCTCGCCCCGCTGACGAGGTAGAGCAGCGCGCCGTCGAGCTCGGCCTCCGTGCCCGGGCGCTTCAGCACCGTCTTCTCCGCGACCCAGTCGGTGAGGCGCGGATCGGCGAAGAGGTCGTCGGTCATCTCGCTCGGGAAGTAGCCGGGGGCGATGGCGTTGACCCGGATGTCCCGGCGGGACCACTGGGCGGCGAGCTCACGCGTGAGGCTGAGCAGCCCGCCCTTCGACGCCGAGTACGAGGCCTCGGGCACCCGGCCGATGCCGACGAGCGCGTAGATCGAGACGATGTTGACGATCCGCCCGGGGATCCGCCGCTCCGCCATCGCCCGGGCCGCCGCCTGCGCGATCGCGAACGGTGCCACCAGGTTGAGCTCGATCGTGTCCCGGAAGTGGTCGACCGACTCGTCGAGCGCCCGCATCGGCTCGCTCCGGCCGGCGTTGTTCACCAGCACGTCGATCCGACCCGCGGCCTCGAGGACCGCCGGCACGAGGGCGTCACGCTGACCGGCGTCGGTCGCATCGCACGGGACGACGATCGGGTCGTTCAGCTCGGCCGCCAGGGTCTCGAGCCGGTCCCGGCGCCGACCGCTGACCGCCACACGCGCACCGACGGCGTCGAGCACCCGGGCGAAGCGGGCTCCGAGACCGGAGCTCGCACCGGTGACGAGCGCGACCTGGCCGTCGAGGCGGAAGGCGTCGAGGGGGTGCACGGCCGGGCACGGTAGCCGCGGCCCCGGACGCGGCCCGGTCCCGGTGCGGCTACAACGTGTCGATGCGCGCCCTCACCTACCACGGTCCCTTCGACGTCCGCGTCACCGACTCGCCCGATCCCGACCTCTTCGACGACGAGAGCGCGGTGGTCCGGGTGCGGGCGTGCGGGATCTGCGGGAGCGACCTCCACATCTACGAAGGGCACGGCTTCAGCCCCGAGCTCGGGTACTGCGTCGGGCACGAGGCGGTGGGTGAGGTGGTCGACGTCGGGTCCGCCGTGCGGCGGTTCCGGGTCGGCGACGAGGTGCTGGTCTCCGCGTCGACCGGGTGCAACGCGTGCGGACCGTGCCGGGCCGGGTACGTCCTCGGCTGCGAGCGCAACCGGTCCGGCTGCTACGGCCTCGGGCCGGGGCTCCAGGGCAGTCAGGCCGAGTACGTGGCGGTCCCGTGCGCGGACGGCAATCTCGTCGCCCGCCCCGAGGGGCTCTCGGACGCGGCGGCCATCGTGCTGACGGACAACGCACCGACGGCCTGGTACGGCGCCCGCCGGGCGCGCATCGAGCCCGGCGACACCGTGGCGGTCGTCGGCCTCGGCCCGGTCGGGCTGATGGCGGTGCAGTCGGCGTTCGTCCTCGGCGCGGGGCGGGTCCTCGGCATCGACCTCGTCCCGGAGCGGCGCGCCGCGGCGGCGGCGCTCGGCGCCGAGCCCGTCGACGGCGACCCCAAGGTCGTCGTGCGCGACCGCACGCGCGGCCGGGGCGCGGACGCCGTCATCGAGGCGGTCGGTGCCGACGCCACGATCGACCTCTCGATCAAGATCGCGGCGCGCGGCGCCCGCATCTCGATCGTCGGCGTCACGCAGAGCCCCGCCTTCCCGATGCACCTGCAGCTCGCGCAGTTCAACGAGCTCGAGATCGCCGCCGGTCTGTGCTCGGTCCAGCGGGAGCTGCCGACGCTGCTCGCCTTGACGGCAGCCGGGCGGCTGCGGCCCGAGGCCGTGGTGACGCATCACCTCGCGCTCAGCGACGGCGCCGACGCGTACGCCCGGTTCCATGCCCGCGAGGACGGCGTGGGCAAGGTCGTGCTCGACCCGGCGCGCTGACGCGCGCCGCGACCGTCGCTCAGCCGCTCCGCGCCGCTGCGAGGGCGCCGGCGGCGATCCGCTCGAGCATGTCCGGCGGGTCGTCCCAGTACGGATCGCCGGCGCGCGGATGGTGCAGCACGAGGTCGGTGATGCCGATCTCCCGGTAGCGGAGCGCGCAGTCGGTGAACGCGTCGACGCTCGCCAGCGGCCGATCGTCGCCCGCGCCGCTGAGGAAGATGCGATCGATCGACGCCGGGTCCCGGCCGATCGCCGCGCACGCGTCGTCGAGGCGCGCCGAGTGCTCCGTGACGGCGCGCTCGATGGCGGCCGGGCTGCCGTCGTGCCAGGGATCACCGATGGTGATCCACGCGTCGGCGTGCCGCGCCGCCAGCGCCAGCCCCCTCGGCCCGGAGGCGGCGACGGCGAGCGGCAGGCGCGGCTGCTGGAGCGGTCCGGGCCGCGTGCGCGCGTCGTCGATCACGTAGTGCTCGCCGTGGAACGAGAACCGGTCCTCGGTGAGCAGACCATCGAGCGCGACGACCATCTCGGCGAACCGCGCGCTGCGGTCCCGCTGCGACACGGCGGGGCCGTACACGGTCGCGTCCCACCCGGTACCGCCCGCGCCGACACCGAGCACGAACCGCCCGCCGGACACGTGGTCGAGCGCGATCGCGTCCTTGGCCAGCGTGAGCGGTTCCCGGAAGTTGGGGTTGGAGACGAGCGTGCCGAGCCGGATGCGGTCGGTCGCGGCCGCGATCCCGGTGAGCCACGGGAATGCGCTGAACCACGGCTCCTCCCGGTAGTGCTGCCAGGAGAGGTGGTCGTACGTCCAGAGGTGGTCGTACCCGAGCGCCTCGACCGTCCGGGCCTGCGCCCGGGCGACCGGCCACGGGTCCGTCGGGACGATGCACACGCCAATCCGCATCCCGGCAGTCTCGCGGCTGGCGCCGGCGCGGTCGGAGAGTTGCGGCCCGGCCCGGCGACCGATAGCACAACCCGCCATGACGATCCCGAGCCGTCGATCCGTCCCTCGTCGAGCGGCCGTGGCCGTGTGCGGACTCGTCGCCGCGCTCGCGCTCACGACCGCCTGCTCGTCGGGCAGCGACGGCGGGAAGGCCGCCGGGTCGTCGACGACGACCGCGGTCGCCCGGACCGCGGTGAAGCGTCCGGCCGGCCCGGCGGCGGACCTGTCCGACCGCCTCACCGGGGGGAACGGCGCGTTCCTCGGCGAGTCGGTCAAGCCCGATCTCGCGGCCGAGGGCTACGTCGAGGAGGAGTACGCGGCCGAGGGGACCGCCACCTCGTACGTCGCCGAGGGCACGCTGACACCGGACGGGCGCTGGACGTTCGCGCCGGGCGACTCCGCGCCGTACCGCACCCGCGTCCTCGTACGCCGGCCGAAGGACCCGAAGCGGTTCAGTGGTACGACCGTCGTCGAGTGGCTCAACGTGAGCGGCGGCCTCGACGCCGGTCCGGACTGGACCAGCCTCGAGGAGGAGATCGTCCGCCGCGGTGACGCCTGGGTCGGCGTGTCGGCCCAGCTCATCGGCGTCGACGGCGGCCCCGTGCTGGTGAAGGCACCCGGCGCGGACCAGGTGGTGGGCAAGGGGCTCAGGGCCCTGGACCCGGCGCGGTACGGCTCGTTGCACCACCCCGGCGACGGCTACTCCTTCGACATCTACACGCAGGTCGCCCGCGCGCTCCGGGCCGGGCAGGGACTCGGCGGAGCGACGCCGCGCCAGGTGCTCGCGGCGGGGGAGTCGCAGTCCGCGATTGCGCTCACCACCTACTACGACGGCGTGCAGCCGCTGACGAAGCAGTTCGACGGGTTCCTGGTGCACAGCCGCGCGGGCGTGCCGCTCCCGCTCGTCGGTCCCGGCCAGTACGCGGACCTCAGCGGCGCGATCACCGCGGCGAAGCCCGTCGTGCTGCGCACCGACCAGGTTGCGCCGGTGCTGGAGCTGCAGGCCGAGACCGACGTGACGGGCGTGCTGAAGTCGATCGACGCCCGCCAGCCCGACACCGACCGCTTCCGGCTGTGGGAGGTCGCCGGGACCGCCCATGCGGACCAGCACCTCATCGGTCCGTCCATCGCGTCCGGGCTCGACTGCGGTGCGCCGATCAACGCCGGCCCGATGCACCTCGTGGCCAAGGCCGCGTACCACGACCTCGTCGAGTGGACCGGCGGCGGCACCGCACCGCCGAAGGCCGCGCGGCTGACGGTGACGGCCGACGGGTCGGCGGTCCAGCGCGATGCCGACGGCATCGCCGTGGGCGGGATCCGGACCCCACCGCTCGACGTGCCCGTCGACGTCCTCTCCGGGGTGCCGGGTCCGAACCCCGACCTGATCTGCATCCTGCTCGGGTCCACGAAGCCGCTGTCCGAGGCCCGGCTCGCCGCGCTCTACCCGTCCCGGACCGCGTACCAGCAGCGGTACCGGAAGGCCGAGGACCGGACGATCGCCGCCGGCTTCGTGCTGGCGGCGGACCGAGCCGCGCTCCAGGCCTTCGCCCGGCCCGAAGCGGTCACCACCGGCGACTGACACCCACCGACGGTCACCCGGGCTCCCGTGCGACGCGCGGTCGGCCGGAACCGGTCGGCGAGATGGGGAAAAGTGGGTAGAAGTGGTACTCCTCCTGGAACGTCTTTCAAGCCCTCCAGCGGCCCCTCTGGATGTAGTCCGACGACCGGCACCGCGCCGTTGAGGTGCCGATCCTCGGACGCAGGTTCAGCACTCAGGCAAGTTCTCGAGGTTGTCCTGCTTGGTGCTGTCCGGCCGGGTCTTGATGTACGGCGTGGCCATGCAGCCGGTCTTCGGGCAGTACGCCATCGTGGTGATGGTCGCCGAGTACCCGCCGGCCTGCGTCTTCCAGGTGTTGCCAGCCTTGATGCTGTCCACGACCTGCTTGCGCGTGTAGTGGACGCCGGCCGATGTGCAGACTCCCTCGATGTGGCGATGAGTCCCGTCGGCCGAGCGCTCCTTCCGCACCTTGGTCACCGTGTACGTGGTCATCGTTCTCCTCTCCGTCACGGCGTTCACGCCGAGACCGAGGATCGCTCCGTCGCTTGACGGAAGAACGGGTCTCTCCCGTTCTTCTCACAGGATAGCCACGCTGGGATAGTGACAACCGCGATTTCTTCTGGTAGAAGAAGACATGCCCGAACAAGGAGTACTTGGTCAGCGGCTGCGGGCGCGTCGACTCGAGTTGGACCTGACGCTCGCGCAGGTCGCAGAGCGTTCCGAGCTATCCCTTCCGTACGTCTCGAACCTGGAACGCGGCCGAGGCAACCCGACTCTGGAGGCCGTTTCAGCGCTGGCTGAAGCCTTGGAGACGACCCTGGCTGCTCTGGTCGGGGAGGACGAGCCGGCGCCCGGGATCGATCTAGTCCTTGCCGCAGCGCCGGCCTCGTTGAAGCGGTTCGCCAAGACCGATCGATTCCGTGATGCAGTCACGCGCCTGGCACAGGCACAAGGGACTGCTGTTGAGGACATGCGAAGTCGCGTCCTCGTTGGCATGGCGTCAGCACCACAGCGGAGCACCGGCGAGGCGACCGAGGAGGACTGGCGACGCCTTCTCGACGCCTACATGAACATTCTGAGCGAGTAGTAGTCGATGGCGGTCGCGGACGAGATTGCGGACAGGCTCGTTGAGCTCGTCCCATCCGACGTAGGTCGCGATCTCGCGGGAGAAGACGCGGCCGCGGCGGTTGAGGTCCACTTCCCGCCGGTTGTGACTCGTGCGCTCCCAGCGGTCCCGTCGTTCGGTGATCCATGTTCAGTCGACGGCTACTACGACCCGTACATCGATCCGGACCGTCCCCACATCCTGTATTCAGAGTCCGCCGCCGAGGCGCGCATTCGCTTCACAATCCTTCACGAACTCGGCCATCACCTCTTCGCTCATAACGGCGCGCACTTGCTTGACGACCTCGATCGCGCAGCTGGACCAAACGGGAGTCCACACGTGATCGAGGAGGCCGCCTGCCAGAGCTTCGCCGGGAGGCTTCTTGTTCCCGAGGAACTCATTGATGAAGTCATCGGTGACTCCACGGTGGTGCCAGCACATGTGCTCGAGTTGCATGAGCGATCTACGGCATCGTGGGAAGCAGTAGCGGTTCGTGCCGCTGAGCGAATTGTTGGCAGCGGCGCAGTCCTCCTCGTCCACGCCGACGGAACGATTCGCTTCTGCGCATCCAGCGGTGGGCGGGCAGCTTCCGGCTGGAAGCGAGGAAGTTCGACCAATCCAAACGGCCCGCTACATCATGCGGCGACCGAGAGCAGAACTGCGCGACCAGACGACTACCGATGGACTCTCCCGTTTGCGGATCGCATGTTCTGCGACACGTTGCCGGTACACGACGGACTCGGCATCGGCGTCATGGCTCCGCGGGCGAGCGACAGGCACGTTGAGCTGATCGATGCGCCCACGCCCTCGTCGCAACGGCTCCAATTCTGTGAGTGGGACAACGAGGAGCGGACCGTCGGATGGTGCGAGCAGTGCAAGGGGCGCCACTGTCGGGAATGCGGAAGATGCGGTTGCCACCGTCCGCCGAAGAATCCGGTGTGTTCCGACTGCGGCTTGAACAAGCCGCACCGCAGGGGCGCCAGCGTCTGCGTTGACTGCGAGGAATGAGCCAGGTGGCGAACGGTTCTATGAACCGCACACGCCGCTGGCGGACCCGAGCTTCAACCCGGTGTGTGCGAACCTACGTAGATGGCCAGCAGCGACCTGCGTCGAATCGCGGGAGCATTCTCAAACGTGTGGAGTGGTGGATCTGGACCGACGCGAAGCAAGATCCAGTCGGCACTAATGATTGCTGGTTACGACGGTCCTGACGAAGGAAACAAGGCGACGCTGGTCCAAGACGCGATCGCCCGTTCGGACGACACGATGGCGCGCAGTGTGGTGGAGGAGTTGATCGGGCTGCTGCGGCAGTCGGAGTACTTTGAGAACGGTGACCCGGCGGTGGTGGAGTCACTACGCCGGGCGATTTCTGATTCCGGGCACGTCCTGGACGCGGAGGGATACATCAGGTGGGGCTTTGAGCTCGCTGATGGCGGGCCGACGACAGAGGCCCCCGAGCTACACGAGACCGTCGGAGCTCGCCCGACGCTCAACGCTTCCGATGAATCCAGGATCTCGCCTGGAACCGTTGAGGTGTCGTCTCCTGACTTGTCGCTTCTGATCTCCTCACTTCGACGCCTTGGTATGGGCGGTGCGCGGTCAGTGATCAAGAGGCGGCATCCGAAAGGCCGAGCAGCGCTGGAGATGGATGACGAATACGACATCCAGGACGTTGTAGAGGTCTTGCTCCGGTCGCTATACGGCGACGTCCGCAACGAGGAGTGGACACCTAGCTCGGCAGGCTCATCGAGCCGCATCGACACGTTCCTTCGTGAAGGCAGAACTGCAGTAGAGGTGAAGGTCACGAGGCCCGGACGGGCCGAGGCGCAGATCAAGAAGGAAGTTCTGGTTGACGTCCACGACTACCAGACCCATCCCGGCGTCGACACGCTCGTCGTCGCTGTCTACGACCTAGCTGCATCGTTCACGAACCCTCAGGGATTCGAACACGACCTATCTGGCAGCCACGGGAGCGTCACAGTCCATGTCGTGGTCGTTCCGTGGGTTGGTCCGCTGCGGCCAGCCGGCAGTTGACCTGAAGTAGTTCAGATCTGGCGGCTTGAGTGACGCGATGCCAGTATCGCGATCATGCTGAGCTCGAAGGTGACCTGGCAGATCCTGATCGAGCACGCTCCGACGGGAGAGTGGGTGAGCCTGCGCCGGATCTACACCGTTGTCGAGGAGCACGCGGAGCTTGACGAAGCTGACCGCGCTGGCGTCTCAGACAAGAGCTCGTCTCCAAAGTGGAAGCGCACGGTGCGCAATCTCCTCCAGGGGAAGAAGACTCTCGGCGAAGTTGAGTGGGACGGCAACGCGAGATTCCGCTTCCACGCTTGAGCAGGCTCACAGGTCCGGTCGAGTCCGCAAGCGCACCCCCTGGGCACCGCTGAGCCACTCCGGGGCGGTGTCGCACCCGCCCTGTACGGTGCCGCTCTACGCCCGTGGCGATCGCGCTTCCGCCCCGGGTGACGGTGGCTCTGCAAGGATGGTAGGAATACCAAGCTTGTAGTTCGAAGCGTCTGGGACTGGCGGAGTGCCCATCGGACCAAGTGGCGGAGCGTGTCGAAGTGGCGATTGAAGAGCAGCAGCTGTGGCGACCGGACGCACGTCCGCATGCGTTGCTCGAAACGACGGCAGAGGCCGTTCGGGATCGTTCCGCCGACCGTACCGAGATCGTCGGTCGTAAAGGGTCGATCTACTACCGAGCGCACAGCTACCACACAAAGGTTCCACCCGAAGGCATCGCTCGGCTGGTCGAGCACTACACCGATCCAGGCGAGCCGGTCGTCGATCCCTTCTGCGGTTCGGGCATGACCGGCGTCGCTTGCCGTCTCACTGGCCGCCACGGCGTACTGAGCGACCTCTCGCCAGCAGCGGTACACATCGCTCGTGGCTACGCGTCGACGATTACTTCGTCGACGTTTTCTGCTCTTGCCGAATCAGTCCTGGCCGCTCTGCAGGACACCGAGTTGAGGCTGTACAGGGCGGTCTGCCCGCTCTGCGGTGATCGCGCGCGCGTCGAGTACACCGTGTGGTCGGACGTGTTCGCCTGTCCAGCATGCGAAGCCGAAACCGTCTTTTGGGAGGCAGCACTCGACCACGACGGAACGATCCGGCGAGAGCTGGCATGCGCTGGATGCGGGGCAACTGCCCGCAAGACGTCGATGCGCTGGGTGCGATCGGTTCCTGTGCGGCACTCGCTCAGCTGCCGATGCAGTGCCAAGCGGATCGAGCATGACTTGAGCTCGCATGCAGTCGAGGAGTGGGCGGCGTACGACCGCACGCACATTGCAGACTGGTATCCGACGACCGTATTCGACTCGGGTCGTGAGATGTGGCGGGGACAACACGGAGACCAAGGGTTGTCAACCGCTGCTGACTTCTTCACGGCTCGCAACCTCGAGACCCTCGCGAAGGCGTGGGCAGCAGCGTCGTCGTCTCACGACGATGTGGCTGCACAAGCGCTGCGATTCCTGTGTACCTCGGTGATCAACCGCGCATCGCGGCGGTACCAGTGGAACCCCAAGCGCCCGACCAACGTTCTGAGCTCGACGATGTATGTCGCATCTCTGTCGTACGAGTTCAACGTTGGATCGCTGCTTCGTCGGAAGGCACGAACGCTGGCTGATCTGTACCGCTCGTTCGAAGGACGTTGCGGCCACGTTGATGTCGCGCAGCGGCCGGCGCAGCATCTAGCTGATGTTCCGGACTCATCGGTGCCCTACGTCTTCACCGATCCACCGTTCGGCAGCAACATCTTCTACGCCGACTCGTCATTCCTCTGGGAAGCGTGGCTCGGTACCGAGACTGACCAGCGGATGGAAGCGGTCGTCAACAAGTCAGTCGCGGCAAAGGACGGGGGGAAGACTCTCGCCGACTACGAGAAGCTGATGACCGGCGCGTTCGAGGAGTGTGCTCGCGTACTGCGGCCCGGCGGCTGGATGAGCGTGATGTTCCATAACTCGGACGACCAGGTCTGGAGTGCACTGGAACGCTCAATCGAAGACTCCGGGTTCGTGGTCGAAGCGGCAGTCGCCTTCGACAAGTCGCAGGCGTCGTTCAAGGGGCTGAAGGGACAGAATGCGGGGGAGCGGGTTGCAAACTTCGACCTCGTACTGCACCTTCGACGCCGCGCCGCAGCTCGCCGTTCCACCGTTGAACGGGGCGACACTGCAGCGAGAGATGCGGTTCTCGCCGCGCTGACTGCGCATATCGAGCGGGCCTCACCGAACCGCCGAACAACTCCCTGGCTGCATTCGTTGGCGATGCGGACACTCCTCGAGCGCGAGCTTCCGATCGACGGCTTCAGCTACGACGCGATCGAACAGATATGCATGACTGAGTTCGAGAAGGTCGGCGAGGCATGGCAACTCCGTGCGCCGGAGTCGGCCGAGGCAACGGTATGACCACATCGAGCCGCTACTCGAAGCTTCCGTCGGTCGTGTCGAGTCCCAAGACCTCGAGCGCCTACCAGACACACAGTTACCCAACCAAGATTCCGCCCGAAGCCATTGTTCCGTTCGTGGAAGCCTCCACACGAGTGGGTGAGACGGTTCTCGATCCGTTCTGTGGCTCCGGCATGACAGGGGTAGCGGCGCGCATGGTGGGCCGCTCAGCTGTTCTGTCGGATCTCTCGGTCGGTGCAGTCCACCTCGCCACAAGTCACGCGACCTCAGTGGACCCAGGGCGTCTACTGGCGTCGCTGCGAGCACTGGATCGCAAGTGGATGCGGGCAGCCGAGCTGCGCCTATACGCGACGCAGTGCCCGACCTGCGACGCGCCTGGTCTGACACGCCACGTGATCTGGAGCGACGTCCACGCCTGCCCGACGTGTGATCACGAGATCGTCGTGTGGGACGCTGCCGATGGCGAGACCGGGAGTGTTCCCCGACAACTCCGTTGCAGCGGCTGTGGAGGCTGGGTTGCCCGCGCAGGAGCGGTGCCAAAGCGCTCCGTGCCCACGGAGAAGGCCGTGGCGTGCAGCGAGTGCAGCCGACTGCAGCGCGGAGAGGTCTCAGGAGGAGATCTCCAGCTTCTGGACGCGCTGAGGAAGCGACGAGTGAGGCAGTGGCTCCCGTCGATGTCAGTAGATCCGGAACGCGAGATGTACAAGCGCTCGGCTTTGCACCTGCGCGGGATCGCGTCTGTCCGGGATTTCTACGTCGCGCGTGCTCAGCATGCTTTGGCAGGACTCTGGCAACAGATCGACCGAGAGGCCGACTCAGCGGTTCGACAGGCCCTGCGTTTCGCCTTCACCAACACGGCTTGGCACGCCAGCCGGATGCGTCGCTACAACGCACGCGGCGGTCAGCGGCCGCTGACCGGAACACTGTTTATCCCGCAGCTCATTGCCGAGGCGAATGTCTTCGAGGTGTTCCGGCACCAAGTCGCCCAGGCTGCAGGCTTCTTCGGAAGTGTGACGTTCGACGACGCAACGACTTGCAAGACGCACCGCGGATCTGCGCGCGATCTCCATTGGCTTCCGGACAACTCTGTTGACTACGTCTTCACCGATCCGCCCTTCGGCAGCAACATCTTCTACGCCGACTGCAACATGGTTTGGGAGTCGTGGCTCGGAGAGCTAACCGACGATGACGACGAGATCGTTGTGAACCGTTCACGAACCGCTGCTGCGGGTGGCAAGTCAGTCGACGACTACGAGCGTCTGCTCGGCGATGCCTTCAATGAGATGCACCGAGTTGTTCGGCCCGGCGGTCGTGTGAGCGTCGTGTTCCATAACTCCAACGATGAGGTGTGGACGGCACTGTTGCGCGCGACCGAAAATGCTGGGCTGAAGCAGTCCGAGGTGACGATCCTCGACAAGGTCCAGCGGTCGATGAAGGGGTACAAGGGCCGGAGTGGTCGCGAGCTGGTGCCCTTCTACGACCTCGTGATCACGTTCGACTCGGGACGACGTCGCGCTTCGCACCTGAATGGTGCCGGCGAGCTGGCAGAGTCGGCCGTGCGCGCACACCTCGCCGGACTCACGAGCGCCGATCGACGAGAGCGTCATCTCGACTACCTCTACTCGGTTGCTGTCGCGGGTGTCATCGCGGCCGACGCCAAGCCCGAGGGCCTGTCGCTACGAGCGTTTGAGCACTTGTGCAACGAACGCTTCGAGCGCATCGGCGCGTCGTACTTCGCGTAGCAGAGTCAGAACAATGTTCCGAACGTATCGGGCCACACCAGCGTGACCCCATGACTCGCGCAGAGGTCGATCCAGTAATCAGCGGTCGGCTTTGACTCGACCGCGATGACCGCTCGCACTTCGGCCACGCCCTCCCAGTCGAGTAGGTACGCATAGGAGAGCACTTGTCCGAGGGCGAGTCGGAGTTGTTTCTCTTCGTTTGTAGGCGTGAGGCTCTTGACCTCGACAACGGTCGCGCTGTTTGCGTCGATCCAAGCGAGATCGAACTGCGGATCGGCGCCGGTCGGTGACAACGGTATGTGACCGGCGGCAGCCGCAGCGTCGCTCAGCGCATGTTGCGTCTCCGCGTGCGCAGTCGTAGCGCGATCGATCTTGTCTGGATCACGCTCGAAGACCTTTGAGCTTGGCTCAGACTTGGCCGGTGTGGTGCGCCGATAGGGAAGGCCGCGGGACCGCGCTGGCTTGGGCGTCGCCGCAGGGGTCGCAGGAACGGGCACCGGCGCAGCATCGAACCGTCTTGCGAGCGCCTCAACCAGCCGACTCCGCGGTGCAGCGATGATGAGCTCCGGCCCAAGGAGCACTGTGCGCTCGTGCGTCGCTATGGCTCCCTTGGCTGCCGTCTGTATGACGCTGCCCGGGACTTGAACGTTCTTCGAGTAGGCAAAGTCGCGGTGCTTGGTCGCGTCCCAAAGAACGAACACGTCCCTGTCTGCGTCGTAGCCCGCCACGACGACTGCTCTTTCGCCAGACCAATCAAAGTTCCCTGTCTTGCCCGACCCCCTCTGCTGCCCGGGCACAATGAGTTGGATCTTGTGCTCGTCTGCCGGACGGCCACCCGGCGGGTTTGTAATCGTCCACACGTAGAGGCGTAACTTCGCTGGCAATGGCGGAGCTGCATCTACGTCGAGTGGTCGCGCGCCTTGCGGACTGGCATGCAGTAGTGATCCGCCGAGCGCGTCGACGACGCGCTGGTGTAGCTCTCCAGGGCTGAGCGCCGGCACCGTGCCCCCTTCTCGGTGAAGACGTGCTCAGCGTAGGTGACGGCTTGGAAACACGAGGTGCTCCCCTGGGCGCTTGCGCTCTGGAGTTCACGGCCGCGTCGAAAGGCGGCTGGCGCCTACGGTCGCCGCCTACCCTCTCTCGTCTACTCGGTAGCAGTGTCGGTCTCGGAGATCTCCGGAAGGGCAGGAGTGATGGCAGCAGCGGATTCTTCGAGCCGCCTCGTTCTCAACCCAGATGACTTGAATCAGGATTCACCCGCCGCCGGTATCGCACTGGCAGTCGAACTTCGGGCGAGGCTCGAACTTCGCGTCGTATTCGGCCGGAACCTTCTATTGCTCGAGGACGACGAGATCGCGATGCTCAAGTCGATGCTTGACGCGTCGCTGATCGAAGTTGCCGCCATCGCATCGCCTCTGTTCAAGTGGTCCTCGGCTCGTGAAGGCCAGCACTCCAGAGTGGATAGATTTGGGTTTCCCACTGTGGTCCCTGAAGCTGACGAAATGGCGTGGGTGGATCGCGCTCTCGATATCGCATCGGTACTCCAGGTGCCGCTGGTTCGCGTCTTTTCCGGCTTGAGGGGCGCAAGCCGCACGATTCCCATCGAGGAAGTGTTGCTCAGATCCTTATCACTTGCAGAAGCGCGAGGCATTCGCCTTCTCCTCGAAAATGAACCTGTCTGCAGTGTGGCGACTCTGGAAGAAACGGCGAGGACGCTTGCGACAATGCACCCGAACGGTCTCGGCTTGTGGCTTGATCTGGCCAATTTACACGACCTCGGCGAAGCCTCATCGGTGGCGATAGAAAGACTTGGACCCTTTGTGGAATATCTTCACCTGAAGGACTATCAAGACGTTGACGACGACCGAAGGTACTGCGCCTTGGGTGCCGGATCCGTCCCGTGGGATCGTCTCGCGAGCAACCTCCGTGCCTTACGTGTGCCGTGCTTGGCAGCCGAGACCCACGCTCGAGAGAGTCGCGAGGAAGTGCTGAGAGAGACCCTCGCCTATGCGGCGGCGAACCTTTGAACTCGAAGCCATTCACCGTAGTCATTGTCGGGTTCGGCGAAGCCGGCAGCAAGCACTACCGGGTCCTTCGCGGGTGTCCTGCTTTCACGGTTGTCGGTCTAGTCGACCCGGATCCGATCGCTGAAGCTCCGAAGGGGTTGCCGATCTTCAAGAATCAGGGCGACGCGCTTGCTGCGCTACGGCCGGATGTCACAGTCATCGCGACACCACCAACAGTCTCCGTGGGGCTAGCACCGGAGGCTGCTCTCCAGTCACGAACGGTCCTCGTTGAGAAGCCAGTGACGACGTCGTGGCAACAGCTGTCCCAAGCAATCAACGATGAAGCCAGCAACCGTGTATTTGTTGCCTTCCAAACACACTTCTCAGACCAGAGTCTTCGCTTGCTCGGACGCGAGGAGCTGAAACTGGACACCGCACTGCGCGGGACGGTTGGTCTCAGCTGGAGCCGAGACGATTCGTACTTCCGTGACTGGCGCGCATCAGAGGACTCGACCGGTGGGCTGCTCGCTCAGCACGCGATTCACGGAATTGCCCTTTGGCTGCGATTGATTCCTTCGACTGACACGATTAGTGATGTGCGCGCTGCATTTCTAGGCAGGAGATCCGGACGCGGGGAGGATGTACTCCACGCGCAAATCACTTTCGTCTCGGGACGACAACTCGTCATCGCAGCATCGCTCGTCAGTGCCGCACGGCAATCACACTGGCTACTTGTGGAGCCGAGTGATGATCGACATGAGGTCGCCCTTGTATATGACAAGAATTTGGGCCAGGCGGCGAGTGGTTCACAAGACAGTGACGCGCTCCGACGAAGACTGTACGACGCTGTAGAGGCGAACCTGTCCGCCGCACATCGACATCCGTCCTTGTTTCCGTTGCGAGCTCTGCGGCAAACGTTCGAAGTAATCCGCGAGGTAGCTAGTGCGATTCGTTGAGGTTGATACGCACGTGCCGTTTCTCGAAGTTGTCGAACGCAAAGGCGTGGGACATCCAGATACGGTGGCCGATGGAATTGCGGAGTTGGCCTCTATCCGGTATAGCCAGTATTGCCTCGACAACTGTGGCGCCGTGTTGCATCATAGTTTTGACAAGGTCGGCGTTTTCGGGGGACGAGCCCGCTTCGATTGGAGCGGAGGAGAATTCGACCGCCCTATCCGCGTTGTGTTTGGCGGGAGAGCATCGAAGAGCTTCGGCGGCGACCGTATTCCGTTGCAGGACATTCTCGAAGCCGCGGCCACCGAACAAATCGGCGAGGTCCTGCGATCCGGGATTGACGTTCCAGTTGAGTTCGTGCACCTGACCACGGACTCATCGATGTACCCACGGTGGTTCGCGCCTGAATCTCTCGACGACGTCCCCGACGCTTCAGAGCCTCGATCGAACGACACCGCGTTCGTGACGGCCTCGTTCCCGGTTTCGACAGTCGAGTCTCTCTGTCTAGCTTCGGAGCGGCTGCTTTGGAAGCTGCCATGGGTTGGAACGGATATCAAGGTCTTGGCCGTGCGAGCGGGCGACCGCATCGACGTGGCGGTAACTGCGCCGGCGTTGGCGGGGACACTGAACGGACTTGCGGAGTACAGAGAATCAGCGGAGATCGCGAAACAGATGCTCGTGGAGATGTGGAGCGAGACGAGTCGCCCGACGCACCTTACGCTCCGCGCCATTGATGACGTGCGGGGCACTTCGAACGCGACATATCAGGACTGCTATGTGAATCTCTCCGGTAGCGCACTCGACTACGGAGAGGACGGCATGGTCGGCCGCGGAAACGGTAGGAATGGACTGATCGCCCCAAGCCACGGGAGCGGCAACGAGGTGTGCTTCGGCAAGAACCCGGCGTACATGGTGGGAAAGGTTGCTGGCTGGCTCGCAGATCGTGCCGCGGCGGCGATGGAGGGCCCTGCTCGTGTACAGCTCGTCTACCGACGTGGCGCTCGCTACACGGAGCCGTCGCTTGCCTCGGCGATGGTCGGGTCCGCCTCGCAAGTGCCAGCAGCCGAAGCCGCGCTAGAAGAGATCGGTCGGCTCGACTGGCTTGACGATCTGGTCGTACATGAACGGTATCGAGTACGGAAGGCATGAGCGTTGTTCTTGGACACTGGACACATCGCGCTCCCGTTCGAAACTCCGTTCGACCGCGATCGACTAAATCGCATAACACAGACGATTTCCGCCGAGCTGCCAGGCGGTTGGTCGGTATTCGACGATACGGATGATCAAGAGTGTGTCGCGGAGATGGTTCTCCGCGAGGGCATCGCGCTGCCTCCGACGTGGGTACCGGAACGTCGCGTACTCGAATTACAGCTTCCACACGACACTTCCGACGACCGGATCGCGTATGTGAGTTACTCCGCCCTGGAAGCCCTCCGCCACGAGTGCGACATCTTCACCCTGCACGGTTCGGCAGCTGACCTATCTGGTGCGGGAGTACTTCTAATCGGGGACAAGGCTGCGGGAAAGACGAGCACGATGCTGGCCCTTGTCAATGAACACGCTGCGACCCCAATCGGGGACGACCTCGTGTGCGTCAGTCACCCTGGCTCCCTCCACCTACTACCGGGCAAGCGAACTGCGACGGTCCGCGGACCGCGAGCGACACGAAGTTCGTTCTACATCGACGCGAAGAGCTATCCAGATCTGGAGGCGCTCGGTGCTCCTGCTGGACCCGTGCCCTTGCGCCTCGTCATCCGTGTGAGCGTCCACAGCGCCTGCCATTCCTCCGATACGTTCACAGCCTCGTCCGACCAACTAGCGCGCCTACGTCTTCACGAGATGGCGACTCGCTTTGTAAGCGGTCTGGCGACGCCCCTGCGCTTAAGCGAGAGCGGCGTCCATGGCCCCATCTACAGAGTTGATACGGCCTTAGCGGCGGAGCGGCGAGGCTTCTTCATCGAAGCGCTGCTTCGTACTCGCTTCTTGAACCTTCAGGCACCGACACCGCAGGCAGCTGCCAGCCGAATCGTGGAACTGCTGAACGATGTGCGTTGAACGCAGATGAAGGATGATGTTGTCGTCGTGATGCCGAGCCGGAATGAGGCTGGAACGATCGCGGGTGTTTGCCAAACTGTCATCGCCGCAGTCGACCCGGTCAGCATTATCGGGTGCGATCACAGCGACGATGATCGGACCGTCAAGGAGTTTCTTCGGGCCTGTGGAGACCGAGGTACGGCCCTGACCTCCCCGCGACGCGGAAAGGGCGCGCAAGTTGCATGTGCTCTGCAGCAGCTAACGCACTTCGATGGCATCGTAGTTATCACGGATTCAGATCTGCTGAATCCAACTGAAGAGGTGTACCGGTCTCTCTGTCTTGCGGTACGAGACGGCGCTTCCCTAGCGTTTCCGCAATATCAACGATATTGGTATGAGGGTAACCTTACAAACCACCTCGTCAGGCCACTATGCGCTGCGATGTTCGGTGAAGATGTTCCACAACCTATTGCAGGCGAGATGGCAATGCGTGCTTCGCTTGCCATGGAAGTTCTTCGAGCGTATAGTGCTCTGCCCGACCCGGTCAGAAACAGTGCTGATGCATACGGAATCGACGCACTCATAGCATGTATTGGGTTGCTGTCTGGCGGCGTTGTTTCGACCTCATTAGGTGCTACTAAGCTACACGCACCAAGTTTCGGTCACATCCGCGACGTCTTTCTCGGTGAAATGCCGATACTCTTTCATATGGGTCCGCGTCGGCTGTTCGGATACGCCGATGAGTTGGCTTTCGATTTGCTCTGGGAAGAGATTGATGAAGACCGCTGGCGGGCGATGGATACGGCGCTAGCTAAGTTCGCGGGTACTGAGCATTCTCGAGAGTTGGCTGATATCGCAGTCCAGATCCATCGTGAAATGGCGAGTGACAGAGTTGTGCCTGAACGCGATCTAGAGCAACTTTGGCGCAGCTATGTGGTGCAAGTGCGAACCTATTTGGACCAGTGCCGGAATGGTAACGATCAACAGATGCCTGAAGCATTCTTACAAGATCGCGCCCTGGCGATGCTTGACCGTTGCAGACCAGCGTAGATTCGTAGATTGGGTTCTTGATGTACAATGAAGCCATGAATACTGAGGAGTTTCATGCATTCGCGTTGACTGGGTTTCCATACATGACTGATGGCGACGATGTTGCGTCGACTATTGTGACACTCGCGCGCGGAGCATCGGCGCTTAAGACCTCCGACATAGTTGTAATTGCTTCAAAGATTGTGTCGCTGAGTGAGCGTCGAAGAGTCTTCCTTGATGAAGTCAGTCCCTCCAGTGAGGCAGAACGACTGGCGAGCGTGACAGGGAAGGACCCGCGCATTGTCGAGGTGATTCTGCGTGAGTCAACTGCGACGCGCTTGGCGAGTGAAAAGGGGCCGATAATCGCATGGCACAAGCTCGGGCTTGAGCTCACGTCGGCCGGCGTTGACCGAGCATCAGACGGCTCGCGTGAGTCTGTTCTCCTCCTTCCCGAAGATCCCGACAAGAGCGCCCGCGGTATTCGTGAGCAACTCGCACGCGACCTCGAGATTGACGTTGCAGTAGTGATAGCCGATAGCGACGGTCGCCCGGATCGTCGCGGCGCAACCGTCATTGCCGTCGGGTGCGCAGGCGTCACGCCTCTGCGAATCACAGAGCACGGCGGGAAGACTCAGGAAGAGACGCTCGTGGACCTCGTGGCTGGCGCCGCCGGCCTGTTGTTGGGTCAACGAGGGCGAGGAGCACCCGTCGCTGTGTTGCGGGGCGTTGCCTTCGCAGCCAGCAGTGCCGGAGTCCATTCGATTCTTCACCGTCGATGAAGGGTGTATCAGTGGGTTTTCACCACTCCCACCAAACCCCGTAGACCTGATCGTTAGTCGGGTCGTCGATCCGACACCTGATCATCCCGTCGCCGATGTCCACCGGGAATCGCTGGTGACCGGTCGACAACTCGAAGAGGTTGTCTGACGCGATGACCCAAGCCCGTCTTGGTGCCTCGTTGATGAAGGTCACCACGAAGTGGACGGCGGATGCTCGCCAGTCCACCGGCAGGCCGAACAGCACAAGCGGCGGTGAGGGACCCTCGTCGGGGTTCTTGAAACCTTGCGTCCGTCCAGAACTCAACAGTTGGTCGCTGACGTCGTACCGCAGCACGTCGATGCCTGCGACTCTTCGGTTCTGCACGCCCGCAGCGACGAGGACCTTCCCTTCGAAGACTCGCCGGCCAAGAACACCGAGCAGGTCACTAAGCGCCCTGTCTGACCACCGGCCCAGTGTCTTGACATCCCGGCCTATGAGCGACCCGTAGGTCTGCCGGCGATCACCAAGGAAGTCAGACTCCCTCGGTGTAGGAGCGCGTCCGAACAACCCAGGGAGGTCTATCCCGAAGTCGACCCTCAGGGCTCGGATACGTTCACCATCGCCGAGCAGCTGAAACTGCCGCTCGATCAGATCTCGAGCTTCGGCAGGATCGCTCGTGCCGAGCATCTTGAGCACCGCCGTCGCCTTCGACAACCGTTCGATCGTCAGCCCTCGGCCTTCGCGCAGCTTCTTCAGTTCGGCCAACACCACGTCGTTGTCCGTGTCCACTGACTCGTCCACTACTTGGGTCCTGGTTGGCCTAGCTGACGCTCCCAGCCTCGTCGCACGCTACCGATGCCCTCATCACCATGGTGAGGGTGAGAGGAGCGAGACCATGCCCGACCTCATCCCAACCAACCGAGCCAGCGCCGTAGCGCGGGCTCAGTCTGGTTCCCATGTATCTCGGTCGACCAGCCGAGGCTTGGCCCGTCTGGAGGAACAGACCCTGCTCCGAATGGCTGGTGTCCAAGCCGAAGGCATGGTTCAGACCGAGAAGCTCCGGGAGATCGACACCCTGGCCAGGGAGGCCATGACCGGCCACGCCATGCTCCGCCAGTGGGGCGACACCCTGGCGGCTGGTGACCCGTTCCTGGCTGACGAGCTGAAGTTCTTCACCGACACGGCGCGTCTCGGCAAAGGCGAGATCATCGCCGACACCATCGGCAGCTTCTGCCGGGAGAGCCGGCGGTGAACCTCGTCGGGTTCCTCATCACCACCGTGCTCGCCCTCACCGCGATGGGAACTATCGCGGTCATCTCGTTCCGGGTCGGCCGCTCCAAGGGCTTCGGTGAGATCTTCCACATCCGGATGGAAGCCGCCCAGTCCCGACGTCGGATGCACGACCTCACCAGGGAGGCCTTCGTCGCCATGACGGAGGCGGCCGACAACGCGCACGGTCGTCAGCACAGCAACGAGAACTGACCGTGTCAGGACCATCGGTACCAGACAGCTGGCTGGACCGACTGCAGAAGACCAGCTTCGAATTGCTGCTGGCAGTCGTCGCTCTGGTGGTCGCCTGGCGGTTGCTCCGTCAGCTGCTGGTGCCGTTGGTCCTCATCGTGATGCTGGTGTGCATCGTCCGGCTGGCCGTCGGTTGGTCACGACGGGACGGTTGGTAGGGCGCCGAACCTCATCGGTCGGCCTGTTCCGTTCGGCGTTGTGGAATCGACATTCTGCTTGGTTGCTGCACAAATGCAGCGTATAACTGAACTCAGTGGTGCTGCAAAAGTGCAGCACATGTAGCCACTAATCAGAAAGGAGGGTCACCATGGCAACACGGAGGAACAAGCGAGGAGGAGCGAAGCGGGAGCGGCAGATCTCAGTGCGTGCCGTGCGCCGTGAACCGCCTGATCTGAAGAAGCTCAGCCGAGCACTCATCACCCTGGCTCTCGCCGAGGTTGAAGCGGAGGCGCAGACCAAAGGAGACGACCGGGAGGTCAAGCGAGGTCGCGGATGAACCGTGCCCTGGAAATCACGGCGGCCGTCGGTTCCGTGGCTCTTACCGGCTTCGGTCTGCTGCCCTTCCTGCACCGCGAACCGCAGGTCGACAGCTGGTTCCAACTCCAGTGGCCGCGGGAGCTCGATGAGGACTCGGTCCTAGCCATGCTGCGACACCTGTCGGCGCTACGCCGCCCACCGGTCGTGGTGTTCGAAGCGGAAGGTCGTGGCCGCCGGGTCCATCACCGGATCGGTGTGCCGAAGGCCGACACCGCCCGCACCACGCATGTCATCGCTGCGTATCTGCCTGACGTCCTGCTCGAGCCGGTTGAGCGTCGGTCCGCCGAGCTGCACCACGGTGTCGAGCTCCGTCTCGGGACGCGGGAGCGCGCCCTTCGCACCGCCGGCGCGGAGGAGATAGGAAGGGCGGTATCAGCGGGACTCACGAGCGCGGCCGAAGGAACCATCGTTCAGTTGGTCATCGGCCCGCGTCTCAAAGCGCACTACGTACCAGCCAGCACGCAGGGTTTGCCGAGTAACGCTCAATTACTCAAACGAGCGGTGAGCGGTAACCCGCCGATCGATGCGCGGAGCCGCACCGCCCTGCAGGACAAGATGGGTGATCACGGCTTCCGCGCTGTGATGCGCATCGGCACGTCCATCCCGGATCCGAAGCCGGCCAAGTCCGCACTCCGTGCCGTCATCGGCGGGCTGCGCGTTGCTGAAGCACCCGGTGTGCATCTCAGGGTCAGGCGGATCCGCGAGAGCGACCTGAGTACCGCAGCGGTTCCACGACACTGGTCACTGGCGCTGAACGTCGGCGAACTGGTCGGGCTGCTCGTCTGGCCAATCGGTGACGCGGAGTACCCGGGTATCCGCCGGATGGGCAGTCGGCGACTGCCAGTTCCTCAGGCGGCTGCGTGGAAGGGCCGTGTGATCGGGAGGGGGAACCACCCGGGCACGCTCCGACCCGTCGCGCAGTCTGCAAGCGATGCACTGACGCACACCTGGTGCATCGGCCCGACTGGCGTTGGAAAGTCGACGCTCTTGGCCCGCTTGGCGCTGGACGACATTCGCGCGGGCCGCGGCGTCGTGGTCATCGAACCCAAGGGTGACCTCGTCGCCGACATCCTCGGCCGCATCCCGAAGGAGCGGGAGCAGGACGTCGTTGTCATCGACCCGACGGACGACACCGCGGTGGTTGGTGTCAACCCGTTGGTCGGTGGTCCACCGGAGCTGGTCAGTGATCAGGTGCTGGCCGTCTTCCGTGGCCTCTACGGCGACTACCTGGGCCCCCGGACCACGGACGTCCTTGCCGCCGCGCTGCTGACGATTGCTCGATCGGCGTCGCCGACCTTGGTCGCACTGCCGCTGCTCTTGAGCGATCAACGCTTCCGACGCAACCTCACCATTGGGTTGCACGGAGACATCGCGCTCGGTCCCTTCTGGGCATGGTTCGAGTCGCTCAGTGACGCCGAACGCAACCAGGTAGTGGCACCGGTGATGAACAAGGTCCGGCCGTTCCTGCTGCGCCAGAGTGTTCGCCGCGTCCTTGGACAAGTCACGCCACGTTTCGACATCTCCTCGGTGTTCACCGAGCGCAAGATCCTGTTGGTGCCGCTTTCCAGCGGGCAGATGGGTGACGCAACCAGTCTCATCGGATCCCTTCTTGTCGCTCGCCTCTGGCAAGCCGTGCAAGGCCGATCTCGCATCGACCCGAAGCGCCGTTATCCGGTCAGTGTCTTGGTCGACGAGTTCCAGACCTTCCTCCACCTCCCGACCGATCTGGCCGACGTGCTGGCCCAGGCTCGCGGCCTTGGGCTCGGCCTGACACTGGCGCACCAGCATCTGGCACAGCTGACCCCCGACGTACGCGCAGCGGTCCTCGCCAACGCCCGCTCCAAGGTCTGCTTCCGCCTCAGTGCCGAGGACGCCACGATTGTCGCGAAGAGCACTCACCAACTCGAAGCGCGCGACTTCCAGTCACTCGGCCGCTACGAGGTCTACGCCTCGCTCATGAGCGGCGGCGAGAGCCAACCGTTCTGCTCCGCTACCACCGATCCACTCGATCGACCCATCACCACCCCGGCGCGCGTGCGCGCCCTGAGCCGCGAGCAATACGCGAGCACGGTCGAGAACGTCGACGCCGAACTTCGCGCGCTGTGGCAATCAGCCGCAGCAGAGGATCGCGGCGGCGCCATCGGACAACGCACCCGCAAGCCGCGGGGCGCCGACGGAGGCGGATCATGAGGCGTCCGGTCGACCGTCCGGTCGGGCGGCGTTGGATACCAACATCCGCCAGCGTCTGCGGTGTCGTTGACCGGCGAGAGGCGCCGACTGTCTCTCGCGTATCTCGCGCCACTCTTCCCAACCGGCTGGCCAGGCCTCTGCATGGCAAGCGGGTGACCGACGAGCCGACCAGAACGTCGTCGGAGCGGTGTGGTGGGGGTTGCCGTCCGGTCGGCGCAGGACGTTCGACCCGCCGAACACCTCTCACATGCTCCGTAGTGGTGCCGACTGTGGACAGCGAAGGGGGAGTGCGATGAGTACCGCGATTCCCCGTGTCTCCCGAGTGCAGCTGGAGTACCTGCGGGACGCGTTGTCCGGACGGGATCTGGCGATCCTGAGTCAGGTCGCCGAATTGAAGCTGATGAGCGGCGCCCAGATCGAAGCCGTTCACTTCCCGCTCCTCGATCACGCCACGCTCGATGCCGGCTCACGAGCCTGCCGGCGCGTGCTTGGCCGCCTGGTCCGCGATCGACTGCTCGTCCGGCTGGAGCGACGCATCGGGGGACTACGTGGGGGATCGGCCGGTTTCGTCTACGGCCTCGCACCACTCGGGCAACGCCTGCTGAACCTCGACGGTCCGCGCAAGCGGTGGCGTGAACCATCCGCCACGTTCGTCGCCCACACGCTCGCCATCTCGCAGTTGGTGGTCGACCTCATCGATCGGCAAGCGACCGGTGACATCGAGCTCCTGCAGCTACAGGCCGAGCCGCGCTGCTGGCGGACCTTCACGGGGTTCAATGGCCGATCGGTGCTCCGGCCCGACCTGTTCGTCGGCGTAGGCGTCGGAAAGGTCGAGTACCGCTGGTTCGTCGAGATCGACCTCGGCACCGAAACCATGCCGCGCCGTATGGTCAAGTGCGCGCCGTACGAGACCTACTTCAACGCAGGTGTCGAACAGTCTGAGCACGGCGTCTTCCCGAAGGTGCTGTGGTGCCTGCCGAACGACGAACTGGCCGACACGCTGGCAAAACGGATTGGGCGCAGCACCACCCTGACGAGCGACCTGTTCGCCGTCACCACACCCAAGCGGCTGCTTGAGGTAGTGACGGGAGCATCGGCATGAGTGGTCAAGCACGGGCCGACGAGTTGGTGTCCAATCGAGTGCAGGTCGGTGACGTCCGAGAAATCCTGCCGTCCTTTCCGAGTGGCTCGGTCGACTGCATCATCACCAGTCCGCCGTACTACCGCCTGCGTAACTACGGCGCCGCCGATCAGCTCGGCCTGGAAGCCAGCGTGACTGGCTGGGTTGACGAACTCCGCCTAGTGCTGCGCGGCCTGGCAAGAGTTCTGAAGCCGACCGGTTCGCTGTGGTTGAACCTTGGCGACAGCTTCAGTTCCCACGAGAGTGCGGGCGCACCACTGAAGAGTCTGCTGATGGCGCCGGAGCGACTGGCGTTGGCCATGATCGAGGACGGTTGGACAATCCGTTCCAAGGTCATCTGGGCCAAGACCAACCCGATGCCCACCAGTGTCCGTGATCGCCTGGCTTGCACGTGGGAGGTCGTCTACTTCGCCACCCGTTCACGTCACTACTGGTTCGATCTCGATGCCATACGCATCCCGCACCACAGCGCGGTGCGATCCAGCGAGCGAGCCGCCGCACGCGGCGTGATCGCCAAGAAGCCAGACTGGGCGGGCCCACTGGCCGGCTCGAACAACGGTCTCGATGTGCTGAAGGCTCGCGGCCTGAGCGGTCATCCGCTCGGCAAGAACCCTGGCGACGTCTGGCGCCTGCCCACCGCGCGCAGCGGACATGGCCACCACGCCACCTTCCCGGTCGACCTGATCACCAAACCGCTGCTTGCCAGCTGCCCCGAACGCGTCTGCCTGAGTTGTGGCACACCATGGACGAGGACGCCAGCGACGCGAGGTCGAGCATTGGCGACCGTTGGCGAACCGAAGCCGGCATGCGAGTGCAACGCGGACTGGCAACCAGGTGTGGTGCTCGATCCCTTCATGGGCTCCGGCACTGTCGCCATCGCCGCTGAGACGCACACGCGGGACTGGCTCGGCATCGAGCTGAACCCCGACTTCGCTCGCATCGCCGAGCAACGCATCGCCGAAGCCCGCACGCGACGAGACGCGCCTGCCGATCGTTCCGACCTCCGGGCGGCGGCGTGAACGAACATCGAATAACTAGAAAGGAGAAGCAATTATGGAACGACAACCTGGGGGCGCCGGACCCGAACCAACCGGCACAGAAGAACAAGAACAGCAACGCGAGGTATCGCACGACGGTCCACGCATCTACGTGGCGTCCCTGTCCGACTACAACGCCGGCGTTTTGCACGGCACGTGGATCGAAGCCAGCCAAGAGCCGGACGATCTGCACGAGGCGGTGCAGCACATGCTGAGCCGTTCACCGACCGACCCGCGGGCCGAAGAGTTCGCCGTCCACGACTTCGAAGGCTTCGGTCGCTGCCGACCGGGGGAGTACGAGTCGCTGGAACGCATCAGCCGCATCGCCAAAGGCATCACTGAGCACGGACCAGTCTTCGCGGCCTGGGCCGACCACGTAGCCGCCGACGACGAAGGGCTCGATCAGTTCGACCAGGCCTTCCTTGGTGAGTGGCCGAGCGTCGAGTCCTATGCCTACTCACTGCTCGACGACATTGGCGTCATCCAGCAGTTGGAAGAACTACTCCCAGAGGGGCTCGCACCGTATGTACAGATCGACACGCACAGCTTCGCTCGTGACCTCGAACTGAGCGGTGAGGTCACCGCGATCGAGGGCGACGAGGGCGTGTGGGTCTTCGCCGGGAGGATTGGGTGACGACGGCACCGTTACTTCGTCGGTGCTGTGCCCGGGACTTCGAACACCAACACGCTGAGCTCGAGTTCACGCAACGGGTCGTCCCGGTGATGAAGCACGTACCGGAACTCGGTCTCCGCCCCCGTCGCTGTCCCGTTGCGGACGTAGTTCGGGTGGGCCCAGACAGTGTCGGGCACCTTTCCGAGCACCGTCGACAGCTCGCGGTCGCGGTTGAAGAGGACGATTGCGGTCTTGGTGTCGCGCCACGACGTGTATCCGAGCAACTGGTCGATCGTGTCGGTGAGCCCCTTTGGGCCCTTCCAGAACTTGCATTCGGCGATGAAGATGTTGCGGCCGTTGACGCGGATCAGGATGTCGGTCTTGCCGTCGAAGTTGAACGTCTCGCCAGTGGCCTGACCTTCGTAGTGCCCGTTGAGCTGCACGAGGAAGTGGGTACGCAGCGCTTCTTCGTCGAGAGTGGCGAACGTGGCCGGGCTGCGCTCGATGACGTGCACCATGTTGCGCATCACGTCGATGATGTGCTGGTAGTCATCCTGCGACAGCGCTGGCTCTGGCTTGAACGGAGCCGTGGCCTTCGGGCGTGTCGCAGGGCTCTTCACCTTCCGTCGGACTTCCGGTGCCACGTGTGTACGCGCCGCGCCCGGCCGTTCTCGAAGTGGGAACCCGAGCCCAGCGACCATTCCGCGGTCCTTCAGCAGCTTCTCGCGTCGGTTCGCGATCGCGGACTGCGCCTTGGCGGGCAGCGACGCGTTGAAGGGTTCGATGTCGTTTCGCTGGAACGCAAGCGTCTTCCGGATCAGATCCATCTCGTGTTCGAACTGGGAGCGCACCGCCGCCTCGTCGTGGTCCGTGCGCGTCACGGTGATCGTCAACTCGCCAGGTCGCACTGTTGCGCGCGGGTACACCATGAATCGCTGACTGGCCGAGCACATCCAGAGGTCGGCGTCACCAGTGAACGGCACGTAGTAGGTGACCTCGGTACCTGGAACCGTCCCGGACCGATCGAACATGTCGTTGTAGGAGACCTTCACCTCGCGCTGGTCGACGGTGATGCCAACCTCGTCCAGCTCAAGCAGCTCCACCGTGAGGTCTTCGACGATTTCGTCGATCAACGTCTGATCGGTGGTCTGCAGCAGGCGTTCATCATCGATCTTCTCGACGGCAGCGACGACTTGCCGGCCTCGGTTCTCAAGCGCTGCCGGCAGATCCCCTTCGGCGAACAGTGCATCCATGAGTCCATGGTACCGAACAGACGTTTGCCGTGTCGTTGTGGAATGCACCACGACGTGCTGCATTCTTGCAGCAACTATGAGACAATGGGTGTGGAAGGAGTTTTCGCACCCATGGACGACAAGCAAGCCAAGAAGCTCGGTGCTCTAATCAAGAAGCGGCGCGAGGCCGCCGGTCTGAGTCTGCGCGACCTGAGCGACATCACCGACATCGATGATGGCCTGATCAGTCGCTACGAATCCGGCGCCGTCCTGAAGGTGACACCGGAGCGTCTCGGCGCGCTGTCCAAGGCGCTGGATATCCCTCTAGCCGATCTCTACCGCATCGCCGGTTTTCCAACACCGCCGCTACCGAGCATGCGGCCCTACCTCAGAACGAAGTACGGCGAGCTGCCCGAGGAAGCCCAAGCGCAGCTCGAGACATATTTCGAGCGGCTCGCCAAGCGCCACGGCGTCAACCTGAACGGACCTGCCCCAGGCGAGGACGAGGCACCGCTGCCGAGGCAATCCACGAAGACGACGAAGTCCACGAAGAAGAAAGGAGGGACACGATGAACGACAACACCAATCACCGGGACAGCAGTATGCGGACCCTCCGTGCGCTGGTACCGAACCGGAGGCTGACGAGAGGCGAGTCAATCCGCATCGCCGAGCTGCAAGCCAACCGACTGCTGGAGCTCTTCCAGATCTCCGGTCCGAAGGTGCCGAGTGAACTGATCACCGAGTTCCCGCGCATC
>WBZN01000477.1_pt1 | contig 31972 bp, 35 predicted proteins | sample 5204281 | NCBI WGS metagenome assembly WBZN01 (sample SAMN12344347, study PRJNA552823) | activated sludge metagenome | biome: Activated sludge suspended growth; feature: Nitrification reactor; material: Wastewater; isolation source: activated sludge from nitrification reactor of wastewater... | reverse complement strand
TCAAGGGCCGTTCTTCGGAAGACGAGTTCTGTGAATGACAATGGGGGCAAGTAACCAGCATGACCGAGAGAGCAGAGCAAGTCTGCGACCACGCCCTCTTATCAACAGCGTAGGGGACCAGTTCCTACGGCTTAAGCGTTACGAGGTCGGGATTTGATCGGTATAATTCAATCAGATCACTGCTGCTCAATCCGGATTGCATGGGATAAATCACCACCTGAACTTTTTTATCCAAAAGCTGGTGCAAATCCTCTCGCAAAAGACTTGAGTTCAGAACCAAAATAAAAGGCTTATCTTGCGACATGGTAACCAAGTCGTCTTTCGTGAGTACGGCACTTCTGGAAATAATAGCGAGCTGCGCCCCGGCCCTTGCGACTTCCATCAGATTATCACGGCTCAAACGAGGGCCATCGACCAAAACCGTTAAGCTTCCGGCCTTCGCGAGTTCAATGAGATCTTCTTTCATATAATTTGTGCGAGCAATAGAAACGCCCACCTCAGCTTTATTTTTTAAAAGCTCGGTCAGATCCTCGCGACTGAGCGAATTGATTTTATTCTGGCACAAAGTGATCTTTGAAATTTTAGACAGGGTTTTCAAGTCGTCGCGGGAAAGATTATTATTACCACCTTCCGTAAAACACTCGGTAAAAGTTTGCGGCGGAATGGCGGCGTGGGCGTAAATTGAACAAAAAGATAAAATGAAAAGTAGAAAAAGGTCGAAAAATTTGATCATGATAACCTCCACGGAACGGAGGCTACCATATTTTTTCCAAATGAACAGCCCCGCTGACGTCAATCCCGCTTTTGAAGAATTGAAGCCTGATTTATGTGGCTTAGCAAAGTGACAAAAAAATTCGCAGAAAAATCCCTAGCGAATCTTCAGTTTCAACAAATCTTGGACATGCAAGATTCCCACAGGTCGCAAAGGATTTTCAGAGTTCTTATCCAGGACAAAAACCATTTGGATACGAAATTGCTCCATCAAAAAAAGAGCCTTTTCCGCAAGTTCGTTCGCATCGATGGTGCGTGGATTGACGGTCATCAAATCCTTGGCGACCCCGACAAAGGGATCTTGATTTTTTTCAAGGCGACGACGGATATCGCCATCGGTGATCACCCCGACCAAATGACCTTTCTCATCGACGATACCAGCCGCTCCGCGAACATCTTTATGAGTCATGATCGAAAAAATCTGCCGGACCGGAGTTTCCAGAGTGACGGTCGGAAGGGCGTCCCCTCCATGCATGACATCTTTCACTTGCGTCAGCAGACGGTAACCCAAACTTCCCCCGGGATGATATTCAGCGAAATCTTCGGTGCGGAAACCCTTCTCGTTCATCACGGCCATGGCGAGAGCATCGCCCAATGCCAAGCTCGCCGTACTACTCGCCGTTGGCGCGAGCCCCAAAGGACAAGCTTCTGCGGAAACGGAAACATTGAGAATAATCTGCGCGGCCTTTGCTAGGGTAGAGGTTTCATTTCCGGTCATGGCAATAAGCACATGGCCCTTGCGCGCACAAAATTGAATGATGCTATTAAACTCAGGCGAAGAACCCCCATAGCTAATGGCTAAAACCACATCTTTTGCGCCGATCACGCCGAGATCACCATGGGCACTTTCAGCGGGGTGAAGAAAAACCGAGGGAGTTCCCGTTGAGGAGAATGTGCTCGCAAGCTTGCGTGCAATTTGTCCCGATTTGCCAATGCCCGTCACAATCAATTTGGCCTGAGAAGTCACGATCGCATCGACCGCTTTTTCAAACTCGGTTCCGATGCGTTCTTTCAAAGCGAGAATGGCCTGCGCTTCCACGTCCAAAACATGCAGGGCCTGCTCACGAATGCTCGATTTCAAAATGAACTCCTTATTTATTTTTTCGCACGACGCTCGATTGATCCAGGGCTGCCTTCACAAAATGAGTAAAGAGAGGATGAGGAGCCAAAGGCTTTGACTTGAATTCAGGATGAAATTGCACCCCGACAAACCAAGGATGATCCACAAGCTCTACAATCTCCACCAGATCGCGTTCTTTGCAAATCCCCACCGCCACCATACCCTTTTTATCCAAAAGCGCTTTGTATTTATTATTGAATTCAAAGCGGTGTCGGTGTCTTTCAAAAATATGGGGAGACTTGTAAACCTGCGCCGCCCGACTGCCTTTTTGCAAAGCACAGGGGAAGGATCCCAGGCGCATCGTGCCGCCCTTATTAACAACTCCCCTTTGCTCAACCATCGAGTCGATCACAAAGTTTCCATTACGCTTGGTCTCCGTATGGAATTCGCGACTGGTGGCATCTTGAATGCCGCAAACGTTGCGCGCAAATTCAATCGCCGCGAGTTGCATCCCAAAGCAAATCCCGAAAAAGGGAATTTGTCTTTCACGGGCAAACTTAATCGCCGCGATCTTTCCTTCCACCCCACGCGTGCCAAAACCCCCGGGAACTAAAATCCCGTCGACGTTTTTCAGCGTTTCGATCACATTCTTTTCATTTAATTTTTCGGAATCCACATACATGATTTCAACTTTGGCTTTATTCGCGACGCCACCGTGGACGAGCGCCTCATGCAAAGACTTATAGGACTCTTTCAAATCGACATATTTTCCGACCACGCCAATCTTCACGGCGAAGGAGGGATTCTTTAGAACGTGGACTAGGTTCTGCCAACCCCGCAAATTCAATCGCCCCGGATCCAATCCCAAACGATCGACCAAACGGGCATCTAAAAGCTCCGAATGCAAAGCGAGCGGAACTTCATAGATAGTTGAAGAGTCCTGGGCTGCGATCACATTCTCGGCTTTCACCGAGCAGAACAGGCCAATTTTAGCTTTCAAATTTTCATCAAGCGGCTTTTCCGAACGGCACACGAGAAAGTCTGGCTGAAGCCCCAAGGAGCGCAATTCTTTGACCGAATGCTGAGTGGGTTTGCTCTTGAGCTCTCCGGCCGCGGCAATGTAGGGGACATAGGTCACGTGCAACAGAACCGAATTTTCAAGACCGACATCGTTACGCATCTGACGGATCGCTTCGAGAAAAGGCTGGCTTTCGATATCGCCCACGGTGCCGCCGATTTCGACTAAAATTATTTCTGTTCCCTGAGCGGCCTCATAAATACGGGCCTTGATTTCGTCCGTGATATGCGGGATCACTTGCACCGTGCCGCCGAGATAGTCCCCGCGGCGTTCACGGCTGAGAACGGTGTCATAAACCTGTCCCGTCGAAACGCTGTTTGAGCGGGTCATGACGGCGGAAGTGAAACGCTCGTAGTGTCCTAAATCTAAATCTGTTTCGGCACCGTCTTCGGTGACATAGACTTCACCATGCTGGAAAGGCGACATCGTCCCTGGATCCACATTGAGGTAGGGATCAAACTTCATGATCGTGACCCGATGCCCACGGGCCTCGAGTAGCGAGCCTAAACTCGCGGCCGTGAGCCCTTTTCCGATGGAAGAAACGACCCCACCCGTCACAAAAATAAATTTTTGATTGAGAGCTTGGCTGGTGCTCTTTTTCGTGGACACTTTCGCCCGGGCCCGGGCCGTCGTCTGATTGATTCCGCTTTTCTTTCTCGTGGCCATTCTATTTCCTTTGGCTGAGCAGGATTTCGAGTCGCGCGAGATCTTCGGCCGTATCCACGCCAAGACTTGCCGACTCCACTCGTATCACCTTGATTTTGGCACCCAAATAAAGGGCCCGCAACTGTTCTAAGCTTTCTGCCTTTTCTATAAGCGCCGGCGTAGCTTCACAAAAATTTTTCAGAAATTTCTTTGTATAAGCGTACATTCCAATATGCTTCATCGCTCCATCCAGCGGGCCCACTTGCTCTGCGTTAAGACGTGAATAGGGAATGGAGTAACGACTGAAGTAAAGCGCTTCATCTCGGCAATTGACCACCACCTTGACGGCATTGGGATTTTGCAGTTCTTCCAGCGAAAGGGGATGGGCCAAAGTCGCCATGTCTAAATGAGGATCCCGGGCAAAGGTTTCGGCCAGGCGATCAATGAGATCGCCGGTGACAAGGGGCTCGTCTCCTTGGATATTGACCACCACATCGCAGTTTTCATTTTTAATCGCCGCATAAATCCGATCAGAACCGGACGGCAAATGGGCCTCGGTCATCACCACTCGCACACCGCAGGCAACCGCCGCCGCCGCGATCCGCTCGTCATCGGTGGCCACGATCAACTCCGCGATCAATTGGCTTTGCTTCGCGCCTTCAATGGTCCACTGGATCAGCGGAATACCTTGCAAATTTGCCAGCAGCTTTTCTGGAAATCGCGTTGAACCAATACGGGCCGGAATGACGCCAAGAATTCTCAATCGTCCTCCCGCACCCGGGCCTCTTGGGCCTGCGGCGAAAGCCAAGTCTTATAAATATAGTCTTCGACTTCATCCTGGCCATTTTTCTGCAAGGTCGAAGTCACAAAGACCTGCGAAAGGCCCGATTGCCTGCGGATCGTGTTCACCGCCTGCTGGATTTGGTTCTTTGAAATTTTATCGGCCTTTGTCAAAACCACCGCCATGGGAAAATCTTGATCCGATGAAAAGCGTTTGAGCATTTCTTCATCCTCACTCCACTCCCGACGGATATCCATAATGAGCAGCAATCCCGCCAGCACCTCGCGCTGAGTGAGATAATTTTGAACCATGCTTGACCACTCTCGCATTTCGTCACCCGAACGGGCGGCAAAGCCGTAACCGGGCATATCCACAAGAACGTATTTACTATTGACCATAAAAAAATTCAGTAAGCGGGTTTTTCCGGGCGTGGAGCTCACCTTCGCGAGCTTGCCACCGGCCAAGGCATTCAGAAAAGAACTTTTCCCGGCATTCGAGCGGCCCGCAATGGCGACCTCCGCTTTTTGTGGAAGGGGAAAATCCTGGGGATAAACGGCGCTCTTTATAAACTTGATGGATGCTGGCATAGGGCAATCTAACCTAAGTCTGACTTTTTCTCAATTCTTGGAAGCTATTCCCAAAGGAAATAATTTGCCGAGTCGAAACCTTTGAGATCGAACTCCTTCGATCTCAAGACGGTCCCAGAATTGTAAGGGGGAATTTTCCAATAACGACATTCGTCCCCGAAAGGAAAACCATGAAAGCATCCCTCAAAGGCCTCGACGCCGAGAAACCCATCCACATCGATATTCAAGAGTTCATGACTTTGGCTAGCCCCGCTGAAGAAAGACATGCGCGCATCGAACTCAAAGAAACCCACTATCTCGTTAAAGATCTGCGCTCCGTTTCTGGCACATATGTTAATGAAACTCGTGTCAACGAAGCGATCCTACAGGACGGGGACATTCTGAAATTAGGAAACTTGGAACTGGTTTTTTCAACGGAGAACGCCCTTCAAGACGAATTCCCTTTGCGCAGTCGTAATCTGGTATGGAATCAAGAGCTACAAAGTTTAAATCATGTCGCTAAAACTCAATTTCCGATTCTTTTACTGGGCTCCTCAGGGACCGGCAAGGACGTCATCGCGCAAACGATTCATCAAAAAAGCGCGCGCTCGGCGGGGCCTTTCGTCAGCGTGAACTGCAGCGCCTTAACCGAAACTCTGGTCGAAAGCGAACTCTTTGGCCATGTCAAAGGGTCCTTTACCGGAGCCGTCAACGATCGCAAAGGAGCCTTCGAAACCGCCCGTGGAGGAACTCTATTTTTAGATGAAATTGGTGACCTTACCTATAGTCTCCAAGCGAAGCTTCTACGGGCTCTCGAGAATGAGGAGATCCGTCCCGTCGGCAGCGACCGAAATGTCCAAACGGACGTCCGTATCATCGCAGCCACTCATCAAAATATGCAGGATAAAATTCGCCAAGGCACCTTCCGCAGCGATCTTTATTTTCGTTTAAATGTCATCAGCGTGACTCCACCGCCTTTGCAATTACGCATGGAGGATTTCGATGAACTGCTTTACACCTTCGCTAAGCAGATGCGGGTGCGTTTCAGCTTCAATGCCATTCAGCTTCTGAAAAAACACAGCTGGCCCGGCAACATCCGCGAGCTGAAAAATCTGGTGGCGCGGGCCTCCGCTCTTTATCCCAAGCAAACGATCGAAGAGCTTCATGCCGATCGCCTGATTGATCGCACTTTGCTTGCTCCCGGCGAAACCCCGAGAATGGATGCTTTGCCGATGATCAAAGAAATTGAAAAACAAATGATCATTCAGAAATTGAGTTTTTATAAAGGCAATCAACGAAGGGCCGCGCAAGAGCTCGGGATGCCGAAGAGCACCCTGCATGATCGCCTGAAGTACTACAACATTGACGTGGTTGATTTCAAAGGGAGGACTTAGGCTTTCAAAATCGCAGTTTTAATATACACTCGACGCACTTTCCCCTTGGTCAAAATCTTATTCACTTCCTTGCGCAGCTTCTCACAGAGAAGCTGCTTTCCTTCGGCCGAAGAAATTTGATCGAAACTCATATCTTCAAGAGTTCTTTGAAACAAATCTCGGACTTCAATTTCCCGATCTTTGATCTCGACCACCACATCAGAGGCCGCTCCTTCGACGTAAAATTCGAATGCACCCATGGGATTGACGCCCGCACTCGGAGAGCGTTTGAGGTTCACGACCATTTTTGTGAGAACGATGATGTTGCGCGCGCTGTGAGTGGACTCGTAGAACGACTCCACTTCCGTTTTGGGATCGTAGTTGTAATCCTCTTGCGACCATTCCTGCAAAGAAGACACAAAGAGTTCCTCAGCGGGAGGAAAGAGCCCCTTCGTGGACGAACGATAAATGACAAAACCAACGAGCCCAAGCAAAGCGAGCAACCCTAAAAATCCGAGTTTTTTCTTAAAACTCAATTCTTTGAAGACAGAAAGCGAAGCGCCCAAGCTCGTTTTTAAAATTTGCGCCCTTTTTTTCAGCCATTTCCAAAAAAGAGGTAAAGCCGATTTTAAAGAAATTTTCGCCTGCGCCCAAGACTTTTTTCGGCGAATACCCAGGAGACGCCAGCGAAAACTCAAACGAACAACAAACGGAAGAATTTTAGCCAATCGGGGCCGCCAACCGTCTCCGTGTTGCCACAGGGCCTGCTCTTCGGCGAAACTGTATTCGAGTTCGTCGTTGAATAAAGCGTTTTGCATCTCTTCGTTCGGACCGATGTCTTTCAAATGGGCGGCAAATTCTGGGTCATTTTTTGCGATGGTGGAATCCAGATCCTCCAAGCTCAATAAATTTTCTTCGGCTTCGCTTGCTTCCGCATCGGTATCCTTCACCTTCGTCGAGTCTTTTGTCTCTTCATGTGTTTCTGCCAAGCGGATCCCCCCTGACCATTGTAAGAAAAGTGAGCCCCTTGTCGCAAGTTAATTTATTCATTCACAGACTTCGCATAGAATGGACATGATTGGAGTAAACCTATGACTCTTGCAAAACGGATCGCCTTTTCGTTCATTTCAATTTTCTTAATGTCCTGTGCTCATTTTGAACGGGCGCAGAGCAGTGGTTATGCCGAAGGCTCGTCGCCAACGGCCGAAGGAGCGCCAAAAGACTACGCCCGCGATCGGGAAACGCGCAAGACCGCTTACGAGCTCGGCCTTAATCCCTCGACGGGACTCTCGGGAAGTGAACAAAATCAAGTTGATGATCGCATTCGCCTGCGTGAACTTGAGAAGACTTTGAACTCAAAAAAAGAGCGTGAACAGTATTCTAAAATACTCCCGTGGCTGCGCAGTGACCGAGAAAAAATTGAGTTGCTTTCAATCCCCAGCCTGGAGGGCCGTCAGCAGTGGGTGAATAACCACGGCATCTGGGACCGGGCTAAAATGCCGGGAACCGAGATGAAGGAACTCATCGACTCCCAAGATATATCCCTCGGTATGCCTCAAGATTACGTTAAAAAAGCCTGGGGAGATCCTCAGAGCGTTGAAGTTTCCGGCAATCCCATTTACAAAAACGAACGCTGGCGCTACCAACGCTTCACTTCCAGTCCAGACGGTTATAAAAAAGAAACCCGCTTTGTCTACTTCGAAGGCGGCCGCGTCGTCGGCTGGGAAACAGAATAGGAAGGTACGCCGTTACTTTTCCGGATGCGCTGCATCCGGAAAAGTAACGGCGTACCTAATGGGCTTCGTCCCAATTGCGGCCGATGGCATAGTTGACCTTGAGGGGGACGCGAAGTTTGGCGACTCCCTCCATGAGGGTGACCAATCGGGGCGTGTGTTTTTGCAGATCGCTTTCGCTCGCTTCGAAAATCAATTCATCATGGACTTGCAGCACCAAAGGTAAGGGAATTTCGCGGTGGATGTCGATCATCGCTTTTTTGACGAGATCGCTGGCCGTTCCTTGAATAGGAGCATTGATCGCGGCTCGCTCCCCAAATTTTTTCATCGCGGCATTCTTGCTGCTGAGCTCATCGATGTAACGACGACGCCCAAAAAGAGTTTCGACGTAACCATTCTCGTGGGCAAAGGTGGTCGTACTCTCAATGTACCCACGCACGTTCTTGAAACGTTCAAAATAGCGTTTGATGATATCTTGAGCCTCCCCGCGAGGAATCCCTAAAACTTCGGCAAGCCCGAACGCGCCCTGGCCATAGGCAATTCCGAAATTCACGGCCTTCGCAGTTCGGCGCAAGTTCGATGTGACGTCCTTCAGGGACACATTAAAAATTTCGGCCGCGGTGGCCGTGTGAATGTCCAGGTCGTCTTCAAAGGCTTTGCACAGATTCGGGTCCTCCGAAATATGGGCTAAAATTCTCAGTTCGATTTGCGAATAGTCCAGCGAAAGTAATTTCATCCCTTGATCAGCGATGAAAGCGCGGCGCACCTGCTGCCCCCGCTCGGTGCGGATCGGAATATTTTGTAAATTCGGCTGGGTACTGGAAAGCCGGCCCGTCGCCGTTAAAGCCTGATTGAAAGAGGTATGCACCCGTCCGTCAGCCCCAATCAATTGCGGGAGCGCATCGACATAGGTTGATTTCAATTTTGAGAGCTCCCGGAACTGCAAGACGAGCTTAGCGATGGGATGGTCCAATTTTTCGAGCACATCCGTATCTGTCGAATAGCCCGTTTTATTTTTCTTACCGGCCTGAAGACTGAGCTTTTCAAAAAGAATCTGGCCCAACTGCTTTGGACTCGCGACATTGAAACTGCCTCCGGCGAGATCATGGATTTGCTTTTCAAGCTCGGCAATTTCGGTCGCCAGCGACTCGCTTTGAATGGCCAAAAGATCTCGATCGATCCGCACGCCTTTATTTTCCATCAACAAAAGAATTTCCGGCAGCGGAAGATCGAAATCATGGAAGACCTTTTCAACTTGCCGCACTTTCATTTTTTCAGCCAAAACTATTTGCAGATGCAGATGCAGAGCCAAGACTTGCGAAGCCGAAACAAAATCAGGAAGCATCTCTCCCGCTTCGCGCATCAAAATTTTTCTGAAATCAGCCGTATCACCCGCCTTAATTATATACGCCGCAAGCTGCGAGTCCCAAAAAATCCTTGGAGTTTTCGCTTCGATCGCATGCCAAAACCCTTTCAAGTCATAACCGCTCCAACGAATTTGCAAATGGTCCGTGAGGCCGCCGAGCGACTTCAAATCTCCCGCAAAAATCACCACCTCATTTTCACGTCGCAAATAAAGGGCCTCTTCATGGCGAATGCCCCACACCGAATCTTGCGGCCTGAGCCAACTTTTGAGGCTCTGTAAATCCATCGTGATTTCAGTCCAGTCCGCAGGCACAGCGAAGAGCGTGACTTCCGTCTGCGGAACTTCGGCCTGCGCGAAAGACAGATTTTGAGCACTGGGCGACACTTTCCGAATCAACGGACGCTCTTCGACAGGAGCGCTCGGGCGATTTGGATCGGGGACCTGCGTGTGCAGACCATTTTCACCGAGCAGAGTTCTCTCAAAGGTTTTGAAATTCAACTCCTGCAAAAGCGCCCGCAACTCATCCACCCGAAAAGGCAGCATATGGTAGTCCTCGAGATTTTCCGAAACTTTCACGTCGGTGACAATGGTGACCAACTTTTTCGAAAGAAAGGCCATCTCTTTCGCGTCAAGAAGCTTCTGCTTGATGCTCTTACTTTCAACAAGATCAATATTTTCGTAAATATCTTCGAGATCTTTAAACTGTTGCAGCAGCTTCACCGCCCCTTTTTCGCCAATTCCCTTCACGCCAGGAACATTATCCGAGGTGTCACCCACAATGGCGAGGTAATCAATGAACTGGGCTGTTCCCACGCCCCATTTTTCCAGAGCCTTCTGGGCATCATAACGGACGTCTTTCATCGTGTCGTAGATAATCACGTGATCTTCAATGAGCTGGGCAAAATCCTTATCCCCGCTCACGATCACCACATCTAAATTTTTTCGGCGCGCAAATTTGGTCAAAGTTCCAATAAGATCATCCGCTTCAAAAGTATCGACTTCGACCGAGGGAATGCCGAGAAGCACGGCTATTTTTTTAATGTAGGGAATTTGCAAAGCAAGGTCCTCGGGCATCTCGCTGCGATTGGCTTTGTAACCGTCGTAGAGCTCCTTACGAAAAGAGGCCTCTTTGCGGTCGTAACAAAAAACCATATAATCTGGCTTTTCTTCTTTCATCAATTTACTGAGCATCGAGAGGAAGCCGTAAACGGCATTGACGGGAGTGCCCGTCGGAGAAGTGAGGGGACGGATCGCATAGAAAGCACGAAAAAACATAGAGCTGACATCGATGAGATAAATTTTTTTCATGTCATCGAGTTACACCGAATCAGGTGCAAAGTCGATTCGTTCTTAACTCTACAAACTGTCGTCGATTTCAAAATCCGCCAAGACGGATTTGCGACGTTCTTCACAGGACTCTTCGACCTGGCGTTGAATAATTTCAAGCTCGCCCCGCAAACCCGAATTCGGAACAAGAACACCTTGCTCCATAAACTCAATGTCCACCGGATCAAGGCTCAGGCGACGTGCAAACTCGGCTTGGCTCCAGCCAAGACGAAGACGAAGGGATCTAATGCTCGTGTTGTTCCATTCCATAAAGTCACCTGTATCTAGATAGTTAGAGCGCAATTTAGAGTTATAATACTATTTTCAGTCGCGGGCAGCAAATAACCGACTGCGTTAGTCACTCGTCAGCAAAAACAAACACTAAATCGTTTTCACCTGCGAGATCAAGCCGATCCCGAGCTTGACGCTCCATGAAACTAGGATCTTTTGCCTGATGCAATTGAGCCTCCAGCTGTTGGGAGGTCTTTTGGGTATCAAAAATTTGTTGCGTGAGGCGATCGAAATCTCGATGCAATCCCCACAGTCGCCAGAGGTTCCCGTTCAGCACAAGAACCACGGCCAAAAGAAGTAAACACAAGGTCGCCACTCGGCCCGGATAATCTAGAAATTGACGTATCGACATAGAATCAGAATAACCGGTTCGAAAGACCTTTTCTACGCGATCAAGGTCGAGGTCGCGCAGATCTTCGCGTAAAATCTCGGAGAGAGGTTTGCGCCTAGGCTCGCCTTGGCGAGAAGACCGGTCAAAAAACCAGTAAGAAAAAAAATGGCGCCGGGTCACGCTTAGCGGAAAGCAGCCTTGTCCCAATAGGTGCCCATTCCGCCCAAGTCCTCTTCGATGCGCAAAAGCTGGTTGTATTTAGCGATACGCTCACTGCGACAAAGGCTGCCCGTTTTGATTTGCTGGCAGTTCAAAGCGACCGCCAAATCAGCGATGGTCGTATCTTCCGTTTCACCTGAACGGTGGGACATCACGGTTTTATATTTATTTCTTTGCGCTAAACTCACCGCCTCAAAGGTTTCAGTGAGAGTACCGATTTGATTGACCTTCACGAGCAAAGCATTCGCCGCTTTTTTATCAAGGCCTTGGCGAAGACGTTTCGGATTGGTCACGAACAAATCATCACCCACAAGTTGCATGGTTGAACCCATTTGCGCCGTCGACTTCACCCAAGAATCCCAGTCATCTTCTGAAAAACCGTCTTCAATGCTGACCAACGGATATTTTTCACCCCAAGTCTTGTAAATCGAAAGCAATTCATCCGGCGCGAGTTTTTGGCCTTCCCACTGGTACTTGCCCTCTTGGTAAAGTTCGGTTGCGGCCACATCCAGAGCTAAGAAAACATTCTGACCGGCCTCGTATCCCGCTTGTGAAATGGCCAAAAGAACCAATTCGAGCGCTTCTTGATTGGAACCCAACTTAGGCGCGAAACCGCCCTCATCGCCGACCGCGGTCGAAAGGCCTTTGCTGGCCAAAATCTTTTTCAGCGTATGGAAGATTTCCGCTCCCGCGCGCAAAGATTCCGCAAAAGAATTATTCACCGTTGGCACAATCATGAATTCTTGCACATCTAAACCATTGTTCGCGTGCGCTCCGCCGTTGATGACATTCATCAAAGGAACCGGCAAGCGGGACGCCTGCGATCCTCCGACGTAACGGTACAACGGCAAACCGCAATCCTGCGCAGCCGCGTGAGCCACCGCCAGCGAAACTCCCAAAATGGCGTTGGCACCGACATTGGATTTATTTTCTGTCCCGTCAACGTCGCGTAAAATTTTATCAATGTACACTTGTTCGGTGACCTCAAGCCCAATCACTTCGGGCGCAAGCTTTTCACGCACATTGTCCACGGCCTTGAAAACACCCTTGCCTTGGTAGCGATTTTTTTCACCGTCACGCAATTCGCAAGCCTCGTGCGCTCCAGTTGAAGCTCCCGAAGGAACAGCCGCTCGACCCATATTTCCGTCAGCGGTTGTGACTTCAACTTCCACCGTCGGATTTCCGCGGCTATCCAAAATTTCTCGAGAAACGATGTTCACTATTTCTGACATGGGGGAGGTCCTTCCTTATCGTTGAGCCTATTCATTTTTCGCAACACTTCCATGCTCTCATGGATGGTGCGCGGATACTGACTTTTTACAAAATCCCAATCCACCCGGCGCATGGCTTCCTTCACGGCCGGAGTCATTTTCCCCTGGGCCGCGAGCATCGTGATCAACTGTTGCGCCCGCACCATATAATCATGCAAACGCGCCAAATTTTGACCGATGACGTAGGAGGGTGATTCGCTTTCGAAATGCAAATGGGAAAGAGTCCCTTCCGTGGGCAGAAGAACTTTCTCAGCTGTTTGCACAGCTTCGGGCTGCGCTTGGGTCAGCTCGAGATTACGCTTTTCAAAATCTCGAATTTTCAATTCTAAATCGCCAATGTATTTTTGTTGATCTTCGCGTTCGCGCTGCGTTCTTTGCAAATCCTCCAGGAGATCCTTGAAAAGATCGGGGCTCACCTGCCGCCCGACCGGAGCCCCTTCAAAAATAGACTTCTGCTGTTCAGAATCAGACCAGTTCAACTTCAATCGAATGCCCGTCCATTCACACAGAGCCAAAGGCTGACCGATATAAACTGGCAAAGATTCAAAAGCGGCCTTAAGGTAGGTCGTCACCAAAGGATATTGCTCGGCGGGCAAAGGAAGATCGAAGGAAATGCTGCTCGCATCGCGCCGAAGATTATCAATGGGCGGCTTAGGCGAAATAAAATAAGAAAGAAATTGCTCGGGCTGATTAAAAATCTCGTGGGGCCTCGGCATCATGCGCAGGACGCTGTCAAGGACTCCCCAAGCCCGGATTTCTGCGCCCTCATGGCCTGCTCGCTGAAGAATATTTCCTTCTTGCTTGAGCGGCAGACGCAAAAGATTTTGCAGGAAATCTTCCATCTCGGGGGCACTGACCCAGTAGGAAGAATCACGAAACCACTCCACGGGTAAGTGAGTCTGCTCGTAAAGCGGACTAAGATCCTCTCCATGGGTTTCCAGAAGAGTCATGACGGCATTAGAAATTTTCCCACTAAAATACACCCCCATTTTCTAGCCCACTTTCGCTCAGGGGTCGAGAGCTAAGACATGAGCCCTCAAAGTCACGGCGCGTTAGTCATGGCTTCCTTCTCCAGTGGGAGTAAAACGGGCTGTCCCGGTCAAATAAAGCGGAGGAAAAATGGATTCTCAGATAGTTTTTGGCCCTTATACCCCTCAGGAAACAGATCGCTTAGCCCTTTCACTACAAAATCAGCAGATCCCCTTCGAGTTACAAAAAGACCTTGAGGACGAAAAAAAATTCACGCGCCAGGACTTCGGCAATATCGTCACCCGCGCTGAGTACCGCACGCAGACTTACCTCGCCCAGATTTTTTACTTCGTTATTCCTCCGGATCGCAGGGGTGACTTTGAAAAAATCCTGAGTGAAGAGGGGCTCGCTCCGCAAGAAAAAGGTCACGAAGCTTCTGACGTGGTGATAGAAATTCCTGCGGCAGAAGAGCGCCAATTGCTTCGCGATGCTTCTCGCAAAAAACAAACAAAACAATTCGTCGCGGCCGTTCTGGTGATTGTGTTCCTAGGACCGATTATTTACATGGGATGGTCGTTTTTTAAAAATTAGGCTGCCAAAATAGACTGGATTAACTAAGCCGCTTTTTTCTGAAATTTTGACTTTGGAAAAGGCAGACTGTTATCGATGATCTCTTCCATGAACGACGGGACGTAGCCGGTGGCTTCAAGACGACCATCGAGTGTTCCGTCGGGTTTGCGGGTCATGCGAGTCATCTTGAAAATAGGCTCAACGATATAATTGTATTTGTCATCGAAGCCACGAATTTCGCTGATGGCGCCGATGCGACGTGAACCGTCGGAGTAACGTGACACTTGAATAATGATGTTAATCGCAGAAGCCACTTGCAAACGCAGCGCGCGCTCGCTGATGCTGCCTTCGCCTCCTTGGGCCAGGGCTTCCAAGCGCACGATGGCGTCTTCGGGCGAATTCGCATGGACCGTTCCCATGCAGCCTTTATGGCCGGTGTTCATGGCGTTCAACAACTCGATGGCTTCATTGGAACGAACTTCCCCTACGATGATGCGATCTGGCCGCAAACGCAAAGCGCTCTTCAAAAGGTCTTTAATCGAAACTTCACCCTTGCCCAGCTGATCGGCCTGGCGGGTTTCAAACATCACGACGTGCTCGTATTCAACCTGCAATTCGGAAGAGTCTTCGATCACCAATACCCGCTGTCCCTTAGGAATACGCGTGCACAGTAAGCCTAACAAAGTGGTTTTACCAGAGCCCGTTCCGCCGCTGACAATGATATTTTTACCCAGGAACATGCAAATATCGAGAAAGCGCGCGCCATCTTCGGAGATCGCGCCCAGTTTGATGTAGTCGGCGAAAGTGATTTTGTTATTCGTGAACTTACGGATGGATAAAGTCGTCCCTTTGCGGGACATCGGCGGGATGACCGCCGCAATCCGCGAGCCATCGGGCAAGCGGGCGTCGAGTCGTGGGGTCTCGGCGTCGATGCGTCGGCCCACGCTTTGCGCGATGCTATTGACCGCTGCACGCAAGTCATCTTCACTGACGAACGTGTCGGGAACGCGCTCGAGCTTCCCTTTACGTTCGACGAAAATTTCTTTGTGCCCGTTCACGAGAATTTCGGAAACGCTTTTGTCTTCTAGATATTTTTGTACGGGACCAAGATTGTTCTTGATCGCGTCTTTGAAAACGCTGTTCTGATTCGAATTGTTGCTATTATCTTTATCAGCCATTCAAAACTCAACTTTAGTTGGAAGCCGGTTTTCTTTCGGCATCCGAGAAGATGATAAATTTTCCTTGCACGGCCGTTTCAGGACATTGATAAGAAAAAATGCCGTCTGTTTTAGGGCTCACAGTGAAGGTTCGTTCTTCACCAAAAAGGGTATTGTGATGCTCAGAGAAGGCGTCCAAAACGAAGCTGACGTTTTTTTCTTTTTGATTGATGTTCACGATGTGGATTTTGTAACTGCTGTTCTTTTTCAATCGGACCGTGTCGGGCACGAAACCTTTTTCGGTGTTCATGATCACGATGTCTTGCGTGGGTTCGGTCGTCTCAAAAATGGGGTTCATCAGGCTGATGGGTTTTTCTTCGATTAAGCTCGCGGGCAAACGGTCGACATTATCCACTTTGTTGAACTCCACTTGGCGGCGCGACAGATCCACGTCCCAAGCAAAGGCCGTCGTTGAAAAAAGCCCTAATAAAATAAATTTAGTGAAGTTCTTTACGATCTTGGAATTCACAAAATTCACGAGCCACCTCCAATGCGACGTAATTGACAGAACGCGTATCCATCGTGTGAAGCTTCTGGACAAGAAGGTCCCGATTTCCCGAACAGGCGTTGATTTGTTCGAATGTCAGGGTGAGTTCTTGGGGATTTTGCATCATTTCTTTGGTTACGATTTCCCAATCCAATTTAAGAACCGGATCAATAGCCCCTACGGTATAAAGAGCGTCGAAGAGTGCCTGCAAATCGCCTTGAAGAAACATCAAATCCCCCGATAGCTTTGCCGGGTGTTGATTCCCGGTCATGCAGATTTATCGGAGGCCTTGAAAGAAAACTTGAGTCAAATTGAGTCAAGTCAGAGAAATTTTAGAAAAAAAGGGGGATCTGATCCCCGCCTAAAAGCGAGGACCCGGGACAAAGACCAAAGCTTACTTTTTCTCCACCACAGGCGACGGATCTGCAGGGGCAGCGACTTCGACCGGTGCGGGAATCTGCAAAATTTGCTCTGCCAAATCCGAAGGAGAGATTCCAGACTTCATCATGCGGCGAACGCGCTCGGCGCTCGCTTCTTTGCTCACTTCGAGTTTGGCATCTTTTATTTTTTGCACCATATTGCGCTCAAAACCGGGCTTGACCGCGAAAGGCTTCATATCAAGCAGCACGTTCTCTAGAAAAATGGCGTAAGTGACCTGGACGATGGGCTTGAAAGCCTTCGGATGCCGAACGACATCGATGGCCTCGACCGTCAGTTCATTTAAAACTTTTTCCCAGGCATCGTGCTCATCCAGCTCATTTCGCAGTGGCGCAATGACCTTTTCAATCATTCCGTCCTCGTTAGGTCGCGAATAAACAGCCTGCAAGGCTTCCTTCAGAGGGACCGTCTTCCCGCTGGAAGATTTCTTAGATTCCTTGACCTTCTGCTGAACCAGCTCGCTCATCTTATCGAGATCCTTAAGGGCCAACTCAGAATAGTTAAAAAGTAATCCCGCAAAACTTTGTAGAGAAAAGAGGACTATAAATACGAGGGTGAAAGGCTTTATTGTTTTCATTTCTCTATTTTAAACTTCGTGATTGGCTGCGCAAGACCAGTCCCTTGATAACGCATAAAGTCTTTCGCGGACCCCGACCTTGGTTTTTCTTCCAAGTCCAGCCGAACCTATGTCACACTGGCTAGGTTGAAAAAACGTCAAGACATTCATTGGAGGATCCCCTTGAAAACAATCAAAATTTTAGGACTTTCTGTTCTGGCATTGGCCCTAGTAAATTGCGCCCCATCCGCAAAACAAATCAAAGAAGCCGTTGAAAAAGATCCAAGCATCGTTTTCGCCGCCATCGAAAAAGATCCTGAGAAATTCATCGAAGTCGTCAATAAGGCGGCTCAAGAAGCTCAGAAAAAATCTCAAGAAAAAATGATGGCCGAAGAGGGTCAAAAGCGCGACGAGGAGTTCAAAAATCCTTTGAAGCCTAACATCCAAGAAGACCGCGTGATGTTCGGTAAAAAAGACGCAAAAATCACGATCGTTGAATACTCTGATTTCCAATGTCCATATTGCTCAAAAGGTTACCAAACTATCGAGCAGGTTTTGAAAACTTACCCAAACGATGTCCGCGTGATCTACAAACATTTGCCTTTGGACTTCCATCCGATGGCGATGCCGGCCGCTCAGTACTTTGAAGCGATTGCTCTGCAAGACCCTAAAAAAGCCGAAAAGTTTTACCACATCGTTTTTGAAAACCAGAATGACCTGGTCGGCAAAAAAGATGCCTTCTTAAAAGAGACGGCAAAAAAAGTGGGCGCAGACTTGAAAAAAGTTGAAAAAGACGTGAAGGATGAAAAAATCTCTCAACGGATCGCGGCCGATATGGAAGAGGCCAAAAAATTCAACTTCTCGGGAACGCCAGGATTCTTGATCAACGGTGTGTCTCTGCGCGGTGCCTACCCGTTCCCTGAATTCAAAGAAATCATCGATCGTCAGCTCAAAACAGTGAACTAAAAACTATCTCGCAAAATTCGATTTAAAGAACCAGGCCGAAACGCCTGGTTTTTTTTGGCGCAAAATGAATGCTTGGAGCCTAGACCAGCGAAGAGGACCCTGACTAAATGAAAACGGAATGAAAAATCTAAAGTTGAAGGGGTAAAAGACGTCGTGAAACAGTCAGCCCTTGCGACGAAGTTTCGATCACCACCGGGGTGATGAGCACACCTTGCTTGTGAGCTTTGCGCAGAAGTTGACCATAGACGGGGTCAATTTCGTCTGCTGGGGCAAAAGTCTCGGCATCGGTTCTTTGAATCGTGAAAACAATCTCGGCTCCGTGGCCTTGTTTTTTCAAAAGCATGAGCTCTTGCAAATGTTTTTGCCCACGCTCAGTCACTGCATCTGGAAACTGCGCCAAGCCGTTTTCGACCAATGTGGTATTTTTAATTTCGATATAGTGCTTTTTATTTTCACCTTCGTTGAAGAGCATCAGATCAAGTCGCGTTTTTGCATTTATTTTTACTTCGCTTTGCACCCGAGAGAAATTTTTCCAGTGATCAAACCACTGCGCTTCGGCGGCCTTTTTCATGATTCTATTGGGGTGGCTGGTGTTAACCCCCACCCAACCTCCGCTGGGGGCTTGAATCATTTCCAAAGTGTATTGGAGTTTTCTTTCGGGATTATCGCTCTTAGAAAAGAGGCAAGGCTGGCCTGGAATGTTGATACTCTTGAGGCTGCCTGTGTTCGCCACGTGCGCAACAATAATTTCGCCGTCATAATTGATATCGGCAAAAAATCTTTTGTAACGTTTAAGAAACTGACCTTGGTACAGTTTCATCGCGTGCCTCATCGAAGCCTCCTTTTTTGCCTGCATCATGCCCTGAATGGGGTGCTTCTTCACGGGGTTTTTTGGTCCAAAAGACTCACCAGAAAGCCACATTGACGCAGTGAACATTGTCAAAAGGCGCTTAAATTCGAATTGAGTTTAACCCTGTCGTGGCACAGAGCTTGTATTGATACCCAATATGTCACCGCGACATGCAGCTCTTGAAAGGAGACGACCATGGATAACTCAAATCTGATCGTAACTAATGAAATGGATAAACAAAGATTAGCTCATCCCAACGAAGCTGTCGAAGTCGACGCGCACGAAGAATATGAGGACGCCGAAGAGGCCCTACGCCAAACACGTAAAGGCAATATGTTGGAGTCCGATCTGAAAGCCGAAAGCTTTGTCGCTGGGTACAGACCCGCACTTAACTAACCCCCAATCCCATCTTCAGCACCGTCTGCGACGCCTAGTCAAAGACTGTGACTTCTTAAAAGCCCCGTTCTCCTAGGAGAGCGGGGTCCTTCTTCATGAGGAACGAAGGTTTCATTAAGGATGAATGATATGAAAAAAATCGACTTCTTTCTCATTTCCATCTTCATGATCGTGGCCTTTCTTAAATCGGCCCACGCCCAGGGATTAGAAGCTCTTTCTCAGCATCCACCAAAACATCATTTAAGCCTTCTTCGCCCTTCCCCTTTAACCTCTTCTTTGAGCCCTTCGTTTATTAAAATTGCGGATGCTCTCAACCATCCGCTCATCTTTACGGCCTGACGGTCCAACCGTCAGGCCAATAACTTTTCTTTAATCCTTCTGCTTGCTCCTCCCCCTCCCTCCTCTTTGAACCTCTTTCATCTAGGCCCAGGCAAATGCAGTGCATAACCCAGTGCAAAGCTCTGGGCCTAGGCATACAAAAGACGGTTCAGAGGACAATAAAAATGGCTGAAAATAAGTTGCAAAAAGCACCCTCTCCCGTTTTGCCAAAACCTGATTGGCTGAAAGTCCGTGCGCCCGGAGGTGAGAATTACATCCGCATCAAAGAGATGCTGGGGGAGCTCAAATTGGCCACGGTTTGCCAAGAGGCCCGTTGTCCCAACATCGGAGAGTGCTGGGCCGGCGGCACCGCGACTTTTATGATTATGGGCGACACCTGCACACGAGGCTGCCGCTTTTGCAATGTGAAAACGGGAAATCCGAAAGGCCTTTTAGATCCTCTGGAACCCGAAAAAGTCGCCTACTCCATTTCGCAAATGAATCTTGAGTACGTTGTGATCACCACCGTGGATCGCGATGATTTGCCGGATCAAGGGGCGGAACATTTTGCCCGTACCATCCGCACCATCAAAAAGCTCGCACCTCATCTGATCGTCGAAATTTTAGCCGGTGACTTTCGCGGCGAGCAAAAATGGATTCAACTTCTGAATGAAGCGAGACCTGATGTCTATGCTCACAACATCGAAACGGTGGAGAGACTCACGCCGCGCGTTCGCGATCCTCGAGCGACCTACCGGCAGAGTTTGCGCGTCTTAGAGATGGTGAAAGAACAGGATCCCACTCGCTATACCAAATCTTCCATCATGTTAGGTTTAGGAGAGTCGGAGGAAGAAGTTCTGCAAACGCTGAAGGACCTCCGTCAAGTTGGCTGCGACGTGGTGACATTCGGTCAATACTTGCAACCCACCGCAAGACATCTCAAAGTAATAGAGTACATCACTCCGCAAAAATTTACGGAGTGGCAGGCGACGGCAGAAAGCATGGGATTTCTCTATGTGGCTTCGGGCCCCTTGGTTCGAAGCTCTTACCGTGCCGGCGAATTTTTTATGAAAAGTCTGGTGGAGCGTACACGCCCCGCCGCAAAACAGGAGCAAGAACACGATGGCAACTGATGTAAAACTTCCCGAATTAGGCGAAGGCGTCACCGAAGGTGAATTGGTTAAATGGTTGGTCAAACCTGGTGAGGCCGTGAAAGCTGATCAGCCCATCGCTGAAGTCATGACGGATAAAGCCACGGTCGAAGTCCCTTCTCCCGTTGCGGGAATCGTCAAAGAATTGAAATTCAAAGCGGGCGATGTCATCAAAGTTGAGAACACTCTTCTCACTTTAGAGTCTGGAGCGAACGGCGCGGCCGCTTCCGCACCGAAGGCAAATGCCTCACCCGCAGCGACGGCTGCGCCACCAACCGCCCCTCCCGTTGCGACAGCCTCAAATAGTGCAGCCTCTGTCAAACTTCCCGAACTGGGCGAGGGCGTCACTGAAGGTGAATTGGTCAAATGGTTGGTCAAACCCGGCGAAGCCGTGAAAGCCGATCAGCCCATCGCTGAAGTCATGACGGATAAAGCCACGGTCGAAGTCCCTTCTCCCGTTGCGGGAATCGTCAAAGAATTGAAATTCAAAGCCGGTGATGTGGTTAAAGTCGAAAGTATTCTATTGACTCTAGAGGGTGCAGCCAAAGCGGCTCCGGCTGCGACATCGGCGCCGGCGCCGACGAAAACTCCACCACCCGTAACAGCGGCTCTGCAACGAGATGTTCCCGTTTCGGCGCATGCCAACTTCGGTGGTTCAAATGGAGCTATTCATCCTCCGGTGGCCGACTCTAAAGTTTTGGCGACCCCTGCGACAAGAAGATTTGCCCGCGAAACGGGTGTCGACATCAACATGATTTCGGGCTCCGGTTTAGCCGGTCGAGTGACTCGCGATGACATTCTGCAATCCAAAGGCCTGTCGAACGGCGCAGGCGCGGTCTCTGCGAAAGGGGCCAGCGCACCGGGTTCAACAGGTTTCAATATTCCACGGCCCGCCTATCAAGGGCCGGCCGGAGCACAGGAAGAACGCGTGGCGCTCATCGGTATTCGTCGCAAAATTGCCGAGAACATGCAGAAGTCAAAAGCGATCATTCCGCATTTCACTTTGATGGATGAAGCGAACGTCACCGAGATGGTGAAAATGCGCGAATCGCTTAAAGCCTTTGCGGAAAAGCAAGGGACTAAAATCACTTATCTGCCGATCGTGATGAAAGCCATGATCGCGACGATTCGTGAATTCCCCATGTTCAATGCCAGCATTGACGACGCGGCTTCTGAGATTGTTTACAAAAAATATTTCAATGTGGGCTTTGCAGCTGATACGCCCAATGGCTTGGTTGTTCCGGTGATCAAAAATGCAGATCAAAAAACCATCATCGAACTCTCGAAAGAGATTCTGGATCTTTCGAAGCGCGCCCGCGACGGCAAATTGAAAACGGAAGAAATGAAAGGTGCCTGCATCACGATCACCAATATTGGTTCGATCGGCGGCACCTATGCGACGCCGGTGATCAACCATCCTGAAGTGGCTATTTTGGGCATGTACAAAATCGATGACAAACCAGTCATTCGCGACAACCAACTCTCTTCGATCAAGGTCATGAATTACACCGTGACGGCGGATCACCGCTTGATTGACGGGGCCGTCGCCGCCCGCTTTCTCAAGGCCTTCATTGAACGCATCGAAAATCCAAGCACCTTGATGATGGAGATGATCTAATGCAAAATTTTGATGTTGTTGTTATCGGTTCAGGTCCCGGCGGTTACGTGGCGGCGATTCGATCAGCGCAACTGGGGCTCAAAACGGCCATCATTGAACGCGAGCTTCTCGGCGGAGTTTGTCTGAACGTCGGTTGCATTCCGTCGAAGGCGATGATCACGGCGACTCATTTGTTGCATAAGGCCCAGCATAACTTCAAAGAAATGGGCTTGAACATCAAGGGCGGCGTCGAAGTTGATATGAAGCAACTTGTGACCTGGAAGCAATCCGTCTGCGATAAAATGTCGGGCGGAGTAAATCAACTTCTTAAGGGCAATGCGGTCACGATTTTCAAAGGCGAAGCAGAATTTAAAAACTCAAAAGAGCTCACGCTGAAATCATCGACAGGAACAGAGTCCCTGCAAAGTCGTTATTTTATCGTGGCCACGGGTTCACGCCCCATCGAAATTCCCGGATTCAAGTTTGACGAAAAAGATATTTGCTCTTCTACCGGCGCCTTGGCTTTTGACGCGATTCCAAAAAGAGTCGCGGTCATCGGTGGCGGCTACATTGGTTTAGAGATCTCTTCTTATTTGCGCAAGCTCGGCACCGAAGTCACCGTGATTGAAGCGCAGACTTCGCTATTAGCGGGCGTTGTTGATCCAGACTGCGCGCAGATTGTGACTCGCAAGCTGGTCAAGTCGGGTGTCAAAATCGTCTACGGCGCAAAGGCCAAGGGTCAGAAAAAAGTCAAAGACGGCTATGAAGTGACCTTCGAGGCGAATGGCAAAGATGAGGCCGTCATCTGTGATAAAATTCTTGTGACGGTGGGCCGGCGCCCCAACGGGGACCAAGCAGGCCTGAAAGCCGCAGGAATTCAAGTCGACGAAAGGGGCTTCGTTAAAGTCGATGCTCAACGCCGGACCAATGTGTCCCATATTTTTGCCATTGGCGACGTGGCCGGGCAACCCATGCTCGCGCACAAGGCATCGCACGAAGGGATCCTCGTCGCCGAAGTGATCAAGGGCCACAACCGTGTCTATGATGCGAAAACGGTTCCCGCCGTGGTGTTTACGGATCCTGAAATTGCCTCGGCCGGTCTCACCGAAGCCGAAGCGAAGGCCAAAGGATTTACAGACCTCTCGATTGGAAAATTTCCCTTTGCGGCCAACGGCCGTGCGGTCAGCATGATGGAAACCGAAGGTTTCGTGAAGATGATCGCCGATAAAAAAACAAATATTCTTTTGGGCGTTCACATCGTCGGTCCAGAAGCTTCAAATTTGATTTCCGAGGCTGTCCTCGCGATCGAAATGGGTGCCCGCATGGAAGATTTGGCCTTGAGCATACATCCTCATCCGACCCTGGGCGAAACGATGATGGAGGCGGCCGAAGCCACCCTTGGTCACGCGATTCACATCATTCAAAAGCCTTTGAATACGACGCCTAAACCTGCTCACGCGTGAGCCGGTTTTTAGGGGAAAATACATGAATTTAGAATTTCAAGACTGGGGCCTTATTGACTACCAAGAGGCCTTGGAAAAACAGTTGGATCTGGTCGAGAATGTTCACGCAAAAAACCAGGCCGGAGTTCTGGTTTTTTGCACCCATCCTGCCATTGTCACCCTGGGCCGAGCGACTCAACCGGGTGATGTTTATGGATGGACAGGCAAAGTCGTTGAAATTTCCCGCGGAGGCCGGGCCACTTACCACGGCCCTTCGCAACTCGTCGTTTATCCCATTGTGAATCTTGCCCAAGCTCGGCAGGGCCGGGTCGAACGCGAGATCGCGGGCTATTTGCGGGCCCTCGAAAATGCGATCGTCGCGACCCTCGCCCATTATGACGTCCCTGCCGTCGGCAAATCTTTGCAAAGAAAAACGGAGGCCACGGCGGCCGATGAAACTGGAGTATGGCTGGGAGCTCGCAAAATCGCTTCTCTCGGAATCGCGGTCAAAAAGTGGATCACCTATCACGGAGCGGCCATCAATTTGAACCATGATCCCCAGGCCTTTCAGGGCCTGATTCCCTGTGGTTTTTCGCCGCAGACCATGATCAGTCTTGAAGAGGTTTTGCAAAAACCCGTGGATAATGAAAAGTTTCGCCAACAACTTCGCCAAGAGTTAGAAAGAGTTCTGTGAAAAAAAGATTGTTCCTGGCCATTCGTTGCGACCAAGGAATTCAAGAAGAAGCTCTTCCGGCCCTGAAAAAACTGAAAATCAAAGCTGATCAAATGGGTTTTGAGGCCCGTTGGACCGCTCCGACAAACTTTCATGTGACCTTGGTTTTTTTAGGCGCCGTGGAACCCGCAAAGCTCGAAACGATCATGGAACGAGTCGGCCTCGTGGCCACGCGCCATGCGCCCTTCCAACTGAAAATCACCGGCATGGGAGCCTTTCCCGATGATCTGAAGGCCCGCACACTGTGGCTGGGCGTGCAGAATTCAAAGGCCCTGCGGGGTTTGCAAAATGATTTGCAGAGTGAGGTTTTCAATACGGATAGCCGTGAATTCGCGCCCTACCTCACGGTGGCTAAATTCCGCAATCCCCACAAAAGCAAAGACCTGCTATCGCCCTTTGTGCGCAAAAGCTTTGGTAAAGCTCAGATCACCGAGCTCGTCCTTTACGAAAGCCTGGTGAAACCACCCTACTCATTTCACAAACAAATTTCTATTTTTAACTTAACGGGCCCAGAGACTGAGCCCGCGGATCTCTTCGAAGTCTAATCTTTAACGCCGTAGGCGAACATGATCGTGGCGTCGCCCTTGACCACCAGTTCGCCCGTCGATTTCGTTACGATCGTTTCGATGGTACCGATCCCCTTTTCTTTGCGCAGACCCGTGATCGTCAAGGTGATGTTCAAAACATCATCGATGAAAACGGGGTGCACAAATCTAAGTGTTTGTCCCAAATACACGCCTCCTCGCCCCAAAGACTCCGTCAGCGCCCTTGAAATCAGCGCTCCCGCGATCATCCCGTGGGCGATCCGGCGTTTGAAGCGAGTTGTTTTTGCATACTCGTCATCGAGGTGAATGGGATTAAAATCACCCGATAATTCAGCAAATTGGCGAACCATCTTATCGGTCACCTGCACCGTCACAACTGCTTTGAATCCCACCTGCGCCGTATATTGAGCCTCTTGCAGGTCCACCTTTTGGTCGACCGGCTGGTTTGCTTTCTGATTTGCATCTGACATCGAAAATCTCCAATAAAAAAACGACTGAATAAAACTACAGAATGTTTGCGGCCAACTCGGCAAGCTCCGAGCGCTCACCCTTTGTTAAGGTGACATGACCCGAAATCGGATGCCCCTTAAAACGTTCCACAGCGTAAGTAAGACCACTGTTCGCTGAGTCCACATAAGGGTTATCGATCTGATAAACATCGCCCGTTAAAACGACTTTTGTCCCCATTCCCGCGCGAGTTACGATCGTCTTAATCTCGTGCGGAGTCAAGTTTTGCGCCTCGTCCACAATCAGATATTGTTTTGGAATGCTGCGCCCACGAATATAAGTTAGGGGCTCGATATTCAGCATGCCCTGATTGATCAACTCCTGCGCTCGTCCCGCCGCTTTTTTATCGGCTCCCATCAGGAATTCGACGTTATCAAAGATCGGCTGCATCCATGGATTCAATTTCTGCTCGATGTCGCCAGGGAGATAACCGATATCACGTCCCATCGGAAAGATCGGGCGCGAAACCAGCAAGCGCTGGAACTGCCCCAGATCCAATGTTTTATGCAGACCCACCGCAATGGCTAAAAGAGTTTTTCCAGTTCCGGCTTTTCCCACCAAAGAAACAAACAGGATTTCGTCATTCAACAGGCAATCCAAAGCAAAGGCCTGTTCGACGTTACGGGCGTGGATCCCCCAAATGGAATCGACCGGGGTGACGAGGGGAACGATGGCCTTTTCTTTTTCGCTGTAACGGCCAATGGCCGAGTGATTGGGATTGCCCGCATCTTTCATGATGACGTACTGATTGGCGTATAATTTCATATCCACAACGCAGCGTTTTTCTTTATAAAAACTATCTATTTGCGCCGGAGTGATTTGAATCTCCTGGTAGCCTTCGTACATATTGTCTTGGTTATTATTGTCGCCCGCATCGTAATCCTTGGCGAAAATACCGTAGACATCGGCCTTGATGCGGAGATTGATATCTTTCGTGATCAATTCCACCTTGGTGCGTGGGTGTTGTTTCTGCAAAGCGAGGGCGGTGTTCAAAATACGATTGTCGGCTTTCACTTGATCCAGCTCTTGCGGCATGCCGGCCATCATTAAATCGGTACTGATATAAACAACCGATTCACTGTTATCGATTTGCACACCTTGCGCGAGGGAGCCTTTCGCGCGCAAAACATCGACGAAGCGGCTGAACTGACGGGCATTCCGACCGTTTTCGCCTTGATCGCGCTTGAAACGATCGACCTCTTCAATCACCGATATGGGAATATGCACATCCGCTTCGCCAAAGCGAAGCATCGCCATCGCGTCGAAGAGAATAACGTTCGTATCAATGACTATTTTGCGTCTTTTACTTTTGCTCAATGAAAAACCCTCCATGGATTTTATAGACCTGTCCTTATTACAGCAAAGGGACAGGACCAAAGTCCACGAAAAGCTTTTATTTTAAGAAGAGATTCCCTTAAGAAATATTTGAAACGAGGATGTCGCCATCATCTTTCTTGAGTGAGGCGCTCACATTCTCGATGAACTTCACAAAATGATGGAGTGCGACGTCGTTGAGGGTTCCCCGGACGAAGTTGGACCCGTGTCGCACAAGACCTTCCTCTTCGATCGCACGGCTGTTCGCAATTTTGATCGTGAAAGGAAAATAAGTCGAATGATTCAAGTAGACTCGCATCGCGACTTCATCGCCTTGTTGGAAGCGACCGTCGGTGATTTCGAGATCGAAGGCCACCCCATTTTCAGAGATATCGTAAAGAGCCACTTTGAGCAGGCCCTGCTCGGGAAGAATAACAAAGGCCCCTACAAATTCCGTCAAGATCGTGCGTTTGACTTGACGGCGCTCGCGGTTCAACATTTCTTGGCGGGCTTCGGTCATATCATAAAGTTCGCCGCCCACAGGTGCTGCCGAACCAACTGCGTCACTTTGAGTTTTGAAAGATGCACTGTTCTGAGACCGATTGTCCTGAGACTTCATGCGTGACGTGATATCTAAAAGCTTCCCCATTGAACCCCCCGTTTTTCCACCCTCTTTCTTTTCGGCAGAATTCGTATCAACTTTAGCCGGAATATTTGCCCGAAGGTCTAGATCGGCTTATAGTGAGACACTTTATGCGAGTTTATTTAGCCATTATCCTCAGTATCATCGTCCACATCTTGCTCGTCCTCTGCATGACACTTTTTCCATCCCGTCCCGAAATGAAACGCGCAGACGTGACCGAGGTGGATCTGATCACGCCCCCGCCTGCGACCAACAAGACGCCTAAAAAAGAACAGCAGGTGGTGCGGCAGGCCTTCACTCCTGAGCAGCTCAAAAGGCAAGAGGACGAAACCCTGGCCCGCTTTCTTTCCGAGCAAAAACAGCGGGTGAAAAAAGAAACTCAGGCCGCTGTCAACGGCATGACGAAGAACAGCGACAACGGAAAAAAGTCTCCGCAGGCCGAAATGAACAAAATAAATTCCGCCCCCACAGCGAAAACGTCCACGAAAAATGAAAACACCGGGGCTGAAAAAAGAGACCTCGCCAAAGAAGGCTTCCGAGAATGGCAACCGGAAGGGGCGGCGGGAATGCGCTCCCCGAGCCGTTCCGGCAATGGGCCTTCGACGATTGGCGAAAGTCTTCCGACAGATATTTCGGTGGGCTCTTTCACTGCCCTGAATACCGATCGTTACACTTACTATACCTTTTATGCGCGCATTGAAGAGATGGTTCGCTACCGCTGGGAATCCCGCGTGGAGCAAGCGATCAGCAGCTTTGATCGCGAGACGGCCCTTGCCATGGGAAACAAAGGCTGGAACACCTACGTCGAATTTTTGCTCACTCCCGACGGGAAACTTTCTTCGGCCCTTATCATGAAGGAATCGGGCGTGAAAAAGTTTGATGCCGCCGCGGTGAACGCCTTTCGGGACGCGGCCATGTTCCCCAATCCACCGCATGAGCTGGTGCAGGAGGATGGCTTCATTCATCTGCAGTATAATTTCACCGTCAGCTATGCGACCGGCCCCATGGGCCGCTGAAATCTACTAGGTTTGTTTTGATATTGAAAAGGTAAACTAAAATTGACTTTTCTTATATCTTTTCCTATTATATTCAAATGAATTTAGATAAAGCCTTGGCCCTCAAGGCCCTCAAAATGCTAGACGAAGCGATTCAGCGCAAACCACTTCCCTTGGTTAAGTTGGTTGTAGGCGGGGGCGCCTCTATGCTGCTCGCTCACGGCTTTCCTGGCAAAACAACGGATGTCGACGCCATTCCCACCAATGCGAAATTCGAAGATATTAAAATCTTGGCAGAAAAAATCGCGCAGGCTTTAAACATTGACCACGACTGGCTCAACCCCCATTTTCAGACCTATACGATTTACCTTCCACCCGATGCGATGACCCGTGTTCAGAGAGTTTACAGTGGGAAAAATCTTGTTGTCGACGCCTTAGGAGCTGAAGATATCTTGATCATGAAATTGATGGCAGGAAGATCAAAGGATCGATCGCATATCAAACATTTGCTGAAGATGAATCCTGATCTATCCATCGTTGAAGAAAGATTACACGAACTCAAAGAAAAAAATATCTATGCGAAGTTGGCCGTACAGGCCTTGGATCTGCTCGAAGAGGAAGCGATCGAATGATCAATTTCGCCAAGGCTCCCACAGAAACCCTTTACCATCCTATACAAAATAACTCCTTCCGAATTGGCGAAAAAGATGTGGCGCATATTTTCGCTCGTGTCAGATTCGACGCCCGCCTGATGGAAGTTACCACAGAGTTCTTAAGGGATTACTGGTGGAACTTAGACCCTCAACTATTGAATCACCAGATGAAACTTTCAAAGTATCCCTACACTATTAAGCCCTCCATTCTAGCCATTCTGAGGACCTGCGCTTTTCCGAACGAAAAAACGAAGGATGATTTTTTTCGTTGGTGCCAATTGGTCGTGCGTGGGATCAAAGACCCCTCTCCGCAACTTTTCTATATCGGCTTGAATAAAATAGGTTCGAAATCCATGCGCCGCGAAGAGGACGAAGCTCTCGAGTGTTTTACCGAGCATCATCTGATCGCCAAAGACCTCCCCTTCAACAAAGGTTTTCCCGGAACAGTCAAAACGGCAGAAGATTTTGCGCACCGGACCCATTTCGTTGAAGCGAAGAAATCCGAGTGCGCCTTAGAAATCCGCCGCTTTAAAATGAGGAATGGTTTTACTAATAAACAAGTCATGGAGGCCTTGCAGATCAACCGGGTTTTCTTGAGCAGGATCCTCAACAACAGATTAGATGGAATCACTCTAGATTACCTCGGAGAAAAGGTGCGACTGTCGAGGTCTTAATCAACGGGCGACCGAAACCGTCACCCCCTCCCTCCTTCGCCCTAAATGAGCTCATCTCGAAATAGATTCGCCTCATGGATTGATCTCTTCTGCGGAAGGGTACAAGTCCTGCACTCACAAAAGAGCGTGGAGGTTCTGTGCGACTTTTCAATTTGATTTTTTCGGCGTTTTACCTGGTGGGCTCCTTGGCCTTTGCCCAAGAGGCGACGGAAAAGCAACCGACCTACATCCTTGCAACATGCATCGTGGACGCCGCAGACCCCTACGCTCCTGACGTGAGAATGAACACGGGGCCTTTGCGGGACCTTTGCGTCAATCCGACAACTCGACGGAGCGCCTATATCCTTTCACCTTTAGAATTCCAGAATTATTTTAACGAAACTCCCGGCACGGTGGTGATTGCAAATTTCAGTCACGAGAATAAATTTTGGTTTGCGCAAATCCCCCTCGCCCGGGTCAAAACAGTGACTCTGCAAATGCAATACTTTCCCGTCGCGAAACTTCCCGTCGTAGGGGAAATTGACGTGACTCATACTCAAATGCGCTTTCAGTTTGAAGAGGGCACACAGATTTTATTGAAGCCTCAGTTGCGAAGTACAACCTTGGAAACGCCGGCCGTTGTTTTGAATGAAATGGTTTTCTCAGTCGAAAATATCGGACCCTATGGCGAAAAGTTTGACGCTATCAAAGGGATGCAACAGAATTACCATATTGCCTACCGTGCGGTGTCGATGCAGGACAAGTACAACTGGATGGTGGTGCAACAGCATCACACTGTCACGCAGACCAGAATCAAATTGGATCCGGAACAGGTTCAAAATCTTTTAAAATTATCCCTCATGAGAGCCCACAAATACAGCACCTTCCGCAACTATGGAACCCTGGGGCCTAATTGTTCTAGCGAGTTGTTCAATTTGCTCGACACTCTTTTAGACATTCATGGGCTCAACGAGCCTTTCTATCCTAATTCGGCGATCCACGCCTTGGAGCAAAGGGGATTGGTGGATCATTCCGTTTCCCTGCCCTTGCTCAATGAGGAGTTCAGATGAAAGCCATCACTCAACCCACTCTGCGTAAAATAGTCCGTCACAGTTTTTATCCCGTTCTCGTCGTGGGAGTGATGAGCGCTTTTATGCTCTTAAAAGACAAATTTCCGGGGCCTTTACTGCCCGCTCTGAGCGCTGTCTTATCTATTTTCGCGATTGCGTTGATTCATCTGTCAGAACGCCTTTTCCCCTACCGTCCCGAATGGAACAATCCTCAAGGGGATCGCGTCAGTAATTTCATTTTCACCAATGTTGTTCTTCCCGGTCTGTCCAAAATTGTCGAAATCGGACTCACCTGGATTTTTCTGAACACGGCGGCTAGTTATTTGCGCCAGGATCTCGCGCCCCTGTGGCCTCACCAGTGGCCTGTTCTGACGCAGCTGGTGCTGGCCCTCGTGATCTGCGAATTTTTCTTCTATTGGACCCACCGTTGGGGCCATCGTTTTGAGACGCTCTGGAAATTCCATTCCATTCACCACGCCGTCCGCCGGGTTTACTGGGACAATGCGGGACGCTTTCATCCCGTGGATTTGCTGTTGAATTGGATTTTTTATTTTGCTCCGCTTTTCATGGTTGGCGTCTCGGGCGAAGTGATCGCGGCCTTTCTGACTTTGAACGCCGTCACCGGCCTGCTGGAGCATGCGAACGTGGATTTCGACGCGGGAGTTCTGAATCGCGTTTTCAATACAGCGCAGTTGCACCGTTGGCACCACTCCGTGAATGTCGATGAGTCCTCAAATAATTTTGGCAAAGTTCTGTCGATTTGGGATCAATTGCTCGGCACCTACTTCAATCCTCCTCACCGTGAGGTTGGAGATGTCGGCGTGACCACCGAAACTATTCCCGAAGATGTTGTGGGGCAGATGATTCACCCCTTCAGTATGACCAAGTAAAACCAAGGAAATGGACCCTTAAAGTGTTGATAGAAAAAACAAAACCACACCACACCACCCAAACCCCTCGGCACTCTCCAACAAAATTATTCCCCGGTACCTAGATCTGAAGCGCAGGAAGCGCTTCAGAAAGGCCCTCACAGGATGGACACAGCCTCGCACAACCGGCAACAGCTGAACGAAGACATCTATTTTAGTGGA
>WBZN01000474.1_pt1 | contig 32009 bp, 29 predicted proteins | sample 5204281 | NCBI WGS metagenome assembly WBZN01 (sample SAMN12344347, study PRJNA552823) | activated sludge metagenome | biome: Activated sludge suspended growth; feature: Nitrification reactor; material: Wastewater; isolation source: activated sludge from nitrification reactor of wastewater... | reverse complement strand
GGAGCAGCGCGGGATCGCCGCGGCGTACGTCGATGACGAGACCACCGCGAGCGCGGCCTTCGACATGCTGCTCGCCCTCGATCCGAGTCACTTCCTCAGCTACACGCTGTCACCCAAGGCGACGTTTGTGTTCGAGAAGGTTTGTAACGATATCTGTGCGCGCGGCGTGCTGGCGGTTGATGTCAACTGGTCGCATGGTTAGAAGGTCGGCGATCCGGTGCCGTTCGATCTCGTGGTGCTCGCCGATCCCAAGCAGTTCCTCAGCCGCGCGACGCTGTTCGTGCGCACGCGCGGCGAGACCGCCTGGCGTGCCGCCGATGTCGCGCTCGGCGGCGCCGGGATCGAGCGCCACCTCGTGCTGCCGCCGATCATCGCGTCCAGGCCGATTTCCCTCGAGCTCTACCTGCGCGCGTACGACGCCAAGGGCAACGAGGTGCTGTCGTGGTCAGACGCGACGCGCCCGCGCGAGATCCCGCTGCGCTACGATCCGCCGCTGCCCTGGTATCGCAAGTGGTGGGTGATCGCGATCGGCGGCACCGTCGCGGTGGTCGGCTCCAGCGCGATCGTCTATGCCGCGACGCGCACACCTCCGGACCGCGTCGACGGCTCGGCCAGCCTTCGCTGACCGCCGTGGCCTATTGAATGACGACGCGCTCGGTCCACTGCGCGATGTGATTGTTGCTGACGATGTTCTGGAATGGCAGCCAGAACGCGGGCGCGCTCGGCTCCGTGCCGCTCGTCGCGCGATCGGGGAAGAACGGCGTCATCCACAGCTGCGGCCGCCCGGCCCCGACCAGACGCGCGCCGAAGTCTCGCTTCGACGACACGGTGATCCAGAACAGCGGCTCGTGGTTGGCTCCGACGGTCTGCGCGAACGGCGCCCACCGGCCCCACGAGTTGGTCAAGCCGATCGCCTGGTTCGCGATCGTCAGCTGGACGGGCGGCGCGGTGCCATCGGCCTTGACGACCCACAGCGACGCGTCCGCGTTGTTGTACGAGCTGCCGCTGTCGGAGCGGTTGAACAGGATCCACTTTCCGTCCGGTGACCAGGTCGGGTAAAAGTTGTTGGCGCCGTCGAGGACCAGCGGCACCTCCTCACCGAACACGTGGGTGGTGGGGTCGTACGAGCGCGTATAGATCGTGCCGCCCGTGAACGCCCAGTCCGACGCCGACTCCGAGCGACGGGTGTAGACCAGGTTCAGGCCGTCGGCCGACAGGTCCGGGTGCGAGACGAAGCCGCCCGACGGCATCGTGACGAGCACGGCCTGGCTCGCGGTGTCGCGCACCGACATCACGCCGCTCTCGACGGTGATCAGCTGCGAGCCGTCCGGCGAGAACGTGCCGAAGCTCCAGCTCGCGGTGTCCGGCTGAGGGACCGAGGTCGCGACATCGACGATCGTCGCGAGACCGCCGCCGCCGTCGTAGGTGATCGCCATCTTCGTGCCGTCACGCGACAGCGCGTGGCAGGCGACGCAACGACCGCTGGTCTGGTTCGTCGTCATGAACTCCTCCGCGGGCTCGCCGGGCTTGCTCATGTCATGGCGGAAGATGCCGTAGGCGCCGCCGGCGGTCGACGAGGTCGCGGCCCAGTAGTAGAGACCACCCTCCATCTGCTCGTTGCTGAGCCTGGCGTAACGCACCGGGCCCGCGCCGATCGGACCGGTCGGGTTCGACGACTGGATGCCGCGGACCTGATACTGCACGCTGGACTCGAGGCCAACGGCGGCGCTCCACTCGGTGGCCTGGAACGACGCGAACGAGGCCATCGGACCGGCGGCCGCCGTGCCGTTGCCCCCGGGGACGTAGATCCGGACGTCGGAGAATTCGGTGTGCAGCGACACCTCGAACACGTCGTTGCCCGAAGGGTCGGTCCAGTGCGTCTCGAAGTCGCCGAGGTTACGCGGGATGATCACGTCGGGGGCCGGGTAGATCACGTTCGGCGCGCGCGCCGGATCCTCCGTCCCCATGAACAGGTCCGGCGTGTTCGGCGGCAGCGCCGGATCGACGCGCGTCGACTTGAGGCGCGCGATCACCTGCGCGCTCGCCGTCTTGTCGACGTAGGTGGCCACCGCGGTGGTCTTGCCCGCGGTGCTCATCGCGAGCTCGTTCGTGCTGAACGCGCCGTACGCGCTGTCGACGAGGAACGTGGTCTGTGACGTGACGTCCTTCGTGTGCCCGTCCGGGAACGTCAAGGTCGCGGCATAGGTCTGGTGTGCGGAGACACCGTCGAGAATCAACAGCTCCGCCGTCGGCGGATCGATCGACAAGGTCGCCACCGACTCGTCGTCGTCCTCACCGTGGTGACTGCAAGCTACGAGCGTGCAGACCGCGAGCGCCGTGATCCAGATCCTCATCATGGCGGCATCCTAACAGCGACGCGCAGCCATCGGTGGCTGGCAACGGCTCGCGGTCGCTCGGGTCAGTTGACCCCAGCTGTGGTAGATCGCCGGGGTGCGAACGCTCACGTCAGTACTCGGGAACTCGCAACGACTCGACGGGGGGGCGATGTTCGGCAACGCCCCGAAGACGATGTGGGAGCACTGGATCCCTCCGGACGAGCACAATCGGATTCCCCTGGCTTGCCGCTGCCTCGTGGTGCGCGAGGGCAAGAAGGTCATCCTGCTCGAGACCGGGATCGGCGCGTTCTTCGACCCGACCCTGCGCGAGCGCTACGGCGTGGTCGAGGACCACCACGTGCTGCTCGAGTCCTTGGCGGCGATCGGGATCCAGCCCGAGGACGTCGACGTCGTGGTGTTCTCTCATCTTCACTTCGACCACGCCGGCGGGGCGCTGACGCAATGGCGGGAGGGCGCGACGCCGCAGCTGGTGTTCCCGCGGGCGACGTACGTCGTGGGCGCGGAGGCCTGGCAACGCGCGGTGTCACCTCACGCCCGTGATCGCGCGTCGTTCATCCCGAACCTGAGCAACATGCTCGCGGGGTGCGGCCGGCTCGAGCTCGCGGCGTCGGATCGTGCGGCCGCGCTCGGGAGCGGATTTCGGTTTCACCGCAGCTCTGGACACACCCCCGGCCTGTTGCTCACCGAGATCGACATGCCCGGTGGGCCGGTGGTGTTCGCGTCCGATCTGATCCCCGGCAGGCCGTGGGTCCACCTGCCGATCACGATGGGCTACGATCGCTATCCGGAGCTCCTGGTCGACGAGAAGGCGACGCTGCTCGGCGACGTGTTGGCGCGCGGCGGGCGCCTGTTCTTCACGCACGATCCGGAGATCGCGATCGGCAAGCTCGCGAAGGACGCCAGGGGCAAGCTCCACACGATCGAGAACGTCGCGGCGATCCGCGAGCTCGCGACCTGAGCTTCACCGGCCGCGCGACGAGGTCCGCGGTACCGCCGGCGCGGAGGTCACGGCGGCGTGACGCTCACGGTCTCGCCGTTGCCGAGCGAGATCGTGGCGCTGAACACGACCTCCTGGCTGTCGGGTGCGAGCAGCTCGATCGCGTGACGGCCGGCGGGGAACTTCTTGTTGAGCATCGGCGTCACCCCGATCGGGCGATTGTCGATCACGATGTTGCTGTAGCCCGCGCCGGCCTTCGACCGGATGTTGAGGATCCCGGAGCCGCTCGCGACGACCGCGGCATCGACCGGCACCGCCGCCCGGACCGCCGCATCGCGCGGCACCGCGGCGTCTCGCGGGGGCGCGCGACCCGCATCCGCCGGGACCGTGTGGCCCGCATCGATCGCGGCGTCGGGGAGCTCCAGCGCATCGGCCAGCAGCGCGGCATCGGGGGCCGCGTCGGGCGACACCAGCGCGACATCGCTGACCACCGAGGCATCGCGCGGGGGCTCGGCGGCCCGGGGGCGAGTGAGCAGCAACCCACCCGCGAGGCCGAGGAGCACGACCAGCCCGGCGAGCATCGGGAGCACCAGGCTGCGCCGCCGCGGCCGCTCGTCACCTGGGGCCGCGGAGAGGTGCGTCGACACGCTCGGATCGGGCGACTGCTCCACCGGGGGCAGCGCGGCGGGGGCGATCGGCGCCGCCATCGTCTCGGCCCGGCCGATCGGCGCCAGCTGGGTGACCGAGCCGCTCGCGCGACCGATCGGACGAGGCCCATCCCGGCCTGCGACCAGGCCCGCGACCCAGTCACGATGGATCGTGCGCAGCGGCGCGAGCTCGCGCTCTGCCCACGCCTCGAGCGATTCCTCGCCGGCGGCCGTGATCACCCGCTCGAGCTCTTCGGCGAGCGCGGCGGCGCTCGGGGTGCGGCGCGCCAGATCTCGATCGAGGGCGTGCATCACGACGGCGTCGAGGCCGATCGGGAGCGCCTCGCCGCACACCGTGGAGGGTGGCTTGATCTGCTGATGCTCGACGGCCCGCGCGATCGCATAGATCGAATCGCCATCGAACAGCGGGCGGTGCGTGAGCAGCTCGTAGAGCACGACCCCGAGCGAGAACACGTCGCTGCGTCGATCGATCGCCTCGTTCTTGATCTGCTCGGGCGACATGTACGGGGGCTTGCCCTTGAGCGTGCCGAGCTCCGTGACCTGCGCCATCCGCTTCTTCTGCAGCGCGATCCCGAAATCGATCACCTTGACGTGGCCGTCGTAGCCGACCATGAGGTTGTCGGGGCTGATGTCGCGGTGGACCACGCTCATCAGGTTGCCCGCCGTATCGCGCAGCTCGTGCGCCGCGTGCAGCCCGCGGCAGGCATCGGCGACCGCGCGCGCGGCGAGCGCAGGTGGCAGCGCGAGCTCGATCAGCTCGCGGAACGAGATCCCCGCGACGAACTCCATCGCCATGTACAGCGTGCCGCCCTCCTCCCCGAAATCGTGGACGGTCGCGATCCCGGGATGGTTGAGGCGCGCGAGGATCGCCGCCTCGTCGAGGAACATGTCGCGGATCGCCGCGGCGTTCGCGTACTCGGGGCGGATCGTCTTGAGGGCGACGAGCTGCTCGAACGCGCCGAGCCCACGCCGGCGACCGAGCAGCACCGAGCCCATGCCCCCGGCCTTGAGCTCGTGAAGGATCTCGTAGGCGCCGAATCGTGAGGTCACGGGTCGGCTCAGGATACCGCACGCGCGGCCGCATCGCGGCATCGCGGCGCACCGGCGGACCCGCGCCGCGCCGGGGTCACGCTCGGCTCACTCGGCGTCACCGTCGTCACCCACCGACGCGGGGCGCTCCACGATCGCGTGCTTGTACAACAGCTCGCGGAAGTGCCGGCGCGACAGGCCCGCGTGATCGGCGGCGTGGGTGACGTTGTCGTGGTTCGCGGCGAACACCATCGCGACGTAGCGCCGCTCGAAGTGATCGTTCCAGCGCTCCTTCGCCTCCTTGAACTGCAGCGCGGTGTCGATGATCTCGACGACCTGGCCTTGAGCCGCGCCCGGATCGAGCCACAGCCGCAGCTCGCGGAACCCGGAGCTCCCGCCCGACAGCGCCCACGCGCGCTCGAGCACGTTGCGCAGCTCGCGAACGTTGCCCGGCCACGCGTGGCGGCGCAGGCGTTCGAGGTTGTCGCCATCGACGGGTCCCGCGATCGCCTTGCGGCGCTGATAGAACGTCTCGATCAGGTGTGGCAGGTCCTCGAGGCGATCGCGCATCGGCGGGAGGGCGACATGGACGACCGCGAGGCGATAGAACAGGTCGAACCGAAACTCCTTGGCGGCGACCATGCGGGACAGGTCGCGGTGGGTGGCCGCCACGACGCGGGTGTCGACCGTGACCGGCCGGTCCGCGCCCACCGGTTGCACGGTCTGGGCCTCGAGCACGCGCAGCAGCTTGGCCTGCGCCGAGAGCGGGAGCTCGCCCAGCTCGTCGAGGAACAGCGTGCCCCCGGTCGCCTCGACGAACGCGCCCTTGCGCTCGCGCTCGGCCCCGGTGAACGCGCCTCTCACGTGGCCGAACAGGTGCGAGTCGACGAGGCTCTCGGTGATCGCGCTGCAATCGACCACGATGAACGGCCCGCTCGCCCGGCTCGAGGCGTCGTGGATCGCGCGCGCCGCGAGCTCCTTGCCCGTCCCCGACTCGCCCTCGATCAGCACGGTGGCGTCGGTCGGCGACGCCATCTCGAGCACGGCGAACAGCTCGCGCATCGCGAGGCTCTTGCCCGCCATGTCGCCGAAGTGGTCGTGCTCGCTCGGAGGCAGCGACGGGGCCTCGGCGGCCGCGATCCGCACCCGCGTGGCGCCGAACTTGACGGTGGCACCTGCAGCGACCACCAGCTCGCCGATCTTGGTGCCCTGATACCAGGAGCCGTTGGTCGATCCGAGATCCTTGATCCGGATCCCTTCCGGAACGATCGCGAGCTCGGCGTGCCGGCGCGAGACCTGTGGATCCGACAGCACGAGATCGCACGACGCGTGCGCGCCGACGATGACCGGCCGGGCGCCGAGCGCGACGCGGGTGCTCGCCGCGGGCTGGTCGAGGACCTGGAGGCTGTACGAGCGGGGCGCGGTCCGTCCCCGGGTCGTGCTCGTGGCGAGCCCGGCCTGGATCACCGTGCGTCGATCGAACGTCACCCGTGCAGTCTAACGCACACGCGGCCCGATGATACGGTGTTGCGATGAGACCGGGACGGCGTGCCGCGCTCGTGATGCTGGCGATGGTCGCGTCGTGCAGCGATGACCTGTCGTTGCGCGTGCTCATCGACCACCCGATGGCGGTCACCAGGACCGAGATCTCGGTCTACGAGTCCGGTGGGGTCGACTGCGAGTCGATCGAGTTCGGCGATCTCGATCAAGCACAGCTCGCGGCCGCGTCGATCGCGGAGGAGACGCTCGCGGCGGATGGCACGGTCTCGAGCGGCGATCTCGACAGCCTGTCGCGCACCGAGACCAAGGTGATCGTCGCGCGTGGCTACGGCGACGATGGCGCGCTCGTCACCGCGGGATGCGCGGAGAAGGGCGTGATCGAAGGCAACGACGTCGTGAAGATCACCACGGTGCTCGCCGCGACCGTCTCGATCGCCGCGATCGATCCAGAGGGCGCCACGGATCCGTACGGGATCGGCGTCACCACCACCGGCCCCGACGGCGACACGCTCACCGGACGCAAGGTGTCGTGGCGGGTCTACGGGCCCGCCGGCTCGTCGGCGTCGACGAGCACGAACATCACCAGCGTCGGTGATGGCGTGTGGCAGCCCGCGGCCACGACCTGCACGAAGAACGGGCTCGCGCAGGTGCACCCGATCGCGCCCGATCAGATCGGCGGGTTCGCCGTCCAGGTCCGCGTGTCGTGGGCCGCCGCCACGCCACCGCTGACGTCGACCCTGACCAAGGTCAGCTTCAACCTGTCGGCGTTCACGCCTCCGATCGAGACCACGCATCCGTGCGCGATCCGGGTCAGCGGCACCACGCAACGCCTGGTGTGCATCGACAAGCCGCTCGTCGCAGGCCCGCCGGTCGCGCGCGACTACCCGGTGACGTACGCGAACGGCAGCGTGACGCTCGGCGCCCCCGCGACCATGGTGCTACCGGCGAACCCACCGATGATCGGCGTCTACGCGATCCCGACCGGCAACGATCGCGAGGTCTACGCCGTCGACCAGGCGGGGACGATCATCCCGCTGTTCGGCGCGTCGGCGGCGCAGCCGACCGGGTGTCCTGGGTGCACGGGCCTCGATGACTTCCTGTTCGCGCCGGCGTGCGGCACGGATCCCGCGAAGCTCGTGCTACACATGCCGGGCGCGGTCGATCGCGTGAAGATCTTCGACGCGCGCGGGGGCGGGGTCGCGACCGAGCTCCCGCTCGGGCTGACGGCCGCGGATCTCTCGGTCAGGCTCAACAACGCCGGATGCGTCACCACGCTCGATCCGAAGGGCCACACGTCCGCGCCGCGCCAGCTGGTGGTGGTCGACGTGATCCGGGCCCTGGTCTCGAGCACGCGCGGCTTCTACAACTGCGCCGGCACGTCGTGCAACAAGGTGTCCCTCCCCGTCCCCGAGGCCGGCGTCGGCTTCACCGGGGGCACGGAGCCACGGCTGGTCGGCACGTTCGCCGATGCCACCGGCGTCGTGCTCAGCTCGTGGGTCGTGCTGCCGGATCAAGGCATGCCGGACCGGCTCGTCGAGCGCGAGCGCATGCCCGCGGCGTCGGTCCCCCACCGCATCGTGGTCGGTCAGCTCGATGACGACGCCGGGATCGACCTGTTTTGGGATCTGCAGCTCCGCCGCGGCACCACGTTCGAGATCGCATATGCGCGGACGGTCGGCGATCAGCGGCTCGAGGCCGTGTCGCTCCCGCAATCGGTGATCGCGGACGATCTGCTGGTCGGCGACGTCACCGGCGACCACCACGACGACATCATCGTCGTCGGGAAGGCGGCCACCGGCACGCCGGCCACGGGGGTGGTGGTGATCCCGACGCACGTCGCGCCGCAGCAGGTCGCGGTGATCCCCGATCTGCCATGCCCGTGACGCGCAGCTGCGTGCTGGCGCTGCTCGTGATCGGGTGCGCGTCCGGCCCGCCGCCGAACGCCCCACGCCAGCGAGACGCGATCGATGCCGACTTCACCGCGGAGTCGACCTGCGCGAAGGACCGTCAGGTGCGTGACGTGTTGCTCTCGATGCCGACGCTGTGACGCTGGCACGCACCGGATCACCGTGCGAGAGTGTCGCCCATGTCGCGGGCCGCACGGATCGCGCTGATCACCGCCGCGGCGTGCGGTCATCCAGCACCACCGCCGCGACCGAGCCGGCCGCCGATCGCGCCGGTCACCGTCGCCGATGCGGGCGTCCCACCCGAGCCGCTGGCGCTCGATCAGGATCTGCCCCGCCTCGCGCAGCGCGGGAACGAGCTGCTCCAGCAGCTCGCCCAGGCGTTCGCCTCGGCGGGCGAAGACTGCGGCGCGGCGATCCGCGAGCTCGGCGAGCTCAAGGCGCGCTACGCCGATGTGGTGCTCGCGAACGCCAAGGTCGTGCACGAGGGCCGCGCGAACGAGCTCAAGTCGGCGCTCGAGCGCTACGGAGAGGCGAGCTCGGCGGCGGCCAGGTCGATCGTCGAGTCGAAGACGATGGCGAAGTGCTCGGCCGATCGCGCGTTCACGCGCGCGTTCGATGATCTGGTGGCGCCGTCGTGAGAGCGTGGCTCGTCGCGCTCGCGCTGTTGTGGCGCGCCGGCGTCGCGTCCGCAGAGGACGCCGGTCCGGCCGCGATCGAAGCTGGTTCGGCCGTCGTCCCGACCGGCGTTGGCTCGGAGGGGCCCGAGGCAGGCTCGAACGCTGGGGCAGGCTCGGCGAGCGCGACCGGATCGGGCGCCGCGGCGGGCTCGAACGCCGGGGCCGGAGCCCGGACCGGCGACGGCTCCGGGTCGAGCAAGGCCCTCGAGATCACGCCCGCTTGCCTGGCCAGCCCGGGCGCGGCCGGGTGCGGAGGCGATCCGCATCCCCAGCCACGTTCGGCGAGCGCGCCGAGCGGATCGCACGCCAGCCCTACCGGGGCCGCCGGCCATGCCGCACCCGCTCCCGCGGAGACCCACTCGACGAAGGAGAACACGCTGTTCGCGATCAAGGTGATCGCGGGCCTGGTCGTCCTGATCGTCCTGGCGTACCTCGGCGGCCACCGCAAGGTCGTACGGTTCCAGGAGCGGCTCGGCGTCAACGGCGTGATCACCGCCGGGTTTCCATTCGTCGCGCTCGGCCTGATCGCGAGCCTGCCCTCGGTCGGCATCCTCAACGAGGAGGTGCTCGGGCGGTTGCGCCCCGTGCTGCACTTCGGGCTCGGCTGGCTCGGCTTCATCATCGGCGCGCAGCTCGACATCCGGGTCCTCGATCGCGTCCCGAAAGGCACCGCCTACTTGATCCTGGTCGAGGCGCTCGGACCGTTCGGCATCACCGCCGCGGGCTGCGGGGCCGTGATGCTCGCGTTCGGCTTGCCGGTCGGCGATCCGGCGGTGTGGCGCGACGTGATCCTGCTCGGCGCCGCGGCAGCGATGACCGCGCCGCGCAAGTTCCGAGGGTTCGCGAACCGCACCTGGCACGAGGGCCGTGGCGTCGACGTGCTGCTCGGCCAGCTCGACGAGCTCGTCGGCGTGATCGGCCTGTTGTTCATCACCGCCTACTTCCGCGACACCACGGTCAGCACCTGGCAGCTGCCCGACACCGCGTGGGTGTTCGTCTCGCTCGGCCTCGGGGTGACGATCGGCGTGCTGATCTTCGCGATGGTCCGCGTGCCGCAATCGAACGCGGAGTTCCTCGCCGTGGTGCTCGGCGCGATCGCGTTCGCCTCGGGGCTCGCCGGCTACCTGCACCTGTCGCCGATCGTGATCTGCTTCATCGCGGGCGTGCTCGTCACCAACTTCCCGAACGAGCAGCGCGAGAGCATCTTCCGGATCCTCAACCACCTCGAGCGCCCCGTTCACCTGCTGTTCCTGATCATCGCGGGCGCGGTGTGGGACGTCGGCGACTGGCGCGGCTGGGTGCTCGTGCCGCTGTTCGTGATGGGCCGGGCCATCGGCAAGTACAGCGGCGTGATCGCGTCGAGGACCGTGGTCGGCGCGCTGTTGCCATCGGGGTTTGCCGATCAGCGCCAGCTCGTCGCCCCGATGTCCGGGCTCTCGATCGCGCTGGTCATCAGCGTCGGCAGCCTCTACACCGACACCGGCCTGCCGTGGGTGGTCACGGCGGTGATCGGCGGCTCGATCGTCACGGAGATCCTCGTCCAGCTGACGCACAAGGACGATCGGGTGGTCAACGCGCCGATCGACGAGCTCGAGGCCCCGATCGACGAGCTCGATGACCGGGACTCCGCGGGGGCCGACGCGCCGATCTACGTCGAGGAGACCGAGGCCCCGCGCGAGCCCGGAGGATCCCGGCCGTGATCCCGTTCCTGCTGCTCCTCGCGGTCGTCGGCCTGATGCAGGCCGCGCGCAGCTTCTCGACGGATGTCACCCTCGCCGGGACCGAGCTCGCGTTCGGCTTTCTCCTGCTCGCCGCCTATTTCACGGCGAAGATCGTCAACCGGTTCGGGCTGCCGAAGCTCACCGGCTACATCATCGCGGGCGTGGTGTCGGGGCCGTTCGTGCTCGCGCTCGTCACCAAGGACATGGGCGTCTCGCTCAAGGTCGTGAGCAACACCGCGACCGCGATCCTCGCGCTCGAGGCCGGGAGCGAGCTCGACCTCAAGAAGATGCGCCCGGTGATGCGGACGCTGAGCGCGATCACCGTGTTCGCGGTGGTCGGCGCGATGATCGCGATCGCGGGCGCGCTGTTCGTGATGCGCCCGCTGCTGCCGTTGTTCAGCGACATGAGCATGACGCAGAGCCTCGCGGTCTGCATGGTGATCGGCGTGGCGCTCTCGGCGCAGTCACCGGCGGTCGTGATGGCGATGCTCGCCGAGACCCGCGCGGAGGGCCCGCTGAGCCAGATCATGCTCGCGTCGGTGGTCGTCGCCGACCTGTGCGTGATCACGCTGTTCTCGGTCGCCTCGGCGATCACCGGGGCCGTGATCGGCGGGGGGATCGATGTCATGTCGACCGCGCTGTCCGTGGGATGGGAGGTGTTCGGATCGATGATCTTCGGGGTCGCGATCGGCATGCTGATCGGCCAGTTCCTCCTGTCGGTGAAGTCCGGCGCCTCCCTGTTCGCGCTGATGATCTGCGTCGTCGTCGCGGAGATCGGCGCGCGCGTCCACCTCGATCCGCTGATCGTGTTGCTCGCCGCTGGCATCTGGCTGCGAAACTTCTCGCGCGCCGACGCGAGCGACCTGCTCCACGGGTTCGAGAGCGCCCAGCTCCCGGTGTTCCTCGTGTTCTTCGCGCTCGCCGGGAGCAAGCTCGACATCTACGGCCTATGGAGCTCGCTCGCGGTGGTCGCGGTGCTGGCGGTGACCCGCGCCGGCACCTTCTACGTGGGCTGCAAGATCGCGTGCAAGGCCACCCACGCGCAGGCCATCGTGACCAAGTACGCGTGGTTCGGGCTCGTGCCGCAAGCAGGCCTCGCCCTCGCCCTCGCGCTCGTGCTGCAGAAGACGTTCCCGAGCTTCGGCAACCAGGCCTCCGTGATCCTGTTCGGCGTCGTCGGGCTCAACGAGATGGTCGCGCCGATCGTGCTACGCGGGATCTTGATGAACAGCGGCGAGGCCGGCAAGAAGCGGGGCGTCGACTTCGCGGCCGGGGGCCATTAGGCCTACTCGGCCTCGAGCTCCTCACGCGCGTGCGCGAGCGCGGCGCGGTCGCGCTCCGGGACCTTCGGGTACTCGAGCGGGAGCTGCGACAACGTGGCGACGACGATCTCGGACACCGCGCGCCGCATGTAGCTCTTCGAGTCCGCGGGAATCGCGTACCACGGCGCCCACGGCTTGCTGGTGGCGCGCAACGCCGCCTGATACGCGGCCATGTAGCTGTCCCATTTCTTGCTCTCCTCGAGATCGGTCGCGTTGAACTTCCAGTAGTCGTCGGGATCGGTCACGCGGTCGAGGAACCGCTTGTGCTGCTCCTTCTGGGACACGTTGAGGAAGAACTTGAGGATGACCATGCCGTTGCGCGCCCAGTGCCGCTCGGCCGCGACGATCGATTCGTAGCGCTCCTCCCACAGGTCGTCGAGCTTGGCGGGGCGCCGCGGCAGCTTCTGCGCGTCGAGGTAACCCGGGTTGACGCGCACCACGAGCACCTCCTCGTAGTGGCTGCGGTTGAACACGCCGATGTAGCCGGCCGGCGCGAGCTTGCGGTTCACGCGCCACATGAAGTCGTGCGCGAGCTCTTCGCTGTTCGGCGACTTGAACGACGCGACCTGGACGCCCTGGGGATTCACGCCGCTCATCACCGCCCGGATCGTGCCGTCCTTGCCGGCCGCGTCCATGGCCTGGAACACGAGGAGCACCGAGTAACGCGCATCGGCGTAGAGCAGCTGCTGCAGCTTGGAGAGCTTCGCGACGTGCTTGTCCAGGAGCGCGACGTTCTCCTCCTTGGTTCCGTCATCATCGAACTTCGTCGGAGCCTTCTTGATCTTGAAGGAGTCGTCGAACGAGACGAGGTGTGGGCTGTCGACAGGTTCGAACAGGATCGGTTGGGCCATCGCGATCCGGGTATCGCACGGCGTTCGGTGACAACTTGGATAGAATCGATCGATTTGGCGGTGACAGTCGTGTAATCCGGATGTCACGGGGTATGGTGCGCGCCATATGGCGACGACGAGTGATCTGACGACGATTTCGTACACCGAGCACGACAAGCTCGGACCACTTGGCACCAAGACCTCGGCGCTCCACGACCCGGCGGGCCTACGAACGCTGCTCCTCCGCGAGTTCGATGATGCGGTCGCGGCGGCCAAGGCCGCGGCGAGCTCGGTCGAGCGTGGCGCGACCGTCGCCGTTCACGATGCTCGCAAGGCGCTGCGTCGGGCGCGCGCCGTGCTGTCGATGGTCGCGGGCGCGCTGCCCAAGAACGAACGGCGCGCGGTCCGTCAGGCGCTGCAGGAAGCGCGGCGCTCGCTGTCGGCGGTGCGCGACCACGCCGTCGCGCCGGAGACCCTGTCCGCGCTGACGCTGAGCGAGGACGATCGCGCGATCGCACGCCGCGTGCTCGACAACGCGGCCGAGGCGCTCCCCGCGGTCGCCGAGATCAAGCAGCTGCTCGCGGAGAGCGCCGCGCGTGCCGCGGCCCAGGGCGAAGCGCTCCATGCCGCCCTGCCGCCGGAGCTCAGCTGGGAGATCGCGGTCGAAGGGATCCGCGAGGTCTACGCCGATGCGCGTCGCGCCCGCCGCGCGGGCAAGCGCTCCAAGCGCTGGTTCCACACCTGGCGTCGCCGGTGCAAGGAGCTCAGCTATCAGCTCGATCTCGTCGCGCACGAAGCCGGTCCCCGGCTGGCCGCGATCCACAGCGAGCTCGATGGCGTGAGCGCCACCCTGTCGCCGGCCGTCGATCTGATCATGCTGCGCGAGTTCGTGTCGACCTACGATCAGGGCATCGCCCCCGACGCCCTGGCACGGCTCAAGGAGACCATCGACGCCCAGCTCGTCGATCTGATGAAGAGCGCGCGCAAGGCGGGCCGTGATTCGTTCGGCCAGCGGCCCAGCCGGTTCGAGAAGCGGCTGACCAAGGCCGTCAAACGCGATCTGACCCCCATCGATCACGGCGATACGTCCGCCGATCTCCCGGGCGACTGAGAAGCCCGCCGAGCGGGCTCCTGATTTCGCCGCTTCGGCGTGGTAAGAGTTCGCCATGTCGAAGGTCCTCATCATCGGTGCGGGCGGCGTGGGTGGTGTCGTCGCTCACAAGGCCGCGATGGAGCGCGCGGCGTTCTCCGAGGTCATGCTCGCGAGCCGGCGCCTCGCGCCCGTCGAGAAGCTCGCCGCCGAGATCGAGCACATGCACGGGCGGAAGATCAGGACCGCGACGGTCGACGCGGACGATGTTCCCGCGCTCACCAAGCTGCTGAAGGACTACCAACCCAAGGTGGTCATCAACGTGGCCCTGCCCTATCAGGACCTCCACATCATGGACGCGTGCCTCGCGGCCGGCGTGGACTACCTCGACACCGCGAACTACGAGCCGCTCGATGTCGCGAAGTTCGAGTACAGCTGGCAGTGGGCGTACCAGGAGCGGTTCCAGAAGGCCGGCAGGATGGCGGTGCTCGGCTCGGGCTTCGACCCCGGCGTCACCAACGTGTTCTGCGCCCACGTCCAGAAGCACCTGCTCGACGAGATCCACTCGATCGACATCGTCGATTGCAACGGTGGCTCGCATGGCAAGGCGTTCGCGACGAACTTCAATCCCGAGATCAACATCCGCGAGATCACGGCGCGCGGGCGGTACTGGGAGAACGGCGAGTGGAAGGAGACCGATCCGCTCAGCGTTTCGAAGATCTTCGACTACCCCGGCGTCGGCGAGCGCAAGAGCTTCCTGCTCTATCACGAGGAGCTCGAGTCGCTCGCGAAGAACATCAAGGGGCTCAAGCGGATCCGGTTCTGGATGACGTTCGGTGACGCGTACCTCAAGCACCTCGAGGTGATGCAGAACATCGGCATCACGCGGATCGACGAGGTCGAGTTCGAGGGCAAGAAGATCGTCCCGATCAAGTTCCTGCGCGCCCTGCTACCGGATCCCGCGTCGCTCGCCGCGAACTACACCGGCAAGACGTCGATCGGCTGCCTGTGCGAGGGCATCAAGAACGGCAAGCCGAAGCGCTACTTCATCTACAACATCTGCGACCACGCCGAGACCTACCGGGAGGTCCGCGCCCAGGCCGTGTCGTACACGACGGGCGTGCCCGCGGTGACCGGCGCCGTGATGATGGTGACCGGCAAGTGGAAGGGCACCGGCGTGTTCAACATGGAGCAGCTCGACCCCGATCCGTTCCTCGCGGACGTCGGCAAGCGCGGGCTGCCCTGGCACGTCGAGGAGCGATGACCGATGCGACGAGGGGTGGCTAGCCCGTGAGCGCCGGCGCTGCGCTCGGCGCGGATGTCGCGCGCGCGATCGACGTCTCGCAGCTCGAGACGCCGTGCTTCGTCACCGATCTCGGCGCGCTCGAGGCCAACCTGAAGATCCTCGGCGAGGTCCAGCAGCGCGCGGGCTGCACCATCCTGCTCGCGCTCAAGGGGTTCGCGCAGTGGTCGACGTTCTCGCTGGTGCGCCGCTACCTCGCCGGAGCGACCGCGAGCTCGATCGCCGAGGCGCGCCTCGCCCGGGAGGAGCTCGGGGGGCAGGTGCACGCCTACGCGCCCGCGTACTCGCACGACGAGATGCGCGAGCTGGTGACGCTCGCCGACCACATCGTCCTCAACACGCCGTCCCAGTGGCGGACGCATCGCGCGACGATCGAGGCGGCGCGCCGGGCCGGCCGGGAGATCTCGTGTGGCCTGCGCGTCAATCACGAGCATCAGGAAGTCGAGGTCGCGCTCTATGATCCCGCCGGCCCGTGCTCGCGGCTCGGCACCACGCGGGCCAACGTGCGCCCCGAGGATCTCGAGGGCCTCGAGGGCCTTCACTTCCACACCTTGTGTCAGGTCAACAGCGACGCGCTCGAGCGCGCGGTCGCCGCGTTCGAGCACAAGTTCGGCGAGTTCATCCCGCGGATGAAGTGGGTGAACTTCGGAGGCGGCCATCACATCACGCGTCCCGACTACGACCGCGATCGGCTCGTGGCCGTGGTCCGCGCGTTTCGCGCGAAGTGGAACGTGCCGGTCTATCTCGAGCCCGGCGAAGCGGTGGCGCTCGGCACCGGCGTGCTCGTCGCGTCCGTGATGGACACGCTCCACAACGGCATGGACATCGCGATCCTCGATACGTCCGCGACCGCGCACATGCCCGACGTGCTCGAGATGCCGTATCGCCCGGTGATCATCGACGCAGGAGATCCCGGGGTGAAGCCTCACACCTATCGCCTCGGCGGCCTGACCTGCCTCGCGGGTGACGTGATCGGCGACTACAGCTTCGATCGCCCGCTCGCCGTCGGGGACAAGCTCGTGTTCCTCGACATGGCGCACTACACGATGGTGAAGACGTCCACCTTCAACGGGGTCCGCCTCCCTTCGATCGCCACCCACGATCCTGCGACACGGAGCATCACCGTGCACCGCCGGTTCGGGTACCACGACTATCGAGATCGGCTCTCGTAGCTCAGCGCATCAGCACGAGCTCTTCGGCGGTCGACGGGTGCAGGGCGAACGTACGATCGAGATCGGCCTTGGTCGCCCCCATCGTGACGGCGATCGCGAACGCCTGGATGATCTCCGGCGTGTCGGGCCCCACGAGATGCAAGCCGAGCACGCGATCGGTCTCGCGATCGACGACGAGCTTGATCATCACCTGCTCGTCTCGCCCCGACAGCGCGTAGCGCATCGGCCGGAACTTCGCGCGGAACACCTGGACCACGTGGCCGGCCGCGATCGCCGCCGGCTCGGTCAGCCCCACGGTCGCGGCCGGCGGCTGGGCGAACACCGCGGTCGGGATCAGGTGGTGGTGGATCGGCGTGGGCCGTCCCCCGAACAGGGTATCGGCGACCGCGTGACCCTCGCGGATCGCGACGGGCGTGAGCGCGACGCGCCCGGTCACGTCGCCGACGGCGTAGATGTTCGGCACGCTCGTGCGCGACCACTCGTCGACGACGATCGCCCCACGCGCGTCGAGCGTGACGCCCGCCTCGACGAGCCCGAGCTCGCGCGTCGCCGGGTCGCGCCCGATCGCCGCCATCGCGAGATCGACCTCGATCGTCCGCCCGGCCACCTTGAGGAGCTGGCCCGTGTGCGAGCGCGCGAGCACGAGATCGGTGCCGCACACGACGTCGATCCCGTGCTTCTTGAGGTTGCCGGTGACCGCCTCGCGGACCTCCGGATCGAAGCCGCGCAGCACCAGCGGGTCACGGTGGATCAACGTCACCGCCGCTCCGAAACCGGCGAAGATGTGCGCGAACTCGACCGCGATGTAGCCGCCGCCCATGACCGCGATCCGCTTCGGCAGGGCCGGGAGATGGAACGCCTCGTCGGAGGTGATCCAGTCTCCCGCGGATGGCCGGCGCGCTCGGCCGCCCGTCGCGATCAGGATGTTCTTCGCGGTGATCCGGCGGCCGGCGACCACCACGGTGCTCGCATCCGCGAGCGCCGCATGACCGTCGATCACCTCGGCCCCCGCCTTGCGCAAGCGCCCCGCATACGCCGACGAGAGCCGTGCGATCTCGACGTCCTTCGCGGCGATCAGCGCGGACCAGTCGAACGCGAGCCCCTCGAAGGTCCAGCCATTGCTCCGGGCCTCCTCGAACGCGCGGCTCGCCTCGCTCGCATACACGAACAGCTTCTTGGGGACGCACCCACGCACCACACATGTCCCACCCCAGCGATCGGCCTCGGCGATCGCGACCTTCGCGCCGTGCTCGGCCGCGACGCGTGCGGCTCGCACGCCTCCGGACCCGCCACCCAGGACAAACAGGTCAACGTCGTACCGCGTCATGAACGCGAGTGTACGTGGCCTGGCGCACACCAGCATCACCGACGGTCGAATGAAGCAGCGCTGAACCGAACAAGTGTTCGATCATGGTGTAGACGCGCGCGCAGAGACTGGTAGGCTCGCGCTCGCTCAAAAGGGGGGTTTCACATGCGTCGCCATGTTCCGTTTGCGCTGGTGCTCGTGTCCTCGCTCGCCGCTTGCGGCAACAACGGAGGCACCGGAGGCGGGGGCGGGGGCGATGATGACGTCGCCGCCGATGCCCCGGACACCACGGGGGAGACGCCCGCGTTCACCATCACGAGCAAGGACGTCACGCTGCACCCCGGCGAGGAGACCACGTACTGCTACTACTTTCACACGCCGAACGCGGCGAACCTCGCGATCAGGAAGTGGTCGTCGGACATGCAGCCGGTCAGCCACCACGTGATCATGTACTTCGGTGCGGCCAATCAGCCGGCCGATGGCACGCTGACCACGAATAGCTGTGGCGCAGGCACCGGCGTCCCGGTCTGGATCTACGCGTCGCAGACCGCCCACGGCGAGCTCGTGATGCCGCAGGACGATGGCACCGGCAAGCCGCTCGGCATGAACGTCCCGGCCAATCAGCCGGCGTATCTGCAGATTCATTACCTGAATGCGACCGACGCTGACGTCACCGCGCCGGTGACGCTCGACGCGTATGCGTATGCGCCGGGTACGCAGTACACGCCGACCGCCGCGTTCGTCACCTACAACAGCAAGATCAACATCCCGGCGCACGCCGTCGGTCATGTCGAGAGCCAGACCTGCGCCACGCCAGCCGGCGCGACGTTCTGGACCGTGTCGACGCACGCGCACAAGCAGGCCGTCGCCACGGACCTCAAGGACGGCTCCTCCATGGTGTTCTCGAGCACCGACTGGGAGCACCCGGGTGTCAAGAGCTGGGCGGCCACGCCGTTCTACAAGTTCGCATCGAACTCGATGACGTACGAGTGCACGTACGACAACACCGGCGACAACGCGAACAACGTCGTCAAGTCCGGCGCGAGCGCCGCGACCAACGAGATGTGCATGGGCACCGGCTACTTCTTCCCGGCGAGCACGGCCAAGTTCTGCATCGACAACATCTCCCTCTGAGCCGTTCAGTCTTCGACCTCGATCACGATCTCCTCGGTCGTGATCGGCTCTTCCGGCAAGCTGGCGGCGGGCGCGGCGGCGGCCGATGTGGCGGCGGCCGGCGGCGCCGGGACCGCGGAGACGGGCGTCGCCGATGCCGGCTTGTCTTCCTCCTCCTCGACCTCGGCGCCCGCCTCGACGGCGGCGACCGCGGGTTGACGTGGAGCGATGCTCTCACCGCCATCGGTCTCGGACGTGGATGCCTTGGGCCAGCTCAGGCCTTGAGGGCCACGAGCACCGCAACCGGCGCCGGATCCGAGCAGCAAGGCGACGAGCAGCAAGCGCATCGCGTTAGCGTAGCAAGCCGTCCGGCTTACTGCACCTGATAGCCGAGCGCGTCGATGGTCGGCTTGGTGAGCTTGCGGCCATCGACGCCACTCGCCGTCGCGACCTTCACCGAGGCGGTGTCGAGATCGACCTTGACTCCCAGGACGCCGTCGACCTTCGCGAGCGCACGCTCGATCCGCCTGGCGCAGCCGCCGCAGTGCATGCCAGCGACGTGGAGGTTGGTCCACGCAGCGTTGGCCGGGACGTCCCAGGTGGGCATCGTCCCGGCGGCCGCCGCGCCGCACTGGCCGCCGCACGATCCCCCACACGAGGCGCCATCTCCGCACGACCCACCGCACGATCCACGCCCCCCACACGACGGAGCGGCCGTCGGCGCTCCGACGGCCACGGCCGGCGACATCGTCGAGCTCGGTCCATGAGCCGCCGCGACTCCGGGATCGCTGGCGCGTTGGGCGACGACCTGCGCGGAGTGCTCGGCCGTGTCGATGTGCTGGCAGGCTGCGAGAGCCATGGCGATGATGAGGATCCGCATCCGTTCCCAACTACCACGATCGACACGGCGCGTGGTACGCCGACCTGATGATCGAAGCTGGCAAGAAGGCGCCCGCGTTTCACCTCGAGTCCTCCGACGGCGGCAAGGTCAAGCTCACCGACTTTGCCGGCAAGGTCGTGATCCTCTACTTCTATCCTCGCGACAACACACCGGGTTGTACGGTCGAGGCCGAGGGCTTCCGCGACGCGATGCCCGCGCTCAAGAAGCTCGGCGCGGTCGTGCTCGGGGTCAGCAAGGACACGATCGCGTCCCACTGCAAGTTCCGCGACAAGTACTCGCTGAACTTCCCGCTCCTCACCGATGCCGAGGGCAAGGTCATGGAGGCCTACGGCGCGTGGGGCGACAAGGTGCTCTACGGCAAGAAGCTGAAGGGCGTGATCCGCTCGACGGTCGTGATCGGCAAGGACGGCAAGATCGTCAAGCACTGGCCCAAGGTCAGCGTGAAGGGCCACGTCGATGACGTCGTCGCGACCGTGAAATCGATCGCCTAGATGAATTCTTTACGCGTTACCGCGGTACCCACGGCACATGAAAGCACTCTGCCGCCTCGGTCTCGCGCTCGCCCTCCTGTTCGCTCCCGCTGCGCACGCGCAGCAGCCCAAGGCCGATAGCCCGGCCGCCAAGCCGCCCGCGAAGGAGGCCAAGCCGGTCGCCCCGCCGCCCGCGAAGGCCGAGCCGGTCGACCTCAACACGGCGACCGAGGCGCAGCTCGTCGCGTTGCCCGGCGTCGGTGACGCGTACGCCAAGAAGATCATCGCGGGTCGCCCGTACGCGAAGAAGGACCAGCTCGTGTCGAAGAAGATCGTGCCGGCCGCGACCTACAAGAAGTTCTCGGCGCTGGTGATCGCGAAGCAGAGCGACACCAAGCCGGCCGACAAGCCGCCCGCGAAGCCGTAGCCCCTCGGTCGCGCTGGGCCCGCGCACCACAATCGCGTCGTGGGCGAACTTCAGGGCGCCTTGGTCGCGATCCGGAACCCGACGCTGCGCACGGTCTCGATCAGCTCGGGCCGCGGCAGCTTGCGCCGCAGGCGAAGGATCACGTTGTCGACCGCGCGCTCGGAGATCTCGAGCTCCCCTTCCCCCCACGCGAGATCGAGGAGATCGGTGCGCGACAACGGGCGACCGCGCGCCTTGATCAGCTCGCGCAACACCGCGAGCTCGATCGACGTCAGCGGGATCGTCTTGCCGTCGACCCATAGCTCGCGACCATAGAGGTTGAGCGTGAGCTCGCCGAACCGCACGCGACCGTTCGATAGCCCCTTCCAGTGGACCCGACGGTGTACCGCACGAACCCGGGCGACCAGCTCGCGTGCGCTCAGGGGCGTGGGCACCACATCATCGAAGCCCGCCGCGAGCAGGGCCTCGTTCTCGCGGGCCGCGCCGCCCTCGACCATGCCGATCAGGCCGGGACGCGGATCGGCGGTTCCTGCCCACAGCACGAGCTTGTCCGCGACCACGCTGCTGATCGCTACGTCGAGGCTGATGATGTACAGCGCGCAGGTGGGCGGCGCGTCGACCACGCTCGCGGTCTCGAGCTCCACCGAGATCGCCTCCCGGCGGAGCTGCTCGACGATCGAGTGCGTGGTCGCCGTCGTCACGATCGTCACCACCGTGAGGCGGAGCTGATCGAGCGGAGGTGAGAGGTCGTCGGCGGTGGGCAAGGCGTACACGATTCACCGTGGCAAACCGCGGTGACTGATCCGGTGCGATTCCGCAACCAAACGGTGACGTTCGGCGACAGGGAACCGTCACGCGCATGTCGCGATCCCGTCACACGGTGAAGCATCGTCGCCTCGTGACCGTTGCGATCAAGTTTCGCGAACGGCCGCGTCACGCCATGCGGCGCTCCTACCGTTCAACAAACGACACGGGAGGAGATCATGACGCAACTCAACGTCCGCTCCCTTGGCGGCAAGGACTCCGAGGCGCTCCGTCAGCTCGAGGCTGACACCAGCTTCATCGCCCTGGTCGACGGGCGCCCCGGTTCCTCCTCGCTGTGCTTCGTTCGTGACCGTGAAGCCGATCGCACGACGCTCGCCATCCGCACGGAGTTTCAGCGCACGCGCGTGACTCCGCTGCAGTTCGCGGCCTTCGTGCCCGCAGTGTTCGACGAGGTCGACGTCTGCTGGTTCACGGTCGACCCCGACCAGGCCCCGCCGCGTGCGCTGCACGCGATGCGCGGAACGACCGACGTCGGGACCCGCCAGGACCTCGATGGTCCCGGCGACGAACGGATCGTGTCGAAGTTCGATCATCCCCAGTTCGAGGCAAGGCGCGGGACATCCGACCGCCTCGGACTGGTCTCCAGCCCGGCAGCCGCCGCGTGAGAGCGCTGTCCGCGCTCCGTGGCGCACGCCACGTCGGCCTCGGGCTGTTCAACGCGCTCGCGGAGCTCGGCGCGGTGAGGTTGTCCCCGCCGCGTGACATGCCGGCGGCGGCGCACCGGCTCGCGGGCTGCCTCGGTGCGATCGCGCGCGCGCACGACATCCATGTCACCCTGCGCGGCGAGGTCCCGCGCTCGGCGGCGCTGGTCGTCGCGAACCACGTCAGCTATCTCGATCCGGTCGCGATCTTGCCGATGTGCCCGGCGATCCCCGTCGCCAAGGGCGAGGTGGTGAGCTGGCCGATCGTCGGGCCGATCGGCGCTGCGCTCGGCTGCGTGTTCGTGGCGCGTACGTCCCCGCAAGCGCGTGTCCACGCGTTGCGACGGATCCACGATCTGCTCGCGGCCGGCACGCCCGTGCTCAACTTTCCCGAGGGCACGACCACCCGCGGCTCCGCGGTGGCGCCGTTCTGGCGCGGCTCGTTCGGGATCGCGCAGCGGCTCGGCGTCCCCGTCGTCCCCGTCGCGATCCGGTATCGCGATCCGTCGATGGCGTGGTGCGACGGCGCGACGTTCTTCCCCCATTACCTGCGCACCGTGGGTCAGCCGCGCGTCGAGGTCGCCTTGACGCTTGGTGAACCGATGCACGCGCGCACTGGGGAAGCACCTGAAGTGATGGCGGCTCGCGCGCGGGGCGTCATCTCCCACATGCTCGACACGATGAGGTGGATCGATGCAGGACCCGGCGCTCAACTACCTTCGCCACGGCCAGACGCCTTTCTTCCGGCTCCCCGCGGCGGGTGATGTCGCGAACGCCGACGTCGCGCTCCTCGGGGTGCCACACGACGGCGGCACGACGTATGTCCCCGGCGCGCGGTTCGCTCCGTATCACGTGCGCCGCGTGTCCGCGCTCATCCAGGGCCACCACCCGGTGCACGAGATCGATGTGTTCGCGCGGATGCGCTGCATCGACGCCGGCAACATCGTGTTTCCTCCGTTCGACCGCGAGGCGATGCGCACGGAGGTCGAGTCCGAGGTCCGCCAGCTCGCCGCGGCGCTGGTCACCCCGGTCGTGATCGGAGGCGACCACTCGATCACGTTGCCGATCCTGCGCGCGCTGGCGAAGAAGCACGGCCCGATGGCGGTGGTCCACTTCGACGCCCACCTCGACGTCAGCACGGCGGACGTGTGGGGCGACGAGTTCCATCACGGGACGCCGATCCGTCACGCGATCGACGAAGGCCTGATCGAACGCGGCCAGCTGTACCAGCTCGGGATTCGTGGCCCACGCGGCGGTGCGAGCGATACGGATCTGCTGAAGAGCCGCGATCACACGATCATCTCCGCCGATCAGGTCTCCGAGCGTGGTCCGCGCCGGGTGTGCGCCGAGCTCAGGGAGCGGATCGGCACCCGTCCGCTCTACGTGACCTGTGACATCGATGCGATCGATCCAGCGTTCGCGCCGGGGACCGGGACGCCGGTGCCGGGTGGGCTGTCCGCCCGCGAGGCGCTCGCGCTGATCCGCGGGCTGGTCGGCCTCGACGTCCGAGGCGCGGATCTCGTCGAGTACTGCCCGCCGCTCGACCATGCGGACATCACGGCGCACCTCTCGGCTCACCTCGTCTGGGAGCTGCTCGCGGTCATCGCCCTCGCCCGCAGCTGATCCAATGTGACAGCTTCGTCGCGGACTGCGTCTGGGGCGCACGCCTTCATGTAGGTGTCGCCATCTCGTCGTCACCTCGTCGTCATCATCCTATCCAGAACGCCATCGCACGCCGTACGCTGAACTCATGGATCGGGTTCAGCTCCGGGCGGTGCTGGTGATGGCGCTGACCGGATGTTCGGACTCCCCGGAATGCGCGACCTGCACCGAGTCGAGTCCGAGCACGCTGTTCGTCACCGATCGGGGTGGTGATGCGATCGTCCGCTACGATGGGGTGACCGGTGAGTTTCGCGACGTGTTCGCGGCGGGAAGCGCGCAGCACATCGATCGTCCCTCGAGCGTACGGCTCGGTCCGGGCGGCGACATCTACCTTGCCGGCTTCGGCCGCGGCGACGTGGTCCGCTACGACCTCTCGTCCGGATCGATGATGGACGTGTTCTTTCAAGACTCCGAGGTGCTCGAGGAGCCAGTCGAGCTGATGTTCGCAGGCGATCAGCTGTTCGTGCTCGGCAACGACACCCAGAACCTGGTCGAGGTCGATCGCCAGGGCCACCTCCGGTCCGTGTTCGGCGATCCCGAGATGCGCGCGGCGCACGACTTCGTGCTCGGACCTGACCACACCGTCTACGTCGGGGTCGACTCGCATCCGCAGCTCGGCACCGCGGTCCAGGTCTGGGACACCTCGACCGGAGCGCTGCTGCGGACGTTCGGCACGCCGGACGAGCTCGCCGCGGCGACCAGCATGGCGCTCGGGCCCGACGGCCTGCTCTACGTGGGTGACCACCAGCGCGACCAGATCGTGACGCTCGACCCGCGGACAGGGGCGGCGCGCGGGATCCTTGTCTCATCGGCCAGCGCGCGACTCGCCACGCCGGTCAGCCTCGACTTCGGACCGGACGGCGCGCTCTATGTCCTCGACGACCTCGGCATCCATCGGCTCGACCCGAGCACCGGCGACGAGCTGAGCCTGTTCGTCCGCAGCGACGACGGCCATCTCGAGCGCCCCCGCAGCTTCACGTTCATCACCGCGCAGGCGATCGCCGCCGCGGCGCCTTGATCACTGGTTCCGCGAGCCCTTGGTCGGCGGGGTGACCGTCTGGAACGGGCCCACCGTGTCGGGAACGCGCGCGTAGCTCGAGCCGGCGGGCGAGGCGCCCTCCGCCCAGTCGACGCCATCCGACAGCGCATGATCGGTCGCGCGATAGACCCAGAGCTCTTCATCGCTGGCGAGCTTGAACGGGATCGTCACGCCGTCGACGTTCTGCGTGAAGTACGCGCCGGGACCGAGCGTCATCGCCGGGAACGACACCGCCTTTGCGAAGTCACCGGCGTTGTCGACGAACACGAACTGATCGAGCTGCACGGGCGCGGACGTCGCGTTGACGATCTCGAACCAGTCAGGCGTCTCGCCGGCCGCGACCTCGTTGATGACGAGGATCCGCAGCGCCACCTCCGAGGCGTCGATGGTGGCGGCGTCGGTAGGGAGGGTCCCGTCACCCAGCTTGGGCAGCGCATCGACCGCGGGGTCGGCTGCGTTGGCACACGCGGAGAGACCGAGCGAGATAGCGAACGTCGTCAGCGAGGTGTTCATTGGTTATTCCACGACAAAGGGCGCCGTCGCCGAGGCGATCAGCAGGAAGGTCGTCGCGTCACCGGTGTCCGAACCTGGGAGCGGCGCACCCGCTCCCGACGCCGTGGTGTGATCGATCGCGAGCCAAAGACGAACGCGCCCCGGGGTCTGCCGCGGGGCCTCGATCGCGAGGGCTCCGCCCACGGTCGAGGACCGACCCTCCGGATAGCCGATCGTCGCACCACGTAGGCCAACGAACAGGTGGTCGGCGATCCGTCCCTCGGCCCACCCACCGACGACCGTCGCGACGACATCGCCCCGATCACCGACGCCCCAGGCGTGCGCGAGCTCGCCGGCGCCGCGCAGCCAGGGCGACACGACGCTCACCGATCCGCCGACCCGCCGGTCGCGGATCGAGGCCGGACCGACGGAGCCTTCGCGCACCATCGCGCTGAGCTTCACCCGCGCATCGTGGTGATCGAGCGCGACGACCTCGAGCACGGCCGTGGTCGACTTGCCGGAGTTACGCTCGGGGTAGCGAAGTCCCTCGCCGTTGCCGATGCTGACCGCCAGGCTCGCCGGTCCGAGCCTGGCGCGCGCACGGATCGCGAGATCGCTGGTGTTCCAGCCGAGCAGCCGCTCGCTCGCGCTCGCCGACAGCGGTCGAAGCGTGTAGTCGTCATCGAGCACCGCGATCCATGGATCCGCGACGATGCCCGCCGCTCCCTCGAGGTGAACCGAGCCCGCATCGATCTCGCCGGCGATCTGCGCGCGCTTGATCCGGAGGACGAGCGAGTCGCCATCGATCCCGAGCGCGCCGCCCTCCCCGGCCGACCGGATGGCCTCCACGCGCAGGCCCGCCGAGATCCGGGACGAAAGGCCGATGTCGGCTCCCGCCTCGCCGCGATCGAGCCGCAGCTCGGTGAGGTCAGCCCCGACCCTGCGAAGCCACCGCGCCGAGGTGAACAGCTCGAGCTCGAGCCTCAGCCTCGGCACGGCCGCCTTCGGCGGGACCGGGGTCGGCGCCGGCGGCTCCGCGTGCTCCACGCCATTCACCGGCGTCTCGGCCGGCGCGCGTGGTGGCGGAGGCGTGGGACTCGGCGCCGGTTCCGTCGCCGGATCCGGATCAGCCGGATCGGCCGGATCGGCCGGCTGCGCGATCGCCGTTGCCCCTTGCACCAGCGTGACGACCATGACTGTGAGCGCGCGCTTCATCGAATCTCCGGGATCACGAGCGCGCCCAGATCGACGCCGCTCAACGTGGTGTAGTCGGTCATCAGCTGTCCCACGTCCTCGGCCGTCATCGTGACGACCTCATCGGAGAACGCCGGCTCGCGACCGGCCAGCAGCGGCGCGATCACCTGCCAGCCGGGACGTCCGTCCGCGGTGAGCGCGACGCCGTGCGCGCGCGCCAGGAGCGCGCCCAGGTGCGCGGCGAGCGCCCCCAGCTTGGTGTGATCCGCCTGGGTCCCCGCGGCGAGGTCGGCGATGTCGGTCGCGTTGAGCCCCCGCTGGTACGCCGACCGATCGCGGATCCTGATGCTGAGCCCGCCGAGATCGGCGGCCCCGAGCAGCGCGTCGGAGTCGCGCCGTGCGTGCAGGCGGTGCTGCGCGTCGACGACGCGGACCGCGGGAGAGGACCACTCGGCCGACTCCCACTGAGGGATCCCCAGGATGACCAGGCCGTCGCGCTCCTCCTTGAGCTCGATCACGAGATCATCGTCGGGTGCTGGCGTCGGCCCCTCGAGGACCACGTAGTAACGCAGCGCCGGGTAGCTCGCGACCCCCGAGCCGATCCGCCGGGTGCGCAGCTTGATCGCACCCGCCTCCGGCCGTTCGGCCTGCCAGCCGGCGAGCGCTCGATCGATCCAGACGAGGCCGTCGGATCCGACCGGTTGTTGACGATTCTCGACCACGCCATCGTCCGCGACCGCCTGGAGATCACCGAAAGCGATCCGGCGCGAACCATCGACCGCGAGCGGCGCGATGTCCACCAACGCCTGCCCGACATCCCCCTTGGACTTGGCCTTGTCGATCACCTTGTCGAGGACCGGATCGGTCCCATGAACGGTCGGCTCGCCCGTCGCCCCCGTCGCGAGCAGCGCGATCTGGGCCGCATAGCCGTCGGCCGCTCGTCGTGCGAGCTCGTCGGCGAGCGCGTCGTTCTGCGCCGCGACCACGAGGCCGGCGGTCAGCCGACGCAGATCGCCTTGAAACGGTCCGTATCCCGCGGCGTCGAAGTCGTTCCACTCGACGACGAAGGTTCCATCGGCCGCGCGGTACGTGCCGACGTTCTCGGGATGGGGATCGCCGACGAGCAGGACCCTCGACGATGCCTCGTCACCGAACGCGGTCTCGCGGCGAGCGACGCCGGGTTCGAACAGATCTCGCCAGTACACCCCGGCGGTGCCGCGCAGCCATTCGTACGGGCCGCGCTGCATCTTGCGCAGCTTCATGCCGACGAGCTCGGGATCCCGGATCGACCAGGTGTAGTTGTCGGCGGCGAGGGCTTCGATCACTCGCTGTTGCCGGACATCGAACGGTGGCGCCGAGCAGCTGACGATCGCGATCAGGACGAGTGCTCTCATCAGTATCCTTCGACAGTTGCTCGGCGTCGTGAACGCTCAGCTCGGGAACCGCGTCCAGCCGGTCGTCCAGTCGACCGTGCCGATCGCACCGCAGAACGTCGCGGTCTGATCGAACCCGGCCGGGGGCGTGCCGCAACCGGTGAGCACCGGCGAGCCCGCGCTCGGCTTCCAGTTCGGAGCCGTGAGGTTCTTCGGGCTCGTGAGCGCCGGATCGACGCCCATGTGGTTGGTGACGTCGCCGCCGAGCTGCGCGGCTTCATCGAGCCCCCCGTCGTTGTCGGCCGGCGGGTTCCCGGCGACGTCGAAGTTGGTCGGCCAGATCGCGGTCGCCGCGGTGGCCTTCACGAAGTACGTGTTCTTGATCGCGAGCGCGCCGGCGGTGAACTGGGCGACCGAGCCCGGCACGGCGTTGTCGATATCGGCGGCGAACTTCGGGAAGAACTCGACGATGCCGTTGTTCATCTTGCCCGCGGTGCCACGGCGGAGGTGCATCCCACCCTGCGGATCGGTCGCCAGGCCATCCGAGCCGATCAGCGAGTAGTTCCAGATCTCGGGTGCGCTGCGCGGCAGCAGGTCGCCGCCGTTGCGGTTGTTGTCGGCCTCGAAGCCCTTGTCGCCGCGACCGACGCGCTGCTGCACGATCACGAACTGCGCCTTGCCGGTCCAGCCGAGGTCCCAATCCAGGCCGTCATCGTCGGGCTGGGTGATCACGAGGTGCTTGACGTCGACCGTGCCACCGAAGATCTCGACACCGTCGTCGAGGCCGAGGTGAACTTGCACGTAGTCGATGGTGGTCTGCGAGCCGCAGCCCGTCAGGGTCAGACCGTTGAGCTCGTTGTCGACCGACAGCGCGAAGCCCGCGTATTCGATCCGCGCGTACTTGAGCATGCCGCAGTTGTGGGTGGCGTCGGTGCCGCCGTAGACGATGCGCTCGCCGAACGTGTCGGCGAAGCCTTCGATCTTGTTGGTGCCGCCGGTGACGTTGATCGGCGCCTTGCCGGCCAACACGAGACCGCCCCAGTCACCCGAGGCCGGCGTCGCCTGGCTCGACGTGAACACGATCGGCTTGTCGACGGTGCCGACGGCGTTGATCTTGGCGTCCTTCGTGATCGTGAGCGCGCTGCCGTTGTCGCCCTTGATCGTGGTGCCCGCGTCGATCGTCAGCGTGCCGCCGGTGACCCACACGTACCCTTTGAGGGTGTAGATCTTGTCGGCGGTCCAGTGGGTGTCGACCGAGATATCGCCGGCCGGGACGTCGACGAGCGTGATGCCCGGAGGGGCGTCGGGCTGCACGACGGGCGGCGCGTCCGGGAGCTGCGTGTCATCCCCGGTGAGCGAGTTGTCTTTACACGCCGGGATCGCGAGGAGCGCAACCGCGGCAAGCCAGGTAGTCTTCGTCATCTGCAGGATCCTTTCGAGTTGAGAACCGAAATCACGGGGTCCAGTCGAGGCCCAGCGCGAGGGCGACTCCGGGCGAATAGCTGTTGACCACCACGCCGCCTTGCTCGAGGCGCACGCGCTGGTTGAGGAGATTGGTCGCCGACAGCTTGAGCTTGAGGTCCCTGCGGAGCGCCCGCGCTGCGACGAGGTCGAAGCGATGCACGGGCTTCTCGTAGGTATCCGGCAGCCCCTCGGAGCCGACGTCGGTGATCCGCTCGCCGATCACGTTATAGAGCAGGTTGATCTCCGCGATCCGGGGGTCCGCGTAGCCGAGGTTGAGGTTGATGACGAACGGCGACTGCCCGTAGACCGGGCGCGTGCGGTTGGTCAGGAGCATCTCCTGCGGATCGAGCGTCACCCGCGAGCGGATCAGCGACACGTTCGTGCCGACCTTGAACCGGCGCAGCGGCCGCGCGAGCCGCGCGAGGTTGGTCCGCGCCTCGAGCTCCGCACCGGCGAGGTTGCCGCCCTTCGCGTTGCGAAACGTGACGTCCGCGTTCGAGTTGAGGAGGACCTGCTCGATCGGATCGACGAGGTTCTTGTAGAACACGCTGGCCGCGATCACCTCGTCGTCGCCCGGAAACCACTCCCACCGCAGATCGGCGTTGTGAAGGTGCGTGGTCAGCAGGTTCGGGTTGCCGGAGATGTCACGGCGCCGGATGTAGTCGAAGAACAGGAACGGGGCGAGCTCGCGGAACCGCGGGCGGGTCAGCGTGTAGCTGTACGCCGCGCGGAGGTTCATGTCCGTGCGAGGCGAGTAGACGATGTTGACCGCCGGCAGGACATCGTCGTCGGCGCGCGCGATGTCGGTCTTGAGGCCCGCGATCGCGTAGCGGCTGCCATTCGACATCTCCTGGCCCGCGTGCTCGTAGCGCGCCCCGATGATGGCGCGCACCTTCTCGTGCAGCGCGACCTCGCCGATCGCATACCCGCCCACCACGTCGAGCGTGGCCTTGTACGCGTCCTCGTTCAGCGTGCCTTCCTCGAGCTGGAAGTCCGGCCCGACGTGATCGGCGTCGAACATGGCCTCGCCCGACAGGCTGCGGACCGTGCCGTCGCTGCCGACGAACTTGTAGCGGAACCGCCGGCCGCCCAGGCTGCGGCTCGACAGCTGCGCCGTGGTCCCGGCGCGGAGCTGCACGCGACTGCCGGCGCGCATCTTGATGTCCGCGCCCGCGCCGGCCGACAGATCGTTCAGGGACTGCCAGAAGTGCTGCCCCGAGCCAGGCTGATCCTTGTACTGCTGGGTGCCGCTGATCGGATCGATCGTGTAGACCAGGTCGCGGCTGTCGAGCTCGTCGCGCGAGGTCGTCGCCACGTTGGTCTGCCAGCGCAGCTCGAGCGCACGCGCGCGGTTGAGGTGATGCTTGCCGTGCAGCTGCGCGAACGCGAGCGAGCGCTCCACGAACGACAGGCGGGTGACGCTGAGGTCCGAGCCGTCGGTCTCGGAGAACCCGCTCGCCAACGAGCTCGTGTCCTCGCCGACGTGGGTGTAGAGCCCGAGCAAGCTGATCTCGTCGTTCGGGGACAGATCGATCCCGACGTTGAGCAGCGAACCGAGCGTGGCCTCCGCGGTCCCGATGTTGTACGCGAGGCTATCGGTCGCCATCACCTGGCCGCCCGAGAGCGTGGTGTGCGCGGTCGTCCCACCGCGGACCGTGAAGCCGTGCCTGAGCATCGCGGTCGCCAGGTAGCCAACGCGCTTGCCGCCGAGCTTGAGGGTGTCGCCGATGGTCGCGTTCAGACCGAGGTTCGGCGTGACCGTCTCGCCTTTCGGCGTCCACACGTTCGGCAGCGACTCGCCGATCGCCTCGGTCTGCGCCGCGGCCATGCCGCGCACGGCGCGATCGCGGGGGATCGCGCTCGGCAGCGCTCGGTCCCCGTTGTCGAACCCCAGAAAGCTGGCGGCGCCGTGAGAGTTGGCGTTCGACAGGCCGTCCTGGCCCGTCGAGATCGAGTTCGCCGAGGTCGAGATGCCGAGCTTCATCTCGAAGCTGGTCGGGAACGAGCTGGTCTCGATCGACAGGGTGCCGCCGCCGAACTGCCCCGGCAGGTCGGCCGAGTAGCTCTTCATCACGGTCATCGTCGAGAGCAGGTTCGTCGGGAACAGATCGAGCGGCACCGCGTTGCGGTCCGGCTCGGGGCTCGGCAGCAGCACGCCGTTGAGGAGCGTGGTGACGTAGCGCCCCTCGAGGCCGCGGAGCGCGACGTACTTACCGTCCTGGACCGTGACGGCCACGACGCGCTTCATCGCGTCCCCGGCGTTGCTGTCGGGCGTGCGCGCGATCTCCTGCGAGCTCACCGCGTCGCTGAGCACCGAGGCGGCGCGGCGAACCGCGAGCACCGCCGATTCCTTGCGGTTGTCGATCTTGTCGACGATCTCGATGGCTGTGCCTTCCAGGGTCTTGAAGGTCAGCGCCGCCCCCGCAAATTTGTTGCCCCCAAAGTCCTGCACGCTGTCCAGGCCAAACTCAACCACGTAGGTGGTGCCATAGGCCAGGTTGGCCGCCGGGTTGATGGTGAGCTTGTTGGCGCTGACCGTCAGTTCGCTGCTGGCCTTGGTGTAGCTGGCCACCACCGCCCCAAGCCCGT
>WBZN01000473.1_pt1 | contig 32087 bp, 13 predicted proteins | sample 5204281 | NCBI WGS metagenome assembly WBZN01 (sample SAMN12344347, study PRJNA552823) | activated sludge metagenome | biome: Activated sludge suspended growth; feature: Nitrification reactor; material: Wastewater; isolation source: activated sludge from nitrification reactor of wastewater... | reverse complement strand
ATCCATTGCGCCTCCCCGGCAAGCGAGGCTTTCTTGGCCTGGCGGTAAGCCCGAGATCGTAGCTTTGCTTTGACCATGCGAATCCGAGCCCGGACCACATGCTCTGCATTGAGTCCCATCTGGCGCTGCTTCCTCACCAAATTATTCAGTGCCCGCGCCGAATACGACGGATACTTGAGAATCATCTGTTCGATATAACGGTCGAGCCCCCGAAACCGTCGTTTGATCCTGGGCGTATCTTCATCCAACAGGATATTGAGCCAGAGGCCAATCAAGCGTGGCGCTCGGACTCTCGCTTCGTGCAACAACTCGTAAAACCGATTCATGTAGTCTTCGCGTAATGCTCCCCCTCGTTGTCGTGGCATAGAAGCCCTCCCGGGGGAGGTATTACCGGATGCAGAAGGCCGTCAGGGGGCAAGTGGGGAGACGGTGACAAGTCTCAATATAAGACACCATATATGCATCCGGTATACGAAATGCGTACGCGCCGGTCCTGCCGCACCCTGCTCCCATTGCGTACGCCGCTGTCAGCTGGCACGATCGTGATAGGCATCCGTCGAGGGAGTCTTGGAAGCGGTCGGGCAAGGCCTTAGGACAACACGCACCAAGGCCCTGTCCAGACGCACTCACCGGCCATCCGTCTGACAGGTGTACGACATTGTCTGTGTTAGGGAGGCCTGACTCCCCCACATCGTCATGGATGTCGGGCTGATCCAGTGAACTCGTGGTGAACCCAAGGCGTTTCCGTTTGGGTGTGCGTACGCATGACAGCGGAATGTCTTACCTATTTGTCTGACATGTATGACAAATCGATTTGGTGGTGTGCGAGCCCGTTCGAGGTCCACGAAGCCAGTAATACATCCCTAGCTGAGTGGGACCAATCTGAACCGCATGACGAACGGAGGCTGTGTATGAGCAAGGCGACTGTTGAACAACCGAAGGCGTCTCGTGGACGGCAACGCCCCGCGTCCTCGGCTCCCTGGGTCGCGATCGACGTCGGGTATGGGTACACGAAGATCCTGACTCAAGAGGGCCAGGCGCATGTGTTCCCGTCTCTGGTGGCGCCGGCGGAGATCTCCAATATCGACTTGAGCTTGTCCGATCCGCAGGAGACCGTGAAACTTGAGGGCGCGGAGTATATTGTGGGCCAGGCGGCAGTGTCCCGAGGGTTTCGCTTTAGCGAGGAATATGACGGCTGGTGGATGACGACGCGCTACAAAGCGCTGCTGCACTATGCCGGCGCCAACTTCGTTCTGCCGGGCTCACGCATCGTGACAGGCATTCCTCTGCATATCTTCGGCTCTCAGCGGGCCCAACAGCAAATCAGCGACGTCTTCCGGAAAGCGCTCAAAGCGCCTGCCGTGGCCGTCCTGCCTCAGGGATTCGGCGCGTTGTGCCTCGCGATCAGCACCAACTCCGCGCTCGCGCAAGGTCGAGTGGCCTTGGTCGATATCGGCAGCCGCACTACGGAACTCATTTGTTTCTCCGATGGACAGTACCTGAATCACGAATCGGCGGGAGTCGTGTTAGGGGTTGGACAGGTGTATACGCAAGTCGCTCAAAAGCTTTCTTCTCAGCATCAGCGACAGATCGATGCCTACGAGGTGGATTGGGCGTTGCGCGAGGACAAGCCGATCAAGATTAAAGGGGGCGTGGTCGAGCGGCAAGCCTTAGATACGCTGGTGCAACATTACGTGCGACCGTTGGCCACCAGGCTCCACACCGAGATGACGCGGCTATGGAAAGAAGGCGCGCCAGGCGTCGATCACTTGCTGTACTGTGGTGGCGGATCAGCCCTCCTCGCTCCCTATCTCGGCCACTTCCGAGATGACTACACGATTCTCCCAGAGAGTCAGTTCACCAATGCGGCCGGCTACCTGGAATACATCCGCCTCACCAGCACAGATCAGACACGGCCGCAGGATCAGGAGGCTGATGATATTCCACAGGGTAACGCGTCCGCACAGAAGGCGCCGCATGCCTAGGGTCACAGTCTATTTCTCAGAGAGGTCGGCGGCGGATATGCGGCTGTTTCGATGGCTCGTTCGTCTTCCCCCGTATCAACGTGGTCGCAACTTCAAGCGGTTGGCGTTGGCTCGCCTCATCAATGGGGCGGGCCGTTCGCGGTCGAAACGTGTAGGAGAGCCAGCTCAGACAGAACCGAAGGCCAAGATTCGTGACGCACACATCCCTTCGACCTCCACATTTTTGCCGGTGAGCCTCGCGGAAACTCAGGCTGCGTTCTTGCGGGCGATCAAAAAACCGTAACGTTGCCGCCCGTTGAGGCCGATCCTTGATTCCAGGGTTGTAAATCTAAGGGAATAGTTTCCAGCTACAATCACGTCAATTTGATGATTCTGCTTGCGAGTTGGACAAGACTAGACCAGGACCCTCGCCTTACTCACAGGTCAGGAATATAGACAACAGTCTTTGAAAGAGGTGGCTCCGGTTGGTTGGACAGTGTCTGCCCGTTCATAAGTGGCGCCTGACCATTGATACCTACGCGGCCATGGGCCGTGCAGGCTGGTGTTCCCAGTACACGCGGGGCGTGCGGCCGTCAAGCGCGCGATGCGGCCTGAGTTGATTGTAGAAGGTCAGGTAGCGTCCCACCCCCTGCTGAGCGTCGGCGACGGTTTCGTAGGCATACAGATAGACCTCATCATATTTGGGGCTCCGCCACAACCGTTCGACGAAGACGTTGTCGCGCCACCGTCCCATCCATACTGATCTGAATCCCGTGGTCGTTCAGGAGTCCGGTGAATTCCTGGCTCGTGAGCTGGCAGCCTTGGTCCGTGTTGAAGATCTCCGGTGCACCATACCGGCTGATCGCCTCTTGCACGGCGGCGAGACAAAAGCCCGTCGTCAACGTATTGGACAGCCGACAGGCCAACACCCGACGACTGGCCCAGTCCAGAATGGCACACAGATACACGAAGCCCCGCCGCATTGGTATGTACGTAATATCAGCTGCCCAGACGTGGTTAGGCCGCGTGATCGTCAGCTGACGCAGCAGGTACGGGTAGATCCGATGGATGGGATGGCGTTGACTGGTGCGCGGCTTTCGATAGATCGCCATGATGCCCATCCGCCGCATCAGCGTTGCGACCTGTCGCCGTCCCACCCCATGGCCCTCTTGCCGTAAGAGAGCCCGCAGCATGCGGGCGCCAGCGAACGGATACTGCAGATCCGGTGCATCGATCCGACGCATGAGCGCCAGTGCCGTGTCGGAGACGGGCGTCGGCTGGTAGTACACCGTCGACCGAGCCAGCCTCAGCAGCCGGCATTGTCGCGCTACCAATAATGTGTGAGTCCGGTCGATCATGGCTTTGCGCTCAGCAAGCCCGCCTTGGTGAGCGCGCCTTCTAAACAATCATGCTCCAAGATCAGCTGGCCGATCTTCGCGTGCAGGGGCTTGAGATCTGGGGCCTCCGTTGGTGGTTTCGGCCCGCCAAACACATCGGCCGCTCGGGCCAGTAGTTGTTGCTTCTAATCCGTGATCTGAGTGGGATGCACCTGGAACTGCTCGGCCAACTCGGCCACCGTCTTGTCCCCTTTGACCGCGGCCAACGCCACCTCGGCCTTAAAGGTCGCTCCGTGATTCCGTCTCGTCCGCTTCATGGCCTGGCTCCCTTGGTTTGCCACCCCGCCGTGGCTTGAGTGAAGCCAGGCTACCACTTAGCACGCTGTCCGAATTTCCGGAGCCCCTCTCATCGTTCGATGGAACGCTCGATGAGTGTCAGGTAACTCACGGGTCGCCGACCGTCGTTTGGTCCACTTGCATAATCATGAAACCTTCTTTCCCATCATCGTCTCGGCCGACCGCGCTCGTGATCGATATGAATCCTCTAATCCTGTTTGTCACAGGATCGCGGCAGATCTCTTGAATGCGGATCCCTAGTTTCTCAGGGTATCGAACACGTTCTCTCACTGTCAGTGCGGTGATCTTTCTTAAAGGAACACCGACCTTGTTCGTCACGGTGTAGGTGATGGCATGGTCTCTTCCAGGACCGCTATCGTCCGTGTGCGGGGACATGTTCTGAGAGGGAAAGTGTGCAAGCGGCAGCTTAGGGTCGCGTTCTACAATGGTATAAACTGGCAACTGGCCATCCGGCAGATCGAGGTCAGATTCAAAGGCAATGCGGAACTGCCCGACCATTGGAGGCGCCGCCCAGGGGCGCCACCAATCGGTATACTCTGGATTCCTTTGCCAAACACCATCGCCATCGGCATCACTGTTTACCTTTGAAAAATGCCCCCATTTACTAAAGCGCTCCGAGTCATCCTGGATTTGCATGAGCATATAACGCTTTTTCGAGGGAGAGAGATCCTCACGCCACCAGTACATTTCAGCTGGATGGATTTCCGATTTGTTCCCATGATTTTCTTCGCGGATGAAGGGGCCGTATGTGCAGAGTCTTTTGCCGTTGAACGATGATTCCAAGCTTTCGGAGGAAAGGGTAGTGCCGAAAGGCCCCGGTTTTTTCACACTCACGATCTTAAACCAGGGGTTATTCCACATCTCCTCTGTAGGTGTTACTTCGGTGGCAATTGCGTAACGGCGAAACGTATCATTAACCTGCCTACCGAGAAGGCGGGGATCCTTATCGGGTTCCGATAGGCACCCCTCCCCCTCCTCGCTGCGACTAGGATCACACGTGCACCTCTTGCCGCTACGATTAGGGTCACACAGAAGCCAATCCTTCCGAGCGTGGTCCAAAGTGGCACAGCACCATGCATCGGTGATAGCCCAGGTGTAGTGATCGTCTGGTATGAGGTCAATATTGATGTCTTTCTCGTGATGGTCATCCCTTCCCACGGCCGGATGCACGGTAGCCTCGTCTACTACACCACAGACTGTGCGCTTTTCCCATGAGAGGAGATACCAGTTTTGACCGCGCACCCCCCTCCAGAAGTCTCCCGAAAGAGGATTGCTCGAAAGCTCAGACCTTTTCAATGCAGCGGGGGTCAGGCCCTGTTTGCCGACTTGATGACCCACCGGGTCCAAGGCGGCGACATCATGGGAATATAACCTCGATTCCTGCCAACCCTTCTCGTACCAGTCAAGTTGGTTGCTGCAGATGGGACAATTGGTCACGTCGATAGGTGGTCCCTGGAACCGGAACGTCTCCCAGGCGTCCGCCACAGACCGACTGGCATTGACAGCGGCTCCTCCTCCCGATTCGGCTACGACATACTGACCATTATGTGCTTGAAGCGTGAAGGGGTCGTTGTAGCCGATGGTCTGTGAGAAGATACTACCGCCCACTTCCCAAATCGTGAAGGTCTCCCAGTCGCTCGGGATCGTCCGATCTGCCTTAACCTCCCGACCTCCGCCTCCTTCCGCGACTAGATAAGTTCCTCGTTCCGTCCGGAACTGCACCTTGTCACCGCTTCGGAGCGTGCCGCCGTTCAGATCGATCAAAGTGAAGGTAGTCCCAACGCCGACAATCGATGCTGTGGCATTGACGGCACCGCCGCCACCGCCGACCGCCACCACGTACTGGCCGTTTACGGTCTGAAGGGTGACGGCACGAGGTCCATTTTGAGCCTGAGCACTATCAAAGATCGACAGGTATAGGCCCGCGAGGATCATGAACTGCGCACTACGTCTTAGGATTGCGGTCAGCATCTTTACCTCCCTAGACAATTGTTGTCCTGATGTGACCTGCCGAATTACGGGTATTCACTACGCTCGAATAAATTCAGCCTCTTGCATCTCCCCGGATCATCAATAGTAGAAAAGCTGAACCATCGCCTAGATATGCGCTGAGCGTCTCCTATTTTGCATTTGTGTGGCTTGATTCTTCAGGTGCAGAAGGCCTTTCCACGCGTAGCTTAACAAACGGATCGCTTTCGGTTCCCTGGGGTACGAGGAAAGGCGTGGTGCCTGTAGCGCTAGAAGTGATCCCGGAGGGCACACTTGGACGAACTGGACTCGTTGTAATTCCTAATTGGGTGCTGGGACCAAGTGGTGAGGGAGGAGCGGGACGAAACTGTACCCGGACGGAACTCACCTTATCCCCCCAGTCTTGTCCACTTGGGCCGTTTCGGTGTAAGTCTCCCCAATTTTGAGGACCAGCGAAACGCCAACTCTTCCCGCCATAGTTCACATGCTCATACAATGTGATTGTCCAGCCGGCCGGCACGCAGAGGGATGAGGCCCTGTCGTTGAATGAACTTTGATACGTAGTTACACCGTCACACGTCACGGCCTTGAGTTTCAGATCGGGAACGTCGTTCAGGGCGTCAAAGGGCCTGCCTCGGTAATTATCGTGCTCGAAGAGGACCGGGGTGTTCGAACAAGCTGGGGGTGGCTGATTGGCCACCGTCGCTGGCCCCATGACTTCTGCCGAACTGAACAGATCGCCCCACCTTCGACCACCGGGGCTTTCCCGTTTCAGATCGGGTAGGTTGAACGGACCGTCGACTGTCAACACATCGCCCTTGTAGCTGGTGTGTTGGTACAGCCTCAGGGTCCAGCCCACGGGGACGCAGACAGACGAGATATTGTCGCCGAAGAACCAGGTGTGCAGCGTGGCAGCATTGTTGGTGAGCGCTAGGCGGCGTCCAGCGTAGTGGTCATGCTCGACCACGATCGGCGTCGCTGCGCACTCAGGCGGAGCCGGATTGGCCTGCACGCCCTCTCCCCGCACGGAACTCACCCGATCTCCCCAATTCTTGCCGTTCGGTCCAGCCCGATGCAGATCCACATACATCGTGGGACCCGGAATCGATACCGCCTCTCCGCGATAGTCGGAGTCGGCATACAAGGTTACCGTCCATCCTATCGGAACGCATAATGAGGAGCCTCTGTCGACGAAGTTTTCGTTGCCAAGATTCGGCTGCGACCATTCGAGCGAAACGCTCCGGCCGGCGAAGTTTGTATGTTCGTGGAGCACGGGAACCCGAGCGCAATCCACCCGGGGATAGAGCTGATTGAGGCCGGCAAGATCGGCCGGCGAAAGTGTCACGCTAGAGCTGATCGACTGCCCGGGGATGCGACTCCGCAATGTCGGCAGGCCGTTTTTTGAAAGGCTGTCCGTGCGGTAATGCATCCTCGACGTCATATCGTAGGGCCCGAGGTCGATGCCATCACTGACATGCCTGTCGAAATTGTGCCTTGCTTCATCTGTGACGTTGTCCCAGAGAACTTCCACGTAACGATCACGATCCATGCGCGACTGCTCGTGGAAGATACCGACCGCGTGTGCCATTTCGTGGATTACGCAACTGCTATCCGCATCGGCTATGAGTCGGATACTTTGTCTGACGCCCTGCCGGCCGACCATAGACTGGCCACAACCCGGAATGCTCTGGTCGCGGACAAAGACGACAAAATCTGGCTCCCCGTTTCGTGGTACGAAGCGGACATTGGTCTGATTCCAATCCGCAATTGCAGCCTGAATAGCAGTGCGTAACCTATGACCGGTCGGAATCGAATTTGCGTCGATTTCGAAGGGCACCACGCCGCCCGGCCAGAGCCACCATGACCCTGCCTTCACGCTCAAGGGTTGCCGGATTCCCCCAAGGCCGCCGACAATCCAAGAGACGGAGCCCTGACGACCGAGGAGCCAGAGCTGGCTCTCCCGACCCAGATCGATGTCCTCTTGCAAAATGGCATGGCCAGCTCTCGCTTCATAGGTAATTTGGATCGGATCGCGGTGCCGAGGCAACAGCACCGTTGCCGTACGTAGGGTCGGCTTTTCTGTGCCACTAGCCTGGACCTTCACCGCTTTATGTAATTGAACCGGGGAGGGTGCCGCATGGGTTATGTCAGGTGACTGAGTGCCCGAGAGTGAACCGACGGCGGCCAGCACGTGGCCGTTGAGCGGAAAGTGGACCACGTGCATGACATCCGGATGCTCACTCAGCGTGTTTATCGCCAGCGGCGCGGTGTTTTCGCGGTTGAATCGGAGTTTAGTTCCCACCCATGGGTCTAGCGCATAACTTCCAGGGTTAGCAACCACATCTCCGGTGGGTGCGGCAAAACGAGGACCTTGCTCCGGCACAAATGTCAGCGCATCTGCTGACGCCGTGGCGGTGACCTGAGCGACGTGAAGACCCGAGTCGTTCTGGCTGAAGGGAATGCCGAAGAATACACTCCCACTCGCTGCCAATACGAAAAATGCGACCCAAAACGTTCGGCTCATCGTGCATCTCCATCGGTATGAACCTGAGGTACTCTGTTGGTCGCCCTTCTCCTAATGTTCGGATTTGGTGATGGGTACTCTCCTCGCGCAGATCAAAAGGCTCTGTCCCACTTGCTCCAATGGAAGAGTCCAGACATCTTGTGTGTGAGAGGAGGGGCACGCCTTGCCTCTCATTCGGTTGAGCCACAATCAGAAGGAGCAGATTTGTGGCAAGGAAATCCCCGGAGTTGCCTGTGAGAAGGTTGCCGAGAAGATCGCGCGATGACCACAGCCTGCACGTTTGCCGACAACAATTCGACATTCGGATTCTTACTCCAGGTTTCATTCCCATCGTCCACTGCGGCTTGGAAGGCGAGCATATTGTCGGGGAACATCAAGAGGAAGTCAAACCACAACTAGCTGGAAATACGTGCATTTAAGCGTCCGCTGCTATTACGCCTTCACACACGAACTGTCCACTTTCTGAAAGTCTGACTCCTACCGCGAGTGCCACCGCGATTCCTATGAAGATTAATTGAGATATGCGTGCTCATCATTAAATTGGTATTGACACTCGGGGAAGGTATCGGTACGAAGGCGGACCGCTTATAGTCACTCCAGACTTGGAGCCTATGTGCTCGATCTAAAGAGAGCGTTCATTACGAAGAAGTTTCTTTCACTGCTTAGCTTCTTCGTGTTTCTGTCTTTTCTATTCGTCCCCATAAGTCTTCTCGCCCAACCTACCAATGAAATGTCCCCGTCAATGACTGATGGGGCACACGACTCATCCGGTGAAGTGCTAATGTTAGACGAAATCACGATCACGGCAACGCGTGAGAAGCGAAAAACGTTCGACATCCCGCAGGATGTCACGATCGTTAGCCGCGACGAAATAGCCCGGCGCACGCCTACCATTCTGCCCGATCTCTTGGAAGGTGCTGAAGGCGTGTTCGTGCAAAGAACCACCCCCGGTCAAGCAAATCCCATCATCCGAGGACTCGTCGGAAGTTCCGTCCTCACGCTCGTCGATGGCATGCGCCTCAATACGGCATTTTTTCGCCCCTCACCCAATCAATTCGTCGCTCTGGTTGACCCGCAGAACGTCGACAGTATTGAGGTGGTCCGAGGATCCGGGTCCACACTCTATGGCAGTGATGCGATCGGCGGAGTAATTAATATCCTGACGCCGATCCCAACCTTCGATTCTAAAGACTGGCAGACCAGAGGGAAGGTAGGGGGGCAATTCAGCAGCGCGGACTTGGGCTATGTGTCTCGTCTCGCCGTCGAGTCTGGAAAGAAAGGCATTGCGTTTAGTACCGGGTTGACCTATCAGGCGGCGGACGACTTGCGCGGAGGTGGCGATATCGGGATTCAGCGTCCGTCCGGATTTAGGTCCTATGCGTTTGATAGCAAAGTGTTTGTGGAGGGCAATGCGCAAGACCTTCTCTTGAATGTACAGTATCTGCAGCAGCCGAAGACCCCGCGTTACGATGAGCTGAATCCGGGATATGGACAAACCACACCCAGCTCCTCCGTCTTCCTCTTCCAACCCAATGATCGACTATTTATTCATGGGCGGTATCGCGTGTTCCAGCCCATGTCGTTTGTGGACCGAGCCGAGTTTAACGTCGGCCTACAGGAGATTCGTGATGATCGACGCGCGCGAGATTTTGAGAGTCCGATCGAGGTCAGAGAGCGGAATAAAAGCCGCATGATTGGCGCCACCTTTCAGTTCACCTCCGTCTTATCTGAGTGGCTGACGCTCACGTATGGGGGGGAAGCCTATTTGGACACGATTTCGAGCCGTAGCATGGGAACGGACATCACGAGCGGGCAGACAGTGGCACAGACCAGTCGGTTCCCGGATGGGTCAACGCTGAACAGTTTTGGGGCCTACGTCGAAGGGGAGATCAAGGTACATCCCCGACTCACTGCCGTGGTTGGAGGACGACTCAGTTATTTTGAAATCGATATCCCGAAAGCCGACCGAGACGTGGGCGCCCAATTAAACCCCCTCGCTCCCACGGGTCACGTCGGTCTTGTGTATCACCTTACCCCCGAAGTCAATCTCGTCACCAATGTGAGCCGAGGTTTCCGAGTCCCCAACGTCTTTGATCTGTCTACCTTGGGTTCCCGACCAGGGAACAGATTTGCTATTCCGAATCCCAACCTGAAACCTGAGGAGGCGTGGTCCTTCGATGCCGGGACAAAGGTCCGTTTCAATCGCTTTACCGGCGAACTCTTCGGTTTTTACACTCTGATTCCGAACAGGATTGAAGGGGAGTTGACGGGGGGCAGAACCGCGGAAGGAAGGCAGATTATTCAAACGGCCAACCTCAATCGTGTCCAGCTCGCAGGAATCGAAGCAGGCGGCCGGATTTATGTGAGTGCTGACCTAGAAGTCTTCGGCAATCTGACCTACACCTATGGCTGGGAAACACTTCCACAAGGTCAGGTTCTCTCGGCCGATCGCATTCCCCCCTTGAATGGCCGAGTAGGCTTGCTCTACCGCTCGGGGCCTAAAGTGTGGATTGAGCCCTTCTTTCGCTTCTCGTCGCCGCAAGATCGCTTAAGTAATCGTGACTTGACCGATCCACGAATCAACCCCAATGGGACGACCGGATGGACCACAGCGAGTCTCCGCCTTGGGTGGATTCTCTCACAATATCTGACGCTTCATGGCACGCTCGAGAATATGTTTGACCAACCCTACCGGGAGCATGGATCGGGAATTAATGCGCCGGGCAAAAATGTAGTTGTGGCGTTGGAAGGACGTTTTTAACTCATAACGCAATCAGAAACTGTTCATACCGGGGCTCGGTGGGTTGCCGATGGGGAGCCCGGGTCCGGAAGCATAGTTTACTTTGAATGGACGCTCATCTGTACCACGCACAATTGGTTCGGCCTTACCACATTTTACCAAATCAGTCCCCTGCCTCGCTCAACAGGCTAGCAAGAGTTGCAATGAACGTCGCACCGTTGGCTCCATCGGGATCCGCCATGTCATCCGTCGCCGGCAGCACCGCATTATCCGATGGCCCCGGCCACAGCGGCAATATCCGCCCCAGGCCGTTCTGCGACAGCAAATCACTGATCAGATCAAACGCCGCCGCCGGACGCCCCAGCCGGATATACTCCGCCACCGGGATCGTCCCCGGCGCCGGAAACGGTACCGCCAGCTTCGCCGCCATCAAATCCCGCCGGTACTCCCGCACCTTCTTCGAATACCCCTTCTCGAACTGCCGGTCGAACGACACCACATCCGCCGCGCCGTCAAACGTCATCCCGCGTCGCCGGAAATGGCTCGTTCCCACCAGCGCATACACGTCATCCACGATGACCGACGTCGTCCGGATAAACGCAGTCCTCCCCGGGAATCCCACCGGATGGAACACCACCACTCGATCGGGGGCCACCGCCAGCAGGTCTCCCACCGCTTCCAGCCGAGCCGCATAATGCCTGCGGTTCCATCCCTTGTACTTCGGTGCGAAGTCCGCGATCTTCGGCGTGCAGATGATCACTCGCAGCGAGGGAAACGCCTGCATCCGCGCCGCCAGCAGTGCCACCAGATCTATCTTCCAAGCCTCCGGCGTGCTGCCCGGTCGCGCCGTTCTCGAAAACGCCGGCGACTCGATATACACGAGCTCACGCGCCTCCTGGATCGCCCGCCGCAGCGACCACAACGCATCCCGCAAGCCCTTCTTCGAAACGAAGAACTCGCGCCGCACCTCGTTGATCAGCCGGTCCCCGTTCTGCACATTCACGTTCGGCGGAGGCACATTCAACCGGTTCGCCACATCGTTCACGATCTGCTGCACCGTCACGTTCTCCGCCGGCACGTTCACGTTCAACGCGCTCAACTCCGGCGTCTCGCACACCGCCGCGATCGTCTGTAGAAACGCTCCCGTCCCCGTGTTCGCCGGCGTATTGTCCACGGGCTCGTTGAAATTGTTGCCGCCCATGAACACCACCCAGCTCGGCGTCGGCGCGCCCGGCAGTGGAATCACCGACTGCACCCGCCGCGCCGCGTGACGCGCTGCATCCCACGCCAGCGCTCCCGTCACGCGCACTCCCGGCGCGTGCACATCGGGCCCGCCCGGATTCCCCGGATTGCCTCCCGCGTGCAGCGCCGATCTCGTCTCTCTCGACCAACGACCGCCCGAGATCACTGCATCCCAAAGCAGCGTCCCCGCCGGATTCGGCACCGCCGGACCCGTCGTCCCCGTCACTATCACCGATTCAAACCGCACCATCGTCGGCAGCCTCGGCCCCTCTCTCGGGCTCCCCTCCGACGCCAGCTTCCTCACCAGATCGATCGGCGTCGCTGGAGCCCCCGGTGCCGGATTAATGATCCGCGTCATCCCAAACAGCGGCACCGGACAGATCGACTTCACCATATCGGGGAGCGCCTGCACGACACCCGGATTCGTGAACGAATCCGGTGGAGCCGCCACCGCCGCCTGCGACATCGTCACCGCAATGTTCCCAAACATCCGCCACGTCCCCGTGCGCGGTGCCACAACGATGTCCATCACCAGATTCGCCGGATTCGGCATGGCCTGCCCTGGAAAGAGGTTCAATGGATTTCTCAACAAAATCGCCGTCGGATTCGCGCCGTTCACGATCCCCGATGCGCCATCCCCGCGCTCGAACGACAGCTCCTCAGTGATCGCCGGGATCTCCACGAACACCCGCGGATAGATCCGGATCGTCGCCCCGTCCGGCGCAACCCCTCCCGCGATCGTCACCACCACATCCTGTGTACCGCTCAGCGCCGCCTGGATCCCCTGCGCCGGGGAGACGATCGTCGTCGCAAAGCCCGCATTCGTATTCGGAGCCGGAAACGCCGGCCAATGCGCGTTGGCGCCGCGCTGTGCCGGCACGGACATCGTCCCGTCGATCTCCGGCGAAACGATCAGCACCATCGACTGGTTCGGCCTAGCCAGCACAGTCGAACCTTCCCCCAGCACGTCCGGTCCGTCCACCAGGTAATCGATTACCACCTGGTCCCGCACCTTCGGCATCAGGCTCTCCGGAATCGCTTCGTCGTCCGGCCCCACGCCCAACACCGTCGCGTTCGTCCGGTTGCCCAGCAGGTGCCACTGCGTATCCACGACACACACCCGGAGAAACTGCCGCGGCATCGTCACTCCGCCCGGCAAGGCCGGCGGCGTCAGTGGCGTCCGCGCCAGCGTCCCGTTCGTCCCGAAACCCCAGCGGAGCCGCCCCTGATCTCCCGCCGCCGCATTGATCCTCTGATTTGCCGGAAGCGTCGTCACTCCGCTCGACGGCACATTCGCTTGCACGACTCCCGCATTGTTTTCCAGCACCATCGTCGTGCCCGGTAGCGCCGCCTGATATGCGCCGCCGTGCGGACTCACGAAGTGCAGCACCGTCGCCGACGCCAGCATCGTCGAAATCGATGTCACTCCGCCCGCGCCGTTCGCCGGACCGCCCGCATTCGCCACAAGCAGCCCCAGAAACTGCGTCAGCAGATCCGACAGCATTGACGCCACGTACAAAGGATCCACAATCAACCCGCGGTTGTCGTGGAACGAGATGACTCCGTTCAACGCCGGACCGCTCGGATCGAATAGCGCCTCGTCGGCCTCATACCACTGGGCCGTCCGGAATCCTTCCGCCGCCCGGATCACCATCGCCACCGGAATCGGCCTCACCACCGGATTGCCGCCGTCGAACCTCTGCGACGCCAACCGCTCCAGCCGCATCGCCGCCTGCGGATGCAGCCGGATCGCCGTTACCGATCCCGTCAGCGGCGCCCCGTCCACGTTGAAGAAATCATGTGTCCGGTTCGAGCCCGTCAGCTTCAACTCCAGGCGGTCGCTCGAACTGAACGCCTGTGCCGCCGTACTGTCCCAAGCCCTCTGGATCGTGAACATGTCCCCTGCCCGCGCCGTGCAGTTCACGACTTCACGCTTTGTCCCGGAACTGTTCGATAACACCAGAATCACCGACCCTGGAGCCTGCGGAGCCGGAAACGCGTTCCCCTGCCCCGCGTTCACCGTCACCGTCGTCGCCCCCGCCGTCAAATCCGCGCTCAATGTCGCTCGCGCCGGCGAGTAACAGTACTCGCGAATCCCCTTCCAGGGTGACCGGATCCCGTTCGTGATGTTCAACGTCAAGGCGTTCGGATCGTAATCGCCCGACTGCACCGCGCCGCTCGACCACCGCGGCCCCAGCGTCACCGCCGTTAGCCCCAGCGTCTGCAGACCATCGCTCTGCAACTCCTGCTGCGCCGCATTCGGCGTAAAGGTCGTGATTGGGAATGACACCATGGGCTAGCTCACCTCCTCCATGTGCTCCACGAATCGCCCATCCGGCGAGGTGATTCGGATCGTTATCCGCGTCGCCGCGACACGACACAGCGCTCCGTAGCTCTTGTTCGCTCCCCCGCCTTGCAGCCGCCTCACCACCACCGGCTCGCTCCCCGGCGGAAAGCCCGGCCCCGACTGTACCGGAATATCGTCAAGCGCCAACTTGATCACGATCGGCTTCAGCGGCGCTACAATGATTTCTCCTGGACTCGGCCTCCCCGGCGGCCGCAACGGCGGAAACGGCTGCGCCACCTGCTTCCGGGTCACTGTCAGGCCCAGCATGTACGAACCCGCCGGGGGTGCGGTCACCGGAGCCGAACTCTGCCAGCTCAACACCAGACCCACGTTCGCCACCTGCACCAGCGTCACGTTCTGAATGTCCGGAGCCGGCAAGACCGGCCCCGCCGGGATCTCCAGAATCCGCTCGGTCATCCTCCCGATCGGATCCGTGATCCGCACCGCGAACTTGATCACGTCGTTCACCGCCGCGCGCTTAATCAACGCCCGGTACTGCACCGCGTCCGGCGGGGGCGACGAGGTTCTCCACGCGCCACTGCCGACTCCCGGCTGTGCCGTCGGCAGCGCCTCCAGATTTTTCAGCACCTCGATCAACGGCGGATCCCCGGCAACCCCAACAACGCTCGCATCGACGGCCAGCCGGTGATGTCCTAGCGGCGTTTTTTTCAGTGGAGCCGTGCTCGTCCACTTCACCAAAACATCCTCCAGAGGACCGCCCGGCCAGTCCAGCGTGAGCGCCGAAAGGTTCGGCGGCGCGTTGGGCGGTACTACGATCCACGCTGCGTTGCTCGCAGACGACTTGCCGCGCAACGCTCCTCGCAACGGGTCGTCCTCCGACCAGGCAACCGCCCTGTACCACACTCGCCGCCACGAGCCCGACGGCGTGTCCTGCCCGCTCACTTTCGTGATGTGCGACACGCCCGCGCCATCCAGTTCCCGCGTCACTGTCCATCCGCCGCCCGTGTTCGCCAGAGTCAGCACAGGCGGCCCCATCGTGTTCAACTCCCTTGCCGCGTCATCCACGCGCACACGGTGCAACTCCACCTTCTGCACGCGCGGTCCGCTCCTCATGTTCGCCAGCACTGCCGCCCGGAATACGTTCGGGTTCACGTTTTTGTCCAGCACCCGCGCCACCTCCAACGTCGGAACAGTCGGAACCATCACCCGCGGAGCCGCTACCGCAATCAACTGATCCTCAGGATCCTGGCCCGACGGCCACTTCGCCTCCACCTGCCCCGCACTCACCCCCATCACGATGTATACGTGGATCGACGTGCTTCCCTTCGGAAGCGTCACGTCCGCGCTCGTCGCTTGAATCAGTCGCGCATTCCTCCTCGTGAACTCTCGACGCGACGGGTTCGCCTTGAACGCATTCTTGATCCGGGTCAGCCTCTGGCTCAGCGTCAGATTCGGCGTCGCCTCCGGCAGGCTGTTCGACTCCAGAATCTTGCTCTCCGTTGACTCATAGATGAAATACCCGACGGCGCCCGGATCATTCGACCAGCTGATCCGCGCGTGACACTCCCCCGCCGCATCCGGCAAACTCGCCAAATCTACGATGTCCGGGGGTATCACCGGGGGCCTCGGATCCGACGCCGTGCAGAGATTCGGCTGCGGAGACCACAGACTCACTCGCTGCGGAGCCAGCCGCTCCACCGCCTGCGCCCACAACGCACACCCGATGTGCCCTGTCGCCGCGTAGTTCAGAGAAAATCCCTTGATCATCACACGGTACCGCCGTGTCTCGTTCCCCTGCTGCGGCCCGAACGCCACCTGCTTGTCGCCGTCCTCGCTCAATGCGATCACCGAATCCTGTGCATTCGGCAGCCCCGGCACATCGCCCGTGAACTCAATCTCGTACGGCACGCCCGCTCCGCCCGCGAGCGACTTTTGCAAGCCCGCCGCCGGAACATTCGACGCCGGCGGCGCTCCGTGAAACGGCATCGCATACAGATTCGCCACGAACCGGACTGTCTTCGGCCCCCGGATCCGCCAGTCCCACAGGAACTCGATCCCCAGCGTCGCGTCGCACACCGCTCCCGACGCCGGAGCCACCGGTTTCAGATCCATGTTCACGATCCGCACCAGATCCGGATCCGGCTGCGCCACCACGTGGTCCCGAGACGACCACGGGCTCCACAGTCCGTACAGATTCTGCGTCGCCGCCGCGCACTTAACCGTCCTCGTCCCTGGATTGTTCGGAATCGAAATCGACCGCGCCACCGCGTGCATCCGCCAGGCCTCAGGATCCAGATCGTTCCTCGACTTGTTTGATGCGATCGGCACGAACCCGCCGCTCGGCCTTGCCTCCATTAACGCTATCGCTCCGCCCGGCGGAGCCACGCTCGCCCGCGCCGCCGCGAAACTCGAAACCCTCAACAGATTCATGGACGGCAGTCGGTCCCAGCTGATCCGCACCGCCCCCTGCCACGATCTGTCCGATCCCACTGGCCTCTCGTGCCCCATCAGCTCAGTGAAGACGTTCGCCGGCGCCGGTGGCGGCAGCGCCGGACCCGGTGACGGGACCAGCGCCGCAAACTCCACCGCCTCCGAATTCCCGTTCAACCCCTTCTCCCACCGCGCCGTGATCATGTAATCGAAGAACACTCCCGGATTCGACGCCACCCCTACGGGCAGCGTACTCACCGGATACGCCGTTCCGAACCCTAGCACCAGGCTCACGAACGGATCGCTCCCCACTCCCATCGACATCACCCCGATCGGCGAGATCAACGACTTCCCATCCGACTGGTTCATCTGCTGCCCCGACGTGTTCGCCGGCGGGGGCACCGTCACCTCCACCCGCTGCCCCGCTTGCTGATTCGGCGGAAACCCAGCCAGAATCTGCCGCAGCGGAGCGATCGGAAACTTCGAGACCTCGTCGATCAGCAGCCCCGGATCCGGCCCCTGCCACACCGGTGCGGCAACACCAGCGGCCAGTTCAGGCTCCCAGCCCGCGAGAGGCATCCCCCGCTTCAGTCTCTGTGCCGCCGCATCCTTCGGCGTCGTCAGCGCCGCCACCAGCCCCTGCTTCGCCGCGTGGTTCCCGATCCCAGCCCAGTCGCCCCGGTCCACCGGCAACCCCACGATCTCCAACTTCTCCCAGCCGCCACCCTCCGTGAACTCCCCGCTCTTGATTCCGCGAATCGACGTGATCGTCACTCCCGTCGTGACGATCAGCCCGTCCATCACCTGATCCGCCAGCGTCATCGTGAACGTTCCCATCCCCAGCGGCTGTATGTTCGTGATGTTCAATAGAGACGGCGATCCCACCCACGGTGCAATCCCTGCATTCGAGTTCGCCACCTGCACGTCGATCGACAGCGACGCATAGCTGCCCTTCAAGTCGATCGTCTTCGCCCCGGACAGGAAGAACAAGGGGATCTCCTCGAAGTTTACTGGCTTCTCGAGCTGCCTCTGGAAGCTCCTCGGCCGCCGCCACACGATGAACGGCTCCGTCGGCATCCCCAGGTCCTCGCGCAGAATCCACCGCAGGTGCACCACCATGTCCACCTCGGGGTTCTTCTTGATCGCCTCTTCGATGTCCTTTCGTCGCCGCGCCAGCAACCGCCATCCGATGATGGCCCCCTCGGCATAAAAACGCGTCGGATCCACTATCATCGTCGCCACTGCTTACTCCTCCCAGGGGGCGCCCGTCAGGATCAGGTCCGCCACAGTGTGAAATTGATCGGCTGCACCCGGGCCATCCAGATACTTCTCCGTCTGCGCGATCTTCCGCAGGGCCAGCCTCAGCCGCTTCCCTCTCGATCCCGGCTTCAGGGTGATCAGCGCTCTCTGCCCGCCCGGCGACGGGACGATCTGGTCCACGATCGCATCACCGCCCGGCTGCTGCACCAGTTGCAACCACGTCTTTACGAGCATCTCGTAGCGCGTCCCTCCGTTCGGTCCAGGGTCCGTCAACTCGGTCGGCAGCAGCCTGCTCCTCCACATCGGCTCGGACGCGTCGATGATCACCGCCGCCGGTTGCGGCGGCACGTTCCCCGCAGGCTGCTCCCAGAACACCACGCTGCGCGGATACTCCGGCACCGGCAGCGGCTCTAGACCCGCCTTCATCAACTCCGTATCCAGCTCCGCTCCCTCCGGCGCACGCACCGCGAACATCGCTCCCACCGGCTGCAACTTGTTGAGCCCCGCATACCGATGCTCCACCCGCGCTACCTGGAACGCCTTCGCGAAATCCTCCAGTTTCCCAAACACGCCCGTCGAAAAGCCCATCCTAAATACCGATTCGCCCGGATCCCCGTCCGCTGCCGTCTTGTCCAGCATCTCGATGTCCAGCACGTAATCCGTCAGCTTATCGAGCGGGATTGGAATCGTCACCTTCGTGTGCCGCATCCGTTCCACGTTCACCGGAATGCAGCTGTTTTCGAACAGATCCTCGATAACGCCCTCCCACGGCGACAGGACGCTCGCCGCTACCGGCTTCATCGTCAAGTCGTTCAACGGCAGCGGATGCTGCACACCTGGCCCCGGCTTTGGATGCCGCATCGACGACGCTTTCAGCCTCACCTGCAGCTTCTTCCCGTACGCGTCGTAAATCCGTGCCACATTATTCGTCCCGAACACCAGATTCAACGCCTCCGCGCCGAAGTAATGTTTCTCCCCGTCTCCCGGCAGCGCCACCAACATCCACGGATCCAGCCGCCGCGGTGGCTCGTTGTCCGTCCGGAACCAGAAGCTCTGGCTCACGTTCGCAACCGTCTTCTTGTCCGTCACGCCGCCGTCCGCCGGCCTCCGTTCCCGCTTCGCATCCCACGTGATCCGCACTTGGTATGTCTGATCCGGCATCAGCAGCGCATGGTCCGCGCTCTCCACTCCCAGCACACTCTCCAAGACTCCTTGCTTCTTTTTCTGCTCGCTCTTGTCCCAGTCGAACCGCTTCACCTCGCTCGTCCGCAGCGCCTCGATCGCGCAGACGTAATATGGCCGCTGCGCGTTCTTCTTGTGCCAGTCCAGACCCTGATCCGTCACGCCGATCTCGATCCGGTCCGCGTCCGGACGCCCCTTCATCTCCACCATCACCGGCAGATATCCGTTCGTCGGCCGATACCCCGTCGAGAACCGCCGCGCCAGTTCCACGTCGTCCCACCACGGCCCACTCGCGCTCGTCCACTGCGCCGGAAATGCCGCCGGCGGCACCATGTCCGTGAAATTCACGAAGTGCTGGTTCAGCACGTCGCCCTTCGCGTTCGTCGCCACTACCTGAACCGTCTGCGTCCCGATGAACTTCCTCGGCACCAGCAGAAAGAACTTCGCGTACTCGAACTGCCCGGTGTGGAAGCAGAGCGCGTCATCCAGTTTTGACGGCCTGTACTTCAACGCCTCCAGCGCCCGCTTCACTCTCTCGCGCCGCGTCTCGTCCCCGAACAGTGTCAGCGCCCCGCCGTCCAGCAGCGGGGCCGCCAGCGCCCGCGCCGCACACTGCTTCGGAGCCGGATCGTTGTTCCGGTCTTCCGGCGACAATACCGCCGTCGCCAGCGCCGCTCTCGACACCGAAACACCAGCCGCCACCCGGCTCCGCAACTCAGTCAGCGTCGATTGTTGCGCCGGCAGGGGCTCGATCAGCTTCCTCCCCCGCGCCGCGAAAATCACGTCCGGCTGGCCCGCCACCAGCGCCGCGGTCGCTGAGGCGACCAGCGTCGGAAGCACCGGAGCCGTCGGCGCTCCTGTCAGAACGCCCGTCACTACGCTGGTCAATCCGCCAACCGTCCCTGGCGTCCCCGGCTTCACCGGACACACCACCGCGTTCGCCTCCACCTGCCCAGCAACCACCCCGCGCAGATTGTCGATGCTCGCGTTGCCGCACCGCCACCGCTCCGTCACCTTCAACGTCAAATCCGTCGGCACGCTCCGCACCGTGTTCGGCGGATCCGGCCATGCCTCGCCGTCCAGCACCCAGCCTGTCTCCGACGGCCCGATCAGCTCGAACCGGAACGTCCATAGCATCGCCGTCGGCGGAGCCGCCGGCCAGCATACCGTCCCCCAGTTCTCCTTCACCGTCTCCTCGAGAAACTTGCTCTTCTCGATCGCCTTCGGCGTCGGCTCCGGAATCCACGACAGCAGCGCCAGTTGCGCCTCCAGCGCTGTGTCTCCGCTTTTCTGCTTCCACCACGTCGCCGGCGTCTTGCCAGCCGTCACCGGACCCGTCAGTTCCACGCTCTTCAGCGTGTACTCGTAGAACGTATCGCCCCGCTGCACGAACTGCCCCGGTGCCGGAGCCTCCGAGGTCCCTCCGATATCCTCCCCGTTGAACTTCAACACGCCGTCTTCCAGCGGCGGAGCCGACATCAGCAGCACCGGAATCGCATCGATCGGCACCACCGGCATCGTGTTCGCCGCGGGCTGCGAATTCCCCTCCGGCGCATCCCCGATCCCTCCGTCGATCGGCTTGTCCACGCCCGTCCCTACCACCAGCGCCGGCGTCCGGCTCACCAGCTTCATCGCCCGAGCCAGCGCCGGCGGATCCGGCACGGGCACTGCGTTCTCGCCGATCACGAAATCGACGCAACCCTCGATCGTGAAGAAGAAGAAGTCGATCTTGCCGCAGATCTCCCCTTCGATCCTGCAGATCTTGTTCCTCTGCGCGTCCTCCCCGATATCTACCTTCAACTGTGCATACGCGCCGATGTCGATGATGAACAGGTGCAGGTTGCCGCGGATGTACAGGATTCCCGCCAACCGGAACGGATCCGTCCCCACCACCGCGTCGAATCCTGCCGACACCTTCAGGTACAGCCCGATCGACGTGCTGCCCCACACGATCGACACGTGCAGACCCGTCGCGATCGCGAATCCCGTGACCGCCGGCAGCCCGCCGTGCGCCGGAATCCCGTTCCCCGACAGCATTAAATACCCCGACCCCTCGAACACCTCCAGTATCTTCGCGTGGATCGGATCGTCGTACCGACCCAGATACAGGTGCCAGTCGCTCGTTTGGTTGAAGTTGAAAAACGCCTCCACCGGGATCCTGATGCTCAGCAACGGGTTCACCGTGTACTCCACGCTGATCCCGATCGTCAGTGTCCCCCGCCCCATGTCCAGATCGATCACCGCGAACAGCAGGCCCTCCGCCGTGCTCTTTAGCGCCGGCATGTCCTGCAGCAGCTTCGCCTTCATCATCAGTAACAGCCGAGGTCCCGGCAGTTCCAGCAAAACCACGCCCTTCAGATTGAAGATGAAGCTCGTCCCCATCGTCCCGAGTGTCGCCCCGATTCCGAACGCCCACGTATTCACCTTAGGCTTCCAGAACTGGATATTCGCCGGATTTCCCCCTGTCGCCCTCAGCCAGGCCAGCGCCGGAGCCTGAGTGCCCGCCGGGATCTGATCCTCGTTTCGCGAGTAGTTCATCGCGAACAGGCCGAGGAACCCATAGATCCCCAACCCCGAATTTGCCAGCGGAATCGCCACCGGGAACTCCACTTCGAGCGTGATGATCACGCCCGTCGCCGGTCCTCCCTGGCTCTCCGGGATGTTCGCCACCCCCAGACCCGCAGCGATCCGCACCTGCACGGGCACGATCGTCACGTCGATCTGGCCCCTGATCTCGACTTCGTTCAACTCCATGTAGCCGCGGCCGCGAATCGCCCCAGGCACGTCGATCCCTGCCGCAAACGCTGTCAGTTCCGGCGGCCCCACCGGGTCCAGGCTCATCCGCACCCGCGCCCGATCGATCGAGATCACGCCCAGATCGATCGAGAATCCCAGGTCGATCTCGAAGATCAGCGGATTGTTCCGCGCGATCCGCGCTGCCAGGATCTGCAGAATCTGCCCCAGCGGATCCACGATCTTGATCGCGCCCCCGCGCGTCACCTCGATCGTGTACCCCTTCGACGCGTCGAACACCGGCCTGAACTGGAACTTCGTCTCCGGCGGCGTGTACCCGAACCGCAGCCCGATCGCCTTGTACCTCACCACCAGCGGGAACTCGCGGTCGATCTCGATCAGCCGTAGATTCCCGATCTGGATGTTCACTGAGACCGCCGTCTCGATGTCCAGCAGCACGCTCACTTCCGGCCCCGTGTTCCTTACACGCACCGCGATCTCGCCGCCGTACCAGATGATCCGCTCCACGTTCACCCAGTTCAACGCCGCCAGCGTGAACGGGAGCGCCACCACCGCGCCCGTAAGCGCGATCTGCCCGATATCTCCTTCTAGCGGATTCGCCGGGGCGACTTCAGCCAACACTGGTGTGAACACCGCCATCATGCCCAGCGCGCTGCGCCCCTGGTTCTTCGGCTGTAGCGGTTGCCCCTGAAGTTGGCCCGTCATCAACAGACCGTCTCGGTCCGCTGGGTCAGCTCCAAAGTAGCCGATCACGCTTACCGTGTCCGTCGCGTCATCGATCTGCACAACCACGCGGACGTCGATGATCCCATCGGCAGGATTCTGGCTACCCAACCCTTGAAACTGTGGAATGTCCTGTCCCGTCATCCCGTTACGGCTCAGGTGCTCTTCCGCCTTCGTCTGAATATTGAATTTGCCGAACACCTCACACGCCACGAACGTGTTGCGCACGATTCGGACCTTTATCCCGGCTGACATGAACCAGCTCGGTGGATCTGGCTCCACCGGAGGCGGATCGTTGATCACGATCGGGAGGGGCACCGGCGGTTGCTCCACGTTCCTCCGCGATACTGTCCCCGTCGTCGCCGTGTCCGGTGCCCCCGACACCACCTTATCCACGACCACCTTCCACCACACGTTTCGCGGGTTCTTGTGCGTCTCCCAGTTGTTCATGTCCGTCGACGGCACGACATTGAAGTTCTTCCCCGGAAACTGCTGCTGGATCAGCCCCCGCACCGCCTCCGCCCGCCGCTCGCACAACGCCGTGTTATACGTCACCTTCTGCGCCGAGTTATCATCCTCGAAACTCGCGTACCCCTTCACATTGATCGTGTCACCGTTTGTCAATGAACCCAACGGATTCAACTTCGTTTGCACCGTGGGCCCTGGAGGAAATGTTGCCGTTGCCCCATCATCCGGTGCTGGGCTCGTCCCCGTGTTACCAGGCCCGAACGTAGCTGCATTTCCGGTCGGTGGCGGCTGGTCGAACCGGAAAAAGATCTCGAACGGCCCCGCGTTCGCCCCGCCCGGCATGATCGCTGTAATCCCCACATTGCTTCCCGGCGGCGCGTTCACCGTCACCGTCGCGCTCGTCCCCGCCGCGTTGCCGCCTACCATCCACTGCGTGTTCGCGTTCGGTGGATCCAGCGAGATCGTCGCCGTCGAACTCGTCTCATCCACCAGCCGCAGCCGCGGCGCGTTCACCGTCACCCCGTTCTGCGTCACCGTCGTCGTCTGCAGATCCACCGGCGGAATCTGCGGCTGCGTCCCCATCCCCGGAGCCGGTGCGATCGCCGCCCGCCGGCTCGCCCGGATCGTCAGTGTCGTCGGGCCTGGATTGTTCGGCCGCGAATCCGTCACCGTGATGACGATCGTCTTCTCCGTCACCCCCGTCAGGTCCACGTCGTGCAGACGCCCACCCTGCTGTGCCCCACCGTCGAACGACACCTGGGCGTTGAACGGCGCACGTCCCCCGTCGATATCCACTACCATCCGCGTCCGCACCGGCAACTGCACCGTCGCCTGCGCATCGCTCTGTTTCGTGATCCCGATCCCCCGCCCGTCCGCGTCGAAAAACCGTGCGCTCAGCTTCAAAGGACCCGCACCCTGATCGATCACCGACAGGTCGAAGTCCCCCGTGATCCCGGGCGTCTGCCCCAACCCGATCAGCAGATTCCGCGCCCCCGCCGACACCGCCAGATCCTGCATCCCGTTCGGCGCCACGAACAGACGCACCTCCGGCAGGTACAACCCCGTCCAGCTCTCGTCGAACCCGAACTGCGACAGAATCTCGGGCGGCGTCGACCCGTCCGACAGGTCCAGCGTCGCCGACCGGAACCCGAACCCCACTACGTTCGAATTCCCGATGAACGCATAGGGCGGATCCATCGTGATCAGCTCCGCCACCGCCAGATCCCCCGGATCGTCCAGACCGCTCGCCCCCGCCGACAGCAGCGTGAACACCAGTTGGTCGTTCACCTGCGACCCCTGCGACAGCCGCACCTTGATCCGCGGCAGCGTGAACTTCACCTCGGACTTCGTCGTGTCCGGAACCAGCAGCCCGTCTGTCTCTAGCTTCGCTGGCCTCAGAAACGGCGGCCGTAGAATAACCCCCGAAAACACCATGTCGAGCGTGAACTCGGTACTCGGGTAATCAGACGGTGGTGCGTCAAGCGGGTTGTTGTCCAGCGCTGTCAGCACCGCCGCGGCGTTAGCGAAACCGGCCGCACCTCCAATAGCGGTCACGGCATTCGCAACCTTGATGGAGGACATCCGCGGTGCAGTCAGTTGAAAGAGAATTCGCAGGTCACGGATCTCAAACCACGGATCCCGCCGGGATGGGTCGTTCTGGGGGTGCCCTTCGGTGTTGACGGCGGCGACGGAAAGAGTTCCGGTACTCGGATCGAGCGCAGGTGGATCCACCGCTCCGCTGAATTGCGCTATGCCGCGGATGACCGTCCCGCCTTCATCGGCACTGATTTCGTGTTCGCTTACGAAAATGATGGAAAGAGCCGCGTGCCAGTTCCCAAGATTCCGCCCCCTCAGAACATACGGAGCTACAAGGTCGAATAGCGCTAGATCGAACGGCATATGTGCTCCATATTAGAGAATGCTCGAATCTAATCTCACTGCGAGTCGCGATGCCATGATCGCCATATATCGCAAGATGTGGAGTTCAGAACAACACAATGTGGTAGGAATAGCATGATCTTTCAAGTGCCGCTGGTCAGTAAGAGATCTGTCGTGGCGCGGCTTGTAAGACCAGATACTAACGTTATCTCCGCCTCTATACCGTATAAGTACGTACTTAATGATCTATATCTAAAGATACCTCGAACCGATATACCAAATGGTTGAGCATTCAGATTGATGGCCACATTCTCTCCCGAAGATCTAGATTCGAGGATCGGGCTCGCCGTGAACTTCTCGCCCTCCCGTCGATGGCGCCGCCTCCCTTGGGCAAAGAAAATGAGGACGCGATGATTTGAAATGAGTCTCTTGCTGGATGGGAATGAGGATCCGGAACTTGGCACAGGAGATTGGTCGCACCTGCTGCGGTCGATCGGCTCTCAAAAGCCTGGGTCTTGATCATGATGCTTGCTCACCCGAGAACAGCAAACGGCCTGCTGTGTGCAACCTCGTGTACCAAATATGCATTTAAGTAAACCTAAGAACTATCGACCTCCTCATCTCTTGCATCCTTCCTGCTCTCGAGCAACATTGATACCTCCCCGCCAAGATGGCGCTTCACTGGGCCAGGCTGTCATTTCCTTATCAATTTAACGCGGCGGTTGGATCACGCCACGGAGTTCAGTCTTACAGCAATACGCATGAATGGGAAATTTAGTAGGTATCGTTCTTCACATTGCATCTTGTAAGGAGCGCAAGCAAGATTGATGCTTCATTGCCCAGATATCTCTTCTGTAGACCAGCCAAGAATTTCAACGTGAATTACAGTTGATGGCAATCACGGTAACGGATCGGATGTTTGAGCTGTATTCAGTTCGATACACCATGAATCTAAACGGATACACTGATTAGGAAGTGACCTGTGGTCTTCTTGAAGTGCGCGTCCTCGAAGAAATGCCGCTTACGACCCGGCGGTTCAAAGCTGAGTGAAGGGATGATCGAGCTTCTGTTGCGGGCCCGCGCACCGCGCTGGACGGTGGCCAGGTATATTCCCTGCCAGAGGCGGAGAACCTCGATGCATTCTAGGTGAGGCCAGACGACAAGGCCGATCTAAACTGGGCGGTCGGCCCTTCCATAGGCCGACCGCACGCGGCAATACGAGTTTAGCTTCACGGCGATCTCCGCGTTGCGTGGATTCAGGATCGCCCGTAGGGGCTCGCTACAGGGGAGCTTTACACTCCAAGGATCCTGACGTGTGCCCACCGGACGGACGCAACAGTTCAGCATCATCCAGATGTAGCACGGTGTAATGGTTGAGTTTTGGCGATGGCACGTGACTGGCAATAGTCTATTGGCTTCGCTTTGAAGAAAGGCAATGCATATGGCCAGGACGCGCATGCGGGATCTTGTGATTGTCCTTCCCGGAATCACTGGAAGTGTTCTCGCACACACGGCTGGTACGAATTCTCCTGTTGATATCTGGGCACCATCGGGGGAGGCGCTGTGGCAGGGTCTCAAGAGCCTCGGCGACAGTGTCCAGCGGCTGAAAGTGCCGGCGCACGATCCACGGCATACGCCGCCGACTACAGATTTCACCGCAACCCGCGTCGTCAAGACTTTTCACGGAGTGTTTGGACTAGGCAAGATCGATGGGTACACGGCACTGACGGATCTGATCACCGATCAATTCATTGTGACCCCCGGTCGTCTTGACAACGAGGTGCCCGCGAATTTCTTCGAGTTTCCTTACGACTGGAGACTGAGTAACCGGCATTCGGCTGCCCGCCTGCGAGACTTCGTCAATACTCGCCTCACTCGATGGCGCACTGCAGCCAGTGGAGCGCCAGACGCGAGGATCATTCTCCTCGCCCATAGCATGGGGGGGCTCCTCGCTAGGTACTACCTCGAGGTGCTTGACGGATGGCGCGACTGTCGCGCGCTGGTTACGTTCGGCACGCCCTACCGCGGAGCAGTTAACGCGATTAATTTTATTGCGAACGGATACAAGCAGTCATTCCTTGACCTGACAGCCGTTCTTAGATCCTGCCCTGCCATCTACGAACTGCTGCCGATTTATAGGGCTGTGAGCGAAAACGGCAGGTGGCGACGCGTCGCCGAAGGCACGCTCCCCATGGCGGTGGCCGACTACGTTACCGCTGCCTCGGAATTCCACCAATCCATCAAGCAAGCCGTTGACAGCCATTTGAACGACGCCGAGTACCTGCAGAACCGCTATCGTATCTTTCCGTTCGTGGGCGTTTCGCAACCGACGCTGCAGTCGGCGAGGTTCGACGGAAGCACGATGCGCGCCAGTGCTGATTGCCCTGACTGGATAGACGAGTCGCTCGCGGGCGGTGATGGAACGGTGCCGCGCGTCTCAGCCACTCCCATCGAGATCTCAGACGACTACCGCGAAACCTTCTTCGCCGAACGCCACGCCTCGCTCCAGAGCAACGGGTATGCGCTCGACGATGTGCGTGAGCGGATCAAGCAGCTGCAATCGAACGGTACTCGCGAGATCATGTCGGCGTGGCGAGCGGGCACACGTCCCGCGATCAGTCTCGGACTCGATGATCTTTACCTGCCGGGAGAGTCAGTCCTTCTGTATGCATCAGTGATAGGGGGACGTGTTCCTGGACTTATCGCCACGATTGAATCCGGCGCGGCAGAAACCACCGAAAAGCAGTTTGTCGCAACCGGCTCAGGATGGAGCTTACGACTCGAAGGGCTTTCACCCGGACTCTATCGTGTGCGGGTGAGCTCGACCTCGGGAGGCGACGCACAACCGATGCCGGTTCGAGATGTGTTCGAGATAGCAGGCTCATAATTCCGAGGAGGTTCCACGATGCCCTGGGCAGCTTGGGCGAAGATCAATGACAAGGGACTGGCGCAGTATGTCTTGCCTCAGATCGCCAACCGGATCCGCTTATCGATCACACGTGATGATGCACTTACCAAACCGGGAGGCCGCAGGGATGTCACGGAAGCCATCTTTAACGCTCTGTGCACGTTCGATATACGTTACTCGCGCCCACTGTATAACTCTATTCAGGAGCAGCAGACAATTCGTGAGCCGGAAACGATGCTTGACGGATCGGGAGACGGCACCTGCCTCGATTTGGCACTCCTATTTGCTGGAGTGGCACTCGGCAATGAATTGCTGCCGCTTGTCGTCGTGCTCGACGGCCATGCAGTGGTGGCGGTCTCCATGGAATTCGGCCGGCGCGAAGCGGACTCCCTCAGACGTCCATCGGATGACGGTGACTGGGCAGGCACAGGAATTCTGAGCAATGCGACAACGCTCCGCGCACTCATCGATCAGAACCGCTACATAATTGTCGAGTGCACCGGCTTCGCGAAAAGTGACGCTATACCCGCTGATGTCCCCGAAGGCCAGGGGCGCATCAACGGTCGGCTATCCTTTACGCGTGCCATCCAGGCAGGGCGCGAGCAACTCGAGCGCGCTAATCGCCGCCTCCAATTCGCGGTCGACGTCGCATATCTGCAAGACATCGGCAAGCAGTCAGTCTTCGACCCGGTCGGCCGAAGTCTCGAGCGTGTCAAGCCCCACTTGAAGCGCCGCCTTGCGCGCATCTTCGAAACCCATCAACTCTTTGGTGGCCGCACTGAGGAGCTAACGCGACTCGACGCCTTTGTGGCTGGTCCATCTGGCTACATGGTCGTCACGGGAGGGTCGGGAAGCGGCAAGAGTGCGTTGATGGCGAACTGGATCCGAAGACTCGAAGGACGCGGTAGGCAGGTCGCGTATCACTTCATCAGCCTGCAGCACGATACGGCCGGACATGACGAAACGCTACTCTCGCTCGTCCAGCAGCTGTCCTACTGGAACAACCAGCCGGCTTCGGGAACATCAGGCGCAGAGATGGAATCTAGTTTCATCGATCTGATCACTGAATCGAACGCGCCCGTCGTTCTCGTTATTGACGCGCTCGATGAAGCCAAGGGCTGGGAAGTAGGACCGCAGTTGTTCCCTGCTCGATTGGCACCCAATGTTCACGTCGTTCTGTCGGCGAGAGTTGTTGCGGGCAAAGACTGGATCGCACATCTCGATCTTCAACGCCCTGAACACATAGAGCTCGGGCCCCTGTCGCAGGCAGGCGTCGAAGAGGTATTGCGTACTGCCGACGTTCCAGAGTGGGCATTCGATCAGAATGCGCTCGTCGAACTCACGGACAAGATAAACGGCGATCCATTCTACCTTCGCGTACTCGTTGAAGATCTGCTGTCAGGCCGCATTACGACACCAGCGGCCCTCGAGACGAGACCCAAGGGCGTCGACGAGTATTTCCGCCGGTGGTGGGATGAGATTCGAACGTCGATCGGAGCCCAGGCAGTCCAGGACATGCTGGGCTATCTCCTGGTTGCGCGAGGGCCGATCTCGGCAAGCGAACTCAAAAATGTCAGCCCTGACGATGCGCTCTCCGGGTTTTCCTTCGATGCGGCCCTCGAGAACATTCGCCGGTTCGTTGTCGGCGATGCCGACCGCGGGTTCTCCCTGAGTCATTGGCGTTTCCAGGATTACCTCGCCCGAGAAGTCCTAACAGACGCAGATCAACGTCCATACCGCAACCGGCTAGACGACTGGTGTGACCAGTGGCGTCAAAACAAAGGCCGCTACGCGTTGTCGTACGCTGTCTCCCGCCGCGTGGACGCGCTCGCCGCCGCCCCGCAGTCGCAGCGACTGAACGCAATGCGAGAGGTCGTTCACCTCATCTGCGACGCGGAGTATCAGCAACGGCGGGTGGACGCCACGGACGCTCTCGCATCGTTGAAACTCGACGTGCCGCGTGTCATACAGGAGATCGCACGTTCAGCAGACGCATCGGTCGTGCCACTGCTCGCACGCGTCGCCATGGAACATGAGCACGTCGAGCACAAGTGGTTGCTGCCAGAGGCCATGCTGGCTCCTGCTAGCCAGGGACACGTCGAAGAAGCCGAACGGCGATTGGCCCTCTTTCAGGCTGAGGATCATTGGCGCGATGCCGCTAGGCTACTCATTGCATGGTTGGCCGCGCCGTTTGACACTGGAGCCGCGCGAAGAGCGCTTCGTTCGTTTACCGGCGACTGGGCGGGTATACCGCCGCTTCCGATGCTCCGCGATCGTGTCCTGGCCACGATTGGTGATGGCGCCCCCCCGATTCTCACACTGCCGTATTATCCCCATACACTGCCTGTACCTCGCAGCAAGGACGAGATGCAGCGGATTGTCGCCACGCTCGGCGCCGATCAATCGGCGGCGACAAGGATCTCCGGCATCGAACCGATACGTGTGCCGGGACGCGAGTCGTTACGCGCCCGCGGAACGGGCAACGAAACGCCCAGCTACATTGCGGAAGGCGATGCCCCCCATCTGGTCGCCTTTGCGATCTCACCGACGAACCGCGAGGCTGGCACAAAGCTGATTCGCCAATATATTGGCATTCATGCAGCGAACCCGTACGCTGATTATCGGAATCGATCACTGTGGGGAATTCTTGGCGCGGTCCTCTGCCACCCCGAGGCCGATTGGGCCAGAGATGGGACGAGATTGCTGGTCACGGGTGCATTCGCGCCAAGTCCCATCCGCTTTCGCGAGGCCTTCCGGATCGCTGTGCAATGCCGTCTTGCCCAGGCGGGCGTCGCAGACGCTCGCGTCGAATTCGACCGAACGGTACGCGAGACACACGCCGGCGCCGCCCGTCTTCGCGAATCACGATGGGAATCTGACTCGTGGGGCAATCACAGCCGACGTTTTGCCTGCCTGGCCGAATGTGCGGCGGTCGCTCTCAAAGATCAGACACTGGGGGAAGTGTTACTGAACGAGGCCGCTGTGCTTCCAGTCGGATTCGCTGGCTACCAGGCGCCTGCGAGCCTAACCCTCGCCGAAGCGAACAAGATCGTCAGGCCGGGCGATGCGCCTTCGCTATCGGCTGCTCTTATTCAGGCGCGAAGTTCGGCACACAACGTCCAGGACCCGGGATTCTGTGCGCGTACAACAGCGCGAGTCAACGCGATGCGAGATATATGGTGGGCGGGACCGATGGAGGATTTGACCGGCGTTCTCGACGAGTTTATCCGAGATCCGTTCGCGCGTCGGTTCGCCCCGATTCATCGGGTCGCCGAGGACTTCGAAGCGCGGCCGAATACTGAGGAACGCATTGTGCTCGACGAGATCAGGAACGCACGCACGCTGACAGACCTCGCGCGAAACGTCTTTCATCTCCCCGTTTCCGCTTTCGAGCGACTAAATCCTGGCGTCCCACAGGATATCAGTGCCGTGGAGACAATCGCTGTCCCCGATCCTAAATTTGCCCCGCTGCTCGCTGCGCGATTCTCAGCTGAACTATTGAGTTGCACTGACCTCCCCGACGATGTTCGTATTTTGTATCTGGCTCGACTCGTTCCCATCGCACTCGCAAATGCCACGACACTCGACCTTGTCCTCGCACGTCTTACTCTTGCGACGACGGCGGATTCCTTGATGCTCGCGGAGTTGCTTGCTGTTGCGCCAGTGCCGGAAGCTGACACGAGTGTGATGGCGATGTGCCTAAGGTCCAACGGCCTCGCCCCAAACCACACCATCGGCCGCGATTAGAGGGGGCTTCAAAAATTTGGACAGTGTGATAAGTGGTAGCCTTGCTTCACCGAAGCCACCAATTGGTGGCGAACCAGAGGAGTAAGGTGATGAAGAGAACGAGACGCAATCACGGGGTGGCATTCAAGGCCACGGTGGCGTTGGCGGCGGTTAAAGGCGACAAGACCCTGGCCGAATTGGCCGAGCAGTTTCAGGTCCAGCCCACCCCGATTACCGACTGGAAACAGCAGCTCCAGGACCGGGCCATGGACGTGTTTGGTGGGACGAAACCGCCGTCGGAGGCGCCGGATCTCAAGA
>WBZN01000472.1_pt1 | contig 32124 bp, 32 predicted proteins | sample 5204281 | NCBI WGS metagenome assembly WBZN01 (sample SAMN12344347, study PRJNA552823) | activated sludge metagenome | biome: Activated sludge suspended growth; feature: Nitrification reactor; material: Wastewater; isolation source: activated sludge from nitrification reactor of wastewater... | reverse complement strand
CGCAAGGACGGGTGATCCCCACGGTATCGACTTCCTGGAAAGCATCCAGCCCAATGGCACTGGTTGGCACCTGTCCACTGATGACCACAAGCGGAATGGAATCCATGTAAGCGGTTGCAATCCCAGTCACGGCATTAGTGACGCCAGGCCCTGATGTCACCAGCGCCACACCGACCTTATCACTGGAACGCGCATAACCATCGGCGGCATGTATCGCAGCCTGCTCGTGGCGCACCAGAATATGCCTAACCTTGTCCTGCTTGAATATCTCATCATAAATGAACAATACCGCCCCACCGGGATAGCCAAAAATACACTGCACCCCTTCTTCCTGCAAACAGCGTATCGTAATTTCAGCGCCGGTCAATTCCACACTCATGCTTTTCCAAATCCCAATATCAATTTCAACAAGTTATAAAAAATCTGACGGTAACGTTTTCTTATCCAACCGTCAACCTCCTGTACCACCCACTGTCAATCCATCGATACGCAACGTGGGTTGCCCCACACCAACCGGTACGCTCTGACCATCCTTGCCACAGGTTCCGACACCGGAATCCAGTGACATATCATTTCCCACCATCGACACCCGCGTCAGCACATCCGGGCCATTGCCAATCAGCGTAGCCCCTTTCACCGGATAGGTTATTTTTCCATCCTCTATCATATAAGCTTCAGCCGCAGAAAACACAAATTTTCCGCTGGTGATATCAACCTGTCCGCCACCAAAATTCGCCGCATACAAACCATGCTTGACCGATGCAATGATCTCAGCCGGATCTTTGTCGCCATTCAGCATATACGTATTCGTCATGCGCGGCATGGGAATATGTGCAAACGATTCACGCCGTCCGTTACCGGTCACGGCTGCATTCATCAACCGGGCATTCAGGCTATCCTGGAGATAGCCCTTGAGGATGCCGTCTTCGATCAGCACGGTACATTGTGTCGGATTGCCTTCATCGTCGATATTCAATGATCCGCGCCTTTGCGGAATGGTGCCATCATCCACAACGGTTACCCCCCGAGCTGCAACCTGCTGACCCACACGACCTGAAAAAGCAGAGCTGCCCTTGCGATTGAAATCACCCTCCAGTCCGTGACCGATGGCCTCATGCAACAGAATACCAGGCCAACCACTGCCTAGCACGACGGTCATGGTACCAGCCGGCGCCGGGCGTGCATCGAGATTCACGATCGCCTGGTGCACCGCCTTTTGCGCGTAGTCTCGCAGCATATCGTCGGTAAAGTAGGCATAATTGAAACGCCCGCCACCGCCTGCAACACCTTGTTCACGCCGCCCCTTTTCCTCAGCAATGACCTGCAAGGACAATCGCACCAGCGGCCGGACATCAGCGGCCAGCAAACCGTCACTGCGCATCACCAGAATCACTTCGTATTCTCCGGCAAGCGAAGCAATGACTTGCGACACTCGGGGATCCACGGCACGCGTGATGCGCTCCAGTTTTTCCAGCAGTGCCACTTTCTCCGCATCTTTCAGGCTGGCCAGTGGATCTTCCGGCAAATACAATCTTGCCGAACCATCCATGACGTTGCGATGTGCAATTTGCCCGGTCATTACCTTACCATGATGCGCAATGGCGCGTGTTGCCTGCGCTGCTGAGACAAGCGCGGGCATGCTGATGTCGTCGGAATAGGCAAAACCCGTTTTTTCCCCGCTGACGGCACGCACACCAACGCCCTGCTCGATATTGAAACTACCCGATTTTACGATACCTTCCTCGAGTATCCAGCCCTCAGAACGGCTGTACTGGAAGTACAAATCGGCATAATCGATCCGGTGAGTCAGAATCTGGTCCAGCACACGCTGCAAACCCGTGGCATCGATATCGTAAGGCGCCAGCAGACATTGGTCTGCGATCGTATAAAAATCCTGCTTTTCAGTGATGTGTTCGATTGTCATAGTGCTGATGATATTATCGGATTCTCTGTTTTTGGGGTTTCAACACGCTTGCAGGGTACGATGGCTCAGCGCGGGCAGATTCGTGCGCAAGCTGCTTTGATAACCTGGATCGATCGTCGCCACTACGGCACCCGGACCGCGAGGCAAGCGTTCGATCACCACTCCCCAGGGATCGACGATCATACTGTCTCCATTGGTCTCACGGCCATTGACATGGTATCCCCCTTGCCCCGGCGCAATGACATACGCCATATTCTCTACCGCGCGTGCGCGCACCAGAACCTCCCAGTGCGCCTTGCCGGTAATGGCGGTAAACGCCGCGGGTGCCAGAATGATGTCGACACCATTCATCATGCGAAACAGTTCGGGAAAACGCAAATCATAACAAATGGACAGTCCAATCCGCCCAAACGGCGAATCCACGGTCACCACCTGGCTGCCTGCTTTAATCGTCCGTTCCTCGGCATAACGCTCGTTGCCCATTTGCAAACCAAACAAGTGAATCTTGTCGTAACGTGCAACCTGCATGCCACGATCATCATAAACCAGGCAACTATTATAGACTCGATCCGGATCCGGCGATGCCAAGGGCACCGACCCTCCCACCAGCCATATCCCCAGCCGCTTCGCCGTCTGACTGAGAAAGTCCTGAATCTGCCCTGACCCGGGCTGCTCTCGAACCGTCAGCTTGTCGGTATCCTTCATGCCCATGATGCAAAAATATTCCGGTAACACCACCAGCTTGGCTTCCTGGGCAGCCGCTTCTTCGATCAAACGTGCTGCTTCCTCCAGATTAGCGGTTACGCTCGGTCCGGATGCCATTTGTATGGCGGCAACGCGGAAATTCACTTTGCTCCTTGCTTCGATTTGGGTTGGATTCGACTCGATCATCACTTCAATGTTTTTTTAACGACTAAACCTTCAAATGCCCGAAATCAGGCGTCATTGCAATCCTTATCATCGTACGTGCGATGTGATACCGGATTCTAGCATCTTAGTCACGCAAGGTTCTAATTAGATTTGGGGTTAGACTGATGCCAGCAGGGGATGTCTTTGCTATGCTATGGCACAAATCATGCACGATTACTCATCTATGTCCACTGAACTGCCATCCATAACGACGCTTATTGAATCTTCGGTAACTTTCAGTCGCTACCTACAACGCATTCTGGAATGCGAACCGGATCGCAGGACCGACTTACACCTTACACTCGACAGACCTTTTCGTAGTGATGAGATGCAGGCTTTTCTCGATACCCAATCCGCACACATCACCAGTGAGGAAACCCTGAACAGCGTATTGCGCAGCCTGCGCAAACAAGTCATGTTGCGTGTCGCCATTCGAGATCTCGGAGGCTTGTCCGAGCTCTCCGAAATCATGACCAGCATGACTGAACTGGCAGAAGTCAGTATTCAATATGCTCTCCAGTATCATGAAAAATGGTTGACTCACGACAGCCGCTTTGGTTCGCCGATCGGGGAGCACAGTCAGACCATTCAGCACCTGCTGGTGGTGGCCATGGGCAAACTGGGCGGCGGTGAGCTGAATGTCTCTTCCGATGTGGATCTGGTTTTTGTGTATCCGGAAGATGGCGAAACCAATGGCGCCAAGCCGATCTCCAATCATGAATTCTTCGCTCGACTGGGCCGCAAGCTGATTGCCAGCCTCAACGATTACACTGTCGATGGTTACGTATTCCGCGTCGACATGCGTTTACGCCCCCATGGCGAACACAGTCCCCTGGCCATCAGCTTTCCGATGCTGGAGGAATACTTTCTCAAGCAGGGTCGGGAATGGGAACGCCATGCTTGGATCAAAGGCCGGATCATCGCCGGTCAAACCGACAACGAGGTGCAGTTCACCCTGATGGAAAAAATCGTCAGGCCCTTCGTATTCCGCAAATACCTCGACTTCGGCGCTTATGAAGCCATGCGCCGTTTGCACGCCCAACTGCGCAAGGAAGTGGAGCGTCGCGAAATGCATGACAACATCAAACTGGGGCCGGGTGGAATACGCGAAATCGAATTCATCACGCAGGTATTCCAATTGATTCGCGGTGGCCGCGATGTCGATCTGTGCATTCGCCCCACTCTCGGTGTGCTGCAGCGGCTGCAACAAAAACAGCAGCTCCCGTCACAAACCGTCACCGAACTGATCCAGGCCTATCACTTTCTGCGCAAGCTCGAACACCGCCTGCAATACTTGGACGATCAGCAGACGCAGACACTACCACTGAATCCGGCGGATCAGAACTTGATCGCCACATCCATGAGTTTTCCGGATTTCGACCATTTCATGCACGTACTCGATGTGCACCGCAACAACGTCACGCGCCACTTCGAACTGATTTTCGCCGCACCGAGAAAATCCGCTGCCCACGACATGCTGGCCTATCTGTGGCAAACCGAGAATCAGGATGTCTCACACACGCAAGCCGCCACGACACAACTCAGCACACTGGGTTTCACCGAACCAGAAAAGATTTCCGAACGCCTGCGACTGTTTTATCAAAGCAGTTTTTATCATCAGCTCCCCGAATTCAATCAGCAGCAGATCCATGCCCTGGTGCCGTTGGTGATCGAAGCCGTCGCCAACCTCCCATCGGTCGACACGATACTGGAGCGGATGTTGCAGCTACTGGAAAAAATCAGCAACCAGGCTTCATATCTGGCGCTGCTATTGGAACACCCGCACACCTTGAAGCGTGTCGCCGAACTCGCCAGTATCAGTCAGTGGGCTAGCGATTATCTCGGCCGGCATCCCATTCTGATGGATGAATTGCTGCGGCAGGATAAGCCACACCCCGTTCCAGATTGGGATGCACTCAGAAGCAACCTGATTTATCAGTTGAATCACGTGAACAATCCCAAGAATGACGTGCTGGAATGGCAGATGGACGTACTGCGGCATTTTCAGCATGCGCAGATATTCCGGTTACTGGTCACCGATCTCGAAGGGTCATTGTTGCTGGAAACATTGAGCGACCATCTGACTGCACTGGCAGACCTGATTCTGGACACGGTACTCAATCTGGCCTGGAGTGGACTAAAAAAACGCCATCGCGACAAACCGGCCTTCGCCATCATCGGCTACGGCAAACTGGGTGGCAAGGAATTAGGCTACGCCTCCGACCTCGACTTGATCTTCCTGCACGCCGATGAGGATGCGGATGCCGACGAGATCTACACCAAACTCGGACAAAGCATCAATGCCTGGCTGACACGTCATACTTCGGCTGGTTTTCTATATGAAACCGACCTGCGTCTGCGGCCGAATGGCGCGACTGGCCTGCTTGTCAACTCGATGGAGTCATTTGCGCAGTACCAGCACGAGCAAGCCTGGGTATGGGAACACCAGGCGCTTACGCGGGCGCGTTTTATTGCTGGCGATCCGCTGGTCGGTGACAGATTTGAACATACGCGCCGGGAAATATTATGCCGGCCTCGCGATCTGACGTCGCTGAAACAGGAAATCCTGAAAATGCGGGAAAAAATGCTCGATGCCCACCCCAACCCGACCACACTGTTCGACATCAAACACGATCGCGGCGGCATCATTGATGTGGAATTCATCGTGCAGTATCTGGTACTGGGTTATGCCCACCAGTATCCCCAGTTAACGGGCAACAAGGGCAATATCGCTCTGCTGAAAATGGCCGGAGAACTCGGACTGGTCCCTGCTGACCTTGCCACCCAGGTATTTACTGTTTACCGGGAATACCGGCGCCTGCAACATCGTCTCAGGCTGGGCGGCAAATCCGAGCTTGCTGACACTGACATGCCCCGGGACAAATTGCAAAAGTTTGCCCGCATCGAAGCCGATCACCTGAATCAGGATCGTCTGGCAGTGCTACAATTATGGGAGACGGTATTTCAATCCTGACAAATACTTATCGAATCAAACTGAAGAAAATGATTCCACGATGAAAGAATCTGCAATTCATACTCAATTTATTCCGGAATTGACCGTTACAAATCCAGTTCCAGTCAAATACTCTGCAACCCAACATGTTGACACGATTATCGCTGGTACTCGAAACACACAACTGGTGTGATCTAATCAACCACAAGGAGAAATATTCATGCATGCACAAAAAGGTTTCACATTAATCGAACTGATGATTGTTGTAGCGATTGTTGGTGTTTTAGCTGCAGTAGCCGTACCTGCTTATCAAACCTATACACAAAAAGCTAAATTTAGCGAAGTCGTTTCAGCAGTAGCTCCATTTAAACTTGGAATTGAAACCTGCTTCCAAGAACAAGGAACTTTAGCAAACTGCACCAATGGAGCCAATGGCGTACCTGCTGCAACAGCACAAGACAATGGTAGAGTTGCTTCTGGTTCTGGTGCTGTAACTGGAAATACTGCAACTGCTGCAGTGATCACAATGACCTCTATTGCTGGAGATGGTTTTGCAGCGGCAGTTACTTACACCTTGACAGCTGCCGCTCCAGCTGCTGGCAGACCAATTACATGGACCAAAGGTGGTGGATGTGTTGCAGCTGCCCTGTGTTAATCGAGTTAGCAAGTAAATCAGTATTTAGTAACATACAAAAAAGCCGTCTTGAGAAATCAAGGCGGTTTTTTTATTACCCTTGAATACTTTATTTAATACACACCACCCGGACCTGGTGAATATCGGTAATACCCTGCAAGACCTTCTCGATACCATCCTGTTTCAGTGTGCGCATACCATCGTTTAGTGCCGTAATCATCATATCCGCCACGCGCGCACGTTCCTGCACATTCTTTTTTAGCACATCGGTGGCGGTCATCAGTTCGTGCAGACCCACACGGCCAGCAAATCCACTGCCATTACATTCATCGCACCCCACCGCTTCATACAGTATGATCTGTCCATTCTCATCACCATATTGTTTAATCCAGCGTTCATAAATATCCTGATAAGCCGCACCTGCATCGAGTTTGAACATCTGGGTCGGAATCAGCTCCTCACAATATTCAGTCAATAATGTCTTGATTTCACGCTCGCTGGCCACATACGATCGTTTGCATTTCTTACACAGACGCTTGGCCAGACGCTGCGCCAGAATACCCAGCAAGGCATCGGAAAAATTGAACGGATCCATGCCCATGTCCAGCAGACGGATCACCGATTCCGGCGCACTGTTGGTGTGCAAAGTCGCAAACACCAGGTGTCCGGTCAAGGAAGCCTCGATACCGATGCTGGTGGTCTCCTTGTCACGCATCTCACCGACCATGATGATGTCGGGATCGGCACGCAGAAACGAGCGCATGATGGCGGGAAAAGTCAGCCCTGCCTTGACATTGATCTGCACCTGACGCAAGCCTTTCTGCGTGATTTCCACCGGATCCTCGGCAGTCCAGATCTTGGTATCTTCACGATTGAGGTATTTCAGGATCGAGTGCAACGTCGTCGTTTTACCGGAACCGGTCGGGCCGCAGACAAAAAATAAGCCGTAGGGTTTGCTGATGATTTTTTTCAACTCTTCCAGATTGCGCGTGGTAAAACCCATGTTATCCAGCGGAATCGGCTCACCGGCCGCCAATATCCGCATCACGATATCTTCCACACCTCCGGCTGACGGAATGGTCGCCACCCGCAGTTCGATATCGAGCGGTGCATATTTTCTGAACTTGATCTTGCCATCCTGCGGTTTGCGCTTTTCTGAGATGTCCATGTCGCACATGATCTTGATCCGTGTCACCAGCGGACTGCGGTAACTGGCTGGAACTTCGATGTAGGACATCAGCGAACCATCCTTGCGAAACCGGATCTTGGTTTTTTCCTTGCCGGGAAATGGTTCGATATGAATATCCGATACCCCCATCTTGTAGGCATCGAAAATGATCTTGTTGACCAGCTTGACCAGTTCGTTATCGGAGGCCGATGATGTCTCCTCGTTTTCACCGGTTTCATCCTCGACTTCGCCGCCTTCGAGATTGAACAGCATTTCGCTGATGTCACCTGGCGCGATCTCATCCTGCTTGCCGCCATAGAACTGCTCGATCGTGGCGTTAAATTCACGCCGCGTCGTCACCGCATAAATGATCTTGTGTTTGGAAAAAATGGTACTGGCGATACGCTGCGATTGAATATGCTCGGGATCGATAGTCAAGACCAGCAGCCCTTCCTTGGTTTCATCGATCGGCATCCAGGCATTGCTTTCCACGTAATCGCGCTTGAGATTCTTCAGTAGATCCAGCGGCTTGATGCGATCCTTCTTGAAAGGCTCGTAGCGCACACCGAAAAAAGCCGACAAGGCATTGCCGATTTTCGCGGTATCGATATGCAGATCGTCGATCAACACATCCTCGACATCACACCCCTTTTTACGCGCAGAGCGGGTAGCCAGCTCGAGTTCGGCAGAAGAAATAATCGTGTCAAAAACCAGTTGTTCGTATCTGGATTTGGGCGTTTGCGCCGTTTTCTGCGGTTTTCTGATAATCGCTGCCAGCGTGCGGCAAATTTCCACGATTCCTTCGACGGCGACAGTCGAAAAAGGCTGCCCTTTGCGGTGATTGATGATCTGCACCAGTCCCAGCAAGGCCTGACTCTCGGCATGCACGATCGGCGCCACCAGCATTTGTTTGGTGCGATAGCCAGTGCGTTTATCCATATCATGGGAAAAACTCAATTGCGGATTGGTCTGCCGCAATTCACTCTTGTTATACACATCCTCGAAATGGACCAGTTTCTTGGTCGCACAAACATGCCCGGTGATCGTATTGTCCATAATCGGCAACTTGATCGCCTGGAAGGTATCCGGGCCGGTTTTCGCCTTGGTGACCAGTGACGTCTGATCATCACTCAGGGTGTAGATGATCAATCGCTCTGCATCGAACAACGCGCACATCGTCTTGCTGACATCCAGCATGATTTCGTCAAAATCCGTGGCTGCCTGGATTTTGCCAATGACCGCCTGCAAGTTTCGGGTGAAGTTCAGTTCCTGATTGACATCATTGAGATTCTTGTGAGCAGATGATGCTGCAACAGTCGTATTCATGATGTTTCTCCCGTGCTTGCAATACTAGAATTCGAACAATTGGTTGTTTCCGAGTCTGCGCAGATTCAGCTGCGCCATACTCTGTTGAATTTCCCGCATGGTCAGATCGGCCTCGCCAGGCTTGAGATGCGTGATGAAAATTTCGGCTGGGCGGGTCAGTTTCTGTAGCTCGTCCATCAACATGTCGGGACATAGGTGTTTGGATCGTATGGCAATGTCCCGCTTGTGATTGCTGAATGCCGATTCGATGATCAGATATTTGAGATTCTCGATCCGATTGGCAATCGGCCAGAATGCATCGTTGATCGTCGTATCGGCACTGAAGATCAGGCTCGATTTTCCCGAATCCAATTGATAACCGACAGTCGGGACCACATGATTTGCAGGAAGCGCCGTGATCCTGCGCCCATCGATAACAAGCGTATCGCCTTGCGCAAGCGCTTCATACCGCATGTAAGGATCGTGAATATTCGGAATTTTGGTGAAATCCGGCCACAGTTGCCAGTTGAACAGATGTGCTTGCAAGGTTTCCAGCGTAGCCTGCAGGGCATGCACCGTGATGGGCTTGCTGCGCATCGAACCGACCGTATCGACCAGAAAGGGAATGAATGCGACATGATCCAGGTGCGCATGCGTGACAAATATATGATCGATCCGAACCATTTCTTCGATGGTCAGACACCCTATACCCGTACCGGCATCGATCAGTACATCATCGTCGAGTAGCAAAGCTGTCGTTTGCTCACCACCGCCAATGCCGCCACTACATCCGAGAACTCTGAGTCTCAAAAAATTTGCCCCAATTCATCATTTGACCAATAACACCGGAATATTCGAGAGCTGCATGACCTTGTTGGTCACCGATCCCAGCAGCAAGCCCTGAATATTTCCTGCACCCCGGGGTCCCATGACGATCTGATCGTATTGTTTCTCCGATGCAAAACGCACGATCATTTCGGCTGGATCACCCACAGTAATATGATACTGGTATGCCGTTCCATTCTGATCGAGAAAATCACGGGCTTTTTGCAGGCATTTCAAGCCTTCCTCCTGATGATACTGCTTGATATCGGCCTGGTTGATAAACAAGGCCACGTTGCCATGCAACGGATATTGCACATTCAGCAAATGTAACTCTGGTTTTTCGCGGTACCAGTCCAGCAAGGGCAGGAAATCACTCACTGCCTTGAAAGCGTTTTCGGAACCATCGAAAGGCAACAGGATTTTTAACATGTCATTTCCCTACGTGTTGTAATGAATGGATTATTTCTTCGCCGACTCGTCATCAACCAAATCGACCACAGGCCGGATTTCCGGTTGCTTCCGCGCTGCCAGCATCTTTCCGGTGCCAATGACGAGCAACGCCAAAGCGGCTGGTGCCACCCAGTGCAGGTAACGAGCTTGCGTATCGACCCAGTCCTTGGTGACCACATCGGTAACCGCCATGTCACCCGCAATCCATCCCAGCAATCCGGCACCGATCATGATCGTCACCGGGAAACGGTCCATCATGCGCATGACCAACTGGCTACCCCAGACAATGATGGGGACGCTGATCACCAGCCCGAAAACGACCAAGCCAAGATCGTCTTTGGCTGCACCGGCGATGGCAATGACATTGTCGAGACTCATCACGGCATCGGCCACGATGATGGTCTTGATGGCGCCCAACAAGGTCGTGCTGGCATCGATTTCATGTTCTCCTTCGGATTCGGGTTGCAGCAATTTGACGCCAATCCAGATCAGCAAGGCTGCTCCAACCACTTTCAGGTAGGGTACGGCCAGCAGATTGAGCGCAAAGAAAATCAATACCACGCGCAACGCTATGGCACCTGCAACACCCCACATAATGCCGAGCTTGCGCTGCTGCTCAGGCAGACGCCGGCAAGCCAGGGCGATGACAACGGCGTTGTCCCCTCCCAGCACGATATCGATCGCAATAATTTGTACCACGGCAATCCAGAATTGCGGATTATCAAAATCCATGTGATTTTTCCTAACAGAAGTTGAACTCGATGAAATAAATGTGAATAAACTTTCTTACTATTGTTGAACGCCGATGAACTGTAAAAGTTCATCCTTTTGTTTCAATGTATCGTCGTAACCCAACTGAATCAAATCCCTGCAGAATGGTGCTTCGAACAGCACATAACTCAACAGCGTCGACCCATTGGGCCCCATGGCACCAATGGCACGATACAGATAGCGCATGATCCACGGCAGGGTATGTGCATACTTTTGTGCAATTTCGTTGATGCCCTCACTGGGTGCAATCATCATGGCATCGACAGGGCGCAGCGAAATGTTCTTTTCCTTGAAGGCTTCACGCGGAATCAGCTTGAGTGTCTCATTGATGCGCAGCAAACGCTCCAGATCGACATCCAGGCTATCCACGAAAATACTGTTCAGTGCATGTCCGGCGATCTGCGCAAATGGTGGATAGCTCGAGGAACTGACACGCTTGGGTTCGTCCGTAACCGGTTTACGCACACCAATGATCAATACTTTGTCGGCGCCAAGGTGCAGCGCGGGACTGATGGGTGCCAGCTGGCGCATGGAACCATCACCGAAATACTCACGATTGAGGCGCACGGCAGGGAAAATGAAAGGAATGGAAGATGAAGCCATCAGATGCTCCAGACCGATTTCCACCGGTATACCCAGTCGCTGGGCACGCTTCCAAGGCATGACTTCCCGCGCGGCCTGATAAAAGGTAACGGATTGACCAGAAGTATAGCCCCAAGCCGTCAAACCGAGTGCATGCAATGCACCGGTACGAATCCCATATTGAATGGACCGAAACGGAAAGCGGTCACGCAGCAGGGCCTCAAGCGGCGCGTTATCCAGCAGGGAAATCGCGTTATGTTTGCCATATTCACTGGATACCAGTGACAGCAGACAACGTAGTGTATTGTGCGTCACGCCCAGCAGATCCGAGCGATAGATCTGGTCGACATGAAAATTGGACCAGACCGACTCGAGCTGTTTGACACCCTCGGCAAAATCATTGGCCGATACGGCAATACTGGCGGCATTGATGGCGCCTGCCGAAGTGCCGCAGATAACCGGAAAAGGATTGCGAGTCTTGTCCGGCAACAACTCCACGATGGCCCGCAATACCCCAACCTGATAGGCTGCGCGCGCACCGCCTCCGGTGAGAACCAGCCCGACTTTAGGTACGACTAAATCTGAATTTTTTTCATGCACGGACTGCAAACTCAGCTTTCACCCTCTCCAGCGCATCGCGCAAGGTTTCTTCCGGCAGATTATTGAGGCTGTTTGACAGGATTCTAGCGGCCTGGCGAGCCGAATCCGGCAATGACTTACCATCCAGGCTGGCTACAAAAACGGCTGCAGCGCCCGTGGCATCCAGTAGACACTGACGTTCATTCATCAATATCTCCATTTCTTCACGTAACATGGAAACTTCTTGTCCTTTCAGTATAGTATTCGGCACTTATTCGTTCCTTATATGGGATTGATACAGTCTTTGACCTGTAAAGCAATATATCAGAACTATAATCTGCCTAAATTTTGAAACTCTGTGCTAATTGCCACCTTTTTCTGCTATTTTCGATGAATTCCATTCACAGTGAGTGAAGCATAACCATGAACACACCCAGCAGGACCACACTATACCCTGAAATTCAACCGCATCGTCAAGGCATGTTGACACTAGATTCCATCCACACCATGTACTGGGAAGAATCCGGTAATCCCGAAGGCATACCGGTCGTATTCTTACACGGCGGTCCCGGTGCAGGATCATCCCCGTCGCACCGGCGCTTTTTCGATCCGTCATCTTATCGCATTGTCATCTACGATCAAAGAGGCGCGGGACGATCCACGCCACTGGGTGAAACCCGTGACAACACCACCCCGCATCTGATTGCCGATCTGGAACTACTGCGACAGCATCTGGGTATCGAACGATGGCTGGTATTTGGCGGATCATGGGGTAGCACGCTGGCATTGGCTTATGCAGAGGCCCACCCGGAACGCTGCCAATACCTGATCCTGCGGGGTATTTTTCTGTGCCGCAAGACAGAAATCGACTGGTTTTTGTATGGACTACGCAACCTGTTCCCCGAGCCCTGGCGGGAACTGGTTGCGCCACTATCGCCTGCCGAGCGGGAAGATATTCTGGGCGCCTACCATCAGCGCCTGATGCATCCCGATCCAGCCATACACATGCCAGCAGCACGAGCATGGAGCACCTATGAGGGGTCGTGCTCGACTCTCTTGCCCAGTCCGGCGACAGTCAATTATTTTGCCAGCGATACCGTGGCACTGGGATTGGCGCGTATGGAAGCACATTACTTCATGCACAACATTTTTCTACCGGATAACGCACTGCTGGATAATGTGCACAAATTGCATGCCATTCCCGCTACCATCGTGCAAGGTCGGTATGACGCCGTTTGTCCGATCATCAGTGCAGACGACCTGCACCACGCCTGGCCACAAGCCGAGTACATCACCATCGACGACGCCGGTCACTCGGTCTGGGAGCCCGGCATACAAGCCGCTCTGATCCAAACCATGGAGCGACTGAAAACACGCCATCCCTCATCGTAAGTACCTGGGCTAGAGTCCTGTAAAAGCATTCAGACTTTCCCTAAAGATGCAGGCCGCACTCGGTTTTGGGTTTACCCAGCCAGCGGCCGCTTCGCCCTTCACCCTTGACCGTGCAATGCGTGCAGCCGATGGATGAATAGCCTTCATTGACCAAAGGATGAAACGGCAGCTTGTGCTCAAGGATATACGCATCCCGTTGCTCACGCGACACGTCGATCATCGGGTTGAACTTGATGATACCGCGACGCTCTTCAAATATTTTGAGTCCGGCACGATGATCGGTCTGCCAGTTCATCAGACTGGACACCCAGATATCGTAATTCGGCTTGATAGCTTCCAGCGGATTGATCTTGTTGATCGTACAGCAAAAATCCGGATCGCTTTCGTATAGCTTCTCCTTTTCGCTGTACTGATGCTGATATTCGTCCGCTTTCAGATCCTGCACCCGCAAATGATAGAGGCCGATCAGATAATCACGGTAAAGCAGTGTTTCCGGAAAATGAAAACCGGTATCGATAAAAAAAATAACCTGCTCGGGCCGGATACGCGAAATGATGTGAAGAAAATAGGCCGAGGTGGCGGCAAATGACGATGTCACCATGACTTTCTCAGGTGCAAAATCGGTGTACAGCTTGTGCAAACGGGCTTCAAAATCCAGTGGACGGTAGCGCTCATTCAACGCTTCTATTTCCTGCGCATTCAAACCAGCGCTATTGCTTGCATCGGGCGCGGACAATACAACTTCTGACATGACGAATACTCTTGCTTTAGAAAGCATTCATAGTACCACTTGTGCAGATTTTCCAGTGACATTCCAGTATTTCCCGAAACCTTAATGACAGTGTCACGATACTGACACGAGCCTGTCATTTTGGGTTGTTAGCATGACCGGGCATGAAACGAATCCGCATCGATTCGTCTCGTGCGAATCAACCCGGTGCTGAGGATCAGAGCAGAATCATGCCGAGATCAGCATGTACTAGGGATCATTCAAACATCATTGGAGATTACAAAATGAAAAAAACGTCATTGCTTCTCGTCATCGTTGCTCTGTGTTTCACCAGTATCCAAGCCATGGCTGCTTGTGCACCTCAAGTGCAAACAAAAGTCGTTGCTCCTCCGTATGACACCATGAATGCCATTCTGACCGCTGCCAAGCTCAATACCTTCAAAACCAAGCTGAACGCTGTCAAGGATCAACCTACCTACGCCACACTGCTGACAGAAGCCAATGCCACCGCAGCGCTGATCGCCAATGGCCGCATCGTGGTCACACTGCCTGATGGCACGGTAGTAGTCGATACCTCGAAAGGTGCAGGCAATACCTACAACAATTTCAAAGCCAAAACCATCAATGAAAACCACAACACCCGCATTTCGATTCTGGACAGCCAACTGTACGACTGCGGCGTAGGTGTGGAAACCAAACGCAGCACCACCGACAACACCATTGAAAGCTACGTCGCCAAACGTCTCGGCGATTATCTGGATAGCGCTGGCACAGTCAGAATCTCACACAAATAATAGCATCTGGTTCCAACCCGGATAAACTGGGTTCGATCAAACTCACGCAACCTCATCGAGACGGTTCTGTGAGTTTGATTTTTTCAGATACTGCACAAAACCACGTTGCCTTGCTTGCTCCCCGGTAAGGACTGTTTCTTCTCTCACCCGAACCGGAGATTTCCAAGGTATCCCCCGACTTCCATCATCCAGGCTATGCCCAGATGCACCAGCAAACCGCCCATGATGGAACGTGTTCGATAGGCCAGCACACCGAGAATCAATCCACCGGCAAAAGAGGAAATGCACTCGAGCACCGGTTTACCGAAGTGAATGCTGCAATAGAATGTAGCCATGGGTAGAATCGCTGCAACTCCGGCATAGCGAATGAAAGCGAATACCAGAAAACCGCGAAAAAATAGCTCTATCGTTAGGAAATCGACACCGTAACCCAGCTCATATAGTAATCGATACCCCCACGGATTATCCGTAACCAATGACATAAACGCCATTTGTTTCAGTCGCGGATAGGCGCTGAGAAAATCCGCCTGTGTACTGGCGAAAGCAATCAGCGGCAGCATACATGCCAGCATCTGCCAATAGGGTCGCCAAACCACACCATCCAGGGTTACGCCAAAGAAATTCTGCTGCGCGGGTAACCAGCGGTACAAAATCAATAGTGCGATCGTCACCACCAGAAATTTGAATGGTAAGACTGTCACCATCGTCAGATAACTCCCCCAATCCCCTGCGATCAGATTCTCCAGCGGATTGGGAATCATGACTTTGAGCGCAAACAATAACGGCGCAATCAGCAGCAACAGTGCAAAATCCCAGGACACGAATACGGGATGCCACTTGAAGCGAATCATGAGCAAGTACGGAACCACAAAAGCACTGCCGTAAATCAAACTCAATGCCATACCCTGCTGAAACCGTGACTCGAGCTGCGCAATCCAGACTCTTTCCAGCTGCAGCTGGTAATTGAGCGTTATCAAAACAGCCATCCATAGACAGCAAGCTGCAAGAAATCGCCGGTCGATGACAGCGAAGAATTCTCGTACATAGCGTAGAACATCCCTCATCGTTCACCCTGCTTCATCGGGTGATCCAGTTGCTCTGACATCCTGCTCCCAAGCCATTCCAAGTTTACAAATTCGATATTGAGCCATAAAAGACTGCTTTATTAATAACAGGATAGCGCTGACGATACGCTATGCTGGCCGCACTGAATAGCCAGTGCCGCATGCAAAACCACTTCATATGCGGTGAAGTTAAATGTGAAATTTTCAAACACTGCAATCGATACAAACGGAGGAGTCCATGAGTGTCTTTCTTGGTAGACAGCCAATTTTAGATCGGAATCATAATTTGGTAGCGTTCGAGTTGCTTTTCAGACAGGAAGAAGCTGAAGAATCGGCACGGGTTACCAATGATTTGTCGGCTTCGGCCAATGTCATCGTCAATGCTTATGGCAAATTCGGAATTCATAATGTACTGGGGCAACAGCGCGGTTTTATCAATGCCGACCCTGATCTCATCATGAGCGACATCATCAGCCTGCTACCCAATAAACATGTCGTACTGGAGGTCAAGGAATCCGCTTCCATCACGCCGGCTTTTCTGGAACGCTGTGCCAAACTCAAGCAAAAAGGCTATCAGTTCGCGCTGGACAATATCGTCTCGATCAATGACAAAGTCAAGCGCCTGTTGCCACTCGTCAGCGTCGTGAAGGTGGATGTACTCACACTGGACGAGAACGATCTGACCGCACTGGTGACGGAACTCAAACGCTGGCCGGTATTGCTGCTGGCACTCAAGGTCGAGAATGAGGATCAGGAATCACGTTGCAGGAAATTGGGATTTGAAATGTTCCAAGGCTATTACTTCGCCAAACCCGAAGTCATGTCGGTCAAACGCGCCGATCCTGGAAAAATGCATCTGATGAAACTGTCGTCACTGTTGATTAAGAATGGCCAGGATGACAGCAACATCCAGGCTATTGAGATGGAATTCAAACGCCAGCCCGGCTTGAGTTACAACCTGCTACGAATGGTAAATACGAGTGTCGATGGCTTACCGCAAAAAATCAACTCCATCCGGCATGCGATACAACTGATGGGCAGCAAGCAACTGCAAAAATGGATACAACTACTGCTGTATACATCAAGCCATACCGAGGATGACGTATCTGATTCCATCGCTCAGAATGCCGTCGCGAGAGGCAAGCTGATGGAACTCATCGCCACCATTGAACGCCCTTACGAAAAAAATTATCAGGAACGGGCATATATGGTCGGCATTCTATCCCAGCTGGATGAATTGCTTGGCATCGAAATGCAGCAAATCGTCGACAGGCTGGGTATTTCCGAAGACATGAGTCAGGCGCTTCTGGCCCGCCAGGGACGATTAGGGCAGGCGCTCAAACTAATCGAAGCCAAAGAGAAAGGTGAAATCCATTCCATTTACGCCATCCTGGATGAACTGGATTTTCTCAGCCTGCATGATCTGCTGGACTTTGAGACGCAAGCCATGTCTTGGGTGCAAGAAACTAGCGAAACGATCAACTAGACGAGTAAAACGCTGTTTGACAGGAGCAGCACAAAGACAATCCCGGGGATAAACCGGGCAGGCAAGTAACAGGCGTTACATTTTCGTCACGGGATTAAAGCTCGGCCGTTTTTTTCCGTTTGATAATGCTGACCGAATCATCACCATTAACGCGAACCAAGGATATTCCATGAATTCGACCGCATTTCACGAAATTGACGAACGCACCAACCTGACATCCAACAACAAATTCGAATTGTTGCTGTTCCGATTGGGTGAAGCGCCGGGCAATGGCCACAGGGAGCTATTTGGCATCAACGTGTTCAAGATTCGTGAAATACTGGTCATGCCAACCATCACCGCAATCGCCAATGCCCCACCCAACATACTGGGCGTAGCCAATATCCGCGGACAGGTGATCACAGTCATCGATCTTCCCAGAATCGTCGGTTGTACCCCCAGAAAAGGAACACCTATTTTGCTGGTTACCGAATACGCTCGTTCGACGCAAGCTTTTGCCATTGAGGAAGTCAACGAGATAGCACGACTGGACTGGAATCAGGTTATTGCAGCCGACAACAGCGGTGGCAACCTGATCACCAGTATCGCCCGCCTCGATGGTGACACGGAAAATTCCCGACTGGCACAGGTACTCGATGTCGAGCAGATTCTGCGTGATGTGCTGCCTGGTTCATCCGAGGAAACGACCCCCGATCAGAATAGTCCGAAGATCAATCTCCCATCTGGAACGGTTGTTCTGGCTGCAGATGATTCACCACTGGCACGCACGATGATCGAAAGTGGACTGAATGCGTTGAATGTACCCTTCATCATGACCAAGACCGGAATGGAAGCCTGGACTAAGATTCAGTCGATTTCCGATGCTGCAGTTGCCGAAGGCAAGACGATCCACGACAAAGTGGCTCTGGTGCTAACCGACCTGGAAATGCCCGAGATGGATGGTTTTACACTGACACGCAATATCAAGAACGATCAGCGCTTTAAGTCGATTCCGGTTGTCATACATTCCTCACTTACCGGCGAAGCCAATGAAAATCATGTGAGATCGGTTGGCGCCGATGCCTATGTAGCCAAGTTCGCCGCAGAAGAACTGGCACAGGCTATGCGCAGGGTTCTTGCTTAACGCAGCACCGGAAGAAGTTGCACTCAATGCATTAATCCAGCCATTCAACCGGGAAATGAATGTTTCCCGGTTCCACTTGCAAGTCATTGGCTGAATTACCCATCCTGCGAAACCCGGTGATAAATCGCTTCCATCACCGCATTGTTGTATTCCTGCACAATGACCTGTGATTGAAACAAAGCCTTCAATTCAACCAGCGTAATGGCAATCAGCAAAACCGCTCCGAGCAGCGTCACCCCCAGCATCAGCAATATTACACCACACAAAAACACACCCAGATTGAGGCTTCCACGCAGCCACTTGCCCAAGTAAAAATGATGCAGTCCGGCAATAAACAGATAATTCAGCGTAGCGTACGTGTCCGGATCCTTCAGTTCCTTTTCCGTTTGGGTAAAAAAAAGCAAACGTTGTTCATCTGGCAACGCACGCACCAGTTTGCGGATACGCTCTTCATCCTGCTGCACTCTCTCTTCCGTTTTCATCATGTGACGAACCCTATGCCCAAAATCAGCGGGCCAGTGTGATGATGACAGCTTCTCGCCTCCAGAACAGCATGAACCGCTTCTGCTCGACAAACTGGAACACCAGTGTCCAGCCATCTGCCGCTTCCTTGTTCAGGGTCGTCTCCAGTCGCTTGACCGGTATGCCCGATGCACCGAGAAGAATCGTTCCCAGTCCACCCTCCGTCACATACAACACCTTGTATTCCTTATAGGCCATATCATTCTCCAGTTATTGGGCTCAGTTTAAAAGTTATAGCCAGAATCCGAATTCTATGCAATAGCAAGGCGACCTAGTCGGATCAATCGACTCACTGTTTGCACTTACACCGGTACGACTTTCCTGCGATAGGCAAGCATGGTCATCATGAAGATGCATATAACCGCCATGGCCACCGGAAACAACGCGGTGGTCACCGAAACATTCTCCAGCGCCAGCATCACCAGCACATTACGCAACGTAAACAACGCAAAAAACTGGATCGATTCGGAATAGGGAAACTGGTAAGCCTTTCTGATGGTAGGACCAAAACCAGCCACATCGATGGCAGTCAACAACACCACCGCCCACAATGGATCGGAAGTCCAGTACCACAATGGTAAGGACAATAGTGCTGAAACAAAAAACAGCCAATCCATTCGCGTGATGGTTATAGCTGCACGCTTCTGGTAAGCCAGATAAGCGATGAAAAAAGTGATACCCGCCGACACGCCGATCGGCCATGTTCCCGCTCCCCCGTTATCTTCCAGCTGCGCCAGGAAAATAAGCAGCGTGGTTACCGCCCAGATCACCCATGAAAAGAAATGGGGTCTGATGGATCCACGAAAAATTTCCCGGATATAGGGAATGAACGCAGCCAAAGTAATCGCAATGGCAAAAAAGCTGAGCGTTTCTTTGTATGACATGTCTTTTGGGTAAGCTTCATAAAAAAGGAAAGCGTATGAGAGTATGTTGTCTCCGATTGGTTCAGTCTGACAGCAAATTTACTGCTGCTTATCATACTGACCTAGTCGCAGCCCCAAATTTGGCGAAATCCTACTCCCAGATCACCATCTTGAAGCGTTCCTTGACAATGCCAAAGTAATTGCATTTCCAGTCACTTTGCGCAAAAAAATCGAGGTGATGCCAGTGGTCTTTCTGTTTCAGGATACGAGCCGCAGCATCATCCCAGTCCATGGCGGCGAATCTCGGTTCCAGTTCCTGCTTGCGATCGTCGACCTCGGCATAATCGAAACCGTCATATTCCCAATGTAACACCTCGAATACGTTACCGTCGCGGTCGGCATAGTCGATACTCAAATCGAGTCCCCATTTCGGACGGATACGGATGATTTTGTAAATCAGCGGATTTGCTCTCGCCCAGTATTCCAATTGTTGCAACGCTGTTCCGGCATAGCCTTTACGTTCAAACAGCAGGCTATGATTCAATACCGCACCTTCGACCCGCTCGCCTTGCGTAAACCACGGTGCCTTTACGGCATGTCGGTGTTCCCGATGTGAGTGTGCCTGTGCGTGGTTGGCTGCAGCGTAACGCTGTTCGAGATCGGTCAGATCGTATCCATTCTGATCAAACAGCGCCAGATCGCGCGCCAAGGGTGTGCTCGCGGTCTCCAAGGGGCATTCCCAGTAACCGTTGGGATTGAATTGATGATCGGTTAACTCAAGGTAACTCATGGACAAAAATTCTTGGAATAAAGAGGTTAAAAATAAACGAGCAGATTGTGACAGGCCAAATCAAAAAAAGCTACGAATCAGCACCAGGCTCGGCAGCTAAGCACCATGACGAGGTTTTCCATACAATACCCGCAACTCATTCTTGACTTGCTCTAGCATCTCGCGCTGATGAACGGGCAAATGCTTCCCTGCACGGTTGATATACAAATTCAGCATCGCCATCGCCGACACAAACGGCTCCGATTTGCGCCGCTCGCTACTGTCGGCGGAATGCTTCAGCGACAGTGCAATTTTGTGCGGATCGCTCCAGGTGAACAAACCGGGTTCGAGATCCAAGGCGTTGCTGGTTTCAGTGACATGTTGCGACCAATGCGGTGGCGGTTTTCGAATCATGCTATTGATATGAGACATTTGATCAGTAGTTCAGTGCGCAATCATAATGGACCTGACTCAGATTGTGGAAACGAGTTTATCCAAGTAATGCATAGCTCGCTCTTCGTCGATTTTCCCGCCAAAGGGCACTGTCCCCAATAATGGACAATCCAACCGCTGCTCCAATGTCACCCTATTTTCCTGCAACGCCAACATTTCCGGATCGATGCAATTTGCAACCCAGCCTGCCAACGGCAAACCAGTCGAGTGTATTGCCTGTGCAGTCAGCAGTGCGTGATTCAGGCACCCCAGGCGCATGCCTACCACCAAAATGACTGGTAAATTTAGTGCACATGCCAGGTCTGCACCAGTCTGCTGCGGTCCGATCGGCACCAGAAAACCCCCAGCACCTTCGACAATGATCACATCCGCCAAGTTGCAGAGATGTTGATAGGCCTGTCGTATCACGGTCAGATCGATTTCGACGCCGGCTTGTTGCGCGGCGATATGGGGAGAAACTGGAGGATCGAAGGCATAGGGATTGATCCATTCATGAGGTGCATTGACGTTACTTGCGGCGGTCAGTTGCTCCACATCCTGCCATCGACCATGCTCACTGCCCGCTACAACCGGTTTCATGCCCACGACTTTCCGGCCTTGCGCACCCAGACTCCGGAGTAAGGCGCAACTGACGGTGGTTTTGCCGACTCCGGTGTCGGTTCCGGTTACAAAGTAACCTTTAGCCATCCCTGCACTCCATATTGCCGTTCCTGTTTACAGGCATTTTAACGAATACGGGCATACCGCTGCCTGAGCTCACTGTCGGTTTGACCGTATGCCTCGGCGTGATAGCGGTGGCGATCTCGTTTGGTGTGCCCGTCATTGTTCAATGCAACCTGCAACCGGTTTGCGTAATCAGCCGTGAACTCGAGATTGAAATGCCGGTATATGTTCTGGATCATGCCAATCGGATCATTGACGAATGCGTCGTAGTGCACATCGACGATCCGTTCCTGGCCGATCTGCTTGCGTGTCTCCACACTGTTTTGGTGCAATTGCAGCAACATGCTGACATTGATTTCGGCCATACGCGGCAGATCCACTGCATCAGTTGCCATCCGCTGTATCGAACTGATCAGACTGTTCGCACTCGTCAGTGCCGCAGCGGGATCACGATGGGTTTGCACGATCATCGCATCGGGTATCGCTGCCAACAGAGCATCAAGACAACCGGTATGTGCAGGGGCTTTCAGAGTCAGGCGTGCCTGCGGCGTCTGGGACTGCAACCACAATAAATGCTCGCGATAAATCCGGTAAGCATGGGTTTTATCCCGGGCCAACCACCAGTCGAGATAGGTATAAACCGGACTCATCACCCAGAACGACAGACTTACCATCGTGGTATCCAGCAGCAACATGCACTCCTCGACAGCATCGGCGGAAGTAACATGCATCGTATCGAGATGCCCAGCCAGCCAGTGAATCATGCCGATCTCACGCTGTGTCTGTTGTCTGCGATGGTCATGACCCAGTGCAGGAAAAGGCCGCTGCAGTTCCCACAGCATGGGCGCCCTGGCAGCAGGATCCAACGCCAGCAGCCGATGCAAGAACGTCGTTCCCGATCGTGGCAAGCCGATAACAATCAGCGGCGGTAACAGCACGCCTGCAAAACGCTGCGGTGCAGCGCTGCGCCAGTAAACCCACAACAGGCGATTGCATAAAATGCGCACGATCATTTGTTGCAACGCAATTCGTCCCAGCAGGGTCGGCTTCACATCATGCTCGATTGATGCACACAGCACGGCCAGTCCCTGGTTAAAATCCTCATCGGGTAAGAAATCAATCAATCCAGTCAGCCGAGTTGCTTTAGTCAGCAATTCCTCGGGTTCAAGCGACGGAAAAGGACGCCCCCCGAACAAATACCGACCCACGGCATTCATCGAGCGGACCGGCCATGGCAGCTGCCTCATGGTGGCAAACCCAGTTGCCGGCGCGTTTCCGGCGTCAGGATGGACCGTGGATCATGTGGCTTCCATGCATGGCCGTATACCACTTCAAATGTCGCAGGCAACTTGCCATCACGACGCAGAGTTTCATAGGCATCGATAACCTGCTGCCACTGTTTTTTCCCCATCAAACCGCGGCGACGCGTTTGCGTGACATTATGTGCGCCAATCGCCTTCAGGTCGCGCATCACACTGATCACATCGTCATAAGTCAGCGTAATGTATTCCATGTCCATCACCGGTGTAGAAAAACGGTTATTGAGCAACAGATCGCCGATGTCGTGCATGTCGACAAAACGATTGACATGGCTATAACGATCGATCGATGCAAAGGATTGACGCAATTCCTTCAGCGTATCCGGACCAAAAGTGCTAAACATGAGTAAACCATCAGTTCGCAAAATCCGGTGCATTTCAGCAAAGGTATGCTGCAGATCATTGCACCATTGCAACGCCAGATTCGACCAGATCAAGCCGACACTTTCATTGCCGAACGGCAGTTGCTCGATGTCGGCGCACACATAATCCGTATGCTGTTGCAGCGGTAGCATGCGCTGCCACCAGGTCGTGTTGGGACGTGCCTGCATCAGCATCGCCCGAGCTAGATCGACCGCAATCAAGCGGCTCTGCGGATAACGTCTGGCCAATTGCTGTGTGCCATAACCAGTGCCACTGCCTGCATCGAGGATGACATCGGGACGATATTTGATGTATTCCAGGCGCGCCTGCATGCGATTGCTGATTTCGCGCTGCAGAACGGCAGCCTGGTCATAACTGCCGGCCGCACGATCAAATGCCAGTCGCAGTTGCTTTTTATCGAGTAATTGTTCGGAATGCATTGAGGTGCGCTACAAATGTTTCAGGATAAGACAAAAAAGGGGCATGTCCACAGTGGGCAAACATGACGCGCTGCGATTGCGGCAATTGCTGATGCATCCAGTCGGCTGAAGCCGGGTGTGTGATGACATCGTTTTCTCCGTGCATCAGCAATACCGGTTGCTGGATTTGACCAAAGAATTCCCGCAAATCGCTGTGCTGCAGAATCTTTAATCCCTTTTCCAGCGCATCGGGATCGGGTTCGGCGCGCTGAAAAAACTGTTTGCGCAAACGCGACAGAATCTTGCTGGCATCGCGATCGCCATTCATCTGCAACGTCATAAAACGATTGATCGTAGTAGCATAGTTCAGTTTCAGATTCTCCAGAAACAATTGCAACAGCTTGTGCTCCATACCCCATTGCCAGTCGTCGCGACGTGCAAAACACGGTGTGGTGGAAATCAGCACTAGGCTCTCCACGCGCTGCGGTTCCCGCAATGCCAGTTGCATGGCGATTTGCCCTCCCAGTGACCAGCCGCCGAGCATACAGCGTTGCGGCAACAATTCCGCAATCAGTTCGGTCAATTGCTCCAGCGATCCAGGCTCACAGCCCGGACTCAGACCGTGCCCGGGTAGATCGATCAGATGCAGACGAAACTGCTGCGCTAGCGCCTCACGAACACAATCCCAGATACCACCATGCATTGCCCAGCCATGTAGCAATACCAGATCGGGACCTTGCCCGTGAATGTCGACATGCACTTTGTTCATGAGTGCTATGCCAGTTCATTCAACGCTTCTGTCAGTCGCACCATATCCTGTTGCTGATGCGTGGCAGATAACGAAATACGCAATCGCGCCGTGCCTTGCGGAACAGTCGGCGGCCGAATCGCCGGCACCAGGATGCCGCGTTCGCGCAGTGCCAGACTGATGCGTACCGCTTCAGTACTGTCGCCGATCAGCAATGGCTGAATGGGCGTGGTGGAAGGTAGTAACTTCCACGGTAAATTGTGCGTAGCCTGTTGCAGCCAGGTGATATTTTGCATCAGCGCATCGCGCCGCCACTGATCCTGCTCGATCAATCTAAGACTGGTCAGCAGTGCATGCGACAACAGGGATGGCGTTGCCGTAGTGTAAATATAGCTGCGCGCCGACTGTATTAGGGTTTCAATGATTTCCGGCTGTGCTGCGACAAAAGCACCAAACACGCCAGCGGCTTTGCCCAGCGTGGCCATGTAGATCACGTGCGGCGAACGAACTGGATCATGCTGCGCCGCATTCAGGCTACCCCTGCCCTGTTGTCCCAATACACCAAAACCATGCGCATCATCCAGTAACAGCCAGGCCTGATGACGCTCGCACAGGGCGATAAGTTCGGCAATCGGCGCAACGTCACCTTCCATGCTGAACATGGCATCGGAAATCACCAGCTTGCGCCGTGCCGGTGTTTCTGCCAGACGCCGCTCGAGTGTGACCAAGTCGAGATGGGGATAACGGATGAACCGGGCTCGAGACAACAAAGCGGCGTCATTCAGGGAAGCGTGATTCAGCTTGTCGGCAAAAATGGCATCCTCGCGTCCAGTCAGCGCAGTAACGATACCGATATTGGCCATATAGCCCGTCGAAAACAGCAACGCGCGTGGGAAGCTCGTGAATGCAGCGACCGCTTCCTCAACGGCATGGTGTGCAGCAGAGTGACCATTAATCAGATGTGAGGCACCGGCACCGATACCATAAAGCTGTGCGCCCTCGCATGCTGCTTGTACTAACTCCGGATGATTTGCCAGACCCAGATAATCATTGCTGGAAAAAGCCAAATAGTCGCGGCCATCAATCGCAATATGCGTTGCCTGCGGACTGTCAATAATTTGCCGCACACGCCGCAAACCCTTTTGTTCGCGTGCATGTAATTGTTCAACCAGATCAGAAAACATCTAGGTTAGTGCGTGTAACCCCAGTTTTTCCAGCAGAACCCGATCACGATCGGTTTCCGGATTGCCCGTGGTCAATAACTTGTCGCCATAAAAAATGGAATTCGCACCGGCCAGAAAGCACAACGCCTGCACGGCATCGGACATTTCCTGCCGTCCGGCTGACAGACGCACCATGGCCTTCGGCATGGTGATCCGTGCTGCCGCGATGGTACGGACGAATTCGAGCGGATCCAGTGCCGCGGTACCGTATAGCGGCGTTCCTTCCACCTGTACCAGATGATTGATGGGTACCGATTCCGGATAGGGATTCAGATTGGCCAGTTGCGCAATCAATCCGGCGCGCGAACGTCGAGTCTCCCCCATGCCCACGATACCGCCACAGCAGACATTGATGCCTGCCTGACGGACTTCCTGCAACGTATCGAGTCGATCCTCGTACTGGCGTGTCGTGATGATTTCCTCGTAATATTCCGGTGCAGTATCGAGATTGTGATTATAGTAATCCAGCCCAGCGTCTTTCAGCTGTTGTGCCTGTCCCGATTTCAACAGACCAAGTGTCGCACAGGTCTCCATTCCCAGCGATTTCACGGCACGAACCATTTCAGTCATCTTTTCGATGTCTCTCTGTTTCGGACCCCGCCATGCTGCTCCCATGCAGAACCGTGAAGCTCCCTTGGACTTGGCTGCGGCCGCTGCTGTCAGCACTTCATCCACTGACAGCATGTCCTGATTCTCGACACCCGTATGATAGCGCGCTGCCTGCGGGCAGTAACCGCAATCCTCCGGGCATCCACCAGTTTTCACCGAAATCAGGGTGGACAATTGCACACCGTTCGGATCGTGAAACTGCCGGTGTACTTCCTGTGCACGAAAAAGCAAATCGTTGAAGGGCATATTCAATAGCGCTTCGACGTCTGCCACATGCCACCGTGTGGCATCCTGATTCTGTGCAGTAAGGTTATCTGTATTGCCAATCGTTTCACTGTCTGCTGTAAGAGAATTCCAATTCATGCCGTATTTACCTGTCATTCTGTTTAGATGAAACCGGTTTGTTTCTACAAGCCGTTTTTCCGGATGATCAAGGATTCAATTCACGCTGTCAAATTTCCGCTCCTCAATGTCGCCGCAAGGTCTGAATAACATGCTCTTTTCCAATCAGAAAAATTGTATTTTATGCGATAGCATCAGTACTGAAGATTTTTGTGAACCTTGCACTGCACACTTACCTTGGCTATCGCAGCAACACTGTCCTGTCTGCTTGTGGCCGACTCCCGATGGTCAGATATGCGGCCCCTGCTTGCAAAAACCACCTGCTTATACACGTACCGTCGCTGCTTTGTCTTATGCCTTTCCTGTTGATGCGCTAATTCAAGCATTGAAATATCAGGCCAACCTTGCCATGGCACCCATACTCGCCCGATTGATCATCAAAAAACTACATAACACACCATACAAACCAGATATTTTGATACCTATGCCACTGCATCCTGCACGCTTGTGCGAGCGTGGCTTCAATCAAGCCATGGAATTGGGTCGTGTCATTTCGGGGCAAATGAACATACCCATTCTGGCCAATGGTTGTCAGCGCATCCAAAATACTCCCCCTCAAGCCGGGTTGCCCTGGAATGCAAGGCGCAGCAATATTCGCAATGCTTTTGAATGTACAATAGCACTTTCCGGCAAGCATGTTGCCGTCGTGGATGATGTCATGACAACCGGAACAACTCTCAACGAGCTGGCTATCATTCTCCGCAGACAGGGTGCAACCGAGGTCAGTAACTGGATCGTCGCACGAACTTTGCCGGAAACCAGCCTGTTGGACCCTTCACATTGATTGATTAAATTTTTTAGCGGCACATGTTTCATATTATCCTGCATCAACCCGAAATTCCGCCCAACACCGGCAATGTCATTCGGCTTTGTGCCAATACCGGCATGCAGCTACATCTTGTCAAGCCCTTGGGATTTCCGCTCCAGGACAAGCAGATGATCCGGGCCGGACTCGATTATCACGAATTCGCCCGAATGAAAGTACACGATAGCTGGTCTGACTGTCGACAGAATTTTCAGGGACATCGCATGTTCGCCATCACAACCAAGGGGCAACAACGATACGACGAAGTTCAATTTGTAGCGGGTGATGTTTTTTTGTTTGGCTCGGAAAGTTGTGGCTTACCCTTGGCTGTTCTGGAATCCATTCCGGAAAACCACCGCCTCCGTATTCCCATGGTGGCTGCCAGCCGCAGCTTGAATTTATCCAATGCCGTGGCGATCATGACCTATGAAGCTTGGCGCCAGAACAACTTTCTGAACGGTAAATAATTTATAGATTACTGAATATTGAGATTTTCGCTCAGGATACGGGGCGTTACGAAAATGAGCAGCTCGCGCTTGTTGTCGACCTTGGTGGTATTGCGAAAAACATGTCCCAGCACGGGAATGTTTCCAAGCAACGGCACTTTGTTGACGACCTCATTCTCTGTTCGATCAAAAATTCCGCCGATGACCACCGTACCGCCATTTTCTACTAGAATCTTGGTCGTCACCTGTTTGGTGTTGATGGGTGGCGGCAAGAACTGGTTGATCGGTGTGCCAATCTTGTCCTGATTGACGTTCAACTCCATATCGATCTGACCATTGTAGGTAATCAACGGTTTGACTTTGAGGCGCAGAGTGGCATCCATAAAACGGATACTGGTAGCACCGCTGCTGGTGGCCTGTTGGTAGGGTATACGATCACCCTGTTCGATAATGGCTTCAATCCCATGCGCGGTGACTACACGCGGACTGGCGATGATTCTGCCTTTCTGATCGGTTTCCAGTGCAGACAACTCCAAGTTGATCAACCGATTATTATTGAACTTCAGCAAACTCAATCCCAGTGCGGCAGGTCCGCCGAGAAGTCCAGTTGCCGCTGCTGCCGGCAAGTTGACATTCAGGTTATTTGATCCACCTGCAGAACCTCCTGCAGCCAGTGCGCTTGAATCCGCCAGATTACCCGAAATACCAAGCCCTTGACTCCCCAGATTCGTTGAGTTCTGAACGCCAAAACGTGCACCCAGGTTGCGGCTGAACGACTCCGTGGCTTCGACGATACGAGCCTCAATCATGACTTGTCTTTCAAAAACGTCGAGTTGTTCGATACGTTTTCTGATTTCGTTGATACGCACCGGAATATCCGAAACCGTAATGGTATTACTGATTTCATCCAGGCTGATGGTGCCGCGTTTGCTGAGCATGCCGTCAAACGATATTGAATTGACCCGCCGATGATTGAGGTGGAAGATTTCCGAACGGATGGGCTCCATTTCAGATATCTGTAGTTGTGCCTCCAGATCAAGCAGCTCACGGTCAGCCATTTCCTTATGGGGCGCCACAAAAATGACATTGCCGGTCTTGCGTTTGTCCAGTCCCTGCACTTGCAGCACAATATCGAGCGCCTGATCCCAGGGCACGTCCTTGAGCCGCAATGTGAGATTTCCTTTGACAGAATCACTTGCAATGATATTCAGGTTGGTGAAGTCGGCTATGACCTGAAGGATGGCACGCACTTCCACATCCTGAAAATTGAGCGATAGTCGTTCGCCGGTATAGCCACCACTTACCCGCTTGCGCTTGGCCGACTCCTCTTCATCCTCGGATAATGCACGAACTTCAAGCACAAACTGTGAACCGGATTGTCTGGCAGAGTGTTCCCAGCGGCCATGTGTCTTGATTACCATACGTACGTTGTCGCCCTTCTTAGATGTCTCGATGATTTGCATGGGTGTTGCAAAATCAATCACGTCCAAACGGCGTTTTAAGCTACTAGGCAAGGAAGTATCAACGAAATCCACAAAAATTTGATCCCCCTGCTGTTTGACATCGACACTAGCATTGGTTTTAGTCATATCGACAATGATACGCCCCTCACCATTGGTTCCACGTCTGAAATCAATATCACGCAGGATATTGGTCTGCTTGTTCCCTGAATTCTCTGCAAATCGGACGACTGTACTTGTGGCCTGGTTCTCGGCAACGGTTACAAGCTTGATCAACAACAAGTTGTCTTTGGCCCTGATTTCGTGCTTCATCAGTTTCGATGAATTCAGAACCAAACGAGTCCGGTCACTTACCTGAACAACATTGATACTGCGTAAATCACCCTCGGCAGTTTCCTGAATATTTCTACCCAATCCGTTGATGACATTGTATAGATCGAAATATATTCGGAATGGATTGCTTAAAGATATACCGGCTGGAAGAGTTTGAAGGGGTTGATCCAAAGTGATCTTGACAACCACTTCCCCATTTTGAATATTGGATACTTCAAGAGACTGAATACTATTGTGAGGTTGTTCCGTCAACTGAACTTGCTCAGCTAAAACCGTGGTAAAAAAAGAAACTAACAGTAGTGCTATTCCCAACCGCCGGATATTTTTATTCATTCTCGATAGTTGTTTACTCGAAGTCTAGTTTTTCAACATGAGTGTACTCACCCTCTCTATCCACTCATTCGCCCCACCCTGCACAATCTCGATTAATTCAACTTCTGAATCAGAGATTGTATCAATCCTTCCAAAATTCTGTCCCAGATAATTACCAGTATTAACCCGGTATAGCGTACCGTCTGGAGATTTAATCAATGCATAAATTTTATTGTCTTGCTGCAGCGTTCCAACCATGGAAAGACTTTCCAATGTGTACGCTTCAAGTGCTTCCTTGCGGCGATTCAAATCAGGTTTTATGCCATTTCCCGCACTGTTTGCTTGATCCGTTTTTCTTGGTGAAAACGGATTGGGTGTATCAAAAGCCTGATATGTAAAATGTTGATAAAATTTAACTTCCGGCACTGGCTCAACTTTGCCTTGCAACCCCCTACCCGCATCAACTATGAATGACTCCAAGTCACCATAATCGTTTTGACTACAAGCAGTCATCGTTATAAAAAAGACAGTTAGCAATGCCAGTGCAAGTTTTTTGTGAATCATAATTTATTTTCCTTTGTTTTGCCTAGTTATTTCTTCATCATCCAGGTACCGAAACGTCTTGGCGGTTGCATCCAGAACCAATTTCCCATCATTTCCGTGAGTTATACTGATATTGTTTAATGTGACGATGCGTGGTAATTGTGCAACATCACTCGCAAATGCCCCAAAATCATGATATCCACCCACTACTCGCAACGAGATAGGCAATTCTGCATAGAAAGCATTGATTGTTTCCTGAGCAGCAGGTTTAAATAATTCAAACTGCAAACCACGCCCCAGGCCCGCCTGATTGATATCAACCAACAAGGCTTCCATTTCAGATTTATCCGGGAGTTGTCTCAATAAAGCACTCAAGGATTGCTCGATTTCCTTAAGTTGTTGCCTTAATTCAGGCAAGTTCACTGCGCTCCTTTTCTTGACCAGATAACTATTCTTCAATGTTTCTTCTTGCGCTTCAGCGGCCTCTAAAGCCACCATTTGATCTTTGACAATCAGGAAGTAACTGGCCACGACGATAGCCAGGAATATTATTATCAATGCACCGGCCTTGAATGGAACAGGCCAGTTACCTGCATTATTCACATCAAGTTGACGCAATTCGGTAAGGAAGTTCATAGGACACCAGCCTCTTGCAAGTTGGTCAAAAAAGCGAAGGACAAGACAGTAAGTTCAAGCTGTTCGCTTGAGCCTTACTTTCATATTGAATTCGTTCTGCCGCGTGTTATTGACAGTTATCGCCTTAATTTCAATTAACAAAGCAGACTGCAACCACGGTGAGGATTCTAGATTACGCATCAATGTTGAAACCCAGGCATTGGATTGAGCGTAACCAATCAGATTGATATCATCGTCGACCTGTTTCACACTTTGCAGGTAGACCCCATCAGGTAATAGCCTGACAAGTTGATCCAGTAAATGTACTACTTCTGATCTACTATTCTGAAGTAATTCAACAGTTTCTTTACGAGACAACAATTCTTTTGTACGTGCCTTGATGTCCTTGATTTCTGCAATTTCCTTGTCCAATGCTGCAATTCGACTATTTAGAAACTCATTCCGGCTGTTTTGGTACTCAATTTCACCCGCAACCAGTGAATAAATTCCCCAGACAAAGAAACCTGCAATAACAGAAACCAGGCCTGCAAATACAGCCATCTGCTGC